>Ga0308167_1000273_pt1 | contig 110101 bp, 108 predicted proteins | sample PhyCR1_2_FD_202138 | JGI IMG/M metagenome (GOLD analysis project Ga0308167, IMG submission 202138) | Phyllosphere microbial communities from UC Gill Tract Community Farm, Albany, California, United States - DLSLRC.R1 | ecosystem: Host-associated > Plants > Phyllosphere > Unclassified | place...
GCCAGCACGAGCCGGTGGAGCGCGATCGCGTCGTCGGCGAGCAGCGTCGTCACGATGCCCGTGGCGGTGTCGAGCAGGTCACCCCCGGTCGTGGTCGAGTAGGTGTGCTGTCGACGCACCACGGCGGCCAGCAGCCCCGCCTTGTCCGTGAACGTCGTGTAGATCGTGCGCTTCGTGACCCCGGCCGCGGCGGCCACCGCGTCGAGGGAGGTCCCGGCGAAGCCCGACGCCAGGAAGTGCTCGGTCGCTGCAGCCAGGACGCGGTCGTCGCGCTCGGCCCGTTCGGCGGCGGTGGGACGTCCTCGTTTCGGCACGACCCCATCGTACGACAAGAATGATACGCTGCCGTTTCATTCTAACGAGGAGGGACCGTGACGGACGTCATCTGCCACGTGGCGATCGCGGACGACTGGGAGATGAGCCGCGGCTTCGGCGAGTACGAGGTCTCCACCCGAGGTGTGCCGCTCGATGCCGACGGGTACGTGCGGGCGACCACGCCCGACCGGGTCGACGCCGTCGTCGCCGGGCGGTACGCGGACCTGGCGCTCCCGCTGCTGCGGATCGACCTCAGCGTCGCGGCGCTCGCCGCAGCCGGGGTCCGGGTCGAGTGGGTCGACGGCCAGCCGCGCATCCGCGGCGCCGTCCCGATGGACCCCGACGTCGTGCTGTCGGAGACGCCGGTCGTCAGGAAGTCCTGAGGGGCACCGACACGATCCGGTCGTCGCCCTCGCGCGGCTCGCCCCGTCCGTCCGTGTTGTTCGTGACGAACCAGAGCGTGTCGTCCGGCCCCTCGAGCACGGTCCGGATGCGCCCGAACTCCCCGCCGAAGTACTCCGTCGACGACGACGGGTCCGATGCGGGGACGCCGCGGAGCACCTCGCCGCGCAGGTTCGCGACGAAGACCGTGTCCCCGACGACCGCCAGGCCGCTCGGGGACGCCTCGTCGGTGGACCACTGCTGGACGGGGTCGACGAACCCCCGGTCCTCGCCACCGACGCCCTCGACCTCGGGCCAGCCGTGGTCGGCCCCCGGCTCGATGACGTTGAGCTCGTCCCAGGTGTCCTCACCGAACTCGGACGCGAACATCGTGCCGTCCGCAGCCCAACCCATGCCCTGCACGTTCCGGTGTCCCGAGCTCCACACGGGCGACCCCGCAGCGGGGTTGTCGTCCGGGACGTCGCCGTCCGGGGTCACCCGGAGGATCTTGCCCGCGAGCGAGTCCGGGTCCTGGGCGGACGACCGGTCCCCGGCGTCACCCACGCTGACGTAGAGCATGTCGTCCGGGCCGAACGCGATCCGACCGCCGTCGTGGAAGGTGTTCGCCGGCAGCCCGTCGAGGATCGTCACGGCGTCGTCCCCGAGGGCCAGGCTGCCCGGTTCGCCGGAGAGCGAGAAGCGCTGCACCCGGTTGCCGTCCTCCGCGGTCGAGTACACGAACAGGTCGCCCTGGTGCAGCGCCAGCCCGAGGAGCCCGCCCTCGCCGCCGTGCCGGACGCCGGCGACCGTGCCGGCCTCACGGACCGTGCCGTCCGCGGTGAGCTCGAGGACCCGGGCGGAGTCGCGTTCACTGATCAACGCCTCGGCCCCGTCGCCGGTCCGCACCACCGACCAGGGGGCTTCGAGCCCGTCCGCGACGACCGTCGTCGGGCCGTCCGGGGCGGACTGTCCGGCGGGCAGGTCGGCGGGAGCGGTCGCGCTCGCACCCGGCGTCTCGGCCCGCGGCCCCTGCTCGCCGACCGTGCACGCCGTCAGGCCGAGCGCGGCCAGTGCGGCCAGCCCGATGGCCGGGACGAGGGTCGAGCGGCGGGTTCGGTCCACGGTGATCCTCCCGGGTCGTGTGTCGATCACACGCCGTCCGGTCGGGAACCACCTGTGTGCGGTGCGGGTCAGTGGGCGGTGCGGGTGATCGCCTCCGCCATCGTGCGGCCGATGACCTCGCTCGCAGCCGCCGAGGGGTGGATGCCGTCGGGCGTGGTGCCGGAGACCCATCCACCGTCGGCGGCACGGAACGGCACGAAGGGGTCGACGAACGACCAGCCGTGGTCCTCGGCGTCCCGTCGGAGCGCGGCGGTGAGCACGAGCTGTCCGGCCCGACGGTCGGCACCCCACTGACTCGTCGTGCGGTCCGAGGGCGGCCCGGCGACGACCAGGACCCGAGCGGCCCCGACCCGGCGGACGATCGCGTCCACGGACCGGAGCGTGTCGGTCGTCGGGACCGCCTGGTTGACGTCGTTCGTCCCGACCTCGACGACGAGCACCTCGGCGTCCGGGACGGACCCGACCTCGGCGGACACCTCGTCCGACCGGGCGCCGCTGCGCGCGTACCCACCGACCGCGTGCACCGCCGGGTCGGACTCGAGCGCGTGCAGCCAGGAGTCCGGTCGGGCCGTGATGGAGTCCCCCGCGTAGGCGAAGCGGACGGCCCCGGGCGCGGCCGTCCCGACCGCTCCGGAGACGACCTGTGCTCGCCGCGCGCCGAGGTCGCCGGCCCGCTCGGGCCGTCCGGCGGACGATCGCGCCCCGGCGGCAGCGACCGTGTCCTGGGCCGAGGCGGTGTGCGCCCCGACGGCGACGACCCCCGCGGTCACGAGGCAGGCGGCGGCGACGATGCTCGCGATCGCGAGACGGCGGGAGCGGGGCACGGCACCAGCGTCCCTCGTCCGCCGCGTGCTCACCAGGCCCCCGTGCTGGGGATCGCACGCCGTCGGCTGAACGTCCTCGACGCTCGCGTGCGACCTCCGCACCCGGTCGCAGGGTGACGGACGGACGGGAGGCGCGGATCGAGCCCGACCCGCGCCTCCCGTCCGTCCGTGCTCAGTGCGCGCGACGCACCGCGATCCGTCGACCGCGCCCCGCGGTCACCCAGGTGCCCACCGTGACCACCAGGGGCAGCCCGACCGCGAGCACCGCCAGGACGACCCAGTCCGGCGCGAACGGCATGTGCGTGACACCCGCCGGTGTCTCGGTGAACCGGAGCGTCAGCGCACGGATCGGCAGGAGCCCCAGTGCTGCGCCGACGAGCGCCCCGACGGCCGCCAGGATCGCCGCCTGCCAGGTGGACACCCGGCGGCGCAGGCGCGGAGCCGCCCCGATCGCGTCGAGCACCTCGTCGTCACGCCGGCCGTCCGAGCGTGCGAGTCCGACGGCGACGGACGTCGCGCCGATCGTCACCGCGGCGGCGAGGGCGAGTGCGACGGCCTTGACCGGCGCGTTGCCGTCGACCGGGCCCTGTTCGTAGAAGAACGAGGGGCCGCTCCATCGGTCACGGTCGGTCCCGCCGTAGCTCTGCCACGCAGAGGACAGTGCGTCCCACTGGGCCTCGTCGACGTCGTGGGGCAGCGTCGTCACGAGCATGCCGTCCACGGCGGGCACGCCGTACCGCGCGGCGGTCTCCCGCGTCATGAACACGCCCACGTCGATCCTCGGCGACCGGGCATCGAGCACGGCCGGGATCGACGTCGTCCGGTCGGGCCGTGTCGTGCTCGTCACTGCCGTGCCGTCGGCGGTCTGGTCCGCGAAGGTGTCGAAGCGGACGGCTCCGTCGTGCTGGAACTCCGGCCAGAGCGCGACGGCCTGACCGCCGGCCAGGGCGTCCCGGACCGCGGCGGAGGGACGGCTGCCGGTGAGGAGCGCGTAGTCGTCGACGGTCCCCGTCAGCACCCGTCCGCTCGCGGCGTACTGCAGGAAGGTCGGGCAGGCGGCGTCCTCGACCGCGGGGCACGACGCCGACGGCCACTGGTGCAGCAGGGTCAGGTCGGCGGGTTCCTGACCGGTCTGCTCGTTCAGCACCCCGAGCACGCGGATCCGGTCGTGGTCGAGCACCCGCGAGACGACCTGGGCGGCGTGTGCGGTCACGGCGGCGTCGTACCCCGCGCTGTAGCCGTCGTCGTCCATCAGGCTGACCTCCGACGTCGCCACCCCGACGGCGGACCGGTACTCGTAGTCGCGGACCGCTCCGGCCTGCGCCGACGACAACCACGTGACGAGCACCGAGGCGACGAACACGACGCTCATCACGCTGGCGAGCACGGGGACGGTCCGGACCGGGTTGCGTCGGGCGTCCCGGGCGGCGAGCCGGGCCGAGATGCCCAGACGGGACGCGATCCGCGACACGAGGGCGAGCACCCAGGGCGAGCAGATCGCGACACCGACCTGCACGAGGCACGGGCCGAGCGCGACACCCGCACCGACGACCCACGCCCAGTGGTCCGGCTCCCCCTGTCGGGGCCGGTCGTTGAGCACCAGCACCCCGACCCCGCACGCCAGCGTCATGACGGCACCGAGCACGATGAGGAGCGGCCCCCAGACCCGGCGGCGCGTCCGCTCGGAGCGGCTCGGCGGTGTCGGCCGCGTGGAACCCCGCAGTGCCGCGAGCACGTTGACCCGCGTGGCCGCACGGGCGGCGGTGGCCGAGGCGACGACACCGGCGAGCACGGCGGCGACCGCGATCACGAGCAGCATCACGACGGGCACGTGCAGTCCCGGGAACGACGCCACGTTGCCGTTGTCCAGCAGTCGGTAGGCGAGCACGCCGACACCGACGCCGAGGGCGGTCCCGAGGACGGCCCCCGTGGCACCGAGCACGAGCCCGGAACCGATGACGACGGTGCGCACGAAGCGCCGGTCCCCGCCGACGCTGGCGAGGATCGCGTACGAGCGGGTGTCCGCCCGGGTGCCCACGAGGAACGCCGCACCGGCGAGCAGCACCACCTCGAACATGGCGAAGACGCCGACCAGCCCGAACCCGGCGAGGTACCACCCGACCGAGCTGCCCGGGACCGCGTCCGGCAGACGGGACCCCGCCGGCGGGTCCAGCACCACGGGGCGGGACTGCACGATGATGCCGTGGCCGTTGAGGGCCCGGATCTCGGACCAGGTCGGCGCGTGGGACGGCAGGTACACGGTCGTGTCGTACCCGGAGTTGTTCCGCCACGACGCCGTCGGGACCGGATCGTCCGTGGTCGTCCCCCACGGCACGAACACGCCCTGCTCGTCCGGGTCCGTGCCGAGGTCCCGCATCGTCCCGGTGACGGTGAACCGCCGCGTCACGGGATCGGACACGTCCAGGGTGTCGCCGATCCGCAGGTCGAGCCGGTCGAGTGTCGCGGGCGTGAGCATCAGCTGGTCGCGGGACGTGGGCGCGGTCCCCTCGAGCACGCGCCAGTGGCCGTCCAGGGCGTCGTCCCACGTGCTGCCCTCGGTACCCGCGAGGGCCACGGGCCCCTGGGGACCCTGCACCACGAGCTGGGTCGGCGTGACCGGGATCGCCAGCCACTCGTCGGGCACCGACGCGAGCAGGTCGGGGTCCGGGGCGGACTCGTCGGCCGACGCGAGCGGTGAACCCGGATCCGTGTGCGTCCACTGCCAGTTCACCGGGTCCTGCCGCATCCCCGGCAGGTCCGGTCCCTGCACCTGCATCTGCCCGAGCGCCCTGCCGAGCTCGTGGTCGAGCGACTCGGTCTGCGTCGCCTGCGTCGACTGGAACAGCACGGCGACGCCCGCGAACCCGGTGGTCGGGATCGCGATGAGGGCGACGATCAGCGCCGCACGACCGGCCTTCGCGAACGCGAGGCGTCGGCCCGTGCGCAGCGCCGTCCGGTACGGGAACGGCGTGCGGCTCACGACGCGGTCCGGTCCGCCAGCGCCATCTCGACGCCGGAGTACACGGTCTCGTCCACGACCCGGCCGTCGCGGAGGAACACGATCCGGTCCGCCCAGGCCGCGTGCCGGGCGTCGTGCGTGACGAGGAGGGCACCGGCGCCGGCGTCCACGTGCCGGCGCAGCATGCGGAGCACGACCTCACCGGTCTGCGAGTCGAGCGCCCCGGTCGGCTCGTCGGCGAGGACCAGGCGGCGCTCGCCGACGACACCGCGCGCGATCGCGACGCGCTGCTGCTGCCCGCCCGACAGGTCGTCGGGGTAGGCGTCGAGACGGTGTCCGAGTTCCACGTTGTCCAGCGCGAGCTCGGCGGCGCGGCGTGCCTTGCTCGGCTTCCACCCGTCGAGCTCGAGCGGCAGGGCGACGTTCTCGGCGGCGGTCAGCGAGGGGATGAGGTTGAAGTCCTGGAACACGAAGCCGACCAGGCGACGGCGGAGCGCGGCGAGGTCCTTCGCGGGGCGGTCGGAGACGAACTCGCCGTCGATGACGACCTCGCCGCTCGTCGGTGGGAGCAGGGTGCCGGCGCAGGCCAGGAGCGTCGACTTGCCCGAGCCCGAGGTCCCCATCACGGCGACCATCTCGCCGCGTGCGATCTGCAGGTCGACACCGGCCAGGGCGGTCACTGCCTTGGCGCCGCTGCCGTACTGGACGCTGACGGCCTCGAGTTCGAGGAGCGGGTCGGCGGCGCTCACCGGGTGCTCCGCGCGGTGTCGTCCGCCGTCGTGCTCGGGGCCGGGTGCTCGTCCGGACGGTACCGGGCGACGCTCGACTCCACGTGGTCGAGCCACCGGACCTCGGCCTCGGCCTGGAACACCATCGACTCGAGCACGAGCGACCACGCGAGGTCCTCTGCCGGGTCGGCCTGTCGCTTCAGTCGGGTCAGGTCCTGCAGGTTCCGGACCGCAGCGGCGCGCTGGACCTGCACGAGTCGGGCGACGTCGACACCGGGGACGGTCACGGCGAGGGCGAACTTGATCGCGAGCTCGTCGCGACCGCGCTTCGCGGGGACCGGTTCGCTGAACCAGCGGGCGACCTCCTCGCGACCCGCGTCGGTCACCGTGTAGACGACGTGTCCGTCGTCGTCGGCGTCGCCGCGGGCCACGAGGCCGTCGCGTTCCAGACGGTCGAGCGTCGTGTAGACCTGACCGATGTTGAGCGGCCAGCTCCCGCCGGTGCGGTGCTCGAACTCCCCCCTGAGCTGGTACCCGTAGCCGGGTCCTCCCACCAGCAGCGCGAGTACGCCCATCCGTACGCTCATCGACCCCTCCTTCATCGGAACATACCGAGTATGTACGTACGCGGTATGGGGGGCAAGTCACGATCCGGACACGGGAGGTGCGCACGGACGGACGGGAGGCGCGGTGCCGGCCGGCACCGCGCCACCCGTCCGTCGCGTGGTCAGGAACCGAGCGCGGAGAGCTCCTCGAACTCCTCGTCGGTCAGCTCGATGGTCGCCCCACGGAGGTTGTCCTCGAGGTGGTCGACGCTCGACGTCCCCGGGATCGGGAGCATGACGGGCGAGCGCTTCAGCAGCCACGCGAGTGCGAGCTGCGCCGGTGTCGCGTCCTTACGGGCCGCGATCTCGGTGAGCGGTGAGTCGTCGCCGGTGAGCCCGCCGGTGGCGAGCGGGAACCACGGGATGAAGCCGATGCCCTGCTCCTCGGACCAGTCGAGCAGCTCCTCGGCGTCGCGCTTCTGCAGGTTGTAGAGGTTCTGCACCGAGACGATCGTCGCGACCTCCTGCGCCGCCTTCACGTCGTCGACGGAGACCTCGGACAGGCCGATGTGGCGGATCTTGCCCTCGTCCTGCAGCTTCTTCAGTTCGCCGACCTGGTCCTCCAACGGGACCTTCGGGTCGATCCGGTGCAGCTGGAACAGGTCGATGCGCTCGAGGCCCAGGCGGCGGAGGCTCATCTCGGCCTCCTGGCGCAGGTACTCGGGGCGGCCGACCGGCGGCCACTCGTTCGGGCCGGTGCGGGTCAGGCCCGCCTTCGTCGCGATGACGACGTCGTCGCCGTAGGGGTGCAGGGCCTCGTGCAGCAGTTCCTCGGCGACGTACGGGCCGTAGCTGTCCGCGGTGTCGAAGAAGTTCACGCCGAGCTCGACGGCGCGCTTGAGGACGCGGATCGCCTCGTCGTGGTCCTTCGGCGGTCCCCAGACGCCGGGGCCGGTGAGCTGCATGGTGCCGTAGCCGAGACGGTTGACCTCGAGGTCGCCGCCGATGCGGAAGGTGCCGGATGCCTGCGCGGGACGTGTGGTGTCGGTGGTCATGGCCCCGGTGTACGCCCCGCGGGTTGCGCGTGGCTGAACCGCTGTCCCCCTGCGGGCGCCCGGCGCCCGGCGCGGTGCCGGGCTAGGCGCCGGGGCGCGGGTACGGGGTCTCGCCGCGCTCGAGCCCGCCGACGAGCCTCGCGATCCGGTTCGCCCGTGCCGCGGCGCTCGGAGCCGTCAGGACCCGGTGCAGGACCGCGTACCGGTTGGTGCCGTCCAGGTCCGCGAACAGGGCGGCCGCCGAGGGGGCGGCGTCCAGTGCCGCCCGCAGGTCGTCGGGGACCTCGGCGGTGCGAGCCCCGGCGTAGGCGCGGTCCCACCGGCCGTCGGCCTTCGCGCGGTCCACCTCCGCCAGTCCCCGGGGGCGCATCCGATGCGTCCCGACCAGCTCGGCGACCAGCCCGACGTTCCGCGCGGACCACAGTGATGCCCGGCGGCGCGGGGTGAACCGCTGTCGGAAGGTGGTGGTGTCCCGTCCGCGCTTCTGCCCGTCGATCCACCCCGAGCAGAGTGCTTCGTCCAGGGCCTGGTCGTAGGTCAACGTCGTCGGGTGCGCGGTGCCCTTCTTCGCGAGGACGAGCCACACACCGTCGGCATCGTCCTCGTGCGCGTCGAGCCAGGCGCGCCACGCGGCGGCGTCCGGCAGGAGCAGGTCCTCGTCGTCCACGCCCCGATCGTAGGCCCCACCACCGTCGGTGCGGGCGTCAGACCCAGTTCGGTTGGGCCAGGACGCCCGTCGGGTCCACTTGCTCGGCGATGCGGTGCAACCGCGAGGTGTTCACGTCGAAGTAGGCGGCGGGGTCGGTGATCGCAGCGTCGCAGTAGTTCGCGTACGCGGCCGTGCCCCACGCGGGCTGCATCGCACGACGGAAGCCACGGACGTACTCGTCGAACGGAGCGGGGTCGGCGCCGTCCCGGAACACCGCGGTGTACTGCGCGGTCATGAGCGCCGAGCGCCACGGGAACGCCGAGTCCGTCCGGCCGACGTCGGAAACCGCCCCGCCGAGCGCGTCGAGCGCGACGCCGCCCTCGAGGTTGCCCGGCACGTCCCCGGCCGCCGCCGCGCGCTGCACGAGCACCTGGATCTGGCCCTCGGACAGCGCACGGGTGCCGATCGAGGACGTCGCCGCCTGGGACACGCGCTGGGCCTTCCCGCCCAGGGCGGCCATCGCCTCGCCGTAGGACAGCTCCTCGGCCGTGTGCGCCGTCGGGCGGGCTCCGGTCGCCGCGATGAAACCGTCGACACTGGTGTCAGCGCCGGACTCGGGGCCGGTCCACACCCCGGTGACCGTGACCGTCGGACCGCTGTGTCGCGACCCGTGCAGCAGCTTGAGGGTCGACCAGAGCCGGTCGTCGGCCGCGGGGGCCCAGTCCTGCCAGGCGCGGACCACCGCTGCAGCCGCGGACCAGGGGAACGTGATCCGGAAGAGCAGGACGTCCGGTGCTGGTCGGGTGCGGAAGGTCAGCGCCGTCACGACGCCGATCGTCCCGCCCCCGCCGCCCCGGCAGGCCCAGAACAGGTCTGGTTCCGCGGTGGCGGAGACGTCGTGCTCCGTGCCGTCGGGCGTCACGAGGGACACTCCGGTGAGCTGATCGCACGTGAGCCCGAAGGAGCGGGCGAGCACGCCGACACCACCACCGAGCGTCAGGCCGCCGATGCCCACGGTCGGGCACGAGCCGGCTCCGATCGCGCGGCCCCGGCCGGCGAGGGTGGCGTACACGTCGCCGAGCTGCGCTCCCGGGCCGATCGTGACGGTGTCGTCGTCGCGCAGGTCGATCCGGTCGAGGTCCTGCGTGCTGATCACCAGCGACCGCGGGACGTCGGTGCCCGGAGCCCCGCCGGCCGACCACCCCGTGTACGAGTGGCCGCCCGCCCGCAGCGCCACGGGCGTGTTCGTGTTCCGGGCGAACGCCAGCCCGGCCTGCACGTCGGCGACCGTCGCGGCGCGCAGGACCGCCTGCGGGTCGGCGTCGTCGTACCGGGGATTGGCGACGACTCGTGCGGTGTCCCAGCCGGACGAGCCCGACCGCAGGAGCGTCCCGGACACCGCGGCGGCCAGCGCGTCCCAGTCGTCGGGACCACCGGCGGTCGGGTCCGTCGTCGGGGTCGGTGTCGTCGTCGGACCGGGGCTCCCCGTCGCGGTGGGTGTCGGCGTGGTCGTCGGCCGGGTGCCGCCGGTGCAGGCGGCGAGCACGCCGGCGAGTCCGAGCCCGACACCGCCGGCGAGCAGGGTCCGTCGGGTCGCGCGCTGCTCGTCGGTCACGCACCCTGTCTACGCCCGGACGTCACCGTGCGGCACTGCTGATCCGCACAGCATCCGCCCACTCGTGCACCCAGGCGGGGAGCGAGAGGTCCCGCGGTGCTCCGCCGGCGAGGTCGACGAGCTCACCGGGGGACACGTGTCCGCCCTCGCGTCGGAGGAACCGCGCCTGCACGACGGCGCGGGCGATCACGGCACCACGGCGCACGAAGGTCTGCTCGAGGTAGACGGACCGCTCGTCCGTCCCGAGCACCTTCGTGACGAGCGTGAACCGTTGCCCGAGCGTCAGCGAGCGCTTGTACGTGATGGTCTGCGCGGCGACGACGGCGTACCAGCCGCGTCGGGCCACGGCCTGCCAGAAGCCGGACCGTGCCATCAGGTCGTACCGGCCGAGGTCCAGCATCGACAGGTACTTGCCGTTGTTCACGTGTCGCAGCGGGTCCAGGTCGGTCGGGGCCACGCGGAACCGCGTGTGCGCCTCGTCCCAGAGCGACGGACGGGGCCCGGGCCGCAGCGTCACGCGGAGGGTGAGCAGGAACAGCCGGAAGTACAGGTTCACGGACCCGATCACACCAGTTGCACGATGCACACCGCGACCGCGTTGGAGGAACCGCACGAGCGCATTCCCACCGGAGCGGGCACCGTCAGTGCCTCCCTCCAAACGGGCCTCGGCGAGTAGACCTGCAGGCATGCAGACACGCAAGCTCGCAGACCTCGAGGTCGGGTCGCTCGGCCTCGGCACCATGGGCATGAGCGCCTTCTACTCCGGCGCCGGCTCCGACGACGACGAGTCGATCCGCACCATCCACCGCGCGATCGACCTCGGCGTCACGCTGTTCGACACCGCCGAGGCGTACGGCCCGTACACGAACGAGGAGCTCCTCCGCCGTGCGCTCGCCGACCGTCGCGACGACGTCGTCATCGCGACGAAGTTCGGCCTGATCACCCACACCGCCGGCGAGGCCACCCCGGCGACCGAGCGCGGCATCAGCTCCGCCCCCGAGTCCGTCCGCGAGGCGCTCGAGGGCTCGCTCCGCCGTCTCGGCACCGACCACATCGACCTCTACTACCAGCACCGCGTCGACCCGGCGGTCCCGATCGAGGACGTGATCGGTCAGCTCGCCGGCTTCGTCCAGGAGGGCAAGATCCGGCACATCGGCCTGTCCGAGGCGTCCGCCGCGACGATCCGGAAGGCCCACGCGGTGCACCCGATCACGGCGCTCCAGAGCGAGTACTCGCTGTGGACGCGCGACCCGGAGGGCGAGGTGCTCGGCACGCTCCGCGAGCTCGGGATCGGCCTGGTGCCGTACTCGCCGCTCGGTCGAGGGTTCCTCACCGGGGCCATCACGAAGCCGTCCGACCTGGACGAGGACGACTTCCGCCGCGCCAACCCGCGCTTCGCGGAGGAGGCCTTCGCGCAGAACACGCGCATCGTCGACTCCGTCAAGCAGATCGCCGACGAGGTCGGTGGCACGCCCGCCCAGGTCGCGCTCGCGTGGCTCCTCGCCCAGGGCGACGACGTCGTGCCGATCCCGGGTACCAAGCGGGTCAGTCGGCTCGAGGAGAACGTCGGCGCCACGTCGCTCGAGCTCTCGGCGGACCAGCTCACGCGGCTCTCGTCGTTGCCCGTCCCGACGGGCGACCGGTACCCGGACATGTCCTCGATCGGACGCTGAGGCGCGTCACCGGAGCGCATCACCGACGTGACCGGCCGACGGACGGGAGGCGCGGGGCCCGCCGGCACCGCGCCTCCCGTCCGTCGGACCGGGCCGGGTCCGGTCAGGCGCGGTCGTGCAGCGTCACGTGGTACCCGTCGGGGTCCGCGAACGTGAAGGTCCGCCCGAACGGGCCGTCGAACGGTTGGGTGACGATCACGTGCCCGTCGACGGCGAGTGCGTCGTGGATCTCCTGCACGTCCGTCGCGTGCATCCAGAGGGCGACGCCGGTGCCCGGCTGCCGGACCGCGTCGAGGTCGGTGCCCGGGACGACGTCGCGGAGCGCGAAGGCGATGGGCTGCGTGGCGAAGACGACGGCGTGCGGCGGCCCCTGGGGCGCGCGGACGAGTCCGAGGTAGCGCTCGTAGAAGGCTCGGGACGCGTCGAGGTCGCGCACCTGGAGTGCGGTGAAGTCGGGTCCGGTGACGGGCATGGGGTCCTCCTGGGTCTGTGTCAGTTGTCTGACACTGACGAGCCTATGTCAGACTTCTGACATGCGTGACGACGGGATCGACCTCGAGACCTCCCTGGGCTACCTCCTCAAGGAGGCCTCGAGTGCACTCCGCACGGCGATGGAGGACGTGCTCCGTCCGCTGGACATGACCATCACCCACTACTCCTGCCTCGAACTCCTCGCGCAACGCCCCGGACTCTCGAACTCCGAGCTCGCCCGCGGCGCGTTCGTCACGCGACAGTCGATGAACGTGCTGCTCCAGGCACTCGAGCGCGACGGCTTCGTGACCCGCCCCGCACAGCCCACGGTCGGCAAGGTCCTGCCCGCGCGGCTCACCGACGCGGGGCGGCAGCGCCTCGAGCGGGCGAGTGCCGCCGTCCGGGGCGTCGAGCGCCGCATGCTCGCCGGCATGACGGCCGACGAGCAGGCGGCAGCGCTGCGCAGTCTGCGCAGCATGGTGGCGGCACTGCGTCCGTGAACGCCCCCGTGCGTCGCGGACCGGGCGGTCACACCTCCGCTGCGAAGGCCGCCGCACGGAGCTGCAGGTCCTCGATCCGCTGCAGCCGTGCCGCCTCGACGTCGTACCCCTCGTACGCGAGCGGCGGCGTCTTCCGGACGTTCCGCGAGCACTGGAAGTCCTGGCACACGAGTGTGCCCACGGTGTTGCCGTTCCGGCCGGCCTTGCCCGATCGCTTGGCGCTGTAGAACACGACGTCGTTCGGCAGCTTGACGTCCTGGCACCACGAGCACTGGGCGCGGGAGCGCGGTGACGCCTCGGCCTGCCGGAACAGGATGCCGACGAGGTCGCCGTCGAGGGTGGGCACGACGACGTACGCGCGGCGTCCGATCTTCGGGTCGCGCCAGCCGAGGTAGTCGAGTCCGTCCCAGTCGATCGTGTCGAGGTCGGCGGGGAGCGTGAGGTCGGCGGTCTCCTTGCGGGACGCGTTGACGAACGAGGCGCGGAGGGTCTTCTCGCTGATGGGCAGCATGGTGTTGGTCGCTTTCGACGGGCCCGGGGCGCACGAACGTGCACCGCACCGGGCGGAGGTGTTCAGGGTTCACTGACGGCGGCCGCGCGGCACCGCGCAGCCGGGGGCGTCACGCCCTGATGCCGGCGCTCTGCGCGCCGACCACCTCCTGGAAGACCACCCGACCAGCCTACGCCGACGTGTCAAGCCGGGCGTGTCGTGCGCCGCTCAGTCGATCGGCTCCGACTCGCGCGCCGCTGCGTAGCGCTCGGCGCGTTCGGTGGCCGCCCAGGTGCCCAGGAGTGCGAGGGACCGCTCCGACTCGCTGCCCGGTTCGGCGCTGTAGGTGAACATCGTCAGGCCCGGGTCCGCCACGAGGTCGAGCGCCTCGTACGTCAGGTCCAGCTCGCCCACGACCGGGTGGTCGATGCGCTTCTTCCCGGTGCGGTGGGATCGGACGTCGTGCGCCGCCCACCAGGTGCGGAACTCCTCGCTCCGGGTGGAGAGCTCCCCCACGAGCGTCACGAGACCGGGCTCGCACGGGTTCGACACGGCTGCGGCGCGGAGGATCGCGACGGCGTCCCGGGCGGTCTGCGACCAGTTCGGGAAGAACTCCTTGGCCGCCGGGTCGAGGAACGTGAACCGGGCCGTGTTGACCGGGCGTCCGGGCCCGGCGAACATCGGCGCGTAGAGGGCTCGGCCGAGCTCGTTCGTCGCGACGACGTCGCCGCGTTCGTTCCGCACCCACGCCGGGGCGCCGGTGATCGCGTCGAGGAGCCGCTGCACACCCGGTCGTACGCGTGTCGGGACGTTCCGGTGCATGACCTTCACACCGGCGTTCGCGAGCCGGGCGAGGTCCCACAGGTGCGCGCGCTCGTCCTCGTCGAGCTGCAGGGCCCCGGCGAGTCCCTCGAGCACGCTGTCCGAGACGCCCTTGAGCGTGCCGCGTTCGAGCCGCGTGTAGTAGTCGACGCTCACACCCGCGAGCATCGCGACCTCGTGACGTCGCAGTCCCGGTACCCGGCGGACGCCGCCGCCGAACGACGGCATGCCGACCTGCTCGGGGGTGAGTCGCGCCCGCCGGGAGGACAGGAAGTCGCGGATCTCGTTGCGCACGTCGATACCCATGGCACGAGGGTACGTGGCGTGACCGGCACCGGGACAGGTACCGCCGGTACCCGCCACGGGTGCACGGGCGGCGCCCGGCACGGGGCGGACGGGAGGCGCGGCACGGCCCCGCCCCGCGCCTCCTGTCCGTGGGTCGGCGACTACGCGCTCGCGGTGGCGGTCAGCCGGACGCGGGCGACGCGGTGGCCGTCCATCTCGGTGACCTCGATCGACCAGTCGCCGACGGCCACGACGTCGCCGACCTCCGGCACGCGGTCGAGGTGGACCTGGACGAGCCCGCCGACCGTCTCGTAGTCGCCGTCGGGCAGGACGGGGCCGCCGTCGACGGCCAGGTCCTCGAGCACGGTCGACCCGTCGACGTCGTCGCGGTCGGTCACCGGTTCGTCGTACTCGTCGCGGATGCGGCCGACCAGGTCTTCGAGCAGGGCCTCGAGCGTGACCATGCCCGCACTGCCGCCGTACTCGTCGACGACCAGGGCGATCTGGTGCCCCGCGGTCCGCATGTCAGCGATGGCACTCGACAGGGACTTCGTCTCGGGCAGCGCCAGGACCGGGCGGACCAGGGACGACACCGGGGCCGTCGGGTCGGCGGGTCGCAGGAGGTCCCGGAGGTGGACGAAGCCGGCGACGTCGTCACGGGACCCGGCGGTGACCAGGTAGCGGGTGTGCCCGACCTCGATGGCGTGGTCCGTGGCCGCGGCGATCGAGGTGTCCGCGTCGATGGTGGACACGTCGTACCAGGGGCGCATCGACTCGCGGAGGATGCGGTCACCGGCGTCCAGGGCGCTGCGGGCGATCCGGCGGCCCTGCGCATCGATCGCGTCGTGGTCGGCGACGAGGTCGCGGAGCTCCTCGGTGCTCATCGACTCGCTGCGTGCGTCGGGGTCGCCGCCGAGCAACCGGACGACCGCGTCGGTCGTCTGCGAGAGCACCCAGATGACGGGGCGCATGAGGACGGCGAAGCGGTCGAGCGTCGGGGCGACGGCCATCGAGAAGCCCTCGGCGCGCTGCAGGGCCAGTCGCTTCGGCACCAGTTCGCCGAAGACGAGCGACAGGTAGGCGATGACGAGGGTCATCACGACGAGCGCGACGGCTTCGGCCGCGCCCCGGTCGAGCCCGATGCCCTGGAACAGCGGGGCGACGTCCGGGGCGATCGAGGACGCGCCGTACGCGGCCGAGAAGAACCCGGCGACGGTCACACCGATCTGCACCGCGGACAGGAACCGGTTCGGGTCCCGGCCGAGCGCTGCGACGCGTGCGCCCCGGGCTCCGCGGCGCTCGAGCTGCTGCAGCTGCGACTCGCGCAGGGAGACGAGGGCGATCTCGGCGGCGGCGAAGACCCCGCCGACGAGCACGAAGAGGATGACGAGCCCGAAGGCGATCCAGGTGTCGGCGCCCATCAGCGGGCGCGCTCAGCGGGTCGTGTCCGGGCGCTGGGTTGGTGACAGTCGTCCATGCCTGTGAGTCTGCACAGGTCGGCTGGGACGACGCCCCGCAGCTGCTGTGACTAGGTCGTGAGGGAGCGGCCGATGCGTGCTTCGAGCCAGGCTTCGGGGTCGATCGGGGTCACCCCGTCCATGAGCACCTCGAGGTGCAGGTGCGCCCCGGTGGAGACACCAGACGAACCCACGAGCCCGACGAGCTGCCCGGCCTCGACCTCGTCGCCCGCCTTGAGGGGCGAGGATCCCGGGATCATGTGCCCGTACAGGGTGGCGACCTTCCGGCCGTCGACGACGTGGTCGATGATCACGGCGTTGCCGTAGGAGAAGTAGGTGCCCGAGACGCGCACGGTGCCCTTGGCGACCGCACCGATCGGCGTCCCCATGCCCGGCGTGAAGTCGAGGCCCTGGTGCAGCGACGAGCACGCACCGCAGGGGGCGGAACGGTAGCCGAAGCCGGAGCTCATCTTGACCGGTCCGGGGAACGGCGAACGGACCTCGCCGCCGTACGAGACGGAGGCGCCGGCGACGGTCCCCGAGGAGCCGCCGCCCACCGTGAACTCGTCGCGCTCGATCGCCGTCGCGGCCACGGCCTGTGCGACGGAGTAGTCCTGCCCGCGGACGACGGGGGCGAGCGTGGAGGTCGCGACCGAGGTGCCGGAGGCCGCGTGGGCGGGCATCGCGGACGCCGCGAACATCACGAACGCCGCGACCGCACTGGTCAGGGTGATCCGGCTGGTCCGGTTGTCGCGGCGCAGCGGGTTCAGGCGGGAGGCGCGGCTCGGCTTCCCCGTGGAGGGGGCCGTGGCGACGGCCGCACGGGGGACGCGGCGGATGCGGGCCTCGGCGTGCTCGGTCGTGGCGCGCGCCGTGACGGCGGTGCGGCCGGTGCGCCGCTGGCGAGCGGGGGCTGCCGGTGCGGGCACGGCCGAGGCGGGCACGGACGGCGCGGAGGCGGGTGTGCTGCGCGTCGCCGGCGCGGGGGTGCTGGTCGTCGCGACGGCCCTGTTCCGGCGCTCTCGGGCGGGCTTCCGCTTCGCCGCTGCGCGCTCCGCTTCGAGGGCAGCACGACGGGACAGGTGCACGACCGGGGTGCCGGGCTGCTGGTCTGATTCGTCTGCTGTCGTCATGGCCGCCCACCATTCTGCACGACTCTGTCGCTTTGTACAGGCCATTTCGTGATCTCACCGTTACCGAACGTGATCGTCTCGTTACCGGCGGGCCTGCCTGCGACGGGTCCGGTGAGGCCCGACGGAGGGTGCCGGCGGGACGCCGGCCGCCGGTTCTCGGTAGTGTCCGGGGTGAGCGAGCGGAAGGACCCCGGCATGGCCCGATCGCCGCGAGTGCGGCACGAACCCGTCGACCTGCGGTCGGCCGAGGTCGTGCTCGCCGGGACGCAGGAGCTGTTGCCCGTGCTGCGGTCGGCCGCGGTGCGCGCTGGCGTCGATGCGTCGCGGATGCGCGTCGTCGGCGTGGATGACCTGCCCGACCCGGACGAGGTCGGTTCGGCCGAACTCGCCGTCATCGCGATCCGTCGACCTGGCGACGACCCCGCGTTCCACCGTGCGCACGAGGCGGCCGAGCGCATCGCGCCGCTGCTGGCACCGAACGCCGTCCGGATCGTCGTCACGGTGTCGGGCGTGACGCGGCTCGCACCGAAGCTCGAGCGGACCCTGACGTCGGAGGTCCTGCACCAGATCGGTGCGGCGTCGGCCCCGTCCGGCTTCGAACGGCCCTTCCGCGGCGCGCGGATGCGGCTCGGGCTCGCGGGCCTGCGTGCCGCCGGGGTCCGCGTCTTCCGGATCACCATCGCCGACTGACCCGGCGTTCGGTCACTCGTCGTCGACGGTGCCGTGCACGGCCGAGGCGTCGACCCGCGGGTGCTGCGGTGCGGTGTGCGCCACGACCGCCACGCTGCCCACCGCGAGCACGAGCGCGAGCGTCCCGGCCGTGACCGCGCTCCCGACGCGCCGGAGTCGGGACCGCGAGCCACGCTGCCTCGGCGCGAACCGGGCGAGGCCGCGCGCGGGTTCCGGACCGACGAGCCACGGGCCCGAACCGTCGGCGTCGTACGAGAACGGGCCCGAGCCGTCGGGCGCGTAGCGGTAGGGGCCGCTGCCGTCGACGGCGTACGCCGAGCGGAGGTCCTCGGCGGACCATCCGAAGTCCTGCGGTGTCCGTCGCGTCGTCATGGTGTCCTCCCGGTCGCGGATGTCGTGCGGAAGACCAGTCGACGCGACGTTCCTATGTGCCGTCGGTGAGCCTCCAGAGCGTTGGCGGCGCGTTGGCTGGAACGTGACCGCACCAGGTATCTTGATGTCGAGACATCCCGCTCCACGAGTAGCGTGGACGTACCGACGGCATGAACAAGGGAGTACCCGCCAGCATGGCCAAGATCATCTACACGCTCACGGACGAGGCGCCGTTCCTGGCGACCCACTCCTTCCTCCCGATCATCCAGGCCTTCGCCGGCACCGCCGGCGTGGACGTGGAGACCCGCGACATCTCGCTCTCCGGCCGGATCATCGCGCAGTTCCCGGAGCGGCTCACCGACGAGCAGCGCCTGGACGACGCACTCGCGGAGCTCGGGGAGCTCGCGAAGACCCCCGAGGCGAACATCATCAAGCTGCCGAACATCTCGGCGTCGATCCCGCAGCTCAAGGCGGCGATCAAGGAGCTGCAGTCGCAGGGCTACGACCTGCCCGCCTACCCCGACGAGCCGACGACCGACGAGGAGCGCGACGTCCGCGCCCGCTACGACCGCGTCAAGGGCAGTGCCGTGAACCCGGTGCTGCGCGAGGGCAACTCGGACCGCCGCGCGCCGCTCTCCGTGAAGAACTACGCCAAGAAGCACCCGCACCGCATGGGCGCCTGGAGCCGCGACTCGAAGACGAACGTCGTGACGATGGGCAAGGACGACTTCCGCTCGAACGAGCAGTCCTGGATCGCCCCGGCGGACGACACCCTGACCATCGAGTTCGTCGGCGCCGACGGCCAGACCACCGTGCTCAAGCAATCGATCCCCGTCCTCGCGGGCGAGGTCGTCGACGGCACCGTGCTGCACGTCCGCGCGCTCGAGGCGTTCCTGAAGGACCAGATCGCCGCCGCCGAGGAGCAGGGCGTGCTGTTCTCGGTGCACCTCAAGGCCACGATGATGAAGGTCTCCGACCCGATCATCTTCGGGCACGTCATCCGCGCGTTCTTCCCCACCGTGTTCGAGCGCTTCGGCGCCGACCTCGCCGCCGCCGGGCTCAACCCCAACGACGGCCTCGGCTCGATCCTCGCCGGGCTCGACAGCGTCCCGAACGGGGCGGAGATCAAGCAGGCGTTCGCGGACGGGCTCGACGCCGGGCCCGAGCTCGCCATGGTCGACTCGGACAAGGGCATCACGAACCTGCACGTCCCGAGCGACGTCATCGTCGACGCCTCGATGCCCGCGATGATCCGTACCTCGGGCCACATGTGGGGCGCCGACGGCGAGGAGCACGACACCCTCGCGGTCATCCCGGACTCGAGCTACGCCGGCATCTACCAGACCGTCATCGAGGACTGCCGCGCGAACGGTGCCTTCGACCCGGCGACGATGGGCTCCGTGCCGAACGTCGGCCTGATGGCGCAGAAGGCCGAGGAGTACGGCTCGCACGACAAGACGTTCGAGGTCCCGGGCGCCGGTCGTGTCCGCGTCGTGACGAGCGGCGGCGAGACGGTCATCGAGCACGAGGTCGAGCAGGGCGACATCTGGCGCGCCTGCCAGACCAAGGACGTCGCGATCCGTGACTGGGTGAAGCTCGCGGTCACCCGCGCCCGTGCCACCGGCTCCCCCGCCGTGTTCTGGCTCGACGAGTCGCGCGCGCACGACGCCAACCTCATCGGACTGGTGCGGCAGTACCTCACCGAGCACGACACCGACGGTCTGCAGATCGAGATCATGTCGCCCGAGGACGCCATGGCCTTCTCGCTCGAGCGCATCCGCCGCGGCGAGGACACCATCTCGGTCACGGGCAACGTGCTCCGCGACTACCTCACCGACCTGTTCCCGATCATGGAGCTCGGCACCTCGGCGAAGATGCTCTCCGTCGTCCCGCTGCTCGGCGGTGGCGGCCTGTTCGAGACCGGCGCCGGCGGTTCCGCCCCCAAGCACGTGCAGCAGCTCGTCGCCGAGAACTACCTGCGGTGGGACTCCCTGGGAGAGTTCCTCGCGCTCGCGGTGTCGTTCGAGCACCTGGCGGGCGTCACGGGCAACGCGCGGGCGAAGGTCCTCGCGGACACCCTCGACCGCGCCACGGGCCGGTTCCTCGACGAGAACAAGTCGCCGGGCCGCAAGCTCGGGTCGATCGACAACCGCGGCAGCCACTTCTACCTGGCGAAGTACTGGGCCGAGGAGCTCGCGTCGCAGTCCGAGGACACCGAGCTCGCTGCGGCGTTCGCGGACGTCGCGAAGCAGCTCGACGAGCAGGAGTCGACGATCGTCGAGGAGCTGAACGGCGTGCAGGGGCACCCGGCGGACATCGGCGGGTACTACCGGCCCGACGACGCCAAGACCGGCGCCGTCATGCGCCCGTCCGGCACCCTCAACGGGATCCTGGCCGCGCTCTGATCGCGACCTGACGACGGACGGGAGGCGCGGTGCCGGTCGGCACCGCGCCTCCCGTCCTTCTCCCGCGCGCCCCCGAGTGGGCACGAAACGTCACTCTCGTGGGGGCGGAGCGGCGTGTTCCGCCCGGTCGGCAGACGTGAGTGGCGTGTCCTGCCCGGTCGGCGGCACCCGCGGCGACCGCGGACCGCGGACCGCGGACCGCAGGCCGCAGGCCGCGGCAGCGTCAGCTGCGGGACGGCACCGGGGGGCCCACCACGAGCAGGCCCGAGAAGACGAGGGCGACCGCGACGACGCCGATGCCGACCGAGACGGCCGGGCGACGCACCACGAAGAACAGCAGGCGGTCCCAGAGGCCCGAGCGGCCGTCCGGGGTCCGGCGCCAGCCCCCGTCGAGCATTCCGCGACGGGCGACCCCGACCTCGAACGGGACCGTCGCGTACGGCACGACGGCGCTCGCCCAGCCCAGCACCAGGGCGCCGGGCGACCACCGCTGGTTCACCGCCACGACCGTCGTCACGACCAGGTACGCCAGGAACACGAACCCGTGGACCCCGCCACCGACACGCACGCCCCAGTCCCCGGCACCGAGGGCGTACTTCAGCACCATCCCGGCGATGAGCATGGTCCAGGTCACGAGTTCGGCGACCGCGGCGGCGCGGAACAGGGAGCGGGGCGTCATGGCGACATCGTGGCGGACCAGTCCGGGAGAACGCCCGACACGCCACCGCTCGTATCGATTCGACCCCGGTCCTCGGTAGCGTTGGAGCATGTCGACGTCGACCGAACCCCGTCCCCTGAACATCGTCGTCTGGAACGAGAACGTGCACGAGACCCGCGGTGATGCGACGGTCCTGGCGCACTACCCCGACGGCATGCACACCGTGATCGCCGCCGCCCTGCGCGAGCTCGTCCCCGGCGCCTCCGTCGGCACCGCGACCCTGCAGGAGGACGAGCACGGCCTCTCGGCGGAGCGCCTGGCCGACACCGACGTCCTGTTCTGGTGGGGGCACGCGGCCCACGACGAGGTGTCCGACGAGGTCGTGGACCGCGTCGTCGCCGCCGTCCACGCCGGCATGGGGCTCGTCGTCCTGCACTCCGGCCACTACTCGAAGCCGTTCAAGCGCCTGATGGGCACCACGTGCTCGCTGAAGTGGCGCAACGACGGACAGGACCGCGAGCTGGTGTGGACGGTCGCGCCGGAGCACCCGATCGCGAAGGGCGTGCCGCACCCCATCGTCATCGACCAGCAGGAGATGTACGGCGAGTTCTTCGACGTGCCCCGCCCCGACGAGGAGGTCTTCCTCTCCACGTTCTCCGGCGGCGAGGTGTTCCGCTCCGGCATCGGGTACCACCGCGGCCTCGGCCGGGTCTTCTACTTCTCCCCCGGGGACCAGGAGTACCCGGTGTACCACCACCCCGACATCCAGCGTGTGCTCGCCAACGCCGCCGACTGGGCCCGTCCGACGTCCGCCAGGCGCGAGTTGACCGCCGACCCCCACCCGCGGGACTGGTTCCTGACGGAGGGTGGGGGTAGACAGGACGGGTGACCCAGCTCGACGCCGCAGCGCACCGGACGGCCGTGGTCGAGGCGCTCGGCGTCCTCGGCAGTGGCCCGGAGGAACGGTTCGACCGCATCACCCGGATGACGCAGGAGGCCTTCGGCGTCCCGCTCACGTTCCTCAACCTGGTGCACGACGGCGTCGCCACGGCGCAGTCGACGCAGGGGTGGCAGCAGGGTGGCAGCGCGCCGGCCGAGCAGGTGTTCTGCTCGACCACCGTGCTGGACGACCGGCCGATGGTCGTCCCCGACGCCGCCGCCGACCCGCGGTTCCGGAACCTGACGGCGGTCACGGAGCACGGCATCCGCTTCTACGCGGGTGCCCCGCTGACGATGCTCGACGGCACCCGGGTCGGGACGCTCTGCATCATGGACGCCCGGCCGCGGGAACTGTCGGACGCCGACCTGGCGCTCCTGGGGGACCTCGCCCGGTGGGCGGAGCGCGAACTCGGCCACGCAATCGACCGGGACCGCGTCCGTCGGGTCCTCGACGGCCTCGTCCCGGAGCCCGTCGAGGTGCCCGGGCACGACCTCGACGTCCTGTTCGTCCAGCGCGACTCCGGCGGCGGAGACGTCGTCGACTGGCGACTCGCCGGCGACGGCCGCCTGCACTGCACGGTGGGCACCGTCAGCGCCGCGGGCCGCGCCGCCGCGCTGCTCGCGTCCGCCGTGCGCGGTGCGGTCGTCGCGCGGACCGACGTCCCGATGGAGACGGCGACGGTCGGCCTGGAGGCCCAGGTCGCCGCCGACCTGTCCGCTGCGGACGCCGTGGCGTCGCTCTGGCACCTGCGGCTCGACCCCGCGACGGGACTCGTCGAGTACGGCGACGCCGGGCACGGCCTGGCGGTGCACGTCGCGGCGGACGGCACCCGCACGGTGCTCCGCTCGCCCGACCTGCCGATCGGGCTCCAGCCGACCGCGCTCGCCCGCACCCCGGGCTCGCTCGCGCTCGGCCACGGGGACCGGATCGTCGTGTGCTCGGACGGGGCACTCGCGCTCGACGGCGTCCACGACCTCGACGGCCTGGTCGACGCGGCGCTCGGCGGCCCCGGACACCTGCGGTCCCTGCTGCCCGAGGGCGCCCCCGACGAGGACGTCACCGTCCTGGTGCTCACCCGCCGCTGACCCGGGTCAGCGGCGCTGTGCGTCCCGTCCCGTGCTCGGACGCGGGCCCGCGAACGACACCACCAGGAGCGTCGCGAGGAGCGCGATCCCCGCGAGTTCGATCCCGAGGCCGGCGAGCTGCCAGTACGCGCTGCCGACCCGCTGCGGCTGCGTGATGCCGTCGGGCCACCAGGACTCGATGAGCGGGAAGGAGCCCGGGAACGGGTCGAGGCCCCAGACGGCCAGGCCCCCGAGCAGCAGCAGGACCCCGAGCCCGGCCATGGCCCCGCGCGAGCGGCGGAGCATCCGGAGGACGAGCACCGTCGCGAGCATCGCCAGCCCGAGGACCGCGAGCGCGAACGCCACGACGACGACGGTCTGGGGTGCGAGCGCGATCCAGTCGAGCACGGCGATCGGCACCAGCAACCACCGACCCGTCCGGGACAGGAGCGCGGGGTTGAGCCAAGCCTGCATGCTGTGACGGTAGGGGATCCGCCCTGGACGGCAGCCGTCCGTCCCCTGTGGGTCCCGTGCGGGGCGCCGTGAGCCGTCCGCCGCGACTACCCTGACGCGGTGCCCACTCCCCGCGCCGAACACGACGTCGACGTCGCACTGGTCCGTGCGCTCCTCGTCGACCAGCACCCGGACCTCGCCGGTCTCCCGCTCGAGGTCGTGGCGAACGGCTGGGACAACGTGGTCGCCCGGCTCGGGGACGACCTCGCCGTCCGGCTGCCGCGTCGTGCGGCCGCCGCGGCACTGATCGAGCACGAGCAGCGCTGGCTGCCCGGGATCGCGGACCGCGTGGCCCCGGTCGTGGCGGTGCCGGCCCCGGTCCGGACCGGACGGCCGGCCCTGGGGTACCCGTGGTCGTGGAGCGTCGTCCCGTGGTTCCCCGGTGTCGCCGCGGGGCTCCGTCCGGGCGGTGCACGGATGGCGGTGACGCTCGCCGACCTCGTCGCACGGCTCCACGTCCCGGCACCCGCCGAGGCACCCGTGAACCCCGTCCGGGCGGTCCCGCTGGCGACGCGGGACGACGCCGTCCGCACCCGGCTGTCCACCGAGGACGTGCACCGAGGGGGCGAGCTCGCCGCGCTCTGGTGGACCGCGGCGGCCCTGCCCGCGTCCGCCGGGCCTCCCGTCTGGGTGCACGGCGACCTGCACCCGTTCAACGTCCTCGTCGAGCCGTCGTCCGACGGCGACGACCCCGTGACCGCGGTGGTCGACTTCGGCGACGTCACCGCGGGCGACCCCGCCGTCGACCTGGCGACTGCCTGGTTGACGCTCGGACACGACGCGCGCCGCGTCTTCCGCACACGCGTCGCGGCGGACGACGACACCTGGGTGCGTGCCCGGGGCTGGGTGGTGTCGATCGCCTCGGCGCTCCAGCTCGCGGACGAACCGGCGTTCCGCGCCGTCGGCCGTCGCGCGATCGACGCCGTCCTCGACGACTGACACGCACCGGGGCTGTCGCCGCGGCGGCAACGGGGTTATCGTGACCGCACCTGTCCGTGCAGCGAAGATCGGAGGGGCCACGATGACCCTCGAGTTCCGCGTCCAGCACGACGTCGACACCGACGCCTCCCCCGCCCCTGTCCGTACCCGCCGCCCCGGGGTCCGCGGCCTCCTCGACCGGTACCGGGACCACCGTGCCGCCGCCCGAGCCCGCCGTGACGCGGAGGAGCTCGACGGGTTGCGTGACGTCCAGCGCCTGCTCACCGGCGCCCGGACGATCGTCGAGGGCGGCTGGATCCAGCACGCCTGGTTCGCCTACGTCGACGACCGCGGTCGGACCCGCAAGGCCTCGAGCGCCGCGGCCGTGGACGTGGAGGGTCGGCCACTCGTCGGCGCCTGCATGGTCGGTGCCGTCGTGTACGCCGCCGGCGGTCCGCACGCGGTGCACTCGCAGCAGGTGCAGCGTGCCCTCGACCTGGTGTGGCACGCGCTGGCCGCGGACGAGGGCACGCCCGTGCTGTGGTGCCCCGCGCCGGACGTCCGCATGGGACGCGTGCGCGACCTGACGAGCTGGAACGACGCCCCCGTCCGGACGGCCGCCGACGTCGCCGGGCTCCTGCTCACCGCCGAGCGCGTCGCCGTCCACGAGACGGAGCGCGTGCGGGCACGCGCGGTGGCACGATCGAGGGCATGAGCACACCCGACCCGCTGCCCGTCGTCCACCCGGCACCACCGTCGGACTCGATCGCGTCGAGCGGGGGGTCCGCGCTGTCCACCGAGGGACGGTCCGCCGCGCCGACGGACGAGCACGCGGTCAAGGAGACGCTGCACCGCTACCTGCAGAAGCACCGCGCCGCGCTCCTGGCGAAGACCGAGGGGCTCGCGGAGCGGCAGGCGCGCTGGCCGGTCACGCCGACGGGCACCAACCTGCTCGGACTCGTGAAGCACGTCGCGGGCGTCCAGGCCGGGTACCTCGGTGAGGTGTTCGGCCGTCCGCTGCCGGAGGCACCCGCCTGGTTGGAATCGGAGGACGGCGAGGACATGTACGCCACCGAGGACGAGACCATGGCCGACGTGATCGCGTTCCACCACCGGAGCGCCGCACACGCGGACGCCACCGTCGAGGCGCTCGACCTGGACGCCCGCGGGCACGTCCCCTGGTGGCCGGAAGGGCGCCGCGACGTGACGCTGCACCGGATCCTCGTGCACCTGGCCTACGAGACCGCCCGCCACGCGGGGCACGCGGACATCGTGCGCGAGATGCTCGACGGTCTGGCGGGTGACGGGGACGGCAACCTCGCCGCGAAGACGCCGGAGGAGTGGGCGTCCTGGCGCGAGCGGCTCACGGAGATCGCCGAACGGTCGGCGCTCCGCGACCTCGCGTGATAGCCGACCATCGCTCGGCATCGTTACCGTTCTCCCAGTGAACGGCACCTGTCTCCCTGAGTAACTTCGGAGCCACGTGTGCCCCGCCCGGTGGGCACTTCGGCCGACCGGAAGGGAGCGCCCACCCGTGTTCCAGTACGTCGTGGAGCGATGGGACCAGATCTGGTTCTCGTCGTGGCAGCACTTCTCACTGGTGGTCCAGTGCACCGTGCTCGCCACGCTCATCGCCGTGGTGCTCGCCGCACTCGTCTACCGCAGCCAGCGCCTCAGCTCGATCGCGAACGGGGTGTCCGCCATCGGCCTGACCCTGCCGTCCTTCGCCGTGATCGGCCTGCTCATCGTCCCGCTCGGCTTCGGTGTCCTGCCGAGCGTCGTCACCGTCGTGTTCTTCGCGACGCTGCCGATCCTCCGCAACGCCGTCGTCGGACTCGCCGAGATCCCGTCGACCGTCGTCGAGTCGGCGCGCGGCATCGGCATGAGCCGCTTCCGCACCCTGGTGCAGGTGGAACTGCCGATGGCGTGGCCGATCATCCTCAGCGGCGTCCGGGTGTCGGCGCAGATGGTGATGGGCATCGCCGCGATCGCCGCCTACGCGCTCGGCCCCGGCCTCGGCGGCTTCATCTTCTCCGGGCTCTCCCGCCTCGGCGGCGCCAACGCCCTGTACTCCGTCACCGTCGGCGTGATCGGCGTCGTCCTCATCGCCCTGGTCCTCGACCTGCTCCTCCTCGGCCTCGGCCGCCTGACCATCTCGAGAGGTATCCGTGTCCAGCACTGACTCCGCCACCACCACCGCCCCCGCGGGCGACGTCACCGGCCGCAGCATCCTCCTCGACGAGGTCACGAAGCGCTACCCCGGCCAGGCGAAGCCGGCCGTCGACGGCATCACGCTCGAGATCCCGGCCGGCAAGGTCGTCATGCTCGTCGGTCCGTCGGGCTGCGGCAAGACCACGACGCTCAAGATGATCAACCGCCTCATCGAACCCACCGAGGGCCGGATCGTGGTCGGCGACGACGACGTCACGAACATCGACGGCGACGAGCTGCGCCGTCGCATGGGCTACGTGATCCAGGCCGGCGGGCTCTTCCCGCACATGACGGTCGCGGCGAACATCGCGATCGTGCCGAAGATGCTCGGCTGGTCGAAGGAGAAGATCGCCGCGCGCGTCGACGAGCTCCTCGACCTGGTGTCCCTGGACCCGGAGACCTACCGCGACCGGTACCCCCGCGAGCTCTCGGGTGGCCAGCAGCAGCGCGTCGGCGTGGCCCGGGCGCTCGCCGCCGACCCGCCCGTGCTGCTCATGGACGAGCCGTTCGGCGCGGTCGACCCGATCACCCGGCAGCGCCTGCAGGACGAGCTCCTCCGGATCCAGGAGGAGCTGCACAAGACGATCGTCATCGTCACGCACGACTTCGACGAGGCCGTGAAGCTCGGCGACTGGATCGTGATCTTCACCGAAGGCGCGCACATCGTGCAGTACGACACCCCGGAACGGATCCTCGCCGAGCCGGCGAACGAGTTCGTCGAGAACTTCATCGGCTCCGGTGCCGGTCTCAAGCAGCTGACGCTCAACCGGGTCCGCGACGTCGAGGTCGCCGCGGCCGTGACCTGCTCCCCGGGCGAGGAGGCCAAGGCCGTGCTCCAGCGCATGCAGGAGGCCGGTGGGCACCAGCACGCGGTCGTCGTCGACCAGCGGCAGCGCCCCATCGGGTGGCCGAGCAAGCGCCAGCTCGAGCGGCTCACCCGGATCCCCGACGGCACCGAGCCCGACCTGCCCGTCGTGGGAGAGGCGGCGACGCTGAACGACGCACTCGACACCATGCTCGTCTCGAGCGCCGGCGCCGCGCTCGTCACCGGGCGCCGCGACGCGTTCCGCGGCGTGATCACCGTCGAGACCGTGATGGAGGCGATCACCCGTTCCCGTGCGGCCGCCGCCGGCGAGCAGGCGTACACGCCGGTCGGGACGAACACCAACCCGATCGAGACGCTGCCGTCGTCGCCGGCGAGCCCGCAGGCGATGCCGACCGGGGAGGAACTGTGACCACCGCCGTCGCCGGGCCGGCGACGGGTGACCGGACCTCGTGGAAGGGCCTGCTGTTCCAGCCGATCGCGATCCTCGTCGTCCTCGCCGGGTTCGCGGTCTGGCTGGCGACCGCCGACCTCACAGCCACGGAGCGCACCACCCTGAACCCGGCCGACATCCTGGCGCTCACGGGCCAGCACCTCGTGCTCACCCTCGAGTCCACGGTGCTCGTGCTCGTCATCGGCATCCCGCTCGGCATCCTGCTCACCCGCGGACCGCTCCGCCGTGCGAGCCCGTACGTCCTGGCCGTCGCCAACTTCGGCCAGGCGGCCCCGGCCGTCGGACTCCTGGTGCTGCTGGCGGCCTGGCTCGGCCTGAACGCCTGGTCCGCCGTCGTCGCACTCGTCCTCTACGCGATCCTGCCGGTGCTCCGGAACACGATCATCGGCATCGAGAGCGTCGACGCGCGGCTCGTCGAGGCCGGCCGTGGCGTCGGCATGAGCGCGTTCGCCACGCTCGTGCGGGTCGAGCTCCCGCTGGCCGTCCCGGTGATGCTCTCCGGGATCCGCACGGCGCTGGTGCTGCTCGTCGGCACCGCCAGCCTGGCGACGTTCGTCGGCGCCGGCGGTCTGGGTCTGCTCATCACCACGGGCGTGAACCTGTTCCTGCCGAAGGTGCTCGTCGCGGGCGCGCTCCTCGTGGCGCTGCTCGCCCTCTCCATCGACTGGATCGGCCGCGTGGTCGAGACCGTCGCTCGACCGAAGGGACTCTGATGCCGCACGCCGACCCGTCGGACGCTCGCCGCGCCTCCCGTCCGCTCCGCCGCCGCGGTGTCGCCGCCGCCGTCCTGGCGGGCGCGACCGCCCTGGTGTTGACCGGGTGCGGGCTGCAGCCCGCGACCTCGTTCGTCCCCGCCGTGGAACCCGGGTCGATCCAGCGGATCGACGACCTGCCCGACGGAGCCCACATCACGGTGACGTCCAAGAACTTCACGGAGCAGCTCGTGCTCGGCAAGATCGCGGTGCTCGCCGCGACGGCCGCGGGCTTCGACGTCACGGACGAGACGAACGTGCCGGGCAGCGTCGCCGTCCGCGAGCTCATGACGAGCCACGCGGCGGACTTCACGTACGAGTACACCGGGACCGCGTGGCTGACCTTCATGGGGCACGACCAGGGGATCCCGGACAAGACCGAGCAGTGGACCGCGGTGAAGGACGAGGACGCGGGCAACGGTCTGACGTGGCTCTCGCCCGCGCCGATGAACAACACCTACGCGTTCGCGGTGCGTGAGGAAGCGGTCGACGAGCTGGGCGGCATCACGAAGCTGTCGCAGATCGCGGACCTTCCCGCCGACCAGCGCACCTTCTGTGTCGAGTCGGAGTTCAACTCCCGCGCGGACGGCTTCAAGCCCATGCTCGAGAAGTACGGCCTGCAGATCGGCGGCTCCGGGCCCACGTCGATCCCGAGCGGGAACGTCAGCATCCTCGACACCGGCACGGTCTACACGGCCACCGACCGGGGCAAGTGCAACTTCGGTGAGGTCTTCACCACCGACGGACGCATCAAGTCGCTCGGGCTGAGCGTGCTCGAGGACGACCGCGGGTTCTTCCCGGCGTACAACGTCGCGCCCGTGCTCGACTCCGAGACGCTGCAGGAGTACCCGCAGCTCGAGGACGTCTACGACCAGATCTCGCCGAAGCTGACCGACGAGACGCTGCAGGAGCTCAACCGGCAGGTGGACGTCGAGGGGCGCGAGCCGGCGGACGTGGCGTTCGACTGGATGGTCGAGGAGGGCTTCGTCAGGGCGCCGTGATGCGTGCGGCCGTGTCGCGGATGAGGGCCACGACCTGGGCACGGACCTCCTCCGGGTCGGTCCCCTCGTGCCGGGCCGCGCTGCGGAGCGCCGTCATGCACATGCCGAGGAGCATCTCGGCTGCCTGGGGTGTCGCCGCGGCGGGACCCCACGCCGGATCGCGCTCGAGGACCGTGCGGACCGCCCCGACCATCGCCTCGGACACCGTCGTCATCCGAGCCACCTGGCGGCGCATGAGCTGCGGGAACCGAACGATGACCGCCTTCCGGTCGTGTCGCTCGCGCTCGTCCCCGAACGAGTCGCCGAACACCAGGAACGCCAGGTCCACGACCGCCTGGGCCGCCGGCTCGCCGGACACGGCCTGCAGGTGGGCCTCGAGCGCCTCCGTCGACAGATCGAGCTCGGTGTGCCCGAGGACGGCGTCCTCCTTGCTGTCGAAGTAGTTGAAGAACGTCCGCGGCGAGACCTCGGCACGTGCCGCGATCTGCTCGATCGTGGTGTGGTCGACGTCCTGCTCGAGGGCGAGCGACCGCGCAGCGGCTGCGATGCGCCGGCGGGTCTCGAGGCGCTTGCGGTCGCGCAGGCCGAGCTCGGGCCGGGGCGCGGAGTCGGGCATGGCACGACTGTAACGGCCGCCGATCCACAGGCAACGGTGACCCGCAGGAATGCGATGTTCACTACGCTCGGATGCATGACGACACCCGAGCCCGGGGGAAGCCCGGTGTTGGAGGCACGTGACCTCACGCGGACGTACGGGCGGGGGCCGACGCGGTTCGACGCGCTCAAGGGTGTCTCCCTGTCGGTCCACCGCGGCGAGAGCCTCGCGATCGTCGGCAAGTCCGGCTCGGGCAAGTCCACCCTCATGCACCTCCTCGCGTTGCTCGACAAGCCGTCGAGCGGGCAGGTGCTGCTCGACGGCACGGACGCGGCGACGCTCAGCGCACGGCAGGTGAACCGGGCGCGGAACAGCACCTTCGGGTTCGTCTTCCAGCAGTTCTTCCTCACACCCAAGACCTCGGTGCTCGACAACGTCGTCCTGCCGCTGAAGATCGCCGGCGTCTCCGGTTCCGAGCGGAAGCGCCGCGGCATGGCGGCCCTCGACGCGCTCGGACTCGCGGACAAGGCCCGGAACGACGCGAACGACCTGTCCGGCGGGCAGAAGCAGCGGGTGGTCATCGCCCGTGCGCTCGTAGGCGAGCCGAGCGTCATCTTCGCCGACGAACCCACCGGCAACCTCGACTCGAACACCGGGCAGGTGGTGGAGGACATGCTCTTCGGCCTGCAGCGCGAGCGCGGCATCACGCTGGTGGTCGTCACGCACGACGACGAGCTCGCCGCGCGGTGCGACCGGAGCGTCAACGTCCGGGACGGGCTCGTCGTCCAGCCCGACACCCCCACCGGCTCCGTCCCGACCCGTGGGAGGCACGCCGCGTGAACTTCCTCGACCTCCTGCGCACCGCCGTCGCGAACACCTTCCGGTCGAAGCTGCGGACCACCCTGACCGTCATCGCGATCTTCATCGGCGCGTTCACCATCACGCTCACCTCGGCCATCGGCACCGGCGTCGGCAACTACATCGACGCCCAGGTGGCGTCCATCGGCGACAGCGGTTCGATCACCGTGACGAAGATCGTCGAGACCACGTCGTCCGACAGCGGTCCGGCCGAGTACGACCCTGAGGAGTCCGGGCAGAGCGTCCAGCAGGGACCCGCGACCCTGGGCTACCTGACCGACGCCGACATCGACAAGGTGAAGGCCATCGACGGCGTCGCGGACGTGCGTCCCGCGGTGGCGCTCAGCACGAAGTGGGTCCAGTACGGCGACCACGGCAAGTACGTCGTGGACGTGAGCGCGAACGCCGGCGAGTTCGACGCCGACCTGGCGGCGGGCGAGCAGCTCGACGACTCGTCCGACGCGCCGAACCAGGTCATCCTGCCGACGAACTACCTCGAGAACCTCGGACTGGGGTCCCCCGAGGACGCCGTCGGCAAGACGCTCGTCATCGCGCTCGACGACTACCAGGGACGCGAACACGCAGTCACGGCGACGATCGTCGGCGTGCAGAACGAGTCGCTCTTCGGCGGTGGCGCCGGAGCGAACGCCGCCCTCACCGACGCCATGCAGGAGGCACAGGAGGTCGGCAAGCCGGCGTCGGTGCAGACCTCGTACGCGACGGCGACGGCCACGCTCGACTCCGGAGCATCGACGACGGACGTGAAGCGCGCCCTGTCCGACGACGGCTACACGGGCATGACGATCGAGGACCAGCTCGGCCAGTTCCAGACCGTCATCAACGGCATCGTGGGCGTGCTCAACGCCTTCGCCGTGATCGCGCTCATCGCGGCCGGCTTCGGCATCATCAACACCCTGCTCATGAGCGTGCAGGAGCGGACGCGGGAGATCGGCCTGATGAAGGCGATGGGCATGGGCGGCGGCAAGGTCTACACGCTGTTCTCCCTCGAGGCCGTCTTCATCGGGTTCCTCGGCAGCGCGATCGGGGCCGGGATCGCGATCCTGCTGGGCACGGGCATCTCGAACCTGCTCGCGGGCACCCTGCTCAAGGACCTGCCGGGCCTGCAGATCATGCAGTTCGCGCCGTCCTCGGTGATCACGATCATCCTCGTGGTCATGTTCATCGCGTTCCTCGCGGGCACCCTGCCGGCCCGTCGCGCAGCCCGGCAGAACCCGATCGAGGCCCTGCGCTACGAGTGACGACGACCGGCGCGGCGCGCACGCTCCCGTCCCGACCGGACGGGGGCGTTCGCATGTGCATAGTGTCGGGGACGTGGTGGCGTTCGGGCGGGACCTCGGTGACGGGTACACGCTGACGCTGCGCGACCTGTCCACGGCCCATGCCGTGCACGAACTCGTCGTCGCGAACCTCGACCGTCTGCGGGCCGCCGAGCCGTGGGCGTGGCAGGAGCAGAGCGTGTCGGGCATGGTCCTGCACACCGAGCACCTGCTCGCGCAGTACGCGATGGACCGGGCGCTCCCCTGCGTCATCCGGTCGGACGACCGTGTCGTCGGGTCCGCTTCGCTCGCCTTCGACCCGTACCTCGGCCAGGCGTCGCTCGGGTGGTGGATCGACACCGCCCACGAGGGGCGCGGGGTGGTGCGTCGTGCAGCAGAGGTGCTCGTCGGGGTCGCACGGGACCGCGAGGTGGCACGACTGGAGATCAGGACGGCGGTCGGCAACGCCCGGAGCCGGGGACTCGCCGTGCGACTCGGGTTCGAGCAGGAGGGGACGCTGCGCGGTGCGCTCCCCCTCGGGCCGGCGCGTGCGGACGTCGCGCTCTACGGCCGCCTGCTCTGACGGGCGACGCTCTGACGGGCTCCGTCGGGGTCGACGCCTGGGTCGCCGGGGTCAACGCCCCTGGGTCGCACCCGTCCAGACCGCGAAGGCGCCCCCGACGAGCAGGAGCGCCAGCACGAGGACCCACACGGCCAGCGCGATGAGGTTGAGGAAGATCCCCCACCCCGACCGGCCGCGTGCGAGTGGCTCCCGGCTGCGCGACGCGATCCCCAGGCACAGCCCCACGATCGGTGCGAAGAACGTCCAACCGGCGAGCAGCGAGCAGATGCCGAGGACGAGACTCGCGGTGCCGAGTCCGGTCCTCGGGGCTTCGGTGGAGGTGACCATGCTGCGAACGTACGTGGTCGGGCCCGACCGTCGCGTCCCTCCCGACGGTGATCCGGGTCCCCCTCGGGGCTGACGGTCGGCGTCCGCCGGTATCGTCGTGGCATGGCCCTGTTCGGACGACGCAGCAAGCACGACGTGCGCGACCGACCCGTGAGTCAGGTCGAGCTGAAGCGCGCGGTGGACGAGGGGTTCCTCATCGCGAAGGCCGCGATCGTCGTCGCCGTCGCGAACCGCATCATCACGAACGCCCTGCGGGACCAGGGGTACTTCGACCACGCCGTGATCGCGGACGCGGCGCGCCAGGAACTCCACCGGATGGCCGAGGAGCAGCGCGGCGACGCCGAGCGCATGCGCGAGATCCGGGCGAAGTCGAGCAAGCAGAAGGGCCGGTCGCGGCACCAGCACGACTACCGGCGCGGGGACGACCTCAAGCTCCGCACGCGAGAAGCGACGTACGAGCAGCTCGCGGACATGCTCGACCGCCGCCGGGACGACAAGGGCTTCGTGGACGGGATCGTGCTGCAGGCGCGGGCGCGGGCGTGGGACGACATCGGGACGACGGTCGTCGGCCGCCTGGGGTGGGCACAGCGTCCGACGGACGACTACGAGATCGGCCGGGACGAGCGCCTGCAGCAGATGCTCGACGAGGACTTCGCCGCGCTGCTGGCGGAGCACCCCGTGAGCGGCGCGACGCCGGCGGACGCCGACGAGCCCGACGCCGCGGACGGCGATGACGACGGCTCGGACCCGGCGGACGCGGACACCGCTCGCCCCTGATACTTGATGTACCAGGAGTTCCTCGCTAGGCTGGTGAGGTAACGCCCCAGGACCATTCGGCACCGCCGGACTCCTGGGGCGATTGCTTTTCTCCGTCCGCGTCGCCTGCACCTCGGGCAGCGACTGAGTCTCCCTTCCGCAGGAGCCGTCGTGATCGACCCCGCAACACTGTCCGGCCTTCCGCGCCTGCTCAGCGCTCCCCGGCTGCGTCCGTACGCGAACGGGTACGGGGGTCGTGACGATCTCGGAGTGCGTTCGTACGCGTGGAACACCGAACTCGCCACTGCGTTCTGGGGGCCCGTGGGGTGTGTCGAGGTCTTCGTCCGCAACGCGATCCACGACGCGCTGCGTGCCGGGCGGCGGGACGACTGGTGGAACGACCCGACGATCCGTCTCCTCGGGCGGGAACGCCATGCCCTCGATGCTGCCGTCGGTACGCTCGCTCGCCGTGGCGTCTCGGATCCGTCGGCAGACCAGGTGGTGGCGGCGACGAGCTTCGGACTGTGGGTGGGGCTCACGGATGCGGGGATCCCTCGAGATCCACTGTGGAGCTACGAGACGACACTCTGGCAGCCCCGCATCATCCATGCCTTCCCCCATCTCGGGCATGTGCGACGCAAGCAGCTCCACCGGCGACTGGACGAGGTCCGTCGGTTCCGCAACCGACTTGCGCACCACGAGCCGGTCCACACCGCCCCCGTCGAGCTGATCAGAGACGACCTCATCGAGATTGCTGGCGCCGTCCATCCCGACGCGGCGGCCTTCATCCGGGGTGCGCACCGCATCGACGACGTCCTCGCCAGGCGCCGTGCGGCGGTGGAGTCGGGACAGTGCGTCGTCTGACCGCGTGTGGACGGTCCGGTCCCTAGGCTCGTCCCCATGGTGGATGCGGTGGTGGTCGGAGCCGGACCGAACGGTCTGGCGGCCGCGGTGACCCTCGCCCGGGCCGGGCTCCGGGTCGAGGTCGTCGAGCGGAACGAGACCATCGGCGGCGGTGCCCGCACGGCGGAGCTGACCCTGCCCGGCTTCCACCACGACGTCTGCTCCGCCGTGCACCCGATGGCGCTGCAGTCCGAGTTCTTCCGGCGCTTCCGCATGGAGGACCGCATCGAGCTCCGGCTCCCCGAGGTCCAGTACGGCCACCCCCTGGACGGCGGGCGGGCCGGCATCGCGTACCGGGACCTCGCCCGCACCGCCGAGGAGCTCGGTGTCGACGGCCCCGCGTTCCGCCGGCTCATGCTGCCGCTGTCCCGGAACGCCGACAAGGTGGCCGACTTCGCGACGGACGCCCTGCTGCACGTGCCGCGGCACCCGCTCAGCGTCGCTCGGTTCGGCCTGCGCGCGCTGGAGCAGGGCACGTCGGCGTGGAACCTGCGGTTCCGCGACGACGTCGCCCCGGCGATGGTCACCGGGGTCGCGGCGCACTCGATCCAGCACCTGCCGTCGCTGGCGACGGCAGCAGCGGCGCTGTCGCTCGGTGCCTACGCGCACGGGCGGGGCTGGCCGGTGCCGATCGGTGGGAGCCAGGCGATCGTCGACGCGCTCGCCGCGGACCTGCTGGCCCACGGGGGCACGATCGAGACCGGCCGCGAGGTGCACGACCTGTCGGAGCTCTCCCCCGCCAAGGCAGTGCTGTTCGACACGAGCGTCCCGGGGATGCTCGGCATCGCCGGGAAGCAGATCCCCGCGCCACGACGCGGGGCACTGCGTCGCTTCCGGTTCGGCAACGCGGCCGCGAAGGTCGACTTCGCGCTCTCGGACCCGGTCCCCTGGACGAACGGGGCGCTGCGGAGCGCCGGCACCGTGCACATCGGCGGGACGCGGGCGGAGATCGCCGCTGCCGAGGGCGCCGTCGCCCGCGGGCAGCACGCGGAACGGCCGTACGTGCTCGGATCCGAGCCGACCGTCGTGGACCCGAGTCGCGCCCCGCGGGGCAAGCACGTGTTCTGGGCGTACGCGCACGTGCCCGCCGGCTCGGACGTCGACCAGACGGAGGTCATCACGCGGCAGATCGAGCGGTTCGCGCCGGGGTTCCGCGACACCGTCCTGGCGTCGAGCAGCCGCACGGCCGTCGAGATGGGGCAGTACAACCCGAACTACGGCGGCGGGGACATCGCTGCCGGCGCCGCGAGCTTCTGGCAGCTCGTGAAACGACCGATCCTGTCGTCCGACCCGTGGCGGATGGGCGGCGGCATGTACCTGTGCTCGGAGGCTTCTGCTCCCGGACCGGGGGTGCACGGCATGGCCGGGTGGCACGCCGCCCGCAGCGCGCTGCGGCACACCTTCGGGATGTCCGAGCACGTGGAGCTCGCACCGGAGGAGTGACGACATGGCCAAGAACGTCCGCATCCTGCACTGTCGACCAGAGGACGTCTTCGACGTGCTCGGCGACGGCTGGCTCTACACGACGTGGGTGGTGGGAGCGTCCCGCATGCGCGGGCAGGACCCCGACTGGCCCCGGGAGGGCAGCCGCATCCACCACTCGTTCGGCGCGTGGCCGGTCGTGATCGACGACGTGACGACGGTGCACGTCTGGGATCCGCCGCACCGGATGGTGATCCAGCCGAAGGGCTGGCCCATCGGCGAGGCACGGGTCGAGCTCACGGTCGTGCCGCACCGGCAGGGGTGCAAGGTGACGATCGTCGAGAACGCGGTGGCCGGCCCCGGCTCGTGGCTGCCGTCCTTCGTCGTCCAGCCGCTCATCTGGATCCGGAACCGCGAGACCCTGCGGCGGCTGGGCTGGGTGGCAGCGGGGCGCGCCGCGACGTCGTGAGCGTCGGACGGGAGGCGCGGTGCGGGCCCGCACCGGCCTCCTGTCCGACGACCGGTCGCGCCCGGCTACTCGGCGCGACTGAACTCGCTCGCGCGTCGGACCTGGTCGTCCGTGAGGGCGACGCCGGTGTACCGCTCGAACTGACGGGCGGCCTGCAGCGCGATGACCTCGGCTCCCGTGATGACCCGCTTGCCCGCGTCCCGTCCTGCGCGGACGAGCGGGGTCTCCGAGGGGAACGCCACGACGTCGAAGACGGTGTCGGCCGCCGTGACGCGGTCGGGTGTGAAGGCGACGGTGTCCTGCTCGGCGCCGCGCATCCCCAGGGGGGTGACGTTGACCAGGACGTCGGCGTCCGGAGCGTCCTGCTCGTCGGCGACCCAGGCGTAGCCGTACTGCTCCGCCAGGGCCGGGCCGGCCTGCTCGTTGCGGGCGAGGACCGTCAGCTGCTCGAAGCCGGCACCGCGGAACGCCGCCGTGACGGCCTTCGCCATCCCGCCGGAGCCGCGCAGGAGGACGCGCGCGGCGGGGTCGACGGCGTGGGTGTCGAGCAGGGAGGCGACGGCTTCGTAGTCGGTGTTCGAGGCCGTGAGCAGGCCGTCGTCGTTCACGATGGTGTTGACGGACTGGATGGCGGCGGCGGATTCCTCGATGGTGTCGACGAGGGGGATCACTGCTTCCTTGAACGGCATCGACACCGAGCAGCCGCGGATGCCGAGGGCCCGGATGCCCGCGACGGCGCCCGGCAGGTCGGTGGTGGTGAACGCCTTGTAGAGGAAGTTCAGCCCGAGTTCGTCGTACAGGAAGTTGTGGAACCGGGTGCCGATGTTGCTCGGACGGGCCGCGAGCGACATGCACACCTGCATGTCCTTGTTGAGGATGGGCATGCCGCCATCCTCCCACCGTTCCGGCGATGGAGCGGTCCACGGAATGGGCTGTGCAGCGGGGTGGGGTTGTCCCCACCCTAGATCGGGGTGTCCCCCGGGTACTCGCCGCCGGCCCGGCTCCGTAGCGTCGAGGGCATGAACACACTCCTCCGCCCCCGCAACGGTCGACTGCTCGCCGGTGTCTGCGCCGGCATCGCCGACCGGTTCGGCTGGTCCCGGGCCTTCGTCCGCGTCGCCTGGGTCGTCCTGAGCTTCTTCCCCGGCCCGTTGTGGATCGCCTACGTCGTCCTCTGGGCGCTCGTGCCCGGCGAGGGCACGCGTCGCGCCTGACGGCCGCACGGGCACTGTCCGACGCATGACCGTCCGTCCGTCCGGACGGGTTAGTGTGGCGACGTGCCGGTCTCCGTCTTCGATCTGTTCAGCGTCGGCATCGGGCCGTCGAGTTCGCACACCGTCGGGCCGATGCGGGCCGGTGCGGCCTTCGCGGCCACGCTCGACCGGCTCCCGGTGACGTCGATCGCCGTCGACCTGTACGGCTCCCTCGCCTCGACCGGGCAGGGCCACGGCACGCTCGGGGCCGTGGTCGCCGGGCTGATGGGGCATGAGCCCGAGACGGTCGACCCGGACGAGATGGCCGACGCCCTCGCCGCGGTCGAGACCACCGGGACGCTCCGGCTCGCGAGCGGTCAGGTCGTGCCGTTCCGACTCGCCGACATCGTGCTGCACCCCTTGACGATGCTCCCGCGCCACCCGAACGCCATGCGCTTGCGGGCCCGGGACGCCGACGGCGCGGTGCTCGCGGACGAGACGGCGTACTCCGTCGGGGGCGGCTTCATCACCCGCGAGACCACCGACGACCCCGTCCGCCCGGCGGTCCCGGGCACGGGTGCGGACGCTCCCGACCCGACCGACCCCGCCGTGCCGTCCGACCCCGCCGAACCGGCCATCCCCGTCGTGCAGGCCGTCCCGCACCCCTTCTCGAGCGGCGCCGAACTGCTCGCTGCCTGCGCGGCGACCGGCCTGCGGATCAGCGGCGTCGCCCTGGCGAACGAGACGGTGCACCGTTCGCCCGCCGAGGTCCGTGCCGGGCTCACCGCAGTCCACGCCGTGATGGAGTCCTGCGTCGAACGCTCCATCCGTCGCCGGGGCCGCCTGCCCGGCGGGCTCGACGTCCGTCGGCGCGCCGCGGACTGGCACGAACAGCTCACCCGCGACGACCCGGACCACGACCCCCTCTTCGCCATGGAGTGGGTGAACCTCACCGCGATGGCCGTGAACGAGGAGAACGCCACCGGCGGCCGCGTGGTCACCGCCCCCACGAACGGTGCCGCCGGGATCATCCCCGCCGTGCTGTTCTACGCGCTCACGTACGTCCCGGCCATCGGACCGGCCGAACGCGACGACGCCGTGGTGCGGTTCCTGCTGACGGCCGGCGCGATCGGGTCGATCTACAAGGAGCGTGCGTCGATCTCGGGCGCCGAGGTCGGCTGCCAGGGCGAGGTCGGCTCGGCAGCGTCCATGGCCGCCGCCGGTCTGGCCGAGGTGCTCGGCGGCACGCCGGAGCAGGTGGAGAACGCGGCCGAGATCGCCATGGAGCACAACCTCGGACTGACCTGCGACCCCATCGGCGGACTCGTGCAGATCCCCTGCATCGAGCGCAACGCCATCGCGGCGAACAAGGCGATCAACGCCGCGCGGATGGCGCTGCGGGGCGACGGCGTGCACCACGTCTCGCTCGACCAGGTCGTCGAGACGATGCGGCAGACCGGGGCCGACATGTCGACGAAGTACAAGGAGACCGCGATGGGCGGGCTCGCGGTGAACGTCCCGCTCTGCTGAGACGGCGCCGCTGCCGACGGTCAGCCGTGCAGGAGCGTCAGCAACCGCGCCGTCTCGTCGGCGATCGCCGCCCGGCCAGCGGACACGTACCCCCGCGGGTCGACCAGGTCCGGTCGGTCGTCGAGCACGCCGCGCAGCGCGCGGGTGAAGAGCCCGTTCAGGTGCGTCGAGATGTTCACCTTCGTCATCCCCGCCCGGACCGCTCCACGGAGTTCGGCGTCGGACAACCCCGACGACCCGTGCAGGACGAGCGGCACCGGCACGGCTCGCCGCAGCCGCTCGACGAGCGCCCGGTCGACGGAGGCCTCGCGCGACTGCATCGCGTGCGAGGTGCCGACGGCGACGGCCAACGCGTCCACGCCGGTGTCCGCGACGAACGCGGCCGCGTCGACGGGGTCGGTCCGGACGCCCGGTGCGTGCACGCCGTCCTTGCCGCCGACCTCGCCGAGTTCGGCCTCGATCGCGACCCCGGCGTCGTGACAGCGTGCTGCGAACCCGCGCGTGGCCTCGACGTTGGCGTCGAACGGCAGCCGCGAGCCGTCGTACATGATCGAGTCGACACCGAGGTCGACGCCGGCGACGACGAGTTCCGGGTCCTCGATGTGGTCCAGGTGCACCAGGACCTCGACGTCGGCGGCGCGGGCGATCGCCTGGGTCGCGGTCGTGATCGGCGCGAGTCCACCGTGGTAGCGGACGCAGTTCTCGCTGATCTGCAGGATGACGGGCAACCCCGCGAGTTCCGCTCCCGCGACGATGGCCTCTGCGTGCTCGAGGAGGACGACGTTGAACGCGCCGACGCCGCGGCCGGCCGTGCGGGCGGAGTCGAGCAGCCCGGTGAGGGCGAGGTCGGTGATCATGCGGGTCTCCTGGTTCGGGGGTCGTGACGCGGCGGCGTCGGGGTGTCGCCGTCGGTGGCGAGGAAGCGGGCGACGTCGGCGGGGTCGAGCTCGCCGGCCACCGGGCTGAGGACGGCGGCGGCTCCGTGCGCCGCCGCCGCGCGGAGTGCTCGCGCGTCGACGACCACGTCGCCGGGACCGTCGTCGGGGCGGCGGCCGGTGACGAGGGCCCGGACGAGACCGGCCGTCGTCGCATCTCCCGCACCGGTCGGGTTCCCCGTGACCCCGGCGACCGCGGGAACCTCCACCACGCCACCACGGGTGTGAGCGGCGATGCCGTCCGTGCCGCGCGACACCACGACGGTCGCGGCGCCGCGTTCGAGCAGCGAGACCGCTCCGGCCCGCTCGTCCCGCGCACCCGTCGCGTCCAGGAGCTCCTCGCGGTTGGGCTTGCAGACGGTCGCCCCGGCGCGGGCTGCGGCCAGCAGGGCGGCCCCGGAGCAGTCGACGACGCTCACGATCCCGTGTGCCCGGGCCGCCGTCACCCACCTGCCGACGACGTCCGGATCCGCCCCGACGGGCAGGGACCCGGACACGACCAGCGCCTGGACCGCCCGGTCGGCGAGCATGCGGTCGACCTCGTGCGTCACGCGAGCCCACTCGGCCGATGTGACGGCGGGTCCGGGCTCCCCGAACATCGTCGGGTGTGCGCGGTCGTCGACGACCGTCACCGTGGTCCGCGTCTCCCCCGACACCGGGACGTCGGAGTGGGCCAGTCCGAGGGCATCGACCGCGTCGGCGACCCAGCGCCCCGTCGTGCCGCCGAGCGGGAGGACGGCGTGCGTGTCCGCCCCGGTCGCGGCGAGCACCCGGCCGACGTTCAGCCCCTTGCCGCCGGGTCGTCGCTCCACGCCGAGCACGCGCTGGGTCACGCCCACGAGCTGCTCGGCGACCCGGTAGGTCACGTCCACCGCGGGGTTCGGGGTGACGACGACGATCACGGGAGTGCCTCCTCCGGACACGCGTCGTCGACGAACGCCGTCCAGCGGCCGCTCCCGTCGACGACGGCGAGGTCCGCCGGGGCACCGACGGACAGCGGCACGGGCAGGCCGAGCAACGCGGACGGTCGTGTCGCCGCGGCGGCGACGACCTCGGGCACGGGAGCTCCGTGTGCGAGCAGGTGGGACGCGGCGTCGGCCACGGTGATGGTGCTCCCCGCGAGTGACGACCCGTCGGACAGGAGGGCGACACCGTCCCGCACGGACACCGGCGACCCCGCCACGGTGTGTTCACCGTCACCGCACCCCGTCGCCGCCATCGCGTCCGAGACGAGCACGGTGCGCTCGCCGGCGGTGCGCCGGACGAGGTCCACCGTGAGCGGATCGAGGTGGTGCCCGTCGACGATGCACTCGAGGAGCACGCGGTCGTCGGTCAGTGCGACGCCGACCGGTCCCGGGGCACGGTGGTGCAACGGGGGCATGCCGTTGAAGAGGTGCGTGACGAGGCTCGCTCCCGCGTCGATCGCGCGCCGTGCCTGTTCCGCGGTGGCGTCGGTGTGCCCGATGGCGACCGTCACGCCGGCACCGACGAGGCGGACGACGGTGTCGAGTGCGCCGGGGAGCTCAGGAGCGATGGTGACGATGCGGAGCGCGCCGTCGGCCGCCGCGAGGAACGCGTCGACCTCCGCCGGTGTGGGCGCGTGCAGCAGGTCGACGCGGTGGGCACCCCGGCGGGCTGGCGCCAGCCAGGGGCCTTCCAGGTGGAGTCCGGCGAGCGTGCCGTCCAGGACGAGTGGACGCAGGCGTTCCAGTGCCGCGACGGTGTCCGGTACGCGGCCGGTGGCGATCGAGGCGACCAGCGCGGTGGTCCCGCGCGCGGCGTGGTGGGCGGCCGCGCGCCGCGCACCGCGGGTGTCGCAGCTCGCGAAGTCCTGGCCGAGCGCGCCGTGGGCGTGGAGGTCGACCGCGCCGGGCACGACTGTCCCCGTGACCTGTCCGACGTGGTCCGCTGCGGGTGCAGGCCCGGTACCGGTGCCCTCGACGGTGCCGTCGTCCCCCACCAGGAGCCACGCGTCGGTGAGGTCGGCGTCGGACGTCACGATGCGCGGCGCCCGGACGAGGGCGGTCACGCCGGCACCCCGGCGCGCTGTCGCTCGAGCTCCCGGCGCGCGAGGATCCCCGCCCCGATCGCGCCGGCGCTGTCGCCGTGACGCGCCGGGACGACGGCGGGCACCGCCAGACCGGAGAGGCGTTCGGACACCGCAGCGGTGAGCGGTTCGAAGAGCAGCGGTCCGGACTCGGCCAGTCCCCCGCCGATGACGAGCGAGTGGCACCCGGCGACGGCCGTCGTCCACACCAGCGCGTCCGCGAGCACGTCGACGCACTCGTCCCAGACGGCTCGTGCGACGGCGTCACCCGCCCGCACGCGCAGCATCGCCTCGTGCGCAGACGCAGCCCCCGAGCGGCGCGCGACTCCCCCCGCCGACGCGATCTCCTCGACGCGGCGTCCGGCGTGCGGCCCGGCCGGGATCCGCACCTGGCCGATCTCGCCGGCCCAGCCACCGCCGTCGACGACCTCGCCGTCCACCACCAGTGCACTCGCCAGGCCGGTGCCGACCGGGACGAAGGCCACCGAACCCCGGGTGAGCGCGCCGCCGCCCGCCCCGTGTGTTCCGGAGACCTCGGCCAGGGCGCCCGCGCGGACGTCGTGGCCGAACGCGACGGGGACGTGGACGCCCCGTGCCGCGAGCGCGGTCTCGACCCGCTCCCGTACGGGGACGTCGCGCCAACCCAGGTTCACGGCGAGCACGACCGTGCCCGCGCGTTCGTCCACGACGCCCGGCGTCACGAGCCCGACGGCCTCGATCGGCGCGACGGCGGCACACCGCTCGGCGAGCTCGGCCACGCGGTCGGCGAGCTGCCGGGCGTCGGGGTCGCGTCGGGGCGTCGGCACCCGGGCCTCGTGCAGGACGGTGCCGTCGGCGTCGGTCAGTCGGGCCTTGGTGCCCGTGCCGCCGACGTCGACCCCGAGCACCGCACCTGCGGGCCGCATCAGGTGAGGATCACCGAACGCGTGAGGGAACGGGGGTTGTCCGGGTCGAGCCCGCGTCGTTCGGCGAGTGCGACCGCGAACCGGTGCACGACGACGAGCCCGGCGAGGGGGTCGAGGTCGTGGTGGACGAACCGGGCACCGGTGGCGGCGACCTCGTCCGCCAGGCCGTGCGGGGCCGTGCCCAGGGACCACACGAGTCGTCCGGGCTGTGCGATGGCGATCGGCCCGTGTCGGTAGTCCATCGCGGGGTACGACTCGGCCCAGAACTGCGCGGCCTCACGCGTCTTGAGCGCCGCTTCGTAGGTGAGCCCCACCGCGGACCCGCGACCCACGAAGGTGACCTGCTCGGCGTCGAGCAGGTCGTCGACGGGCAGGACCAGCGCGGTCTCGGCCTGGAGCGCGAGATCCTCGACGTCGTCGCCGAGGGAAGCGCGCAGGAGTGCGAGGGTCGTCGTGGCGAACCGGGTCTGGACGACGGAACGCTCGTCCGCGAACGGCAGGGCGACGACGTCGTCGGCAGCGCCCGCGGCGGGGCTGTCCGCCACGGCCGTGAGCAGGACCGTGCGCTGCTCGGGCAGGGCGTGCAGCAGGTCGATGATCTCCGTCGTCGTCCCGGAGCGGCTGATCGTGACCACGCGGTCGTAGTCGCGTCCGACCGGGTACTCGGATCCGGCGAAGGCGTCGGTGACGCCGAGCCCGGCCTGTTCGCGGGCCACGGCGTAGCTCATGGCGACGAACCAGCTCGTGCCGCAGCCGACGACGGCCACCCGCTCTCCGGGCTGGGGGAGCGACTCGGCGAACGACGGCAGGAGCGCAGCGGCGGCGCGCCACGTCTCGGGCTGGGACGCGAGCTCTGCGCTCACGAAGGTGTCGGTCATGGGGCCCTTCCGATCCACGTCGATCCGGATGATCGATGATGGGGAAGCGTAGCGAGCGTTCGTGCGCGATGGAAGAGCAAAGCGTCATATTCGATCACGGCCGGGACGACCGGAGCCCGTAGGATGGCCCTCATGACCCCGCAACAGCGGCTGAACGCCCTGCTCGAACTCGTGAGCGAGCGCGGCAACGTCTCGATCGCCGAGATCGGCGAGGAGCTGGGGATCTCGCCGGCGACGGCGCGACGCGACCTCACGACCCTCGCGGACCAGCGTCTGGTCACGCGGACGCACGGCGGGGCCGCCGCGCTCGGGGCGGGGTACGAGCTGCCCCTGCAGTACAAGATCGCCCGGCAGGCCGAGGCGAAGACGGCCATCGCCCGGGCTGCGAGCCGCCTCGTCAAACCCGGTGACACGGTCGGGCTGAACGGCGGCACGACGACGACAGAGGTCGCGCGCGAGCTCGGGAAGAGCGAGCGCTTCACCCGCGCGGACGGCGAGTACGGCGTGACGATCGTGACGAACGCGCTCAACATCGGGTACGAGCTCTCCGTGCGCGCGAACGTGAAGATCGTCGTCACGGGCGGCGTCGCACGCCGGCAGTCCTACGAGCTCGTCGGCCCGCTGGTGCGGGACACCCTGGACGAGTTCGCACTCGACGTCGTGGTGCTCGGTGTCGACGGGCTCAGTGGTCAGTACGGCGCGACGACGATGCACGAGGGCGAGGCCGAGGTGAGCCGGCACTTCGCCTCCGTCGGGCGTCGGGTCGTCGTCGTCGCGGACTCGACGAAGATCGAGCGGGCCACGTTCGCGCGCATCTGCCCGCTCGACCGGATCGACGCACTCGTGACCGACCTGCCGGTGCCGCCGGCCTTCGCGGCGGAGCTGGCGAGCGCCGGCGTGGAGCTCGTCGTCGCCGACTGAGGCACCGCACGGCTCCGCGGACCCGCCCGTGACCGGCCGCCGTGTTTCGGGCCGGTAAAACCCTCGCGCAGCACCCCATGAGCGTCTTCTGAGCGCCTATTGTGCATTCATGATCGATTCGGCATCATGGGCGTCACAATCACGCAAAGGAGCGAGATGAACACGGGCGACGCAACCACCGCACGACCCCTCAGGGTCGGCATCGTCGGCATGGGCCAGCGCGCGGCCATCGCGCGTCACGTGGATGAGGCGACAGCCGCCGCGTCCGACCTGGAGGCCCGGGTCACCGCCGTCGCGGACGTCACCGAGCAGGGGCGCGAGCGGGCACGGGCCGAGTACCCGGACGCCCTGGTGGTGGAGCACCACGACGAACTCGTCGGGCAGGTGGACGCCGCGATCGTGACCACCCCGGACTGGACCCACGCCGACATCGCCGTCGATCTGCTCCGTGCGGGCGTCGCCGTCTACCTGGAGAAGCCCCTGGCGATCACGGTCGAGGACGCAGACCGTGTGCTCAACACCGCCGCCGAGACGGGGACAGCGCTCTACGTCGGCCACAACTTCCGGCACGCGGCGGTGGTGCGCCTCATGCGCGAGATCGTCGACCGCGGCGAGATCGGCGAGGTGAAGGCGGTCTGGTGCCGGCACTTCGTCGGCAACGGCGGGGACTACTACTTCAAGGACTGGCACGCCGACCGCACGAAGGTGAACTCGCTGCTCCTGCAGAAGGCCAGCCACGACCTCGACGTCATCCACGCGCTCGGCGGCGGTGACACGGCCCGGGTCGTCGGCATGGGATCGCTGGCGGTGTACGGCGACGTCACCGACCGACGTGACCGGAGCGGCGAGCTCATGGGGGACTGGTTCTCGTTCGACAACTGGCCGCCGCTCGAGCAGACCGGCCTCAACCCCGTGGTCGACGTCGAGGACGTCTCGATGGTGATGATGACGCTCGACAACGGCGTCCAGGCGAGCTACGAGCAGTGTCACTTCACGCCGGACTACTGGCGCAACTACACGGTCATCGGTACCGAGGGTCGCCTCGAGAACATCGGCGACACGGGCGGCGGCGTCGTGAAGGTCTGGACGCACCGACGCGGGTGGGACGTCGCGGGGGACCGCGAGTACCCCATCGACGGCGTCGCGTCGGGGCATGCCGACGCCGACCTCGTCACGATGACCGAGTTCCTCCGGCACGTCGCCCTGGGGGAGCCCACGACCCTGTCCCCGATCGCCGCGCGCGCCGCCGTGGCAGCCGGAGCCCTCGCCACCCGGTCGCTCCGCAGCGGATCGGTCCCGATCGACGTCCCGCCACTCCCGGCGGCGACCATCGCGCACTTCACCACACCCACCCCGGCCGTCACCCGCTGACGGACTCGCGAAAGGACACCCCGATGCCCGCACCCACCCCCGCGAAGGGCCGCGGCCGTCGCCGCGCGCTCCTCGGCGCCGTCGCCGCCCTCGGCGCTGCCGCGCTCCTCGCCGGTTGCAGCACGTCCTCCGGCGCATCCTCCGCCTCCGGCGACTACGAGGAGGCCGCGAAGGACACCAAGGCGACCCTGACCTACGCCGTCTGGGACGAGAACCAGGTCAAGGCGATCAAGGCCAACCTCGCGGGCTTCAACGAGGAGTACCCCGACATCAAGGTCAACGTCGACGTCACGCCCTTCGCCAACTACTGGACGAAGCTGCAGACCCAGGGATCGAGCGACACGCTGCCCGACCTCTTCTGGATGAACGGGCCGAACTTCCAGCTGTACGCAGCCAACGGCAAGCTCGCGCCGATCACGGGCGAGGTGGAGGCCGGAGCGATCGACCCGGACCAGTACTCGTCCGCGCTCAACGAGCTCTACACGTACGACGGCACCCAGTACGGCGTCCCGAAGGACTTCGACACGATCGGCGTCTGGATGAACAAGGCACTGTTCGACAAGGCCGGCGTCCCCATGCCGTCGAAGGACTGGACCTGGGACGAGTTCCAGCAGACCGGTGCCGAGCTCTCCGAGAAGCTCGAGGCGGACGGGGCGTACGGCGCCGCGGGTGGCATGGACGGCCAGACGACGTACTACGACACGATCTTCCAGGCCGGTGGCTCGGTGGTCTCGTCGGACGGCAAGCAGTCCGAGTACGACACGAAGGCGTCCGAGGCGGGCCTACAGTTCTGGACCGACCTCATCGAGTCGGGAGCATCACCCTCGATCAAGCAGCTCACCGACACCACGGCGGACCAGTGGTTCACCTCGGGCAAGCTCGCGATGTACCAGGGCGGCAGCTGGTTCCGTTCCGCGCTGACGGGCACCGACCTCGAGAAGGACGTCGTCGTCTACCCGCTGCCGAAGGGCAAGGAGCAGGCGACCGTCATCCACGGCGTCTCGAACGTCGTGTCCGCCAACTCGGAGCACAAGGCCGCCGCGCAGGCGCTGCAGGTCTACCTCGCGAGCAAGGAGGCCCAGCAGCAACAGGGCGACATGGGTGCGGTCATCCCGGCGTACGAGGGCACGCAGGACGCCTTCACGAAGACGATGCCCGACGCCGACCTGCAGGTCTTCCTCGACGCCGTCGACTACGCGAAGCCCCTGCCGGTCTCGAAGAACACCGCCGCGTGGAACACCCTCGAGACGAACCTGCTGCCGAGCGCCTTCGACGGGTCGACCCCGGTCGACGAGGTGGCGGAGCAGTTGGCGGACGAGATGGACGCCGCCCTCGCCGAGGAACAGTGAGCGTCCGCTCGTGACGATCCACACCGAGCGGCACCCGACCGCTGACACCCCGGCCCGGACGCCCGGCGCGTCCGGGCCCGGGGCCCCGGCACCGACGCGCACCGGCACCCGGCAGGGGACCGCGGCCCGGAAGACCGACGGCGTCTGGCCGTGGCTCTTCGTCCTCCCGCTGCTGGTCGGCGTCGGCACCTTCTACATCTGGCCGATCCTGCAGACGTTCTGGTACTCGTTCACGTCCTGGGGCGTGTTCGGTGGGGCGTCCTTCACCGGCCTCACGAACTACGTCCGCCTGGTCTCGGACCCGCAGCTGTACCAGTCCCTGCTCAACACCGTCGTCTACACGGTGATCGTCCTGCTCGGCATCCCGATCGCGGTCTGGCTCGCCAGCCTGCTCAACACCCCGGGGCTGCGGTTCGCGCAGTTCTACCGGGTGCTCTTCTTCCTGCCGTACGTCGCGATGCCGGCAGCCATCGCCCTGGTCTGGCGGATCATGTTCAACGGCGACTACGGCATCGTGAACTGGTTCCTCGGCCGGTTCGGCATCGACGGCCCGTACTGGATCTCGACCCCCGGCTTCGCGCTCGTGGCGGTGTCGCTCGTCGGACTGTGGTCGTCGCTCGGGTTCTCGATGATCATCCTCGGAGCAGGGCTCAAGGACATCCCACCGGAGCTGTACGAGGCCGCCGAGCTCGACGGTGCATCGCGGTGGCGGCAGTTCCGTTCCGTGACGGTGCCGCTCCTCACACCGAGCATCTTCTTCGTCGTCATCGTCACGACGATCTCCAGCTTCCAGCTGTTCGACCTGCTGTACGCGATCCTCGGCAGCACGAACCCCGTGATCCCGAAGACGATGTCGCTCGTCTTCTACTTCTACAGCGCGGGCTTCATCGACAACGACAAGGGCTTCGCGGCCGCGATCGCGATGGTGATCTTCGTCCTCATCGGCATCGTGACGCTCGTGCAGTTCCGGTTCCAGCGGAAGTGGGTGCAGTCATGACCACCACCACCACGGTCCGGACCGGACGGCGCCCGGGGCGGCGGCAGGGCAGCCACTGGTGGATCCACCTCGTCCTCGGCGCGGGCGGCTTCGTGATGGCCTTCCCGTTCCTCTGGCAGATCATCATGTCCCTGTCGACGAACGCGCAGGTGCAGTCGGTGACGCCGGTGTTCTGGCCGGGCGAGCTGCAGTGGCAGAACTACGCGCAGGTCTTCGAGCGCCTGCCGTTCCTCAGCCAGCTCGGTACCTCGGTGATGGTGACGATCATCCGGACCATCGCGCAGATCGTGCTCTGCACCCTGGCCGGCTACGCCTTCGCGCGGATGCGGTTCCGCGGGCGGGCAGTCCTGCTCGCGGTCGTCCTGTCGATCCTGCTCGTGCCGTCGCAGGTCTACCTGATCTCGCAGTACCAGATCGTGCAGGGGCTCGGGTGGCTCGACACCCTCATGGGCATCGTCGCGCCCGGCCTGTTCAGCGCGTTCGGCACCTTCCTGATGCGGACGGCGTTCCTGAACCTCCCGCCCGAGCTCGAGGAAGCCGCGCGCATGGACGGCGCGAACCCGTTCCAGACGTTCTGGCGGATCATGCTCCCCCTGGCGCGCCCGTCGATCAGCGTCCTCGCGATCACGACGGTCCTGTGGTCGTGGAACGAGCTGCTCTGGCCGCTCGTCGTCTCCACCCGGGCCGAGGACATGCCCCTGGCGGCCGGTCTCGCCACCCTGTCGAGCGACCGCACGATCGACTACCCCGTGCTCATGGCCGCGAGCCTCATGGCGATGGCCCCGGTCCTCGTCATGTTCGTCGTGCTGCAGCGCCGGGTGATCGACGGGCTGGCGTCGTCGGGACTGAAGTGACGGACGTCCGGGCAGCGGTCCGCGACCTGGTCGTCCGGGCCGTCGGGGACCCGTCCGCCACGGGGACGGTCGTCGCGGCGGTCGAGCAGCACGTCGCCGACCTGCCGGGACCGGAACAGGACGCCGTTCTCGTCGACGCCTTCCGTGCCGTCCGGCCGAACACCGAGGCCTGGCTCCGTGGCCACGGCGCCACTCCGGAGCAGGCCGCGGACAGCACCGCCGACGTGGACCGGAAGCTCGACCGCTACGGCCTCCGTGGGACCGGGCTCGACTGGTTCTGCGCGGTGCTCACGGCACGGGTCGTCGCTGTCGGACGCCTGCAGTTCGAGCTCGGTGACACGCAGCCCGACGGGCGGCCCGCGTGGGGCGTGCACGTGCCCGAGACCGGCCCGCTGGACCCGGAGGCCTGCGACCGATCGTTCGCCAGCGCGCCGACGGTGCTCCGGGCGCTCGCGCCGGAGCACGCGGCCGACCACTGGCAGTGCCGGTCGTGGATCCTCGACCCCGGCCTGCCCGACGTCCTGGGGCCGGACGCGAACCTCGTGCGGTTCGCTCGGCGCTTCCGGCTCTCGCCGCCCGGCCCGGACGACGAACGCGAGGGGGACGCGGACGTCACGAAGTTCGTCCTCGGGCCGTCGGCCGGCGGACGGCTGGCGGAGGCCGTCCGCGCGCGCCTGGACAGCGGTGGCCACTGGACGGTCCGCAGCGGGACCGCCCCCGTCCGGTGACCCCGCTCGCAGCACGCTGCGGGCCGGAGCGGGAGCCCTGCGTCCGGCTGACTCCGGTCCCGGCACGCCGCGGTACAGTCCGGGACATGACGACCTCCGACCGCGACCACCTCGACGACGGCGTGGACATGACCTTCGAGGAACGCCGCCAGGACACCCTCCGGCGCATGTCCGGTTCCGACGAGCACGACGCCGATCCCCGCGTCGAGGTCTCCGAGGGCGAGCACGGCGACGTCCGCATCGACGTGGCGGACAGCGCCGCGGTGCGCCCGGGCGACGCCGAGGCCACGGACCCGCGCACCGACGAGCACCAGGACCCCACCGCGGAGCACTGACGGCGGCACACGGCATGATCGTCGGGTGCACCTCGTCCTCCGCCGCACCGCCGGTGCGATCACCGCGACACCGCTGACGGACGCGGGGACCCCGGACGGCGAGCCCGCCCGGCTGGACGAGTCGCGCCTCCCGGCCTTCGTCGCGGCCCACGACGGCGCCGGCGTGCGCTGGGTCTGGGACGACACCTGGCGCTGGTACCCGGCGGTGCTCGCCGCCGGCGGCCGCGTCGCCCGCTGCGTCGACCTGCGCCTCGGCCGTCGGGTGCTGCGTTCTGCGCTCGCCGCGGAGGGCTCGGCGCTGCAGGCGGCGCCCCCGGACGCGTGGGACGCCCCGGCGCAGGAGGCGCGCACCGCCCGTCCGACGCAGGACCAGCTCTTCGACGACGCGCTCTTCGCGGTACCGGCCCCGGACGACGACCTCGACCCGGTCGTCGAGCTGCGCCGTCAGCTCGACGCCGTGGCCACGTCCCGGGCTCCCGGAGCACTCCGCCTGCTGCTGTCGGCGGAGTCGGCCGGGGCGCTCGTCGCGACCGAGGTCCACCACGCGGGCCTGCCGTGGCGGGTCGACGTGCACGAGCGGCTGCTCGAGGACGAGCTCGGACCCCGGGTGCCGTACGGCGTCCGGCCGCGCCGCATGGAGGCGGTCGCCGCCGAGCTGCGGGAACGGCTCGACGACCCGCAGCTCAACCCCGACTCGCCGGCCGACGTCCTGCGGTCGCTGCGCCGGGCCGGTCTGGTCGTCGAGACCACCCGCAAGTGGGAGCTCCAGCGGCTCGAGCACCCGGCGATCGCCCCGCTGCTCGAGTACAAGCGCCTGGCCAGGCTCCTCACCGCCAACGGGTGGACCTGGCTCGACGAGTGGGTCCAGGACGGGCGCTTCCACCCGAGGTACGTCGTGGGCGGCGTCGTGACCGGGCGGTGGGCGGCGGACGGTGGCGGGGCGATGCAGCTGCCGAAGGGCGTCCGGTCGGCGGTCGTCGCGGATCCGGGGTGGAAGCTCGTCGTCGCCGACGCCGCGCAGCTCGAGCCGCGGGTCCTGGCGGCGATGGCCGGGGACCGCGCGATGGCCGCCGCGGGGGACGGGCGGGACCTCTACGACGGCGTCGTGGCGTCCGGCGCGGTCGAGACCCGTCAGCAGGCGAAGGGCGCGATGCTCGGCGCGATGTACGGCGCCACCCAGGGCGAGGGCGGGCGGCTCGTACCCCGGTTGGCGCGGGCGTTCCCGCAGGCCCTCGGCCTGGTCGAACGCGCGGCCCGCGCCGGCGAGCGGGGGGAGCGCGTGACGACGTTGCTGGGGCGGACGTCGCCCCTGCCCGAGGAATCGTGGTTCGCCGCGCGCACCCGGGCCTGGTCGGTCGACGGCACGCCGGCCATGCAGCGTGCGGTCGAGGCTCGGGCACGGAGCTGGGGGCGGTTCACCCGGAACTTCGTGGTGCAGGGCACGGCCGCGGAGTGGGCACTGGCGTGGATGGCGTCGCTCCGGACCCGGTTCGCGGCGCGTTTCCCGGGCACCGTGACCGCCGGACCGCACCTCGTCTTCTTCGTGCACGACGAGATCGTCGTGCACACCCCGGCCGAACACGCGGCGTGGGTGGCCGACCAGGTCCGAGCGGCGGCGGACGAGGCCGGACGCCTGCTGTTCCGGGACTTCCCGGTGACGTTCCCGCTGACCGTCGCGACGGTGGACGACTACGGCTCGGCGAAGTGATCCGCGCCCGCGACCGGGCGGACACCCGGCGGGCGGAGTTCGCAGGCGCCCCGGTGCAGGGTGGACGGATGGACCCGTCCGGACCCGGTGTGGATGCGCACCGCGAGGAACCCGACCGCACCGTCGGCTCGGTCGACCTCACGAACTGGCGCACGCGGGCCGGTCGCCACGTCGCCGCGGCGTGGGCCGCCCTCGGTGCCCGGTGGGGCGCGCTGCCGCTGCTCGTCGTCACGCTGGTCGCCGGCATCGGCGTCGCCGTGCTCGGCACGTGGGCCGCGTCCGAGGTCTACGACGCGGTCCGGGAATCGGACGACGTCGCCGCGCTGGACCGCCCCGTCCTCGACTGGATGCTCACGCTGCGGTCGCCGCCGGTGGACCAGGTCGTGACGTGGTGGACCGACGTCGCCGGCACGGTGGGCATGCCGATCGTCGCGGTCGGGTTCCTCGTCGGCTTCACCGTGCAGCGGCGTTCGTGGACGCCGCTGGTGCTGCTCGTCGCGGCGAGCGGGGGATCGCTCCTCATGACCGTCGCCGGCAAGGACCTCATCGGTCGGGCACGTCCGCCGCTGGCCGACGCCGTGCCCCCGTACGAGCACTCGCCGTCCTTCCCGTCCGGACACACCCTCAACGCCACGGTCATCGCGGGCACGATCGTATACCTGCTCATCCTCCGGCAGTCCCGCACGGTGACCCGGGTGTGGACGATCGTCGCGGGCACGGTGTTCGTCGTGTCGATCGGGCTCTCCCGCGTGTTCCTCGGCCACCACTGGCTCACCGACGTGCTGGCGGCGTGGGCGCTCGGGGCGGCGTGGCTCGCCCTGGTGATCACCGCGCACCGGCTCTACCTGACCGCCGTCACGAGGAGTCTGCGCGGCGCCGTCAGCCAGGGCCGGTAGGTTTCCCCGCATGGAAGAACGGGTCTTCGGGGGCAGGTACCGCGTGACGGGCACGCTCGGGCACGGCGGCATGGCCTCCGTCTACCGGGCGGTCGACCAGCTGCTCGGACGAGAGGTCGCGATCAAGCTCTTCCGCATCGGACCGGTCGACCACGGGGAGCGTGCCCGCGCCGAGGCGGAGATCCAGGTGCTCGCCGCGCTCCGCAGCCCGTCGCTCGTGACCCTCTACGACGCCGCACTCGACGACGCCGACGGCGACTCGTACCTCGTCATGGAACTCGTGCCGGGCAGCGACCTGGCGACGCGTCTGCGTGAGGGGACGCTCGACCCGGTGACCGCGGCACGGGTCGGGGCGCAGGTCGCGGACGGGCTCGCGACGGCGCACGCGCAGGGCATCGTGCACCGCGACGTCAAGCCCGCGAACGTCCTGCTCGAGACCGACGGGACCCACGTCAAGCTCGCCGACTTCGGGATCGCCCTGCTCCGCGACTCCGCTCGCGTCACGGGGACCGGCACGGTGATGGGCACCGCCGCGTACCTCGCGCCGGAACAGGTCCTCGCGCAGGGGATCACGGGGAAGGCGGACGTGTACGCGCTGGGGCTCGTGCTGCTCGAGGCGCTCACCGGCCGCCAGCCGTTCCCGGGCAGCGCCGTCGAGTCGGCGACCGCACGTCTCACCCGTGGCCCGGAGATCGACCAGCACCTGCCGACCGCCTGGCGCACGCTGCTGCACGTCATGACGGCGCAGGACCCGGCCGACCGGCCCACCGCGGCCGAGGCCGCCGAGCGGCTCCGCGCGCTGCAGCGTGACGACACGGCACCCGCCACCCAGCTGTTGCCGGGCGGCCCCGGGACCCGCACCGCCGCGGCGGCGGGTGCCGCCGCCGGAGCAGCGGCGGCGGCAGCGGGGGCCGGAGCGGCCAGCGCGGACGACGCGACGCGGGTGATGCCCGCGGCGGGCGCCTCCGGGCAGGACGACGCGACCCAGCTGCTGCAGTCCCAGCCGGGCAACGGGGGCTCGGACGACGTCGCGACGACCCTGCTCGGGACACAGTCGGGCGCTGCCGTCGGTGGGGGCGCCGGTGCCGTCGGTGGGGGTCCCGTTCCGCCGGCCTCGCCCGAGCGCACCGACGAGGAGCCCCGCAAGCGCCGTCGCGGTGCCGTGATCGCCGCGGTCGTCGTCGCCCTGCTCGTCATCGGGGGCATCGTGTGGGCGCTCGTCGCGATGAACGACGACCCCGACACCCCGGCGGACACCAGCACGACCTCGCCCGGACAGCAGCAGACCACCGAGCCCGAGCAGCAGCAGACCGAGGACCAGCAGCAGCCGAGCCAGCCGACCGAGCAGCAGCCCGGACAGCCCGAACAGCAGCAGCCGAGCCAGCCGACCGAGCAGCAGCCGAGCGAGCCGGCGGAGGAGCCCAGCGAGGAACCGAGCGACCCCGTCGAGGAGCCCTCGGTCGGGCCGGAGCCGAGCTCCCCGGCGTCGAACCCGGTGCAGGACCCGGTGGACACCGGCGCGGCGTCGGGCGGCAACGACTCGGCGGCGGACGACAGCGGCCCGGGCAACTCGGAGAACGCGCCGGGGCAGCAGGGCAAGGGCTGACCCAGGGGGTTTCCTCCACTCGCTGGAGCAAATAGGCTCGGAGGGTGGAAGAGCTGCAACGGAGCGGCGGGCCGACGACGGCGGTCGCGGCGCGCAACGGGACCGGGTTCACGTCGGCCGAGGGGTTCCTGGTGGAACGTCCGGCGGGGGAGTCGTCGACGACGAGCACCGTGCCCGGGTACGCCGGCCGGACGATCGACGCCGGGGACGAGCTCTCCTGGGTCTGGTTCCCCGAGCGGACGCTCCCGGACGGTGCGGACGAGCCCACCGAGGCGGACCTGCCGCACTTCTGGGACGCCACGGCGTTCGGCGTCGACCTCGTCTGCACCGACGGCACGCGTCTGAGCGACACCGCCCGCGACCAGTACGGCGACGCCCTGACGCCCGAGGCGCAGGAGGCCGCCCGCAAGCAGTGGGTCGACCAGTGGAACCGTCGAGCCGTCGACCTCACCCCGCTCGCCGGTCGCGTGGTCGACCGCCTGGAGGCACGGCTCGGCTCCGTCACACCGCACCCGTCCGGTGACGGCGGCCGTCCGGCGCTCCGCGGCTGGCTCGACGACGTCCGGCTCGGCCCGGCCCGGCCGACCCCGACGACGCCGCTCGACCACGTCCGGACGACCCGGGGCACGCAGGCGTCCGCACGGTTCTCGCGTGGGAACAACGCCCCGCTCGTCGGACTGCCCCACGGCGGGGTCTTCGGGCTGCCGATGACCGACGCGTCGAGCAACCGGTGGCCGTACGCGTACCAGGAGCACTCCCGCGTCGAGGACGCCGATCGCGTGCGCCCGGCGCTGCAGGCGTTCGCCACGAGCCACATTCCGTCGCCGTGGATGGGCGACCGCGGGGTGTTCCAGGTGATGCCGTCGCCGCTCGACACCCCCGACCCGGACCGCACGGCGCGGGCGCTCGGCTTCGACCACGACGACGAGCAGGACGGCCCGCACCGGTACCGGGTCACCCTCGACCACGGCGTCACGGCCGAGCTCACCGCGGGGGAGTTCGCGCTCGGGTTCCGGTTCACGGGCACCCGGAGCGTCGTGCTCGACCACCACGGCTGGGTCTCCGACGTCGTCGTCACCGCCACGGACGGCACCGCGGTCGTGGAGTGCGTGCTCGACGACCGTCCGGGCACGCCCCCGCACCACGTGCACCTCCGGATCGGGGGCGCCACCGGGGACCACACCGTCGTCGGCGAGCGTGAGCTCCGCGGCTGGATCACGGTCGACGGCGACGTCGACGTCCTGCTCGGCATCTCCACGGTCTCGATGGAGGACGCCCGCGCGAACCTCGCAGCAGGCGGAGCGTTCGACGCGATGCGCGCCCGTGCCGAGGAGGCCTGGTCGTCCCGGCTCGCGACCCTGTCCGTCGAGGGCGCGACCCCGGACCAGCTGACCGCCCTGTACTCCGGGCTGTACCGGCTCTTCCTCTACCCGAACCGCGCCGGCGAGACCGCACGCGACGGCATCCCGCGACACCGTTCACCGTACGGCGCGGTGCAGGCGTCGCCGATCCGCGACGAACCCGGGCCGGAGGTCGTCGAGGGGCCGTTCACCACCACCAACGGGTTCTGGGACACCTACCGGACCGCCTGGCCGCTCCTGGCGCTCCTCACCCCGGACACGGCGGGCGAGCTCGCCCAGGGCTTCGTCGAGCACCACCACGACGGTGGCTGGACGCCGCGGTGGAGTGCGCCCGGCGCCGAGGACTGCATGACCGGCACCACGAGCGACACCGTCTTCGCCGACCTCGCGGCGAAGGACGTGCGGGGCTTCGACCTCGTCCAGGCCTACCGCAGCGCGGTGCGGAACGCGACCGTCCCGCCGCGTGACGAACGCGTCGGGCGCAAGGGGAGCCTCCCGGGCGCCTTCCGGGGCCACGTCGACACCGCGACGCACGAGGGGATGAGCTGGACCCTGGACGCGGCGATCAACGACTGGGGGCTCGCCGTGATGGCGGACCTGCTCGCCCGGCGCAGCACCGACGCCGCCGAGCGGGCGCGGTACCGGGCGGAGCACGAGTGGTTCGCCCGCCGCTCGCTGCAGTACCGCACCGTGTTCGACTCCGAGCGGGGGTTCTTCATCGGCCGCGCCCCGGACGGGTCGTGGCGGGTCGGCAGCGAGTTCGACCCGCGGGACTGGGGCGACGACTACACGGAGACGAACGCCTGGGGGACCGCGTTCACGGCACCGCACGACGGCGCGGGCGTCGTCGACCTGCACGGTGGCCCCGCGCGGTTCGACGCCGCGCTCGACACGTTCTTCGCGACGCCCGAGACCGGCTCGACACTCCGTTCGGGGTCGTACGGCTTCCCGATTCACGAGATGACCGAGGCACGCGACGTCCGGATGGGGATGCTCGGACTGTCCAACCAGCCCGCGCACCACATCCCGTTCTTCCCGATGTTCACCGGTCGGCACGACGACGCGCACCGGATCGTCCGCGAAGCGCTCGACCGGCTGTTCGTCGGCTCCGACCTCGGGCAGGGCTACCCGGGGGACGAGGACAACGGCGAGATGAGCGCCTGGTACGTCTTCGCCACGATCGGTCTCTACCCGTTGGCGCCGTCGACCGGCACCTACGTCCTCGTCCCACCGACGGTCCGCAGGACGGTGCTCCGCCCGCCGGGAGGCACGGAGACCGTCATCGAGACCGCCTCCGCCGGCCGGTTCATCGCCTCCGTCACGGTCGACGGGGAACCGTGGACGTCGATCAGCATCCCGCACGCCGTCGTGGTCCGCGCCGCTCGGATCGTCGTCGAACTCGCCGACGAGCCGCAGGGCTGGGCGTCGGACACCCGGCCCGTCTCGGCGTCGGAGGTCCACGGCTTCGGGACGACGCCCGCGGACCTGCTGCCGGTCGGTGCCTCGGCGCTCACCGACGACACCGGCCGCACCGTGACCGAGGTCTCGGCCGGGGACACCGTCGTGCTCGGGACACCGGGGACCGCGAGCTCGCTCTACACCGTGACCGTCGCGACCCCCGGGGCCTACTCGTGGTCCGTGCGACGTGGCACGGCCGTCGACCGGGTCGAGGCCGCGGTGTTCGACTGGCCGGGCCAGACCCGGGTCTTCCCGCTCGACGGCACCGGTGACGCGTTCGAGTTCACGGCGGTGACGCCGGTCCCGGTCACCCAGCTCGAGCTGATCGCGGCGGACGGACAGCGTTGACCGGGCGTTCACCCGACGGGAGCATGCTCCGCACCATGTCGATGAGCACACCGTTCGACCCGGAGCAGCCGGGCAGTGACGTCCCCGTGGACGGCAGCGACGAGACCGAGCTCGAGGTCGAGGAGGAGCGCGGCGCGGACGTCGGCCCCGACTCGGGCGACCCGAGCGTCTCGCCCGTCAGCCACCAGGACGAGGACGAGGCCGGCGGAGGCCCCGTGTTCCGGAGGCCGCAGGCGGGCGACCGGCTGCACCCGGACGACCTCTGAGTCCGCGGTTCGCGGTCGGGCTCGAGCCCGCCGTACGCACTCCGGGCTGATTGCCAAGCGCGGTTGGCATGCTCGTGCGCATGTCGATCGCGAACTCCTTCGACCCGTCGCAGGGCCGTGCCATCCCCGAGGACCAGGTGACCGAGGACGGCCTCGAGCTGGACGAGGAGGCCGCGGCCGAGCTCGGCATCTCGTTCGACGTGGTCGGTGGCGCGTCCGCCGATCCGACGCGGGTGTCGCCCGTCGACGTCGCGGTGCCGTCCACGCCGTCACGCGGGGACTGAGCCCGCCGGATCGGCGTCGGCCGCCGGGTCAGGGGACCGTGTGCCCCGCCGCCGTGAAGATCCGGTACCACTCCTCGCGCGACAGCACGACGTCCGAGCCGGCAGCGGACTCGCGGACCCGCTGCGGGTTCGTCGTGCCGAGGACGACCTGGAAGTGCGCCGGGTGTCGGGTGATCCACGCCACGGCGATGCCCGTCGGGGTGACCCCGTGCGCCGCCGCGACCTCGTCGAGGACGTCGTTGAGCTCGGCGTACTGCTCACGGTCGCCCAGGAAGACGCCGTCGAAGAAGCCCTTCTGGAACGGCGACCACGCCTGCAGCGTGACGTCGTGCAGGCGCGCGTGGTTGAGGATGTCGTTGTCGCGGTCGATCGACTGGTCGAGACCGACCATGTTCGCCGCCATGCCCTGCGCGATGACGTTCGCGTGCGTGATGCTGAGCTGCACCTGGTTGAACGCGAGCGGCTGCCGCACGGACTTCGCCAGCAGCTCCACCTGACCCGGGGTGTGGTTCGAGACACCGAAGTGGTGCACCTTGCCGGCGGCGTGCAGCTCGTCGAAGGCCCTCGCGACCTCGTCCGGCTCGACCAGAGCGTCGGGACGGTGCAGCAGCAGGACGTCGACGTAGTCCGTGCGCAACGCCGCGAGCGACTCCTCGACCGAGGACAGGATGTGCTCGTACGAGAAGTCGAAGTACCCCTGGCGGATGCCGACCTTCGTCTGCAGCACGATCTCGGACCGCTCGGACGGCGACAGGGTGACGGCGGACCCGAAGCGCTCCTCGCAGCCGTGCCACCCGCCGTAGATCGCCGCGTGGTCGAACATCGTGACGCCGGCGTCGCGTGACGCGGCGTAGAGGGCGCGGATGTCCTCGTCGCTCATGTCGTTGATCCGCATGAGCCCGAGGATCACGTCGGAGGCGGTCAGGTCCGTCTGTGGCAACTCCAGTGTCTTCACGCCTCCGATCCTGCCAGTCGGGCGCACCGGTCAGACAGGCACTGCCCGTACCCGGGACGGGCACGGGCAGTGCGGACGGGAGGCGCGGGACGGGTCCGTCCCGTCGGTGCCGTCACGAGACGGGCACGACGACGACCACGGCGGAGCCGTCAGTCCACGTCGCGGTGAGTGTCTCGCCGTCGGGGGCCGGCGCGCCGACGACCCGGAGGACGTGGAGGTCCCCATGCGCGGTGGAGATCGTCGTGGTGCTCCCGTCCGTGCGGGTCGTGACCGCCTGCACCGTGGGGGAGTCGGACGCGGAGCCACTGCCGACCGCCGTGGCCTCCTTGTCGAACGTGCCGGTGCCGTCCGCGCGCTCGAGCTCGGCCTCCCGCGCGCCCGTGCGGACGGCCCGCAGCACGACGTCGGCGTAGACGGGATCCCCGGCGGCGTCGTACACCCACCGTCGTCCGAGCACCGAGTGGTCCATCTCGGTCACGAGGAACGCCTCGGCTCCCGGCAGCGGCGCGGCGCGGTACGTCAACGGAGCGTGCAGGACCCGCCCGTCCCCGGTGCGGACCAGGATCGTCTCGACGCCGACCTCGCCCTCGGGGTCGTCGAAACGGAAGCGACCGGCGATGGCGACGTCCTCGTCCGCCGTCACCCCGCTCCACGGCTGGCGCGGCAGCCACGCGGCCAGTGCCTCGGTCTTGCTCGGACGGAGTTCTGCGCGGTGGATGATCGCCATGGCGCCGACGGTACTCAGTGGACGGAGAAGCCGCCGTCGACCGCGATCGACTGCCCGGTGACGTAGGCCGACCCCGGCCCGGCGAGGAAGACCGCCGCCGCCGCGAAGTCCTCGGCCACGCCGTTCCGTCCGACGAGCGTGCGGGCGGCGAGCGCACGCACGCGCTCCGGGTCGGAGCTGAGTCGCCGGTTCAACGCCGTCTGCACGAACCCCGGCACCAGGACGTTGGCGGTGACCCCCTGCCCGGACCAGGCCTCTGCCTGGGACCGGGCCAGAGCCTCCAGGCCGGCCTTCGAGACCCCGTACGCGCCGCTCGCCGCGAAGGGGCGGTGCGCCTGCTGGGAACTGATGCCGATGATCCGCCCGTACCCCCGCGCGGCCATGCCCGGCGCGAGACGCTGCCCCAGCACGAACGGGGCGTCGAGATTCACGGCCATCGTCGCGTCCCACGTGTCCTCGTCGAGTTCCGGCATCGGCGGGCGCAGGTTGACGCCCGCCGAGCACACGAGCACGTCGACCTCGCCGACGGCGTCCGCGAGGCCGTGCGCTCCGGCCCGCGACGACAGGTCGGCGACGACGCCCTCGGCCGAGCCGCCCGCGCCGACGATCGCCCGGACGGTCTCGTCGACGGTCGTGGCCGTGCGCGCCGCCACGACCACGTGCGCGCCCGCGTCGGCGAGCGCGACGGCGATCGCCCGGCCGATCCCGGAGCTCCCGCCCGTGACCAGGGCCCGGCGGCCGTCCAACCCGAAGAGCTCCCGCAGCGACACCGGACCAGGCTAGCGAGGCCCGTACGCTGGGCAGGTGCGCGACGACCTCCTGCCCGTGCTCGCGTGCCCCGTGTGCGCCGAGCCGCTCGCCCGTGTCGGCACGCAGGCCGGCTGCGGGAACGGGCACCGGTTCGACGAGGCCCGGCAGGGGCATCTGACGCTGCTCCCCGCGAAGCGACGGGCGCTGACGGCGGACACGCCGGAGATGGTCGACGCTCGACTGCGGTTCCTCGGTCGGGGGCACTACGGGCCCGTGGAGCGAGCGCTCGCCGCGGTGGTGGCGGGGGAGACGGCGCCCGGGATCGTGCTCGACGTCGGCTCCGGCCCGGGCACCTACCTCGCCCACGCACTGGACGCCGCGGAGGGCAGGATCGGCGTCGCGCTCGACCTGTCGCCCGTCGCGATCCGCCGTGCGGCACGGATCCACGAGCGGGCGGGGGCGGTGGTCGGTGACGTGACCGAGCGCCTGCCGGTCGTCGACGGTGCCGCCGCGGTCCTGCTGGACGTCTTCGCGCCGCGCAACCAGCACGAGTACCGGCGGGTGCTGCACCCGGACGGCGTGCTGGTGGTCGTGACGCCGCGGCCCGGACACCTGGCCGAGCTCGCCGCAGCGACGATCAGCGTCGACCCCGAGAAGGAGCGTCGGCTGCACGACTCCCTGACCCCGGCGTTCACCCTGCAGACGTCCGAGGACCTCACCTGGTCGATGGACCTGACGGCCGAGGACGTGCACGACGTGGTGCACATGGGTCCGAGCCACCACCACGTCGACCCGTCCACGACCTTCGAGCCGGCCACGGTGACGGCGGCCGTGTCGGTCAGCGCCTGGACGCCCACCCGCTGACCGACTCGGGCGCGGCGGTCCCTCCGAGACTCAGTCGGTGGACGGCGCGACGTCGAGCTGCCAGACGACGCCGAAGCGGTCGCGGAGCTGTCCGGCGAGCGGTGCCCAGGCAGACGGACCGAGCGGCTGACGGACCTCCGCGCCGTCCGCCAGACCCGCCCAGTACCGCTCGACCTCGGTCGGGTCGTCCCCGTGCACGTACACGTAGAAGGCGTTCGTGCCCTGCTCGTACGGCTGGCCGGGCCAGACGTCGAAGGCCATGACCCGGAAGCCGGCCTCGGTCGTGACCTGCCCCCACACGATGCGGTCCGCCCAGTCGGGATCCTCGGAGGCGCCCATCGCGCCGTAGGTCATCGCGGCGACCTGGCCGCCGAAGACCCGTGCGTAGAAGTCGAGGGCCTCGCGGGCCCGTCCGTCGAAGTTGAGGTGTGTCGTCGTCTCGATGCTCATGAGGCCAGCTTCGCGTCCGTTCCGGTCAGATCGTGTCCGCTACTCGACGGATACTGGTGGACATGGCCGGACCCTCGACGCGCATGCTCACGCTGCTGTCGCTCCTGCAGGTGCACCGGGAGTGGTCCGGCGACGAGCTGTCCGGACGACTCGGGGTCAGCCCCAGGACGCTCCGTCGCGACGTCGAGCGACTCCGCGAGCTCGGCTACCGCGTCGACTCCCTCCGCGGCCCCGCGGGCGGGTACCGGCTCGCCGCGGGCTCCGACCTGCCGCCGCTGCTCTTCGACGACGACCAGGCGGTCGCGCTCGCCCTGGCCCTCGCCGTCGCCCCGGCGTCCGGTGCCGACGTCGCAGAGGCGGCCGCACGCGCTCTGGTGACCGTGCGACAGGTGATGCCGGCGCGGCTCCGGGCCCGCGTGGACGCCGTCGGGGCCGTGACGACCACGCCGACGACGCGCACCGACCCGCAGGTGCTCGTGGCCGTGTCGGAGGCCGTGCACCTCGGTGAGGTCCTGCGGTTCGGGTACGGGGACGACGACGTGCCGCGGCGGGTCGAACCCCACGCGGTCGTCGCGCGGAACGGGCGCTGGTACCTGCTCGACTGGGACCTCGACCGCGACGACTGGCGCACGCACCGCGTCGACCGGATCACACCGCGGACGCGGACGCGGGTGCGGTTCCGACGCCGGCCGGTCCCCGGCGGTGACGCGGCTGCGTTCGTGTCCGCGCGCGCCAAGGGGTCCGTCCGTGACGACGTCTGGCCCTGCACCGGCACGGCGGTCCTGCACGTGTCGGCGGCGACGATCGCACCGTACCTGCCCGCGGACGCGGTGATCGAGCCCCTGGGTGGAGACCGTTGTCGCGTCACGCGTGGTTCCTGGTCGTGGGACGCACTCGCCGCCGACTTCGCCGGAGCCGGAGTGGACCTCACCGTCGACGGACCCGAGGAACTCCGCGCCGCGGTCGTCGTGGTGGGGGACCGGCTCCGCCGCGCAGCGGTGCGTTAGCGGCCCGCATGCGTCCGTCGGGAGCGCGTTAGGGAACCGTCAGGACCGCCCTGGAGGCCCGGTGACGGCCCCAGCATCGGTTCGGCACCACACGTGGTGCCGTCCGCGCCACCCGGTGCGGGTCCCGCAGATCGATGGAGTCCTTCGTGTTCGACGTGTTCGTCGTCGCCGGTGTCCTCGCCGTGTTCGGCGTGGTGGCACTGATCGCCAAGGGGGTGGAGCGGCTGTGATCGGCATCACCATCGCGGCCGCCGTCCTCGGCATCGCCGCAGTCGTGTACCTCGTCTGGGCGCTCGTGCGCCCCGAGCGGTTCTGATGGGCGCCGGAGACGTCTGGGCCGGCATCGCCCAGGTCGCGACCCTCGTCCTGCTCCTCGTCGTCGCGTACCGCCCGGTCGGTGACTGGATGGCGCGCGTGTACACCCCCGTTCGGCACGGCCGCGTCGAGCGTCTGGTCTACCGGACGATCGGCGTCGACCCGGACGCCGAGCAGTCGTGGCCCGCGTACCTGCGCGGTGTGCTGCTGTTCAGCGTCGTCGGGCTCCTGCTCGTGTACCTGCTGCAGCGCATCCAGGTGGTGCTGCCGGGGGACCTCGGGCTCCCCGCGGTCGGCCCGGCGCTGGCGTTCAACACCGCGGCGTCGTTCGTCGCCAACACGAACTGGCAGTCCTACTCGCCGGAGGCGACCGTCGGGTACGCCGTGCAGATGGCCGGCCTCGCGGTGCAGAACTTCCTGTCCGCCGCCGTCGGCCTCGCGGTCGCCGTCGCACTGGTCCGCGGGTTCGCACGCCGTCGGACGGGCACGCTCGGCAACGTCTGGGTGGACGTCGTCCGCGGGCTCGGCCGCCTGCTCCTGCCCGCGTCGTTCGTCTTCGCCCTCGTCCTGGTCGCCGGTGGCGTCATCCAGTCGTGGGGCACCGGCACGGACGTCACGACCCTGACCGGTGGTACGCAGCACCTGCCCGACGGCTTCGTCGCGTCGCAGGAGGCGATCAAGCTCCTCGGGACGAACGGTGGCGGCTACTTCAACGTGAACTCGGCGCACCCGTTCGAGAACCCGCAGGCGTGGACGAACCTCGTCGAGGTCTTCCTCATGCTCGTCATCCCGTTCTCGCTGCCCCGCACGTTCGGCCGTCTCGTCGGGGACGACCGCCAGGGGTACGCGATCCTCGCGGTGATGGCTGCGATCTTCCTCGTGTCGCTCTCGGTGATGTCGGTCTTCGAGCTCGCCGGCGGCGGATCGGCGACGACGGCCGCCGGCGCTGCGCTGGAGGGCAAGGAGGTCCGCTTCGGCATCCTCGGCACGACCCTGTTCGGCACGACCTCGACCGCGACGTCCACCGGCGCCGTGAACGGCATGTTCGACAGCTTCACGCCGATCGGCGGGATGATGGCGCTCGTCAACATGATGCTCGGCGAGATCAGCCCGGGCGGCGTCGGTTCCGGCCTGTACGGCATGCTCGTGCTCGCCGTCATCACGGTGTTCATCGGCGGCCTGCTCGTCGGGCGCACCCCGGAGTACCTCGGCAAGAAGATCCGCGCCCGCGAGATGACCTTCGCCGCGCTCTACATCCTGGTCACGCCGACCCTGGTGCTGCTCGGCACCGGACTGTCCCTGGTCATCCCGGGCGTCCGGGAGCAGGTCCTCGGCACGAGCATCCTCAACCCGGGGAACCACGGGCTGTCGGAGCTGCTCTACGCGTTCACGTCGGGCGCGAACAACAACGGCTCGGCGTTCGGCGGCCTCACCGCGAACACCACGTGGATGAACTCCGCGCTCGGTGTCGCGATGCTCCTCGGGCGCTTCGTCCCGATGGTCTTCGTCCTGGCGCTCGCCGGGTCGCTCGCCGCGCAGGACCGGGTCCCCGAGACCGTCGGCACGCTGCCCACCCACCGGCCGCTCTTCGTCGTCCTCCTCGGCGGCGTCGCGGTCATCGTCACCGCGCTCACCTACTTCCCCGTGCTCGCACTGGGCCCCCTCGCAGAAGGACTGTCATGACCACCGTGACCTCCGAGACGGAGACGAGCCGCGCCTCCGCACCGACCACCCGCTCGTCCGCGTTCGGGCCCCGCCAACTGGTGGCGGGCCTCCCGGGTGCCCTGCGCAAGCTCGACCCGCGCGTGATGTGGCGGAACCCCGTCATGTTCATCGTCGAGGTCGGAGCCGCGCTCACCACCGTGACCGCGTTCGTCGAGCCCTCCGTCTTCACCACGGCCATCGCGGTGTGGCTGTGGCTCACCGTCGTCTTCGCGAACCTGGCGGAGTCCGTGGCGGAGGGGCGGGGCAAGGCCCAGGCCGACACGCTGCGGAAGACCCGGTCGACGACCAGCGCCCGTCGGGTGCTCGGCTGGGACGCGTCCGACGCCGCAGCCCGGTCCAACGCGACCGAGGAGATCGCCTCCGTCGACCTGGCGAAGGGTGACGTGGTCGTGGTCGTCGCCGGCGAGGTGATCCCGGGTGACGGCGACGTCGTCGAGGGCATCGCGTCGGTCGACGAGTCGGCCGTCACGGGCGAGTCCGCACCGGTGATCCGCGAGTCGGGCGGTGACCGGAGCGCCGTCACCGGGGGCACCCGCGTCCTGTCCGACCGGATCGTCGTGCGCATCACGTCGACGCCGGGTGAGACCTTCATCGACCGGATGATCCGGCTCGTCGAGGGTGCCGCCCGCCAGAAGACGCCGAACGAGATCGCGCTGAACATCCTGCTCGCGTCCCTGTCGATCGTGTTCGTCGTCGTCTGCCTCACGATGCAGCCCATCGCCGGACTCGTCGGGGCGACGGTGAGCGTGCCGGTGCTCATCGCCCTGCTCGTCTGCCTCATCCCGACCACCATCGGGGCCCTGCTGTCCGCGATCGGCATCGCCGGGATGGACCGGCTCGTGCAGCACAACGTGCTCGCGATGTCGGGCCGGGCGGTCGAGGCCGCCGGAGACATCACCACCCTGCTCCTCGACAAGACCGGGACGATCACGTACGGCAACCGGCGCGCGTCCAGGGTCGTGCCGGTGCCGGGCGTGACCACCACCGAGCTCATGGGAGCCGCCGCACTGTCGAGCGCCGCGGACGGCACGCCCGAGGGACGCTCGATCGTGTCGCTCGCCGCGGAGTCCGGGGTGACGCCGGGGATGCCCGACGGGGCCATCGAGGTACCGTTCACCGCGCAGACCCGGATGTCCGGCGTCGACCTCGCCGACGGGTCCTCGGTCCGCAAGGGTGCCGCAGCTGCGGTGCTCGCCTGGGCGTCCACGAGCGGTGCCGTCGACGCGGCGGTGGTCGCGTCGATCGACGCCGCGGTCGCCGAGATCTCCGACCAGGGCGGCACCCCGCTCGTCGTCGGGCGTCGCTCCGCCTCGGGGCAGGTCGACCTGCTCGGCGTCGTGCACCTCAAGGACGTCGTGAAGGACGGCATGGCGGCACGCTTCGCAGAACTCCGGTCGATGGGCATCCGCACCGTCATGATCACCGGCGACAACCCCCGGACCGCCGCGGCCATCGCCGCCGAGGCCGGCGTCGACGACTTCCTCGCCGAGGCCACGCCGGAGGACAAGCTCGCCTACATCCGCAGGGAGCAGGAGGGCGGCAACCTCGTCGCGATGACCGGCGACGGCACGAACGACGCGCCGGCACTGGCCCAGGCCGACGTCGGCGTCGCGATGAACACCGGCACGACGGCGGCGAAGGAGGCGGGCAACATGGTCGACCTCGACTCGGACCCGACCAAGCTCATCGACGTCGTCCGGATCGGCAAGCAGCTCCTCATCACCCGCGGCGCGCTCACCACGTTCTCGATCGCCAACGACATCGCGAAGTACTTCGCGATCATCCCGGCGATGTTCCAGGCGGCGTTCCCCGGCCTCGCGGCGCTCAACGTCATGGGGCTGCACAGCCCGTCGTCCGCGATCCTGTCGGCCGTCGTCTTCAACGCGCTCGTCATCGTGGCGCTCATCCCGCTGTCGCTGCGCGGCGTCGGGTACCGCGCCGCGTCGGCGTCGTCGATCCTCGGCCGCAACCTGCTCGTCTACGGGCTCGGCGGCGTCATCGTCCCCTTCATCGGCATCAAGCTCATCGACCTCGTCGTCGGTCTCATCCCGGGATTCTGATCATGACCGTTCGTTCCACCTTCCGTTCCGCGGGCGTCGCCGTCCGCCTCACCCTGATCGCCACCGCCGTGCTCGGCGTCGCCTACCCGCTCGCCGTCTGGGGCGTCGGGCAGGCCGCCTTCCACGACCAGGCGAACGGCTCGCCGGTCACCGACTCCACCGGGAAGGTCGTCGGGTCGTCCCTGATCGGGCAGTCGTCGTCCGGGTCCGCCGCGACCTCGGCCCGCTGGTTCCAGTCCCGGCCGAGCGCCGCGGGCGAGGACGGGTACGACGCGAACGCCTCCAGCGGCTCGAACCTCGGCCCGAACAACCCCGATCTGCTGGCCGCGGTCCAGGAGCGTCGAGCCGCCGTCGCGAAGGCGGACGGCGTGCCCGAGTCCGAGGTGCCGGCCGACGCGGTCACCGCCTCGGGCTCGGGACTCGACCCGGACATCTCGCCGGAGTACGCGCTGCAGCAGGTGTCGCGCGTCGCCGAGGCCCGCGGGCTGTCGGAGCAGCGCGTGCGGACGCTCGTGGAGCAGCACACCGAGTCCCGGCAGCTCGGGTTCCTCGGCGAGCCCGTGGTCAACGTCCTCGAGCTCAACCTGGCGCTCGCCGAGGTGTCACGCTGATGCCGTCGAACCACGCACCCGACGTCGAACCAGGCGCGGGCCGTGGTTCGACGTCGGGAACGTGGTTCGACGCACGACGCCACACCACCACACCGGCGGACGCGAGAGGATGAGGGCGTGAAGCGCGGCAAGCTGCGGGTCCTGCTCGGTGCGGCACCCGGCGTCGGCAAGACCTACACGATGCTCGAGGAGGGCCACCGGCTCCGGGCCGAAGGCCGTGACGTCGTCGTGGCCGTCGTCGAGACGCACGACCGCGCCGCGACCGCAGCGCTCGTCGACGGACTCGAGGTCGTGCCCCGCCGGATCGTCGAGCACCGCGGTGTCGCCCTCGACGACATGGACCTCGCCGCCGTCCTGGCGCGGCGCCCCGACGTCGCACTGGTCGACGAGCTCGCCCACACCAACGCCCCCGGCAGCACGAACGAGAAGCGCTGGCAGGACGTCGAGTCACTGCTGGACGCCGGCATCAGCGTCATCTCGACCGTCAACATCCAGCACATGCAGTCCCTCGGCGACGTCGTGCGCGAGATCACCGGCACCGTGCAGCGCGAGACCGTCCCCGACGCCGTCGTCCGCGCCGCCGACCAGATCGAGGTCGTCGACCTGTCGCCGGCGTCCCTGCGCGAGCGGCTGTCGGACGGGCTCGTCTACCCGGCGGCCCGCATCGACGCCGCGCTGTCGAACTACTTCCGCCTCGGCAACCTCACCGCCCTGCGCGAGATCGCCCTGCTGTGGCTCGCCGACGAGGTGGACGACGCGCTCAAGGCCTACCGCGCCGAGCACGGCATCGACCACCGGTGGGAGACCCGGGAGCGCGTGCTCGTTGCGCTCACCGGCGGTCCCGAGGGCGAGACGCTCCTGCGCCGCGGGGCCCGCATCGCCGCCCGGAGTGCCGGCGGGGAGCTCGCGGCCGTGCACGTCACCAGCAACGACGGGCTGCGGGAGCGGCACCCCGGGGCACTCGGGACGCAGCGCGCCCTGCTCGAGCAGCTCGGCGGGACCTACCACCAGGTGGTCGGCGACGACGTCCCGACCACCCTCGTCCGGTTCGCGAAGTCGATCGACGCGACGCAGATCGTGATCGGCGTGAGTCGTCGGAGCCGGGTGGCCGCGGCGCTCACCGGGCCGGGCATCGGCAACACCGTCATCCGCGAGTCGGGCGACATCGACGTGCACGTCGTCACGCACGAGCGGGCCGGCGGTGGCTTCGCCCTGCCGAAGCTCGGGGGGAGCCTGTCGCGGGGGCGGATCTCCGCGGCGTTCGTGCTCGCCCTGGTGGTGGGGCCGCTCCTCACGTGGCTGCTGTCGCTCGGCAGTGGTGACCCCGACGCGATCACGGTCGACGTGCTCTCGTACCAGCTGCTCGTGCTCGTGGTCGCCCTCGTCGGCGGCCTCTGGCCGGCCGTCTTCGCCGCCGTGCTGTCCGGGTTGAGCCTCGACTTCTTCTTCGTGCAACCCCTCTACATGGTCACCGTGCAGCAGCCGTGGCACCTCGTCGCCCTGGTCATGTACGTCGTCAGCGCGGTGCTCGTCAGCTTCGTGGTCGACCGGTCGGCCCGGCGCTCCCGGGCGGCTCGTCGTGCCGCGGCCGAGTCCGGGCTGCTCGTCGGGATCGCCGGCAGCGTGCTCCGCGGGGACGACGCCCTGCAGGCGCTGCTCGACCGGACCCGCGAGGCGTTCGGCTTCGCGGGCGTCCGCATCCGCCAGGGCGACGACGTCCCGGCCACGTCGGGGACGTTCGGCGACACGCCGGACGCGACCACGATCCTCCCGTCCGGTGCCGTGCTCGAGTTCGCGGGCGCGGCGGACGACCCGACGCAGCGCCGACTGCTGCGGGTCGTCGAGCAGCAGCTCGACGCGGCCGTCGAGCACCGCGAACTCACCCGCACGGCCGTGGACGCCGAGCGGATCGCCGCTGCGGACCGCGTGCGGAGCGCGATCCTCGCCGCCGTCGGCCACGACGTCCGGCGGCCCATCGCAGCAGCGTCGGCCGCCGTGCAGACGCTCCGGGCCAGCGACATCGCGCTGTCGGCTGACGACCGGGAGGCCCTCCTCGCCACCGCCGACGAGAGCCTGCGGCAGCTCGCGGTGCTGCTGGCGGACCTGCTCGACGTCAGCCGGGTGCAGGCCGGCGTGCTCGCCGCGTCCCCCGTCCCGACCGCCCTCGAGACGGTCGTCGCCCCGGCACTCGACGAACTCGAGCTCGGCCCGGACGACGTCGACCTCGACCTGCCCGCCGAGCTGCCGCCCGTGCTCGCCGATCCCGTGCTGCTGCAGCGCGTGGTCGTGAACCTCCTCGCCAACGCCGCGCGGTACGCGCCCGAGGGCACCCACGTCCGGGTCGCCGCGAGCGCGTTCGGCGGCGGCGTCGAACTGCGCGTCGCCGACCACGGGCCGGGGATCCCGGAGGACCGACGTGACCAGGTGTTCCAACCGTTCCAGCGGCTGGGGGACACGGACAACGACACCGGTCTCGGGCTGGGCCTCGCACTCGCGCGGGGCTTCACCGAGGGGATGGGCGGCACGATCGAGGTCGACGACACCCCGGGTGGCGGGCTCACCGTCGTGGTGCGCCTGCCGATCGCGGGACACCTGGGAGTGGAGGCACGATGAAGGTCCTCATCGCGGACGACGACGCGCAGCTCGTCCGGGCGCTGGCCGTGACGCTCGGCGCTCGCGGGTACGACGTCGTCACGGCCCGCGACGGTCGGGCGGCGATCGACGCCGTCATCACCGAGCGCCCGGACCTCGTGCTCCTCGACCTGGGCATGCCGAGGCTCGACGGCATCGGCGTCCTCGAGGGCCTCCGGGCGTGGACGCAGGTCCCCGTGCTGGTGCTCTCCGGCCGCACCGACTCGTCGGACAAGGTGGACGCGCTCGACGCGGGCGCCGACGACTACGTGACCAAGCCGTTCCAGATGGACGAGCTGCTCGCGCGCCTGCGCGCCCTCGGCCGTCGCCAGGCAGCGGCGGCGTCCTCGTCGGGCGCGACGCCGACCGTCGCGATCGGCCCGCTCTCCGTCGACCTCGTGGCGAAGCAGGTCACGCCTGCGGAGGGGCCGGCGATCCGGCTCACCCCGACCGAGTGGCGGCTGCTCGAGGTGCTCGTCACGAACCCGGACCGGCTGATGACCCGGGAGATGCTCCTCACCGAGGTCTGGGGGCCGACCCACGGCAACGACTCCGGCTACCTGCGTCTCTACATGGCGCAGCTGCGTCGCAAGCTCGAGCCGGACCCGTCACACCCGCGGTACCTCGTCACCGAGTCGGGGATGGGGTACCGGTTCAGCCCCCGCGGGGCGGACGCCCGGTGACGGTCGGGGCCGACGCGGTCCGCGTGCAGGCCGCGGACGTCGACGCGGTGCGCGACTTCCTGGCCGCGTGCGACCTGACGGTCGCCGGACTCGACGCCCCTGCGGTCCGACTCTGGGTCCTGCGCGACGCGCACGGCACGGTCACGGGGACCACCGGGTACGAGACCGGTCCGGACGGGAGGCACGCCCTCCTCCGCAGCGTCGCCGTCGGTCCGTCGCTGTGCGGCTCCGGCACGGGGACGGCGCTCGCCCGGTTCGCGCTCGCCGAGGCGCACGCCGCCGGCGCCGAGCGGGCATGGCTCTTCAGTCGGCGGTCGGGGCCCTTCTGGCAGGGCCTCGGCTTCGACCCCGCGGACCGGGACGAGCTCGCGACGGTGCTGCGCGGCACCACCCAGGTGGAGCTGTTCCGAGCGACGGGGCAGCTCGAGCGCGAGGTCGCCTGGTCCCGCCCGCTTCCTTAGCGCGCTCCAAGCGGACGACCCTGGTCCGTGCAGCACCGTTCGTCACGGTGGTCCGATGACCGAGACGACCACGAAGCGCCCACCCCGGACCCCGCTGTGGGAGCGGCTCGCCCTCGCAGCCCTGCTCCTGACGACCGGGGTGCTGTACATCGTGAACCTCGGCGTGAACGGCTGGGGCAACGCGTTCTACGCAGCGGCGGTGCAGGCCGGCAGCCAGAGCTGGGAGGCGTTCTTCTACGGCTCCTCCGATGCCGCCAACGCGATCACGGTCGACAAACCACCCGCGTTCCTGTGGGTGATCGGGATCTCCGTGCGGCTGTTCGGCCTCAACTCGTGGGCGCTCTTGGTCCCGCAGGCGCTCATGGGCGTCGCGGCGGTGGCGATCCTGTACCGCGTCGTCCGCCGACGCTTCTCGGCCGGGGCGGCCCTCGTCGCCGGCGCCGTGCTGGCCTCGACGCCCGTGGCGACCCTGATGTTCCGGTACGACAACCCGGACGCGTTGCTGACGCTGCTCATGGTCGGGGCGATCGCCCTCACGCTGCGTGGGGTCGAGAGCGGCCGGATGCGGTGGGTCGTCTGGGCCGGGGTCCTCGTCGGGCTCGGCTTCCTCACGAAGCAGCTGCAGGCGTTCCTCGTCCTGCCGCCCCTGGTCGGCGTCTACCTCGTCGCGTCCCCGCGACCGTTCCTCCGCCGCGTCGGCCACCTGCTCGCGGCCGCGGCCGCCGTCGTGGTGTCGGCCGGGTGGTGGGTCGCGATCGTCGAACTCGTCCCGGAGTCGTCCCGGCCGTACATCGGTGGCTCGCAGACGAACAGCTTCCTCGAGCTCACCTTCGGCTACAACGGGCTCGGTCGCGTGACCGGCGACGAGACCGGCAGCGTCGTCCCGGGCGCGGGCACGACGGGTGCGGGTTCGTGGGGCTCCACCGGGCTGCTGCGGTTGTTCGGCTCGGACTTCGCCACCCAGGTCACCTGGCTGTTGCCGACGGCCCTCGTGCTCCTCGTCGGCGCGCTCGTCGCGGTCGGTGTGCGACGCCGGACCGACCCGCGGCTCGCGACCGTGCTCGTCCTCGGCGCATCGCTGGTCGTGACCGGGCTGGTCTTCAGCTTCATGGGCGGGATCTTCCACCCTTACTACACGGTCGCACTCGCCCCGTACATCGCGGGGCTCGTCGGGATCGGCGCGGGTCTCCTGTGGGAACGGCGGGCGGTCACGGGGTGGCGGGTCGTCTCGGCCGTCGCGGTCGCGATCACCGGGGCGTGGTCGTTCCGGCTGCTCTCCGCGGCGTCCGACTGGCAGCCGTGGGTCCGCTGGGTCGTCCTCGCGGTGACGGTCGTCGCGGTCGTCCTGGTGCTCCTGCCCCCGCGCGGTCGGGCCCTTGCGTCCGCCGCCGTCTCCACCGTGCTCGTCGCGGCGCTGCTGGGACCCGTGGCGTTCTCGGTGCAGACCACCACGGTCGCGCACACGGGTGCGCTGCCGTCCGCGGGGCCGAGCGTGTCGTCCGGCCCCGGCGGCGGTGGTGGCGGTGGCGTAGGCGGTGGCGGCGCGGGTGCGGGTGGCGGTCCAGGTGCTGGGGGTCAGGGAGGACCTCCCGGAGGGTCGGCCGCGCCGGGCGGGGACGGCGGCACCGACGGGTCGACAGGGCAGGGCGGGGCCGGCGGCACCGGTGCGCCGGGCGGAGCGGTCGGAGGGACCGACGGCACCGGCACCGGTGGTGGGCAGGGCCCGGGAGGCGGCACGGGCCTCCTCGGCGGTTCGACGGACGTGTCCGACGCCGTCGTGCAGGCGCTCACCGAGGACGCCGACGACTTCACGTGGATCGCCGCGACCGTCGGCTCGAACAGTGCCGCCACCTACCAGCTGGCGACGGGCGACCCGGTCATGGCGATCGGCGGGTATAACGGCACCGATCCCGCCCCGACGCTCGCGGAGTTCCGGGCACTCGTCGCCGACGGTGTGGTGCACTGGTTCATCGCCGGTTCCAGCGGTGGGGGCACGAGCGCGAGCAGCGGCAGCGACGCAGCCGAGGAGATCACGGCGTGGGTCGAGGAACACTTCACCGCCACGACGGTCGACGGCGTGACCGTGTACGACCTCACCGACCCCGCGTGATCCGGACAGGGAGCGACGGTACGGTCGAGGCGTGACCATCGAGATCCGTGCGCTCACCGCCGACGACTGGGCGGTCTGGCGCCCGGTGCGGCTCGCGGCGCTCGCCGACGCGCCGGAGGCCTTCGGGTCGCGACTCGCCGACTGGCGGGACGCGCCGGAACACCGCTGGCGCACCCGGCTCTCGCTGCCCGGGGCACTCGACCTGCTCGCCCTGGACGGCGACCGCGCGGTCGGCATGGCCTCGGGCGTCCCCGTGCCCGACGTCCCGGGGCGCACGGAGCTGCTGTCGGTGTGGGTCGAGCCCGCGGCCCGCGGTCGCGGCGTGGTCACCGCGCTGATCGACACGATCGCGACCCGCGCGGCCGAGCGTGGCGCGACGGAGCTCGTGCTCTCGGTGGTGCCCGGCAACGCCCGTGCTCGTCGGGCCTACGAGCGCAACGGGTTCGTCGTCACGGACGAACCCGGCGACGAACTCCCCGACGGCCGTCGGGAACTGGTGATGCGGAAGGACCTGCAGGGATGAACCGAGCACTGCGTTGGACGGCGTGGATCGTGGCCGTGGTCGTGCTGATCGCGGTGGTGTTCCTGGTCTGGGCGAACATCGTGATGCAGGGCACCCGGGCGGACGCGCTCCGCGTCTGGCGCGACGACCGGGTGGCCGTGCGGGACGCGGGTGACTCGGTCGTGATGACGCCGACCGGGGTGACCGACGGCACGGGCATCGTGTTCATCCCGGGCGCGAAGGTCGATCCCTACGCCTACATGGCGACGTTCCAGGACGTCGTCGCCGAGGGCACCACGGTCGTCATCACGAAGCCGACCCTGCACCTGGCGTTCTTCGACACGCGACCGCTGTCGACGTTCCAGGCCCACGCCCCCGAGGTCACGACGTGGGCGGTCGGCGGCCACTCGCTCGGCGGCGTCCGTGCCTGCCAGCTCGCCGGGGACGCCGACGGCCTGCTGCTCCTGGGGAGCTACTGCGCGAACGACCTCAGCGCGTCCGACGTCGACGTGCTCAGCGTCTCCGGGTCCCGCGACGGGCTGTCCACGCCGGAGAAGGTCGAGGCCGCTCGAGGGCAGCTGCCGGACTCCGCGACGATGGTCGAGGTCGACGGTGCGAACCACGCGGACTTCGGCGCGTACGGCGACCAGCCGGGGGACCGGAGCGCGACCATCTCGCGGGCGGACGCCCGCGCGCAGATCAGCGACGCCGTCACCGACTGGGTGCGCGACCTGCGCTGAGACCGCGGGCCTCGAGCGGCGGACGCATGCCGCGCCTCCAGGCCGGGAGGCGCGGCGCGGGCGGGACTCAGTGGATGACGCCCGCCTCGTGGTCGCGACCCGAACGGCGGCCGGTGAAGCGGGCGACGAAGTACAGGACGACGCCGACCACCAGCAGCAGCCCCGCGTAGAGCCACACCTGACCGCTCTGCTGCGTCAGCAGCAGGATGCACGACGCGACCCCGAGCACGGGGACGAACGTCCACACTCGGAAGTGGTCGTGCTCCACCCGGTCACGGCGGAGCACCAGGACGGCGACGTTCGTGCTGATGAAGACGAACAGGAGCAGCAGGACCACCGTCTCGGCGAGCGTCCCGACGTCACCCACCAGGGTCAGCAGCATGGCGACCACGGTGGTCGCGACGATCGCGGTCCACGGGGTCTTCCGGTTGGGCAGCACCTTCGCCAGGAACCCGGGCAGCAGCCGCTGTTCGGCCATCCCGTAGGTGACCCGGCTGGACATGATCATGGTCAGGAGCGCACCGTTCGCGACGGCGACGAGCGCGATGAGGCTGAACACCCAGTCGGGGATCGGCACGCCCGAGGCCGACACGACGGCCAGGAGCGGACCGCTCGAGTCCGACAGCTCCTCGGCCGGCAGGGCGATCGCGCTCGCCAGCCCGACCAGGACGTAGACGACGCCGGCCGTGGCGAGGGCGCCGAACAGGGCGCGCGGGTAGACCCGACGCGGTTCGCGGACCTCCTCGGCGATGTTCGCGCTCGTCTCGAACCCGACGAACGAGTAGTAGGCGACGATCGCGGCACTGAGGGTGGCGAGCGCCGGGTTGGCGTCGGCCGGGAACGCACCGACGCGGGAGACGTCACCGCCGCCACCACCGAGCATGACGGCGACGACCACGATGACGATGACGAGTCCCGACACCTCGATGATCGTCATGACGACGTTGCTCTTCAGCGAGTCGGAGATGCCGCGGGCGTTGAGGCACGCGATGAGCGCGAGGAACACGATCGCGGTCGGGATCGGCGGCAGGTCCACGAAGGTGCCGAGGTAGTCGCCGGCGAAGGCGAGCGAGAGGCCGGCGGCGCTGGTGACCCCGGCCGCGAGCATGCAGAAGCCGACGAGGAACGAGACGATCGGCACCTTGTAGGCCCGCTCGGCGAAGACCGCTGCTCCGCCCGCCTTCGGGTACTTCGTGACGAGCTCCGCGTAGGACCCGGCGGTGAGGAGCGCGAGCAGCAGGGCGAGGACCAGCGGCGCCCACAGCGCTCCGCCGACGTCCTTCGACAGGGTGCCCATCAGGGCGTAGATGCCCGCGCCGAGCACGTCGCCGAGGATGAACAGGTAGAGCAGTGGCCCGGTGACGGCCTGCTTGAGCTTGGAACCGGTGCCGTCCTGCGCGCGCTCGGCGGTCTCGGTGGTCATGGTGCTGCCTCCCGGTCGCGCCGACCATCGGCGCGATCCTCTGCACAGCGTCCCGAGTGGCTGCTCGGGGAGCTCCCAGCAGGTCCGGATCACGCGGCTCGTCCACAGGCGCGTGCCCCGGTGAACAGTCTCCACAGTTCGGCCGCGTCCCTGAACGACGACGCTGGAGCGGTCCTAGACTCGCACGCATGACCGCACCGGACCGGCCCACCCCAGCCCGCCTCGCGGATCAGCGAGCGCTCCTGTTCGACCTCGACGGCGTCCTCACCCCGACCGCCGACGTGCACATGCGGGCATGGAGCCGACTGTTCACGCCCTACCTCGCGGCGCACGGCGTCGCGCCCTACACGGAGCAGGACTACTTCGCGTACGTGGACGGCAAGCCCCGGTACGACGGCGTGCGATCGCTGCTCGGTTCACGCGGCATCGTGCTGCCGGAAGGAACGCCCGACGACGACCCGGCACTCGACACGGTGTGCGGGCTCGGCAACCGGAAGAACGCCGAGTTCACCGCCGAGCTGGCCGAACACGGGGTGCAGCCGTACCCCGGCTCGTCCCGCTTCCTCGACGCGGCGATCGACGCCGGGTACGACGTGGCCGTGGTGTCGAGCTCCGCCAACGCCGAGCAGGTCCTGCGCACGGCGGGCATCCTCGACCGCTTCCCCGTGATCGTCGACGGACGGGTCGCCCGGGCCGACGGCCTCGCCGGCAAACCGGCGCCGGACACCTACCTCGACGCCGCGTCCCGGTTCGGACTGACCGCCGCCGAGTGCGTCGTGGTCGAGGACGCGACGAGCGGCGTCGAAGCAGGCCGGAACGGCGCCTTCGGTCTGGTGGTCGGCGTCGACCGCGGAGCCGGGGCGGACGCGCTCCGAGCGCACGGCGCCGACGTCGTCGTGGCCGACCTCGCCGACCTCGTCGACGACCTCCGCAGCGTCCCCACGACGACGACCTAGGCGAACGCACCGGCGTCCCACGCGCCTCCCGAACGACCCCACCACCTCCCTCCCACGGAGCAGCATGAACCCCATCACCTCGGACCCGCTCGACCGCGTCCGCTACCCCATCGACGAGTGGGCACTCGTCGAGACCGAGTACGCCCCCGACGAGCAGGGCGTGGCCGAGACCAACTTCGCGGTCGGCAACGGGTACCTCGGCCTGCGCGGCAACCTCGACGAGGGGCGCGGCGGCGTGCAGTACGGCACCTACGTCAACGGGTTCCACGAGACCTGGCCGATCCGGCACGCCGAGGACGCGTTCGGCTTCGCCAAGACCGGGCAGACGATCATCAACGCCCCGGACGCCAAGGTGATCCGTCTCTACGTCGACGACGAGCCCCTCGTCCTGGCAGAGGCCGACATCCTGCGCCACACCCGGCGGTTGGAGTTCCGCGGCGGGTACCTGTACCGCGAGACCGAGTGGTCGACACCATCGGGCAAGCGCGTGCTCATCCGCGCCAAGCGCCTGGTGTCGTTCACGGACCGGCACCTGGCCGTCATCGACTACGAGGTCACGGTCCTCGACGGGGACGCCTCGATCCTCCTGTCCAGTCAGGTGCTCAACCGGCAGGACGTGCAGGACGAGTACCACGCCGGCATGCGGGCCGCGGCGAACGCGTTCGACCCCCGCAAGGCCGAGGCCTTCACCGAGCGCGTGCTCGAACCCAGGCTCAAGCGCAGCTCGGGCGGCCGGTCCCTGCTCGGCTACCAGGCGGCGAGCTCCGGCATGACGATCTGCGTCGGCGTGGAGCACCACCTCGAGACGGAGAACAGCTGGGACGAGTCCTCGTCGATCGACGACGACCTCGCGAAGCACGTGTACCGGGTGCAGGCGAAGGCCGGTGTGCCCATCCGCCTGGTCAAGAACATCGTCTACCACACCTCGCGCGGCGTCCCCGCGCGGGAGCTCGCGGACCGCTGCGACCGCACGCTGGACCGGGCGCACGCCGAGTCGGTGGAGCAGGTCTTCGCTGCCCAGCAGGCGTGGATGGACGACTTCTGGGCCCGGAGCGACGTCGAGGTCGCGGGGCAGCCCGCGATCCAGCAGGCCGTCCGGTGGAACCTCTTCATGCTCGCGCAGGCCACCGCCCGCACGGACGGCCACGGCATCGCCGCCAAGGGCGTGACCGGGTCCGGGTACGGCGGTCACTACTTCTGGGACATGGAGATCTACGTCCTGCCGTTCCTGTCGTACACGGCGCCGATCGTCGCCCGGAACGCGCTCCGCTTCCGGTACAACATGCTCGACGCGGCTCGCTCCCGGGCGCGGGAGCTCAACCAGCGCGGTGCCCTGTTCCCGTGGCGGACCATCAACGGCGAGGAGTCGAGCGCGTACTACGCCGCGGGGACGGCGCAGTACCACATCGACGCCGACATCACGCATGCGCTCATGCAGTACGTGCGGGCCTCGGGGGATCGCGAGTTCCTCAAGCGCGGTGCGATCGACATCCTGGTCGAGACCGCGCGGCTGTGGGAGGACCTCGGCTTCTGGCGGTCGAACGGTGACCAGAAGTTCCACATCGACGGCGTCACCGGTCCGGACGAGTACACGACGGTCGTCGACGACAACCTGTACACGAACGTGATGGCCCGGGCGAACCTCTGGTACGCCGTCCAGGCCTGCCGTGAACTCGCGACCGACGACCCCGACGAGTACGCCCGCATGGTCCGGCGCACGGGGCTGACCGCGGACGAGATCACCGGGTGGGAGCACGCCGCGGAGTCGATGGAGATCCCCTTCGACCCGCACCGCGGCATCCACCCGCAGGACGCCCAGTTCCTCGACAAGGAGCTGTGGGACCTCGAGAACACGCCGGAGTCCAAGCGCCCGCTGCTGCTGCACTACCACCCGCTCGTCATCTACCGGTTCCAGGTGCTCAAGCAGGCGGACGTCGTGCTCGCGCTGTTCCTGCAGGGGCACGAGTTCACGCCGGCCGAGAAGCGCCGTGACTTCGACTACTACGACGCGCTGACGACGGGTGACTCCACGCTGTCCGCGGTCGTGCAGTCGATCATGGCGGCCGAGGTCGGCTACCACGACCTGGCGCTGCAGTACTTCCAGACCGCGCTGTACGTGGACCTCGCGGACCTGCACGGCAACACCTCGGACGGCGTGCACATCGCCTCGACGGGCGGTATCTGGGGCGGACTCGTCAACGGGTTCGGCGGGATGCGCGACCACGGCGGACGGATGACGTTCAACCCGCGGCTGCCGAAGGACTGGGAGCGGATCACCTACCGGCTCACGGTGCACGGGTCACGCGTCCGGATCGACCTGGAGCAGGAGACCATGACCTTCACCGTCGAGACCGGCGACGGCTTCACGGCGTGGGTGCACAACCAGCAGTGGGACATCGAGCCGGGCGCCCCGACGGTCGTGCCGTTGCCGCACCACGGCCCGCGGATGACCGGACACGCACCGACGACGAGCGACATCCAGGGCACCCTGCGCGCCGACGGTTCGGTCATCACCGCGTCGATCCCGACGATCTCGCTCGAGCGCGACTTCGAGGTCGACGAGACCACCGCCTGACCGGGCGCCCAGGCGGGTGCGGGCAGCGTGGCTGACCGTGCCCGTCGGGCCGAAGGCGTCTCCCGGGGCACGATCCGTGCAACGAGAGGAGACACCATGGCCGGGCGGTTCGAGGGGAAGGTCGCGATCGTGACGGGTGCCGGTTCCGGCATCGGCGAGGCGACGGCACGCGCGTTCGTGGACGAGGGCGCGAACGTGCTGCTCGTGGACAGCGTCGAGGACAAGGTGCGAGCGGTGGCCGACAGCCTGCCGACCTCGCAGGCGGTCGCGCTGCAGGGCGACGTGGCCGACCCGGAGGCATGGGAGACGATCGTCGCCGACGCCGTGGACCGGTGGGACCGGGTCGACGTGCTCGTCAACAACGCCGGCACGTTCTCGTCCGGCGACGTCACCGACATCGACCCGGAGGAGTGGCGCCGGGTGATCGAGACCGACCTGTCCGGCGTGTTCTACGGCACGCGTGCGGCGCTGCCGTTCCTCCGCGAGACGAAGGGCTCCATCGTCAACACGTCCTCGGTGTCGGGCGAGGACGCCGACTGGCGGATGAGCCCCTACAACGCCGCGAAGGGCGGTGTGACGAACTTCACGAAGGCCGCCGCGCTCGACAACGGCGCGTTCGGGGTCCGCGTCAACGCCGTGGCGCCGGGGCTCGTCTGGACCGAGCTCACGCAGGCGCAGGCCGAGGACGAGGAGCTCAAGCAGAAGTTCGCCGAGCGGATCGCGCTGGGACGCGGCGGCCAGCCGGAAGAGGTCGCCGCGGCGGTCCTCTTCCTGGCGAGCGACGCGGCGTCGTTCATCACGGGCGCGGTCCTGCCCGTCGACGGCGGGACCACCGCGAGCAACGGGCAGCCGCCGCAGGCCTGACGCCCCCGCGGGACCGCGTGCACCAGGGCGGCACGTTCGTCAGAGCAGCTTGCGGAGCGTGTTCGCGTTGCGGGTCGTCGTCGTGCGCTTGAACCGTGCGGCTCCGACCCGCTTCGCGACCGCCGTGTCCGTGCTCGACCCCTTCGGGCAGGACCAGTAGACAACCCCGTCCCCTCGGGCGATCCGCTCGACCGAGGGGTCGGGGTCGAGGTCCGTCAGCAGGTCGTCGAGCGCCGCCGGATCGGAACCGAAGACGACGTAGTCGTGTCGATCAGGGGCGGAGTCGAAGGGGAACGCGTCGAGGACGGTGGACAGGGCTCGGTGCGGGACGAGCACGATCCAGGCGTCGTACCCGAAACGGTCACGCAGGGCCTGTTCGACGCTCGTCTTCAGTGCGTCCGGCCGCGTGTCCTCGTCCGCGTCGAACACCACGTTGCCGGACGCGAGCACGGTCCGCACGTCGCCGTACCCGAGCCCGCGGAACAGTTCCGCGAGCTCCGTGCTCCGGATGGTGATGCCGTTCACGTTCACCCCGCGCAACAGCGCAACCCAGCGACCCATGCGTGGACGGTAGCGCGTCGCCCGATGCACGAGAACCATTGCGCAACAAGTCTTGTGCATCTATCGTCGAGCCATGACCATCCGCCGACTCGACGACGCCGCGCACATGCGGGCCCTCGCGCACCCGACCCGACTGCGCATCGTCGGGCTGCTCCGTTCGCTCGGCCCGCAGACCGCCGCGATGCTCGGGGACGAGATCGACGAGGCACCCGGCACGATCAGCTACCACTGCCGGCGGCTGGCCGACGCCGAGTTCATCGAGCCCGCTCCGGAGCTCGGTTCCGACCGTCGCGAGCGCTGGTGGCGGGCCACGGCTGAGTACACCTCGTGGGACCTCGCCGACGCGTTCGACGACCCCGAGCGGATGATCGCGGCGACCGCGCTGGACCACACCGTGGCGCGTGCCTACGCCGAGGAGTACGAGCACTTCATCGACCGTGCCGCCGTGCTCGGACGCGAGTGGGTCAGTGCGTCGAACAGCTCCGACCGGCAGCTCCGGCTCACCGCCGACGAACTCGCGGCGCTCGGGCGCGAGCTCCGGGCAGTCGTCGACCGCTGGGAGTCGGTGAGTGCCGCGCACACCCCCGGCGACGGTGCCGAGCGGGTCATCGCGGTGACGCAGTCCTACCGGTCGGCCCGGCCGTGACACCCCGTGCCCGGCTCCGGGCGCTGCACGCGGTCCAGGTGGTCTCGCGGAGCGGGAACGTCGCCACGACGGTCGCGGTGCCGTTCGCGGTCCTCGCCCGTGGCGGGTCCGCGACCGACGTCGGCATCGCGGCGTTCGCGGCGACCATCCCCATCGTGCTCGGCGGTGCGTTCGGCGGGGTCCTGGTGGAGCGCGTCGGGTTCGTCCGCGCCAGTGTCCTCTCGGACCTCGTCAGCGCGGTGACCCTCGTCGCGATCCCACTGCTGGCCTGGACCGTCGGGCTGCCCCCGTGGGCGCTGCTCGCACTCGTCTTCGCGGGTGGCGTGTTCGACCAGCCCGGCGAGTCCGGACGCCGTGTCCTGCTGCCCGGACTCGCGTCCGCCGCCGGCGTCCCGCTCGAGCGCGCGGTCGGGCACTTCGAGGCGTCGACCCGGTTCTCGGTGCTCCTCGGTGCACCGGCCGCGGGGGTCCTCGTCGGCACCCTCGGGGCGATGCCCGCGCTCGCGGTGACGGCCGCCGCGTTCGGTGCGGCGGCGCTCCTGGCCAGCACGATGCTGCGCGGCACGGCCGTGCCCGCGCCCGTCACCCCGGCCGAGCCGTCGCGGGGCTACTGGCGGGACCTCGGCGACGGACTCCGCTTCTGCGTCCGGGACCCGCTGTTCCGACTCGTCACCTCGCTCGTGCTCGTCACCAACCTGCTCGACGCCGCACGGTCCACCGCGCTCATGCCCCTGTACGCGGCCGAACAGCTCGGTGGAGCCGAAGCGCTCGGGCTCATGAGCGGGACCTACGGGGGTGCGGCCTTCCTCGGGTCCCTCGTGTTCGGCTACGTCGCGCACCGCCTGCGCCGCCGGATCACCTTCGTGGTGTGCTTCGTCCTGGCCGGCGGCCCCTCCCTCGTCGCCCCGGCGCTCGGACTCGACCTGCCGTGGGTGCTCACCGCGGCGGCGGTGTCAGGGCTCGCCGCCGGGGCCCTGAACCCCATCCTGGGCGCGGTCGAGCTCGAGCGGATCCCGGAGCAGATGCGGGCCCGGGTCTTCGGGTTGCTCGGCGCCGGGTCCTGGGCGGGCATCCCGCTCGGCGGGCTCCTCGGTGGGGTCGCCGCCGACGGCATCGGGGTCACGTCGGCGTTCGGCGTGGTGGCGCTGCTGTACACGGTGGTCACGCTCACACCGCTGCTCGGCGGGTCCTGGCGACTCATGGAGCGGCAGCCGGGGAAGGTCCCGGAACCGGTCGTGTAGACGGGGACCATGACGCAGACGAACGACGACGGGCAGGGACCGGACCAGGCGCACCAGGTGCCGGAGGGGGTGTCCGAGGCCACCGTCGAGGCCCTCGGCACCCTGTCGGCCGCGGTCGAGGTCATCGAGCACGCACGCGGCCTGCTCTACGGGTTCCACCGGTTGACCGGCACGGCGGACCTCAACCTGGGCGAGGCCGTCGAACAGCTCCGGAAGGCCGGTCACACGGAGCTCGCGGACCGCATCGACACCGAGCTGGTGGGGCGCAACGTCATCAACGGCCGCTGGACCTTCCAGATCGTCGAGGACTACGACGACGGGTACTACGCGCTCGCCAAGGAGCTCGAGCGGTCCGCCCGTGACGAGCTCGTGGACGGCAAGCGTCACCTGTTCGAGGCGGGCATGAAGGAGGACCGCCGGACCCCCGGCCGACGCCACCACGAGGCCCGGCCCACCGACCTGCCGGGCTGAGGCCCCCCGTCCACGAGACGCCGCAGTACACCAGACGCCCCCGGGGAACCGGGGGCGTCTCGTCCGTGCAGCGGGGGCTCGGCGTCAGCCGACGCCGAGCAGCGTCTCGATCGGTCCGCGCGCGAAGTACAGCACGAAGCCCGCCGCCACGACGTACAGCAGCCAGGACACCTGGCGGCCGCGCCCGGAGAACAGCTTGATGAGCACCCAGCTGATGAAGCCCGCGCCGATGCCGTTCGCGATCGAGTAGGTCAGCGGCATGATCACGATCGTCAGGAACGCCGGCAGCGCGGCGCCGAAGTCGCTCCAGTCGATGTCCTTCACCTGCGCCACCATGAGCGCACCCACGACGACGAGGCCGGCCGCGGCGACCTCGAGCGGGACGACCTGGGTCAGCGGCGTGAGGAACATCGACGCCAGGAACAGCACGCCCGTCACGACCGAGGCCATGCCGGTGCGCGCACCCTCGCCGATGCCGGACGCCGAGTCGATGAACACCGTGTTGGACGACACCGAGGCGCCACCGCCGGCGATCGCACCGGCACCCTCGACCACGAGTGCGGCACGCAGGCGCGGGAACGTGCCGTCCGGCTTCGCCACCCCGGCGGCCTTCGCCAGACCCGTCATGGTGCCCATGGCGTCGAAGAAGTTCGTGAAGACGAGCGTGAAGACGAGCATCGACGCCGCGATCGGGCCGATGCGGGTGAACGCACCGAAGACGTCGGCCTGCCCGACGAGCGACAGGTCCGGCACCGCGAACAGGGCGCTCGGCAGGCCGGGCGCGTTGAGGTTCCAGCCGGTGGGGGAGTCGACCGACGTCGGCACCCGGAAGACCGCCTGCAGGATGATCGCGACCACCGTGGTGGCGACGATGCCGATGAGCAGTGCGCCGCGGACCCGCAGCGCCATGAGCGTGCCGATGACGACCAGGCCGATGAGGAACACGATCGTGGGCAGCGCCCCGACCGAGCCGTCCTCGCCGAGCTGCAGCGGCGGCGAGGCGTTGCCCGTGGTGCGGACGAACCCGGAGTCGACGAGCCCGATGAACGCGATGAACAGACCGATGCCGACGGTGATCGCGGCCTTGAGCTGCGCGGGCACCGCCGTGAAGATCATCGTCCGGATGCCGGTCAACGCCAGGACGACGATCACCACGCCGTTGATGACGACGAGGCCCATCGCCTCGGCCCACGTCACCTGCTGCACGACGCTCACGGCGAGGAACGAGTTGATGCCGAGGCCCGCCGCGATGCCGAACGGCAGGTTCGCGATGAGCCCCATGGCGATCGTCATCACGCCGGCGACGAGACCGGTCGCGGCGGCGACCTGGGCGTTCTGCAGCCACCCGCCGTCGACGTCACGCGCCGCCTGGTCGGCGCTGAACCCGCCGAGGATGAGGGGGTTGAGGATGACGATGTACGCCATCGTCACGAACGAGACGAGACCACCGCGGATCTCGCGCGGGATGGTCGAGCCGCGGCTCGTGATCGAGAAGAAACGGTCGAGGCCGGATGCGAAGCGGTTCCGGGGCGGGGTGTCGGTCTGCTGGGCGCTCACCGAACGAGTTTAAAGGAACCTGGGTGCGCGGCGCGTCGCCGGTCTGGAGGCGCGGCTCGCCCGGTCGGGGTACGTCACGTCCGGACGTCGGTCGCGTTCTGCGGCCAGTGACGGTGTTGGATGAACGGGTGAACGAACGTCTGGACCGCGCGCGCATCGAGGCCGCGGTGCGTGAGCTCCTGCTCGCCATCGGTGACGACCCCGAACGGCCGGAGCTCGCGAAGACCCCGAGCCGCGTCGCGGACGCCTACACCGAGTTCTTCGCCGGGATCGGCACCGACGCGGTGGACATCGCCCGGCAGGGGACCGTGCACGCCGAGGACGGTGAGCGCGGCCAGCTCGTCGTCGTCCGGGACGTGCGGTTCCGCTCGGTGTGCGAGCACCACCTGCTGCCGTTCCTCGGGGTCGCCCACCTGGCCTACGCCCCGGGTGACCGGCTCATCGGGCTCGGCACGCTCTCCCGCGTCCTGGACGCCGTCGCCTCCCGGCCGCAGCTGCAGGAGCGCCTCGGCGAGCAGGTCGCGGCGACGATCGCCGAGGGGCTCGACGCGGCCGGGGTCCTCGTCGTGCTCGACGCCCAGCACCAGTGCGTCACGACCCGCGGCGAGCGGCAGACGGGTTCCACGACCGTCACGGTCGCCGCAGCCGGCTCACTCGCCGAGCCCGCCGCCCGCGCCGAGGCCATCGCGCTCATCGGCGCCGGGGCCGAGCACGGGACCGACGCGTGACGCGGGACGGGGCCGGGGCGGGCCTCCAGACCGGCTGGGTCGTCCCGGACCTGCGCGACCCGGTCCGCACGATCGGACGGCGCACGTTCGACTTCGACCACCGGATCGCCGTCATGGCGATCGTGAACCGCACGCCGGACTCGTTCCACGACCGGGGCGCGACGTTCGCGCTCGACCGCGCCGTCGCGGCCGCCGTGCGCGCGGCCGAGCAGGGCGCCGACTGGGTGGACATCGGCGGCGTGAAGTTCGCGCCCGGACCCGAACTGCCCACCGCGGAGGAGATCGAGCGCGTCGTCCCCGTGGTCACCCAGCTCGCGCAGGAGTCCGACGTCGTCATCTCGGTCGACACGTTCCGGCCCGAGGTCGCGAGCGCCGCGATCGCCGCCGGCGCCAGCGTCGTGAACGACACGACGGGACTGTCCGACCCGCGGATGGCGTCGGTCGTGGCGGACTCCGAGGCGACGATCGTCATCACCCACTCCACGGCGCCGCCACGGCAGGAACTGCCCGAACCGCCGCGGTACGACGACGTCGCCGCCGAGGTCGTCGCGTTCCTGCGCGAGCGAGTCGACCGGGCGCTGGCGGCGGGGATCCCGGAGTCGCGCATCGTCGTCGACCCGGGGCACGACCTCAACAAGAACACCGTGCACACGCTCGAGCTCACCCGACGCCTGCCCGAGGTCGTCGCGCTCGGCTACCCGGTGCTCGCGGCGGTGTCGAACAAGGACTTCGTGGGGGAGTCCCTCGGCAGACCCCGGGGATCGCGCCTGCCGGGGTCGCTGGCGGCCGCGACCGTCAGCGCGATGCTCGGCGCCCGGATCGTCCGGATGCACGACGTCACCGAGAGCGTCGACGCGATGCGCATGGTCGAGGCCGTCCTCGGTTGGCGCGAACCCGTGGAAGCGAGGCACAACACGTGAACGCACTGCTGCCGGCGTCGATCGCCGACCTGTCCGACGACGAGCTGATCGCGCTCTCCACCGACGGGGTGCCCGAGGGGCCGTGGCTCCGCGTGAACTTCGTCACGACGCTGGACGGGTCGGCATCGGCCTCGGGCCGGACGGCGTCGCTCGGCGGTGCCGACGACCTGCGCGTGTTCGACCTGCTCCGCCGGGTCGCCGACGTGGTGCTCGTGGCGGCGGGCACGGTCCGTGACGAGGGCTACGGGCCCATGGTGCTGCACGACGCCGACGTCGCGTGGCGTCGTGAGCACGGCCTGCCCGACCACCCCGTGTTCGCGATCGTGACGCGGTCGGCGTCGCTCGACCCGGACTCGCGCGTGTTCACCGAGGCGCCCGTGCGTCCCGTCGTCCTCACCTCGGCGTCCGCTGCGGACTCGGAACGCGGGCGGGCCCTCGCGGCGGTCGCGGACGTCGTGCCCTGCGGGGAGACCTCCGTCGACCCGGAAGCCGTCGTCGCGGCCCTGGTGGCGCGCGGGCTGGAGCGGATCCACTGCGAGGGCGGGCCGTCGTTCTTCGGGACGCTGATCAGGTCGGACCTCGTCGACGAGCTGACGCTGACGATCGACCCGTCGCTCGAGGGCGGGGACGGGCCGCGGATCGCGACGGCGTCGTCGCCCGAGCTGCGGCGGATGCGGCCGGCGCACGTGCTGCTCGGCGCGGGCGGCGTCCTGCTGACCCGGTGGGTCCGCGCCCGCTGACCCCGCGTACGGTCACCGCCGGTCCAGCGCCCGGCGCTAGGGTCGGTCTGGTGATCGACGTCGTGGTGTCCGGGGTCCTGTTCGACATGGACGGGACGCTCGTCGACTCGACCGCCGTGGTCGAGGCGGCGTGGACCCGCTTCGGCGCCGAGCACGGACTCGACCCCGCCGAGATCCTCGGGTTCTCGCACGGCCGCCAGACGATCGACACCGTGCAGCGGTTCCTGCCGCACCTGGCGCCCGAGGACCAGCGGGCGATCGTCGACACGATGATCGCAGCGGAGGTCGCGTACACGGACGGGATCGTCGAGGTCCCTGGCGCTGCGGCCTTCGTGACGCGGCTGGTCGACGCCGGCGTCCCGGTGGCCCTCGTCACGAGCGCGCCCCGGGAACTCGCCGTGAAGCGCATGGTCGCCGCCGGGGTCCCGGTGCCCGAAGCCCTCGTGCCCTCCGAGGACGCCGAGCGCAGCAAGCCGCACCCGGAGGGGTACCTGCGCGGAGCAGCCCTGCTCGGGGTGCCGGCCGAGCGGTGCCTGGCCTTCGAGGACGCCCCGGCCGGCGTGGAGGCCGCGGTCGCCTCGGGTGCGACCACCGTGGTCGTCGGGTCGCTCGAGGGTGCGGTCACCGAGGGCCTGCCCCGCATCGCCGGGTACGACGGACTGACGGTCGACCGCGAGGGATCCGCGTTCCGCATCCGCGGCTGAACGCCCGCTGCCGACTCCGAGCACGTCCAGCCTCGACCGACGACCGTGGGGCATGCGGCCGGAACGACCGGGCCGCGGAAGGAGCGACCATGGCAGCCCTCGACGGCAAGAAGATCCTCGTCATCGCGACGAACTACGGCGTGGAGCAGGACGAGATCGTCGTCCCCCGCGACCAGCTCCGTGAGCGCGGGGCCGAGGTGACCGTCGCCGCGAAGGAGTCCGGCTCGATCGCGACCCTCGTCGGCGACAAGGACCCGGGTCAGTCGGTGGACGTCGACACCACCATCGACGGTGTCTCGGCAGACCAGTTCGATGCGCTCGTCGTGCCGGGCGGCACGATCAACGCGGACACCATCCGGCAGGAGTCGGCCGCGATCGACCTCGTCCGCGCGTTCAGCGACGCGGGCAAGCCCGTCGCCGCGATCTGCCACGGGCCGTGGACGCTCGTCGAGGCCGGTGTCCTCCCCGGCCGCACGATCACGTCGTACCCGTCCCTGCAGACGGACGTCCGGAACGCCGGCGGCGAGTGGGTCGACCGCGAGGTCCAGGTCGACGGCGGCTTCATCACCTCGCGCAACCCGGGTGACCTGCCCGCGTTCGTCGACGCGGTCGAGCAGGCCCTGACGGCCTAGCGCCCTGCGGCCTGACCGCCCAGCGGGACCGGGGCGTCGGTCCACAGCGTCGCGGACCCGGTGGTGAGCACGCCGTCGGACTCCGGGTCGCAGCGGACCCCGCCCCGCCCCCGCATCGCGCGGAACGCACCCGGGGCCACCTCGTGGTCCATCCACGCACAGGGGTTGGCCGGGCGGTACCCGCGGAACCGGACCGGCCCGGCGCCGCTGTCCAGGGCGAAAGGCCTGCCGCGCAGGGCCTCGACGTCTGCCCCGCGGAGGAACACGTTGCGACGCGTGGCGACCGGGTCCACGGGCAGGCCGAGTCCGGCCGCGACGGCGTCCAGCCCCTCGAGTCCGATCAGCGTGACCGAGGCGTGCACGTGGGCCCGGGCGGCGAAGTACCGGTCGCCGACGATGCCGAGTCCGGCCCGCAGTTCGACGCGGTCCCGCAGCTCCGGGCCCACCGCCGGCAGGGCCCCGTCCGCCGGCCGCCCCTCGTAGCGGTGCCGGGGCGACACCAGGAGCGTCACGATCTCGACCTGCGTCCGGTGGGGCAGGTCGTCGGGACCGGCCACGTCGTCGACGGAGGTCATGCGCCCACGCTAGCCGCGCCTCCCGTCCGGCCCGGCCACCGGCACCCACTGTCGTGTCCGATTCCCGCCAGTGGGAGTCGGCGGCACGTGTCACGCTGGGGGACGTGATCAGCTCCGAGGCCGATGCCCTGCACGCCGAACGACACCGTGCCGTCGCGTCACGCGACGCGCGGTTCGACGGGCAATTCGTCACCGCGGTGCACTCGACGGGGATCTACTGCCGACCCTCCTGCCCGGCGCGGACACCGCGCGCCGAGGGCGTCACCTTCTACCGGACCAGCGCTGCCGCGCACCTGGCGGGCTTCCGCGCCTGCAAGCGGTGCCTGCCCGAGGCGACACCGGGCAGCCCGGAGTGGGACGTGCGCGAGGACGTCGCCGGGCGCGCCATGCGCCTCGTGCTCGACGGCGTCGTCGAACGCGAGGGTGTCCCGGGGCTGGCAGCGCGCGTCGGGTACTCGGAACGGCAGCTCGGCCGCATCATGACGGCCGAGCTCGGAGCCGGGCCGAAGGCCCTCAGCCGGGCGCACCGAGCCCAGACCGCGCGCACGCTGCTCACCTCGTCCGACCTGCCCATCGCGGACGTCGCCTTCGCGGCCGGCTTCTCGAGCGTCCGCCAGTTCAACGACACCGTGCGCGAGGTGTTCGCCGTGACCCCGACGGACCTCCGCTCCCGACGCCCGGCGCGTCCGACCGAGGACGGCGCGCTGCACGTCCACCTGCCCGCACGTGCCCCGTTCGACCTGCAGGGCCTGCTGGACTGGCACGCGCTGCACGCCCTGGCGGGCATGGAGGAGGTCACGACCGCTCCCGACGGCCGCGTCACGTCCTACGGGCGGCTGGTCGACCTGCCAGGAGGCCCGGGCTGGTTCAGCGCGTCGGCTGCGGACGGGCGTCGCGTCGGCCTGGACCTGCGGGTGCGCGTCACCGACCTGTCCGACTTGCCGACCCTCGTCGCACGGGTCCGGGCGCTGTTCGACCTGGACGCCGACCCCGTCGCCGTCGACGCCGTGCTCGGCACCGAGCCCGCGCTGGCCGAGGCGGTCGCCCGGGTCCCCGGGATCCGACTGCCGGGCGCGGTGGACCCGCACGAGATCGTCTTCCGCACGCTGCTCGGACAGCAGGTCTCGGTGGCGGCGGCCCGCACGGCGCAGACGCGGCTCGTCGAGGCGCTCGGGGCGCCGGTCGGCAGCGCCGTGGTGCCGAGCGGGCGGCTGTTCCCGACCGCTGCCGTCGTCGCCGAGCGCGGGCACGAGGTCCTCCGGGGCCCGGCGGCGCGCGTCGCCACGGTCCTCCGCGTCGCCGAGGCGCTCGCCGACGGGTCGCTCGTCGTCGACGGCGGCCGGTCGCTGGCGGAGCTGCGGGACTCGCTGCTCGCTGTCCGGGGCATCGGGCCGTGGACGGCGGACTACGTCGCGCTCCGAGTCCGGCACCACCCGGACGTCTTCCTCCACACCGACCTCGCCGTGCGCAACGGTGCACAGGAACTCGGACTGCCCGGGACAGCGCGCGAGCTCTCCCTACGGTCGGAGCAGGTGGCGCCGTGGCGGAGCTACCTGACGATGCACTGCTGGCGTCCGGTCGTGGACCGGGCGGTCACGACAGCGGGCATCCCACGACTCGAACTCCGGAAGGACCACCGATGACCGACGCGACCATCCAGACGCTGGACACCCCCGACGGGCCGTTCACCGTGCTCGAAGACCCCGAGGGGCGGGTCCTCGCCTCGGGGTGGACCGACGACCCCGGGCGGATCCTGGCCAGGATCCCGGCCCGACGGCGCCCCGAGCGGGCGGTCGCGGGACGGGTCGCCTCGGCCGACGCGGTGGACGCCTTCTACGCCGGGCAGGTCGAGCACGCCATGCAGGTGCCCGTCCGCCAGACGGGGACCGAGCTCTTCGAAGAGGGCTGGCGGCAACTCCGGCAGATCCCGGCCGGGGTCGTGCTCACCTACACCGAGTTCGCCGCCGCGATGGGCCGGCCGGACGCCGTGCGCGCCGCGGCCAGCGTCTGCGCCCGGAACGCCCCGGCACTGTTCGTCCCGTGCCACCGGGTGCTCCGGTCCGACGGCACACTCGGCGGGTTCGCCTGGGGGCTCGACGTCAAGCGCTCCCTGCTCGAACGCGAATCGGTGGGGACGACCGTGTCGGTCTGAGCGGCACGCGCGGTCTCCCCCTGGTTGCGGGTGGTGACGCGCGAGCGCTCCGGTGTCATGCTCGATGCACCGACGCGGGCGGTCCCGTCCCCGGGGGACCGACGCCAGCGCCGTCGCACAGCACCCCACGAGGACCCCATGGACCACCACGTCGACCGCACGGTCCTCTCGGCGGACGGCACCCCGATCGCGGTGTCGGAGTCCGGGGTCGGCCCGGCCCTCGTCGTCGTCGGCGGGGCCTTCGACCACCACGGCACCCCGTACCAGGAGCGCCTCGTCGCGTCCCTGGCCGAGCGCCACCGCGTGCTCACCTACGACCGACGCGGGCGGGGTGCCTCGGGTGACACGCTGCCCTGGGCCGTCGAACGCGAGGTCGACGACCTCCGAGCCGTCGTCGACAGCGTCGACGGACCGGTCTCCGCGTACGGGTACTGCATCGGTGCCGGCATCGTGCTCCGCGGGCTCGCCGCCGGGGTCCCCGTCGACCGGGCGGTGCTGTTCGAGCCCCCGTTCCGCGCGAGCGTGGAGCAGCACGTCGACGACGTCCTGTTCGCCGACCTGCTCGACGAGCACGTCGCCGCCGGGCGCCGCGCGCAGGCGGTCCGCGCGTTCCTGTCCCACGTCCTCGGCGCCGCGATGGGGCAGATCACGATGCTCCGCCTGCGGTCGGGTGTCTGGGCACGGCTGCTCCGCGACGCGCACGTGCTGTCCCGCGACGTCCGCGTGCTCAACGGCCTGGTGATCCCCGAGCGGGTCGCGGCCGCGGTCGGTGTCCCCGTCCTGGTGGTCTCGGGCGACGACGGCCCCGAGTTCATGGGCCGAGCGGCCAGGGCCGTCGGCCAGGCCGTGCCGGGGGCGGACTACGTCCAGCTCCCGGGGCAGTGGCACCGACCGGAGCCCGAGGTCATCCGCACCGTGATCGACCGGTTCACCGGTCCTGCGAAGATGGAACCGTGACTGCACCTCGCCTCGGCCTCCTGCTCGACGTCGACGGACCCATCGCCAGCCCCGTCTCCCGCACGATCGCCATCGCGAGCATCGTGGAGGACCTGGTGGCGCTCGCCGGCTCGGGCATCCCCGTCGTGTTCAACACCGGCCGCAGCGACGCCTTCATCCGACAAGAGGTCGTGGGCCCGCTGATCGCAGGCGGTCTCGCCGAGGGCGGCCGCGTGCACGCCGTCTGCGAGAAGGGCGCCGTCTGGTGCTCGATCGGCCCGCAGTACGAGGGCGGGATGGGTGAGCTCACCGTCGCCGAGGACCTCGCGCTGCCCCGTGACTACGCGGACGAGATGCGCGAGCTGGTCCGCGACGAGTACGCCGACCTGGTGTTCTTCGACGAGACGAAGCGCGCGATGGTGTCGATCGAGCAGCGCGTCGAGGTGCCGAACGCGACGTACCTGGCGCGGCAGCCGGAGTTCGACCAGAAGGCGATGGCGGCGCTCGAGCGACGGGGCCTCGGGGTCCGCCGGCTCGACGACGTCCGTCCCGACGCCGACGGGGCCGTGCAGTGGCGCATCGACCCGACGATCATCTCGACCGACGTCGAGTCCGACCGGAGCGGCAAGGACATGGGCGCCGAGCGGTCGCTCGAGCTCCTCGAGCAGGACGGCGAACTGCCCGTCGCGTGGCGGACGATGGGCGACTCCCGCAGCGACTACGCGATGGCGGACTGGCTGCACGCGAACGGCCACGACGTGGCGCACGTCGACGTCCGGCCGGCCGACGGCATCCCCGAGACGCCCTACCCGGTGCTCACCGCTCCCGACGGCGTCATCCACGACGAGGCGGGCGCGCGCTTCCTGCGCGACTGGGTGCGCGCCGGACACTGACACCGCGCCGGGTGGCTGCGCCGGTATCCGGTATTTGCGTGGCGGGGTGGTACACCAGTACCCTCACGGGGTCCGACGCCAGCCGATGACGGGAACCACCCCATGGCAACGAAGCTCCGTGTCAAGTCGATCGAGGCCTCCCTCGCCGACTCCGAAGAGCAGGGACGGTCGCTCAAGCGGTCCCTGAAGACCTTCGACATCGCCGCGATGGGCATCGCGGTCGCCGTCGGTGCCGGCATCTTCTCGGTCGGCGCGAACGCCGCGGCGAACTTCGCCGGACCGAGCGTCATCATCTCGTTCCTGCTCGCGGCCGTCACGTGCGGCCTGGCGATCATGTGCTACGCCGAGTTCGCCTCGACGATCCCCGTCGCGGGCTCCGCGTACACCTTCACCTACGCGACCATGGGCGAGCTCCTCGCCTGGATCGTCGGCTGGGACCTCATCCTCGAGACCCTGACCGCGAGCGCCGTCATCGCGAAGTACTGGGGCATCTACCTCAGCACCGCGTTCGGGGTGTTCGGCATCGACATCCCCGACACGCTCCAGCTCGGCCCCGTCGGGTTCACCTGGGGTCCGGTGCTCATCGTCGGCATCTTCACGGTGCTCCTGGCGTTCGGCACGCGCCTGTCGTCCCGGGTCTCCGCCGTCATCACGATCATCAAGGTCGCGATCGTCGTCTTCGTCATCGTCGCCGGGGCGTTCTTCGTCAAGGCCGCGAACTTCACGCCGTTCGTCCCGCCAGCCGAGCCGTCGAAGGGCGCCGAGGGCAGCGTGTGGACCCAGTCGCTCGTGTCCTGGGTCACCGGGTCGGAGCCCGCGCAGTACGGCGTCTTCGGTCTGCTCGCCGCCGCGTCGCTCGTGTTCTTCGCGTTCATCGGCTTCGACGTCGTCGCCACCAGCGCCGAGGAGACCGAGAACCCGCAGAAGACCCTGCCGCGCGGCATCTTCATCGGGCTCGGCATCGTGACCCTGCTCTACGTCGGCGTCAGCGTCGTCATCACCGGCATGGTCTCGTACAAGCAGCTCGCCCAGGAGGACGCGCCGTCCCTCGCCTCGGCGTTCGACCTGGTCGGGCTGCCGTGGGCGGCCGGCATCATCGCCATCGGCTCGCTGATCGGCCTGACGACGGTGGTCATGGTGCTGCTGCTCGGCCTGTCGCGCATCGTGTTCTCGATGAGCCGCGACGGCCTGCTGCCCCGCTGGTTCTCGAAGACGAACGCGAAGACGCAGACGCCCGTCCGGGTGCAGGTCGTCGCCGGTGTCGTCGTGGCCTTCCTCGCCGGGTTCACCGCGGTCGAGAACCTCGAGGGGATGATCAACATCGGCACGCTCTCGGCGTTCGTGCTCGTGTCGATCGGCATCGTCGTGCTCCGCAAGTCCCGCCCCGACGCTCCGCGTGCCTTCCGGGTGCCGTGGTCGCCGGTGCTGCCCATCGTCTCGGCGGTGCTGTGCTTCTGGCTCATGCTCAACCTCGAGGTCGAGACCTGGCTGCGGTTCGTCGTGTGGCTCGCCATCGGGTTCGCGATCTACTTCGGGTACAGCCGCCGCAACAGCCGCGTGGGCCAGGGCCTGCAGTAGGGCCCGCCGCGCCCCGCGCCGCCGCTGCGGGGTCGAACCACGGAACCGACGTCGAACCGCCCACCCCGGCTGGTTCGACGTCGGTTTCGTGGTTCCGAGCGGACCCGAACGGGGTCCCGCCGCCGCGATGTGCGCTCAGGCGCCGACGACCAGCGACACACCGAACCCGAGCATGACGACGGCGACGAGCCCGTCGAAGACGCGCCAGGTCGTCGGCCGCTCGAACAACGGCCGGAGCAGCCGCCCGCCGAACCCGAGCCCCGCGAACCACAGGCAGCTCGCCAGGACGGCTCCGACGGTCCACGGCCACCGCTCCACGGGCCCCTGCTGGTTGGCCACGGACCCGAGGAACACCAGCGTGTCCAAGTACACGTGCGGGTTCGCCCACGTGAAGACGAGCATGGTCACGACGGCGACGCGCACCGTCGGCGCCTGGCCGGGAGGCGCGGTGCGGGTCCGCCCTGCCGCGACCCGCGACTCCGCCGCCGCCGGCACCGGGGCGCCGTCGTCCAGTGCGTCCTCGTCGACGCGCAGCGCGCCACCCGACGGCCGCAGCGCACGCCGTGCCGCGAGGACGCCGTAGGTCACCAGGAAGGCCGCACCGACCCACCGCACGACGAGGAGCGCCACCGGGAACCGCTCGACGACCGCGCCGACGCCGAGGACCCCCGCCACGATGAGCGCCGCGTCGGACAGCGCGCACACCAGCACCGCCGCGACCACGACCCGGAGTCGTGCGCCGACGGCGAGCCGGAGCAGGTAGGTGTTCTGCACGCCGATGGCCACGATGAGCGCGAGACCGGTGCCGAGGCCGGAGACCAGAGGGAGGAGCATCCTCCGACGCTAGAACGGCCCGACTCTGCAGCCCAGCTCATGTTCCTTCAGCGCCGTAAGCTCAGCTGCATGACCCGACTGCAGCGCGACCACCTGGAGACCCTGCTCGCGGCCGTCGACCACGGGACGCTCGACGCGGCCGCCCGGGCACTGTCGATCACCCCGTCGGCGGTCTCCCAGCGCATCAAGGCGATGGAGCAGCAGCTCGGCCGGGTGCTGCTGCAACGCACCAGCCCGGTGCGGCCGACCCCGGCGGGCGAGATCGTGCTCCGGCACGCGCGGCAGGCGCGCCTGCTCGACGACGAGACCGCCCGGGCGCTGGGCGGGGACGAGCAGTCCGTCCCCTCGATCCCGCTCGCGGTGAACGCCGACTCCCTCGGCACGTGGTTCCTCGACGCGCTCGCCCTGGTCCGCGCCGACACCGAGGTCGTGTTCGACCTGCACCGCGAGGACCAGGACCGCACCGCGGAGCTGTTGCGCGCGGGCACGGTGATGGCGGCGGTGACGGCCGAGGCCGACCCCGTGCAGGGCTGTTCCGCCGTGCCGCTCGGCGTGGACCGGTACCGAGCCGTCGCCTCGCCGGCGTTCGTCGCCCGCTACCTGCCCGACACTGCCCCGGGGACGGCGAGCGAGCGACGCATGACGGCCGCCCTCGACCGCGTGCCCCTCGTCGACTACGACCGGGACGACGACCTGCAGCAGGGGTACCTGCGGCAGGTCCTCGGGCACGCGCCCCGGGGGCCGCGCCACTTCGTCCCGACCTCGGCGGACTTCGCGCGCGCGGTGTCGCTCGGGTTCGGGTGGGGACTGCTCCCCGAGGCGCAGTGCCTCGACGGACTGGAGCAGGGAGGTCTCGTGGAGCTCACCCCCGGCCGGCGGGCCGACGTCGCCCTGTGGTGGCAGCGGTGGAACCTGGCGTCGCCGCTGCTCGAACGCGTCACGGACGCCGTGCGCCTCACGGCCGCGCAGCGCCTCCACCCCGTCGGGTGACGCCGTCGTGCGGGAAACCGCAATCCCGCAAGACCGTCCCCCCGGGTCCGGAGTTCACGTTCCCGTAACACCCGGGCGGCGGACCCGACCGTACGATCGCTCCACCGACGGCGACGGGCCGTCAGCGCACGACCAGCACCACGGCACACCGAACACCCGCGGCCGCACCCTCGGCCGCGAGCAGCACGGCGGGGACCTCGATCCCCCGCGCCCGCCCGGCTCCCTGCGCGGACCGGGACCCATGTCGTCACAGTCGCCGACGCCCGTCTCACCCGTCGTCGTCGACCGTCCGTCGTCACGGCAGCGTGAGCATTCCTGACCCGACAGGAGACCGCGCCATGTCCGCACCCACCGACGTCCGTCGTACCCGGACGCACCTCCACCCCGTCGCCGACCCGCACGACGAACGGGACCGCGAGCGGCACCGCTCCCGCCGCCGCCGTCCCGCGGGGCCCGTGCCGACCGTCCGCCCGCGGACCGAGAGCCGCGTGCACAGCCCGGTCATGGTGCTCATCGTCCTGGTCGCCACCATCGGGGTGATGACCTACGCGGTGTTCCTCCTGGACCCCGCCAACCGTGGCGACCTGCTGCCGTACACGCTCGTGATCGTCGCCGAGAGCGTGCTGGTCGGGCAGGCCCTCCTGTCGATGTGGACGATCCTCTCCGGCGGCAGCGACCCGCGGGACTTCGCGTTCCACCACACGCAGGACACCCTGTTCGACCGGGACACCATCGCCCGCAGCGATGCCGCCGACCAGCCCCACCGCTGGCCGATGCACGTCCGTGGCCGCCGGGTCGAGGTCGACGTCTTCATCACGGTCTACGGCGAGGAGCTCGCGAAGATCGCCGCGACGGTCCGTGCCGCGGTCGCGATGCAGGGCGAGCACCGCACGTGGGTGCTCGACGACGGCCGGAGCGACGACGTGCGCGAGCTCGCCGCCGTCCTCGGCGCGCGCTACGTCCGCCGGCTGTCGTCGAACGGCGCGAAGGCCGGCAACATCAACCACGCCCTCACGCTCGCGAAGGGGGACTACTTCGCCGTGTTCGACGCCGACTTCGTGCCGAAGCCCGAGTTCCTGTTCGAGACGGTGCCGTTCTTCGCCGACGACGGCATCGCCTTCGTGCAGACGCCCCAGACCTACGGCAACCTGCACAACCTGGTGTCCCGCGGCGCCGGGTACATGCAGACCGTGTTCTACCGGTTCATCCAACCCGGGCGGAACCGGTTCAACGCGGCCTTCTGCGTCGGGACGAACGTGGTCTTCCGCCGTGCCGCGATCGACGAGGTCGGCGGCATCCACACCGACTCCAAGTCCGAGGACGTGTGGACGAGCCTCATGCTGCACGAGCGCGGATGGAAGTCGGTCTTCATCCCGATGACCCTCGCCGTCGGGGACGCCCCGGAGACGATCGAGGGCTTCAGCAAGCAGCAGCTCCGGTGGGCGACCGGCGGGTTCGAGATCCTGCTCACCCACTTCCCCTTCAACCCCCGGCACCGCCTGACGATGGACCAGCGGCTGCAGTACCTGGTCACGGCGAGCTTCTACCTCACGGGGATCGTGCCGGGCCTGCTGCTCCTCGTCCCACCGCTCGAGATCTTCTTCGACCTGCGCCCGATGAGCCTCACCATCGGCCCCGGGGAGTGGGTCCTGTTCTACCTCGGCTTCTACCTCATGCAGGTGGTCCTGGCGTTCTACGCGCTCGGGTCCTTCCGGTACGAGACACTCCTGCTCGCCGCGGTCTCGTTCCCGATCTACGCGGCGGCGCTCTGGAACGTGCTCTGCGGGAAGGAGCAGGCATGGCACGTCACCGGTGCCGGCCGCGGCAGGGCCCCCTCGCCCTTCAACTTCATCGTCCCGCAGGTGCTCGTGTTCGTGTTCCTCGCCCTGACCACGGTCGTCGCGGTCTGGCGTGACGTCGACAACGGACAGCTCACCCTCGCGACCGCGTGGAACGCCACGAACACGCTCGTGTTCCTCGCCTTCATCGCCGCCGCGGCGCGCGAGCAGGCCCGTACCCGCGCCGCCGAACGCGCCGAGCGGACGGCCCGTGCCACCGGGGCGGGCACGAGCGGCCGGTTCGCGGTCCCCGCGCCCGACCCGCTCACCACACCACTGCGGACCACCGTGGTGCACCCGGACGCGCTGGAGCCCCAGCGTGCTGCGATCCGCCAGGAGGCGACCTCGTGACCTGGACCAACCGACTCCGCCTGTTCGGCGGCGTGATCGTCGTCATCGTCGTCGTCGCGGCCTGCACGCTCGTGTTCAACCAGCGGCAGAGCGCCGTCGCGAGCACGAGCGCCGCCATCGCCGCCCAGGAGTACGCCGTCGGCACGGACTACGGCGGCACCGTCACCGAGGAGTACGTCGAGGAGGGCGACTCGGTCACCAAGGGGCAGGAGCTCCTGCAGGTGCAGAGCCTGCAGCTCGCGCAGGACATCCGGAAGGGCATCGTCGGCGAGGACACCTCCACCAGCACCTACGACATCGGCTCGGACGGCGTCATCACCTTCAAGGCCGAGGTGTCCGGCACGGTCGCGACGATCGACGTGAAGTCCGGCGGGTACGTGCAGGCCGGTGCCGAGCTCGGCACGATCCACAAGGAGGACAGCCTGTTCGTCACCTCGAGCTTCCTCGTCACGCCGCGCGACTACGGCCGCATCCGCAACGGTGCCGAGGTCGACCTCGTCCTGCCCGACGACCGCACCATCACCGGCACCGTCGAGAGCGTCAGCGTCGAGACGAACGAGGACGGGCAGGCGAGGACCACGGTGGACGTCGAGAGCCCGGCACTGTCCGCGTCCCCGACGAGCGGCATCACGAGCCCGGGTACGCCGGTGGACGCGACGCTGCACCTCCGGGACGACGGGCAGCTCGCCGGCCTCACCGACCTCGTCCGGGACTTCACGCGGCAGATCGGGCTGTAGCCGTGTCCCGGACGCCCCGGAGCGCAGGTCGCGACCGTCCGGCGGGCGCGTGGCGGCCGGACGGCGTGCGCCGCGCCTCCAGGACGGTGCCGGCGGCGGTCGCCGTCACGGTCCTGCTCGGTGCCTGCACCGGTCCTGGAGGCGCGGATCGCCCCACCGAGACCGGCACACCGGGAGCGGTCGCCGCGTCCCAGGAGCGTGCGCTGACGCGCCTCGGCGACGTCGCACCGGAGCGTCCCGTGCGGATGCGCCTCGCCGACGGCCTCCTGCCACCCACGAACCGGTGGTTCTCCGGCCTGGTGTTCGGCGACGCGCCGCAACCGGTGTTCCCGACCCCGATCTCGTGGCAGGTGACCGACGACGGCTTCGCCGCGGGGCTGCCCGTCGTCAGCGCGACCGCGCGGACCATCGCCGGCGGAGCGACCCAGCAGGTGGTGTTCGACCTCGGCGCGACCACGACGCTCGTGTCCGCGTACGACGCCGTGTCGGTCACCGTCGAACACCGCGACGGCGACCGTGTGCTCGGGCACACGACGGTCGCGGAGGGGTCGCCGCTGGTCACCTACACCGCCGACCGGGCAGGGACCGTGCGCTCAGCGACGGCGATCAGCCCGACCGGGGACGGTACCGGCACGCTCGAGCAGGGCGGCCGCACCTGGCAGGTCGTCGTCCGCGACGGGACACTCGGCGGGGACGACATCGAGCTCCGCGCCGGCGGTTCGGTCGTCCTGCTGCCGACACCCGACGGCGCCAGCCGTGCCGAGACGCGGGAACTCGTCGCGGCAGCACTGCCCCTGACCGCCACCACGCTCCACCGCACGGCCTCCGGCGGGGAACAGCGCACCCGGCTGGCGTACACGTTCCCGGAGGGCGGGCGCGGGGTGCTCGTACCGCTGCCCGGGCAGGGGACCGAGGGACTCGACTGCACCGGACTGCACTACGACACGGTCCTCGGCGCAGCCCCGGTGTGCACCGGCACCGCGCTGCGGTACGGGGTCGACACCGTCGAGCCGACGGACTCGCTGGACCTGTCCGGGCTCTCCGGGGACGACCGTGCGGCCCTGCGGGACGCCGTCCGAGCCGATGCCGCCGACGTCGACGCGTCGTCCTTCGCGGCGGACACCTACGGCGGCGGGAAGGACCTGTACCGCGTCGCGACCACCGTCCGCCTCGCCACCCAGCTCGGCCTCGACGACGACGCCGCGTCGGCCAGGTCGTTCCTCGTCGCCGAGCTCGACCAGTGGTTCGACCCCGACGGCTGCGACGGGCGGACCGCGCGCTGCTTCGCGTACGACCCGGTCTTCCGCGGACTCGTCGGGCAGCAGGCGTCCTTCGGGTCCGACGAGTTCAACGACCACCACTTCCACTACGGGTACCTGCTCGCCGCGGCCGCCCTGGTCGCCCGGGACGACCCCGCGCTCGTCGGGCGGTGGCGCACCGTCGCCGACCTCGTCGCCGCGGACATCGCCGCGCCGACCACGACCGACGCGTTCCCCGCGTTGCGCGTCTACGACCCCTACGTGCAGCACTCGTGGGCGTCCGGCACCGCACCCTTCGCCGACGGCAACAACCAGGAGTCGTCGTCCGAGGCGGTGTCCGCGTGGAACGGCGTCGCGCTGTGGGGCCAGGTGTCGGGCTCCTCGTCGCTCGAGGCCGTCGGCACCTGGCTCCTCGCCAACGAGGCAGCGTCGGCAGCGCGCGACGTCCTGCACCCGGACCTCAGTGCCTTCCCGGCCTTCGAGCACGAGGTCGTCTCGCTCACCTGGGGCGGCAAACGGGACCACGCGACCTGGTTCAGCGCGGCAGCGGCGGCCCCGGCGGGGATCGAGCTCATCCCGATGCCCGCGGTCGCGGCCGAGTACGTCGACGCCGGAGGGCAGAGGCAGATCGAGCGGGTGCTGGCCGAAGCCGTCCCGGACGGCCGGTACGACGTGCAGTTCGGCGACTACCTGCTCATGTACCGGGCCACCGCGTCGGCGAGTCAGGCCCGTGCGGCGCTCGCCGTGGCCCAGGCGCTGCCGGACGAGGTGATCGACTCCGCGAACTCGCGGGGGTACCTCCTGGCGTGGATCATGGTCCGCACCTGAGGACGACCACACTCGCTCCGGCCTACCGTCCTGGCCATGTCCACGCGAGCGAAGACCGCCTCGGCCCTGACCGGTGCCGCCATGATCGCCCTGCTCCTCAGCGGGTGCGGATCGGCGGGGCGCACAGAACAACAACCCCGTCGGCAAGGTCCCCGGTGACGAGGACACCGCTCGCGCGGAGACCTGCACCGTCGCCTCGAGCAAGGCGGTCGACATGATCGACGCCGCGGTCGGTGACCACGACGACACCGACTTCGCGAGCGTGCGCGAGGGTGACGGCGGCTGGTACCTGGGCGCCACGATCACGCCGAACGTGAAGGACGACCCGAACGACGACGAGGTCACCATCTGGGCCACGACGTCCGACCCGACCGCGGACGACTTCGACGGGCCGCTCTACCCGGTGAACCAGCAGGCGAAGGACGCCGTGGCGGACGAGGGCGGCGACCAGGCGACGACGGCGCCGAGCGACTTCGACCCCTCGTCGGACGCTGCGGACGAGGTGGAGAGCTGCGTCATCCAGGCGTCGAACCGCTGACCCGGTCCGGGCTCAGACCTCCCAGTCCGAGCGGTACGTCCGTCCCCGGAGGAGGGCCGCGAGTTCAGCGTGTACCAGAAGGGTCTTCCTGAGCCGGTCGTGCCGGTCGGCGGCGAGCGTGTCCGGGGCCGCCCAGTCACGTTCGGAGAACGTGGCGGTGTACGGGTTGACGATGCACTTGAAGTCGAGCTGCAGTGACTGCGCGAGGGACCCGGTCGCCATGGTGCTGTGCGGCAGGCCCGCTGCGCAGACGAACGTCACCACCTTGTCGAACCACGCCGAGGTGTGCTCGCCGTCGCCGGTGGTGCCGGTGGCCTCGATCAGCGACTTGACCGTGGCTGCCGGCGCCCAGTTGTAGACCGGGAAGGCGAGCACCACGCCGTCCGCGCTGCTGATGTGGCCGTGCAGCTCGCGGTAGGCCGGGCTGTCGAAGACGGTGTCGTTGTCGAAGGAGGGGAGCCCGGCGGTGGCGAGGTCGACGAGTGTCGCGTCGTGTCCGGCGTCCCGCAGCAGGTCGACCGACCGCGCCGCGAGGACTCGGCTGCGGCTGTTCGGGTCGAGGCTGCACGAGAACACCGGGAGGCGGAGCGACACCATCTGGAAACCGTACCGACCGCCGCTCAGGTCTGGCAGCGGGGACACCAGTACGTGTCACGCAGGGTGAGCTCGGAGTCACCGAGCTCACCGTGCCGGATCGGCGTGCCACATCGCAGGCACGGCTTGCCGGCGCGGCCGTAGACCCAGAAGCGACGTCCGGGCCGGTCCACGCCGGTCGTCACCCGGGCGCTGCGGTCGCGGTTCGCCAGGATCAGCCGGCTGGCGAGCGCGATGACCCGCGCCGGGTCCTGTACCTGTCCGACGGGTCGGGTCGGCAGGACGCCCCGGAGGAAGCAGAGCTCGTTGCGGTAGACGTTCCCGAGCCCGGCGAGCACCCGCTGGTCCAGCAGTGCCAGACCCACGGGGCGCTCCGGGTCGCGGAGCAGGTTCGCGAGCGCGAGGTCGGCGTCCCAGTCGGGGCCGAGGAGGTCGGGTCCGAGGTACCCGACGACCTCGGACTCCTGGTCCCGCGGCACGACCTCGAGCACGCCGAGCGAGAACCCGACGGTCGACACGTCCGCGGCGTCGAGGACCGCCCGGGCCTGGTGCGCCGGTCGACGCCAGCGCTCACCCGGCCGGTAGACGTCCCACCGGCCCTCCATCTTGAGGTGCGAGTGCACGGTGAGGTCCCCGATCCGGTGCAGCAGGTGCTTGCCGCGCGGCACGACCTCGTCCACCGTGCGGCCGACGAGGTCGAGGGTCGCGAACGCGGGCACACGGAAGTCGGTCCGGGTGAGGACCTTGCCGGCGAGCGCGGCGTGCAGCCGGTGGGCCGCCCGGTAGACGGTGTCGCCCTCAGGCACGGAGGCGCACCCCCTGCGGTGTCGCCGTGAAGCCCGCCTCGCGCAGCGCGCCACCGAGCGGGGACTCGAGCACGAAGGCACCGTCGACGCGCTCGACGGACAGCTTGCCGAGGCCCGAGCGGACCACCGCCGCGATCGACCGTGCGGCCGCCTGCAGGTCCGCGGGGTCGTCCGTGAACGTCAGGACCGACTTGCCGCCACGCTCGACGTAGACGGCGAGCGTGCCGTCGACGATCGTCACGAGCGCTCCGGCCTTCCGCCCAGGTCGGTGGCCCCGGCCGGTCGTGCCCGTCCCGGGGGCGTCGGAGCGGCCGACCGTGGCGCTCCCGGAAGGCTCGGTGCCGTCCGTACTCGCGCTGCCGTCGGCGCTCGCGGTGTCGTCCGTCGGCCACGGCAGCGCCGCACCGAACGGGTTCGCCGGGTCGGTCGCCGCCAGGGTGATCGCCACCCGTTCACGATCGGGGTTCGTCCGGTCGTCGTCGTCGAGGTCCCGCGCGTACGTCCGCAGGCGGTCGACGGTGGGGCCGGTCGCGAACTGTGCCGCCCCCAGTCCCTCGACGAAGTAGCCCCGGCGTGCCCGACCGGTCTCCTCGAACCGTGACAGCACCCGGTACACGCCCGCGAAGCCCCCGCGGACACCCTCGACCTGCACGGCGCCCCGGGTCACGACACCGTGGCGTTCGAGGAGCAGCTCGGCCGTCGACGCGGCCCGCACGGTGCCGTCGGTCTCCGCCAGGGGCAGCAGGGACCAACGGCCGCTGACCGTCGGTGGTCCCGCCTGGGTCGGCATCGTCGGTCGCCGCCGACCCCGGTACGCCCGTGCCCGGGGCGTGCTGGTCGTCTTCGCGCGACCGCCGAGCATCGCCCGGACCGGGGCGAAGGTGTCGTTGGTGATCTGACCGGCCCACACGAGGTCCCACAGCGCGGTCGTGAGCGCCTGGTCGTCGGTCGAGCCCACGGCCTGCCCGAGCTGGCGGAAGAAGTACGCGCCGCCGCCCGCGAGCGCGCCGAGGACGTCCCGCTGCAGTTCGGTCGTCTCGTCGCCCGCCGGTTCCGCCAGCGTGGTCGTCGCGGTCTCCGCCAGGTGCAGTCGCACCCACCCGTCGGCCCCGGGCAGGGTCCCGCCGCCGGACCAGAGGACCTCACCGGTGGCCGTCAGCTCGTCGAGCATGCTCGGTGCGTAGTCGGTGACGCGGGACGGCAGCACGAGGGTCTCCCACGCGCTCGCGGGCAGGGCGACGCCGGCGAGCTGGTCGATGACCTGCAGCACGCCGTCGACGCCACGCAGCCCGCCGCGGGTACCGGGCGTGTGGACGTGCTGCCATGCGGGCAGGAACCGCGCCAGTGTGTCCGGCGAGACGGGCTCGACCTCGTGCCGGAGCGCGGCCAGGGACTTGGTCCGGATGCGGCGGAGCACCTCGCTGTCGCACCACTCGGCGCCCTGCCGGTCCGGTCGGAACTCGCCCTCGACCACCCGCCGGTCGGCGACGAGTCGGCGCAGGGTGTCCTGCACGACGGCGATCCCGAGCCCCAGTCGTGCGGCGGCCTCGTGCGCCGAGAACGGTCCGTGCGAGCGCGCGTACCGGCCCACCAGGTCGCCCAGGGGATCGGCGACGGGTTCGACGAACGCGGTGGGCACGCCGATCGGCAGCGGCACCCCGAGCGCGTCACGGAGCCGCGCGGCGTCCTCGATCACCGCCCAGCGGGTCGCGCCGGCGTGCGTGAACGAGAGCACCCGGCGGTCGCGCTCGAGCCCTCGGAGCGCGTCCGCCACGGTCTCGGCGCCGCCATCGGTCCCCGCCACCCAGCTGCGGGCGGTCAGTTCGTCGAGGTCGAGCGCCCCGACGAGTCGCAGCACGTCGACGAGTCCCTCGGTGTCCCGGGCTCGGCGGTCCGGGGACAGGCGCTGGAGGTCCTGCTCCACCGAGTCGATGACGGCGGGGTCGAGCAGCTCGCGCAGTTCAGCACGCCCGAGGAGCTCGCCGAGCAGGGTCGGGTCGAGGGACAGCGCGGCGGCACGTCGTTCGGCGAGCGGGGAGTCCCCCTCGTACATGAACGCGGCGACGTACCCGAACAGCAGCGACCGCGCGAACGGCGACGGCTGCTCCGTCTCGGTCTCGACGACGCGGATGCGACGGCCGGCGACGGCGTCGGCGATGTCGAGCAGCGCGGGCACGTCGTAGACGTCCTGCAGGACCTCGCGCACCGTCTCGAGCACGATCGGGAACGTCGGGTACTTCTGTGCGACCTCGAGCAGCTGGGACGCTCGTTGGCGCTGCTGCCAGAGCGGCGACCGTTGCCCCGGGTTCCGTCGGGGCAGGAGCAGGGCGCGCGCAGCACACTCGCGGAACCGGGCGGCGAACAGGGCCGAGCCCCCGACCTCGTCGGTGACGAGGGCCTCGAGGTCGTCCCGTTCGAAGACGAACAGGTCCGCACCCGGTGGTTCGGCGTCCGTCTCGGGGATGCGGACGACGATGCCGTCGTCGGCGGCCATCGCGTCACCGTCGATCCCGTGCCGCTCCCGCAGGCGCGCACCCACGGCGAGGGCCCACGGCGCGTGCACCTGCATGCCGTACGGCGAGTGAAGGATCATCCGCCAGTCCCCGAGCTCGTCGCGGAAGCGTTCGACGACGAGCGTCGTGTCGTTCGGGACGTGGCCGGTGGCGGCGCGCTGGTCGCGGAGGAACGTCAGGAGGTTCGTCACGGCCCGGTCGTCCAGGCCCCCGGCCGACACGCGCGCGCGGGCGTCCGCGTCCGATGCCGAGTCGACCTCGCGCACGAAGGCGCCCGTCGCGCGTCCGAGCTCGGCGGGCCGGCCGATGCCGTCGCCCTTCCAGAACGGCACCCGTCCGGGCTGCCCGAACGCCGGACTCACGATCACCCGGTCGTGGGTGATCTCCTCGATCCGCCAGCTCGTCGCCCCGAGCGCGAAGACGTCACCGACGCGGGACTCGTAGACCATCTCCTCGTCGAGTTCGCCGACGCGCGAGGCACGTTCACCGACCATGAACACGCCGAACATCCCGCGGTCCGGGATCGTGCCGCCGCTCGTGACCGCGAGCCGCTGCGCCCCGGGGCGACCGGTGAGCGTCCCGTGCACCCGGTCCCACACCAGGCGCGGGCGGAGTTCGGCGAACTCGTCGCTGGGGTACCGGCCGGTGACCAGGTCGAGCGTGGCCTCGAACGCGGAGCGGGGCAGGCCGGCGAACGGTGCGCTCCGCCGGACGGTCTCGAACCAGTGCTCGACGTCGAGGGTGTCGACGGCGCCGGCAGCCACGGTGTGCTGGGCCAGGACGTCGAGCGGGTTCGCCGGGACGCTGATCGACTCGATCTGCCCGGAGACCATCCGCTCGACCGTCACCGCACTGTTCACCAGGTCCGCCCGGTGCTTCGGGAACAGCACGCCGCGGGAGATCTCGCCGACCTGGTGCCCGGCACGGCCGACCCGTTGCAGCCCGCTCGCGACGGACGGCGGTGCCTCGACCTGGACGACCAGGTCGACCTCGCCCATGTCGATGCCCAACTCGAGCGAGCTGGTCGCGACGACGCAGCGGAGCCGACCGGACTTCAGGTCGTCCTCGATGATCGCGCGCTGGTCCTTCGACACCGATCCGTGGTGGGCGCGGGCGAGCACCGGGACCGAGGCGTCGGATCCGCCGCCCCCGGTCTGCCCGGACTGGCCGATCACCTGCGCGGGCGGTCGTGTCGGTGCCGGTGCGTGTGCGGACGCGCGCGCGGGGGACTGCACGACCGGCGCAGTCGCGGCCCCGACACCGGCGAGGGACTCCGTGGCGGCGAGCACACGCTCCTCGTGGATCTCGTTGAGCCGCGCGGTCAGGCGCTCGGCGAGCCGACGGGAGTTCGCGAACACGATCGTCGAGCGGTGCTGCTCGATGAGGTCCACGACCCGCTCTTCGACGTGCGGCCAGATCGACCCGTTCGACGGAGCGTCCGACGCGTCGGCGCCCACCGGGGGCGCTCCGAGCTCGGACATGTCGTCGACGGGCACCACGACGCGCAGGTCGAAGGTCTTCTGCGCGGGCGGCGCGATGACCTGCACCGGGGCGCGTCCGCCCAGGAAATGGGCGACCTCTTCCGGCGGGCGGACGGTCGCGGACAGCCCGATGCGCTGGACGGGGCGCTCGAGCAGGTCGTCGAGGCGTTCGAGGGACAGCGCGAGGTGCGCGCCGCGTTTGGTCGAGGCGACGGCGTGCACCTCGTCGACGATCACGGTGTCGACGTTGACCAGCGTCTCCCGTGCGCTGGACGTCAGCATGAGGTAGAGCGACTCGGGCGTCGTGATGAGGATGTCCGGTGGCTGCCGGAGCAGTCGCTGTCGGTCGGACGAGGGCGTGTCACCGCTGCGGACCCCGACCGTGACGTCGGGCGGCTCCGTCCCCAGACGCCGGGCGGTCTGGGTGATGCCGACGAGCGGGCTGCGCAGGTTCCGTTCGACGTCGACGCCGAGGGCCTTGAGCGGTGAGACGTAGAGCACGCGCGTGCGTTGCTTCGTGGGTGGTCGTTCCGACTCGGGGGTGCTCACCAGTCGGTCGATCGACCAGAGGAACGACGCGAGGGTCTTGCCCGAACCCGTCGGCGCGATCACGAGCGCGTGCTGGCCGGTGGAGATCGCGTCCCAGGCCCCGGCCTGGGCGGCCGTCGGTGCGGCGAATGCGCCGCGGAACCACTCCGCGGTCGCGGGGGAGAAGCGCTCGAGCACGTCCGTCATGGTCCGACCCATCCTGCTCCGCACCCCCGACAGCCGCCCGAGAGTGTGGACCCCTTTGACAAACCGATAGTTACCGATCTATCGTAAACGCATCGCGATAGAGCAACGAGCTCCGCGACCAGACTTCCCGACGAAAGGACCGACCATGCGCACCATGCATGACGACGAGCACTCCCAGTCCAGCCGCGACCCCTTCGGTCACGGCCCTCGCGGCCCCCGCTTCGGCGGCGGGCGGCAGCACCACCACGGCGCCGGCTTCCCCGGCCGCGACCGCGGAGCCCACGACCACGGCGACCGCGGACGCGGCTTCGGCGGCCCGGGGTTCGGACCCGGCGGCTTCGGCCCGGGGTTCGGCGGTCCCGGCTTCGGCCGTGAACGCCGTCGCCGCGGTGACGTCCGTCTCGCGATCCTCGGTCTCCTGGCCGAGGGCCCGCAGAACGGCTACGCCGTGATCAAGACCATCGCCGAGCGCACCGGAGGAGCGTGGAAGCCGAGCCCCGGCTCCGTCTACCCCACCCTGCAGCAGCTGGTGGACGAGGACCTCGTGGTCTCCACCGGTGACGGCCGCAAGACGCTCTTCGAGCTCACCGACGCCGGCCGGGCCGAAGCCGACGCGAAGGCCGACGAGATCGCGGCTGCGTTCGAGGCCCCGGGCCTGCCGGACGCCCAGCGCGAGTTCGCCGAGACGCTCCGCAAGACCATGGGCGTCCTGCAGATGTACCGGGCGACCGCCACGGACGAGCAGACCAAGGCCGCGACCGAGAAGGTCGACCAGCTCCGCAAGGACCTCCTGCAGATCCTCGCCGACTGAGGTCGTGACCACCCGACGGACGGGGGGGCGGGGGGGGGGGGGGGGGGGCCCCCCCCCC
>Ga0308167_1000275_pt1 | contig 109850 bp, 105 predicted proteins | sample PhyCR1_2_FD_202138 | JGI IMG/M metagenome (GOLD analysis project Ga0308167, IMG submission 202138) | Phyllosphere microbial communities from UC Gill Tract Community Farm, Albany, California, United States - DLSLRC.R1 | ecosystem: Host-associated > Plants > Phyllosphere > Unclassified | place...
TGTCGCGACCGTGTGGTTCGTCGAGATCCTGCGCCGGCCCAATCGAAATGATGCCGTGCGGATTGATGGTGGCGTGGCTGCGATAATAGTGATTGCGGATGTGCGGCAAACTGACCGTTTCGGCAATACCTGGCATCTGGTAGATATCACGCAGGAAGCCGTACAGGTTGAGGTAATCGCTGATGCGGTGTTTGTCGCACTTAAAGTGGGTAACATACACCGGATCGAAGCGTATCAACGTGGTCCACAGGCGCAGGTCAGCCTCAGTCAGGCGATCGCCCGTCAGATAACGCTGTTGTCCCAGAATTTGCTCCAGCCGTGCCAGGGCGTCGAATACCCCGTGTACTGCTTCGTCATAGGCTTCCTGGCTGGTGGCAAAGCCGGCCTTATACACCCCGTTGTTCACCAGGTCGTAAATCCAGCCGTTCAGCTCATCAATTTCCTCGCGTAGCTCTGCAGGATAATAATCGCCAGCGTGTGCGCCAACGCCATCGAACGCGCTGTTGAACATGCGAATGATATCGGCAGATTCATTGCTGACGATGGTCTGCTGCTGCTTGTCCCATAGCACCGGAACAGTCACACGACCGGTGTAGTGCGGGTCGGCGCGCAGGTAAAGCTGATAGAGGAAATCTGAGTGATAGAGATCATCGCCGGTCGCTTCGGGGAAATCGGTGCCGAAGGTCCAGCCGTTTTCCAGCATCAGCGGATGTACCACCGAAACAGGAATGATCTGCTCCAGCCCTTTCAATTTACGCATCAGCAGAGTGCGGTGCGCCCAAGGGCAGGCAAGTGAAACGTACAGGTGATAACGATCTTTCTCCGCTTTAAAACCTGCGACGCCGTGTTCGCCCGGCTGGCCGTCGGCGGTCACCCAGTTGCGGAACTGAGAGGTTGAGCGTTTGAAACGGCCTCCGGTAGATGAGGTGTCATACCAGATGTCTTGCCAAACGCCATCGACGAGTTGTCCCATGGGAATCTCCTTCGTGTCCGAGTGAAAAAGCAGAAGGGCCCGCTTACCGGGCCCCGTGTCACTATTAAAAACTTACCACTTCTTGTTCAGCAAGCGGTCGATACTGAAACCGCCCGGGCCAGCAACAGCCAGTACCAGGAAGCCGCCGGCGATGGCCAGGTTCTTCATGAACATCAGCTGGTTTACGCCTTCCGCAAAGTTAGTATGGAACAATAACGCGGTCAGCACAGTAAAACCGGCGGTGAACAGCGCTACGGTACGAGTCAGGAAACCGAACATGATCGCCAGACCGCCGCCAAATTCCAGCAGGATGGTCAGAGGCAGCAAGAAGCCAGGCACGCCCATCGATTGCATGTACTGTTGGGTTCCGGCATAGGCATCGCCCATTTTGCCGTAGCCAGCCACGATAAACAGGATTGTCATCAAAATACGCGCAACCAGCAAACCTGTATCTTCTAATTTTTTCATCATTTACTCCAAAGTGATTTTTGTTTGCCAGTCTTGGCGTTTTCATGTCGGTGGGCGGTATGCCGGGTATTTAGCCCCGTGCGGCCCGTCTCGTGTCGATGGAGTGAATGTTAATCGGGAAGCCTACGCTTTGTTAGCAAGTAAAACTGTCGTATTTTTTCAAAAAAACTGAATCTTTAGCCTGCTAACAAAGAGAGGGGAATCAGAATGTTGCCCAGCCTTCACCGACAGAAACGGGAATTTTCTGCGAAAAGGCGGGCTTAACAACGGAAGAATTGAAGGAACTGCGAAAGGTTATTTGTTGGAAAAGGTTTTCTGGATCAAACGGATAGTGCCAAAGACACCAAAAGCACGACGAGACCAGCGAATCAGCTTGCTTGGATGGCGTATACCGTAGATGGCCATCACGCTGGAGCCGACCACCAGGTATTTACGCAAGCCGAAAACCGTTTGCCAGCCGCGGTCGATACGCTCGGTCTTTTCCAACCACAGGGTTTTGTTTTCCGCAAGATCCAGCCTTTGCTGCTGGATCTTGCGGATGAGCTTCTCTTTTCTCCATTCCAGATAGCGGCGACGATTCATTTTTCGTCCTCCAGCTCGGAACGGTCGATCTCCAACTGTTTGCGCGTGGCGCCCAACAACGTGGAGCGTCGAGCCTTGACCAGTGTCCAAATGGCACCGAACACGGCCAGGAACAGCAGCACCCCGGTAGTGGCCCCTAACGCCATCAGGCGGTAGATAGGATCGATGGCCCAGAAAATCAGGATTAACAGGCTCATCAGGCCAAATGCGGTGAACAACAGCGTCATGCCGGCCATGATCAGCAACTGAATGAGGTTGGCTTTCTCCTCTTCCAACTCGACCACTGCCAGACGGACACGGGTTTCCACCATACCGACCAAAATAGTGATGATGCGCTGGCCGACGTCCAGGACCCCCTTGGCGGGGCCCTGTGCACGAACTTGCGGTTGTTGTTCAGCCATAATTAGCGGCGCGCTAACAGAACGCCCAGTACCACACCGACAGCGGCGCCGATACCGATACCGGTCCACGGATTATCACGAACATATTCGTCCGCCTGGCCGGCGATCTGTTTGGTTTGAGAAGCCAGTTTGTCCCCGGCATCGCTCAGGCGAGCACGGGTATCCTTCAGCGCGCCTTCAGCTTTGGAGCGCAGCTTTTCCAGTTCGGCTTTTGGCTTATCGGTGGAAGAGTTCAACACTTCTTCCAGCGTATCGGCTAAGGATTTAAGTTCAGCGCGTAAGTTTTCTGCATTTGAATCATGTGCCATGTGATAATTCCTTAACGTTAACTGAGACAGACTTTTAACATAGCGGATTTTTTCGCCGGAGCAAAGGGGGGATGAGTAGTTGATATCACTAAGCATCCATTTCAAATACGGTAAAAATCCCGCTTGGTGCGGCTCTCAGCGATAAATCCGCTAGTGTAAAAAAATTATTCCGCTTGGGCTTGCTTAAGCTCGGCTTGAGCTTCAGCCAGCTTTTTCTGTTTCTTGGCCACTTTGTCCAGATTGCCGGTCTGCTGGGCTTCTTTCAGCTCCTGCTGACGTTCGGCTACCTTGCTTTGCTTCTCATCGATTTTTTTCTGGCGATCGGCCTGCAGGCCAGCTTCGGTGCAATTTGTCTGCACTTCGCTCAGCGCCTTTTGCAACCCGGCGACGCGGTGAGTATTGCCGTGCTGGGTGGCGTAATCGATCTGTTTTTGAATCTCTTGTGCTTTGGCGGCACAGCCGCCCTCAGCCGCAAATGACAGGGCCGGGAAGACGAAGAATGGGAGAGCCAGTAACATAGATTGGCGTAATTTCATGCTATCAATTCCTTGTTATTGGGATGCGTTGTCACGTATCCGCTTTCCTGACTGCCGACAGAGGCAGTGCGACAGGAGTCTTACGTAGCTGACTGACGCTAACCTTGAGCATAGCCATAAATCGTGAAGACCCCAAAGAATCCGCCACGGTTCAGTGTTGAGTGATGATTAATTGAACAGGGCGGTGATATGAAAGGAAACCCCTTCATATGAAAGGGTATTATCCCAGATTAAGGGGGGAGCGCGCAAATTCGCGCACCCAGTGAGTGGGCACTGGGGATTCGCTCAGGGCAATGATGTACCCCGGCGGCAGAATGGTTTGCAAGGCCTCGCGCGCCAGCAACTGCTGTTCCGGCGAGTCCAGGCGGATCACCAGGCCGTCGCCTTCCGGAGTAATGCTCTTGATGCGAATACCGCGCTGATCCAGCCGCTGATAGACATAAAAACCGTCAGGCAGCGAAAGGCCTTGCTGCCCTGCGCGAATGCGTAGCTCGCTCTCGGTGCGCACCATGCAGGGCACCAACAGCGTGGCAAGCGCCAGCAAGGCGAGCGCAATCAGCAACACGTACTGCCAGCGCGGGCGCTTGATCATCACGCCCCTTTCCCCTGGTCCTGGCTATCGGCGCGTTTTTTGCGCCACAAGACGATCAGCGAGCCGACCAGCCCGACGACCAGCAGCACCAACGGCAACAGCATCAGGCAGAACATCAGCTGGTCTTCATACTTACGGAAGACCGGGGTTTTGCCCAGCGCAAAGCCCAGCGAGGTGAGGATCACGACCCACAGCAGGCCGCTCATCCAGTTAAAGAACTGGAAGCGGGCATTGCTCAGGCCAGACAGGCCGGCAATGGTCGGCAGCAGGGTGCGGACAAACGCCAGGAAACGACCGACCAGCAGGGCGGAAAGCCCGTGGCGGTGGAACAACTGGTGAGCCCGTTGATGATAGTGAGCCGGCAGATGCGACAGCCAGCCCTGTACCGTTCGGGTATTGCCGAGCCACTTGCCCTGTATGTAGCTGACCCAGCACCCCAGGCTGGCGGCGACGGTCAGGATCAGGATGGTGAGCGGGAAATTCATGGTGCCTTTGGCGATCAGGACGCCGACCAGGATCAACAGGCTATCCCCTGGCAGAAAGGCTGCCGGCAGCAGACCGTTTTCCAAAAACAGGATCATAAACAGCAGCACGTAGAGGGTCCAGACCAGCGAAGGGTTCGCCAGCGTCTCAAAATCCTGCTGCCATAAGGCATGTAACAGTTCTTTAATGATGTCCATCCGGTGTTCCTAAAACGTCATTGTTTATTTTTATCTCAGCGGCTGATCGAGTGTGGGCCGAAAGCGCGTGGGCGATGCTGGCTGCTGATAATGATGAAACGGCGTTGCTTTTTAGTAGATTCTAGTCGGTGCGACACCGGTCATGAGTGGTAAGTCAGCGTGCCACGGTAAAGCATATTACTTTCTTTCCAGCCGCCTAGCCTGTTTTGCTGCTGCGGGGTGTGCAGCGTCCAGTTGACCTGGGCAAGCCGGTTGAGCGCAGGTGAGTTCTGACGCGGGAGTTTGGTGCGGTGGCCCAGCTCTGCGGCCAGGGTATAGACCGGCGGTAATTGGGCGCAGGTCGACAGCGAGCCGGAGAAGGAATGCAACCGCGGCAATAACAACGGCAATTTACCCGGCTTTTTTCGCTGCAGCTCTGCCGGTGACCGATAAACCTGGTCGTAAGGGGAAAGCAGCGGATCGGAGAGCGAGGGTAAACTGCTCAGCGACGTAGGGGTTGCTTTGGAAGGAGCCGCGCATAGCTTTTGGCCGGAGACCGAACCGGTCCAGCAAAAAAGAGCAATAAGCATGGCAAACAACCAGCGCATGTATTCGCGTCCCGCCCCGTAGCAGAGGGTAAAAAAGTGGCTCAACTTTACCAAAATAGCACGATTGGCAACAGGGAAATCTACGTTGCCAGCGGTGAAATACTACACGGCAAATCGCCGTTCAGGCATCGATTCAGCGGATTTTACAATACCTGACATAACCCGACGATTTTTGACCGCCTGGGCTATTTATTTTCGGCGGCTACGCCATCCAGATGCACCACCGGGTTATCGGCGAACAGGTAGCGGTCGGCATTATATTCAAAATCGTCGCTGGTGGCGTTGAACAGCATCTGTTTGGTGTTTTCCAGGTGCTGCCACATGGCCAACTTGGCGGCGTAAGGATCTTTACGTATCAATGCCTTGAGGATCTGATCGTGGTCGTCGCACCAGCTGGCGATGGAGCGATCGTCGATATGCTCATGCAGCTTGATCCAATAAGGGTTATTTACCCGTTGAACCCACATTTTTTCTACGATGGTAGCCATGGCGGTGTTCTGAGTGGCCAGCGCCACCTGCACGTGGAATTTCAGATCCCACTGCGAGTCGCGGAAGCGATCCTCTTTACGCGCCTGTTCCTGGATCTCCATCAGTTGGACGATGTCCTGCTTGGTAACCTGGGTCGCGGCGAATTCGGCGATGTTGCTCTCAATCAGTTGGCGCGCCTGCAGCAGCTCGAACGGCCCGGCAGTGGCAAATTCAATGCTGTCGCCCGGCACCACCAGATGCTTTTGCTGGTTGGACATCACGTGGATCCCGGAACCTTTGCGTACGTCGACGTAGCCTTCCACTTCCAGCATGATGATCGCTTCGCGTACCACGGTACGGCTGACGTTCATCTCTTCGGCAATGTAGCGCTCGGCCGGCAGCTTATCGCCCACCGGGTATCGGCCGCTTTCGATACGCTGTTTAAGCTCGGCGGCCAGTTGCTGATACAGGCGTCTGGTTTCAGTGAATTCCATAGTGAATGCTCTTTGGATAGGGAGGGGCGCATAGCCATGGATTTGTTATACCACTTATCCGGCAGAGCTGCCAGTAGGCTCCGGGGAGCGCCCGGCACGATGGCCGGGCTGCGGGGTTAATGGCGCGCCGGGGAGGGGTCCAATACAGCCTCTTCGGATTGCGTAGCGGGGCGATTTTGCAGGACGGTCCAGATAACGATGGCGCCGAGAATATCGAATACCGACAGTGCGGCAAACAGTGGGCTGAAGCCCAGTGTGTCCGCCAGGGCGCCGACCACCAGGGCAAACAGGGTGCTGGCGGTCCAGGCCGCCATGCCGGTCAGGCCGTTGGCGGTGGCCACCTCGTTGCGACCGAAGACGTCAGAAGACAGGGTAATCAGTGCACCAGACAGCGCCTGATGGGCAAAGCCACCGACGCACAGCAGTGCGATAGCCGCATAGGGGCTGGTAAACAGGCCTATCATGCCAGGGCCAATCATCAGCACGGCACCCAGGGTAACCACCAGCTTACGTGAAACAATCAGGTTCACTTTAAAGTGTTTCTGGAAAAACGGTGGCAGGTAACCGCCGACGATACAGCCCAGATCGGCGAACAGCATCGGCATCCAGGCGAACATGGCGATCTCTTTCAGGTTGAAGCCGTAGGCTTTGAACATGAATAACGGGATCCAGGCATTGAAGGTGCCCCAGGCCGGCTCTGCCAGAAAGCGTGGCAGCGCGATGCCCCAAAACTGGCGGTTGCGAACAATCTGCCAGGCGGACATTTTCTTGGCGTTGCCGGTTTGGTGCTGTGCTTCCTGCCCACCCAGAATGTACTCGCGCTCTTCGTCGCTGAGCTTCTTCTGGTCTTTCGGGTGCTTATAGAAAATCAGCCAGCAGACAGCCCAGATCAGGCTCAGCACGCCGGTAATGATGAACGCCATTTCCCAACTGTGCGCGACGATTGCCCAGACCACCAGCGGTGGCGCTAGCATGCCACCTATCGACGAGCCGACGTTGAAGTAACCCACGGCGATGGAACGCTCTTTGGCCGGGAACCACTCGCTGCTGGCCTTCAGCCCGGCGGGGATCATTGCCGCCTCCGCCATGCCCACGGCCCCGCGCGCCAATGCCAGGCCGCCCCAACTGTTGGCCAGAGCCGTGCCCATGCAAAACAGCGCCCACAGGATGGCGAACATGGCGTATCCGACCTTGGTACCCAAGACGTCCAGCACATATCCCGCCACTGGTTGCATCAGGGTGTAGCAGGCAGAATAGGCCGCGACGATGTAAGAATACTGCTGCGTGGTGATGTGTAAGGTGTCTTCCAGCGTGGGTGCCGCGACGGCGATGGCGTTACGCGTCAGGTAACCCAGCACGGTGCCGATCGTCACCAGTCCGATCATGTACCAGCGTAACCCTTTAATTTTACGCATCCGAAATATCTCCCAATCTTGAATTGGCGGCGCCCTGTCGGCGTCAGCGTTTTAAGGGGTTATCCCTTTATCGTTGATTTGCACCGGCCTGTTCATCACCGGCGTATTCCCGCCGCAAGCACGACTGGGTGGCGAGACAATAACTTGTCATACAGATTTAAAAGTTGAGTGATATCACAAAAGCCATTTTTCAATTCGGCAATACTGTTTGCCGCATGATTGGGCTGTTTAGGCGCTATCTGGCCGTAAAAATGCCGGTAAACGGCCTTTTCTGGGTCATGGCAGCCTGGCTGAAGGCGATATTTTGCTGGACGCCCAATAAAATTGGTGTGATAACTTTGTCGCATTGAACACTGTGTCGAACGGTAAGCAAGGTGAGGAGCCAGCTATGGCGACGTTTTTAAACGAAGATTTCTTGCTGGGCAGCGAATTCGCCCGGCGTTTGTATCATGACTATGCGGCGGAGCAACCGATCTTTGACTATCACTGTCATCTGCCGCCGGAACAGATCGCCGAGAACACCCGTTTCAAAAATTTATACGAAATCTGGCTTAAGGGTGACCACTACAAATGGCGGGCGATGCGCACCAACGGGGTGGCAGAACGGCTGTGTACCGGCGATGCCGGCGATCGTGAAAAATTCGATGCCTGGGCTGCCACCGTACCGCACACCCTGGGTAACCCGCTTTATCACTGGACCCACCTGGAGCTGCGTCGTCCGTTCGGTATCACCGACACGCTGCTTTCCCCGATGACGGCGGACGATATCTGGCAGCGCGGCAATGCCCTGTTGGCGCAGGACGATTTCAGGGTGCGCGGCATCATGCAGCAGATGAATGTGAAGATGGTCGGCACCACTGACGATCCTGTCGACGATCTGCGCCACCATAAAGCCATTGCCGCCGACAGCAGTTTCGATATCAAGGTGTTGCCAAGTTGGCGACCGGACAAGGCGTTTAATATCGATGCGCCGGGCTTCAATGACTATCTGCAAAAGCTGGAAGCTGCAGCCGATATTCATATCGGTCGATTCAGCGCGCTGTGTGACGCGTTGAAAAAGCGCATGGATCATTTTGCCGCCCATGGCTGCAAGGTGGCTGACCATGCGTTGGACGTGGTGGTTTATGGAGAGGCGGATGAAGCTGCACTGGATGCGATTTTAACGGCGCGCCTGAGCGGCAAGCTACCTGCGCCAGAGCAGAGTGCCCAATTCAAAAGTGCGGTGCTGCTGTTCCTGGCGGCAGAATATCAACGCCGTGAATGGGTACAGCAATATCACATCGGCGCGCTGCGCAATAATAACAGCCGCATGCTGGCCAGCGTCGGCCCTGATATCGGCTTTGATTCGATAAATGACCGACCGCTGGCGGAGCCACTTTCACGCCTGCTGGATGCCCAGGCGCGTCAGGGGGGCCTGCCGAAGACCATCCTGTACTGCCTCAACCCGCGTGACAATGAAGTGATCGCCACCATGGTCGGTAACTTCCAGGGAGAGGGTACGCCGGGCAAGATGCAGTTCGGTTCCGGCTGGTGGTTCAACGATCAGAAAGACGGTATGCAACGTCAGATGACGCAATTGGCGCAGCTCGGCTTGTTGAGCCGCTTTGTCGGTATGCTGACCGACAGTCGTAGCTTCCTGTCTTATACCCGCCATGAATACTTCCGCCGCATCCTTTGCCAGATGATGGGACGTTGGGTGGCAGACGGCGAGGCGCCAGCAGATATCGCGCTGCTGGGCGAGATGGTGAAAAACATCTGCTTCGACAATGCCAAGAACTATTTCGCCATTGAACTGGCGTAGCCGCTGCCCGAGGTGGGTTTATGCAAAGCATGGTAAAAATTCATTCGCTGGATAATGTCGCGGTGGCACTGCGCGATCTGGCGGCCGATGAAACGTTGATGCTGGACGGCACGGCAATTCGGCTTGCGCAGCCGGTAGCGCGCGGGCATAAGTTTGCGCTACGGCCGATTGCCGCCGGTGAGGCAATCATCAAATATGGCCTGCCGATCGGCCATGCACTGGAGACGATTGCTTCCGGTGTACATATTCACTCGCAAAATGCCAAAACTAACCTGAGTGACCTGGACAGCTATCAGTACCAGCCGCAATTTCCCGTATTACCGCCGCAGGCTGCGGATCGGGAAGTACAGCTTTATCGCCGTAGCAGTGGGGAAGTAGGGATCCGCAACGAGCTGTGGATCATACCGACCGTTGGCTGTGTCAACGGCATTGCCCGACAGATCCAGCAGCGTTTCCTCAAGGAAACCCAGGATGCGCAGGGGATCGACGGCGTGCACCTGTTCAGTCATCCGTTTGGCTGCTCCCAACTGGGGCAAGATCATGAGAACACCCGCACTATGCTGCAAAACATGGTGCGCCATCCCAATGCCGGCGCGGTGTTGGTGATTGGCCTGGGGTGCGAGAATAATCAGGTGGATGTTTTCCGCAGTACCCTGGGTGCGGTTGATGATCAGCGGGTGCGCTTTATGGTCTGTCAGCAACAGGACGATGAGGTAGAGGCTGGGTTGGAACAGCTACATGCGCTGTACCAGGTGATGCGCGATGATCGTCGTCAACCGGGCAAGCTGAGTGAATTGAAATTCGGGCTGGAGTGCGGCGGGTCTGACGGGCTGTCCGGCATCACCGCCAATCCGCTGTTGGGGCGTTTTTCCGACTATCTGATTGCCAACGGCGGCACGACGGTACTGACTGAAGTGCCGGAGATGTTTGGCGCCGAACGGATCCTGATGAGCCGCTGCCGCGATCGTGCGACGTTCGATAAGACCGTCAGCATGGTCAACGATTTCAAACAGTATTTTATTGCCCATAACCAGCCGATTTATGAAAACCCTTCGCCGGGCAACAAAGCCGGTGGGATCACCACGCTGGAGGAGAAATCGCTCGGCTGCACGCAGAAAGCCGGGCACAGCCAGGTGGTGGACGTGCTCAAATATGGCGAACGGCTGCGGCAACCCGGTTTAAACCTGCTGAGTGCGCCAGGCAATGACGCGGTAGCGACCAGCGCGCTGGCCGGTGCCGGTTGCCATATGGTGTTGTTCAGCACCGGGCGCGGTACGCCCTATGGCGGTTTCGTACCGACGGTGAAGCTGGCGACCAACAGCGAACTGGCGGCGAAGAAGCCGCACTGGATCGACTTCGATGCCGGCCGGCTGATCCACGGCACCCCGATGGAAAGTCTGCTGGAGCAGTTTGTCGATCTGATCGTGGCGATTGCCAATGGTCAGCCAGCACGCAACGAAACCAATGATTTCCGTGAGTTGGCGATTTTTAAGAGCGGAGTGACATTGTAAGGCGACAGTCGTAAAAAAGGCGCCCGATCACGAGCGCCTTCTGGAACATTTTGGGGATTAACGCACTTTCAGCGGGTCTTCATCCGCTAAACGCTGATCTTCCGCCTGACAGGCAGCTGCGGTGAACAGCACGTCGGTCGAGGAGTTCAGCGCGGTTTCGGCGGAGTCTTGCAGTACGCCGATGATAAAGCCGACTGCCACCACCTGCATTGCCACGTCGTTCGGAATGCCGAACATGTTGCAGGCTAATGGGATCAGCAGCAGTGAACCGCCTGCCACGCCGGAAGCGCCGCAGGCACAGATAGCCGCGACGACGCTGAGCAGCAACGCCGTGGGCACATCAACCGGGATCCCCAGAGTATGCACCGCCGCCAGCGTCAGCACGGTAATGGTGATGGCGGCGCCAGCCATGTTGATGGTGGCACCCAGCGGGATGGAAACCGAATAGGTGTCTTCGTTCAGATTCAGCTTTTTGCACAGCTCCATATTCACCGGGATGTTGGCGGCTGAGCTGCGGGTGAAGAAGGCGGTCACGCCGCTTTCGCGCAGGCAGGCAAACACCAGCGGGTAAGGGTTGCGACGGATTTTCCAGTAAACGATCAGCGGGTTCAGCACCAGCGCCACCAACAGCATACAGCCGATCAGCACCACCAGCAGTTGCGCATAGCCCCAAAGCGCACCGAAACCGGTATCCGCCAGCGTCGAGGCCACCAGACCGAAAATACCGAGTGGAGCGCAGCGGATCACCGCGCGTACCACCAGGGTGACCGCATGTGACATATCGTTAATCAGCGATTTGGTGGTTTCAGAGGCGTGGCGCAGCGCCAGCCCCAAACCCACGGCCCAGGCCAGAATGCCGATATAGTTGGCGTTAATCAGCGCATGGAACGGGTTGGCGACCACGCTCATCAGCAGGCCTTTCAGCACTTCAATAATGCCGCCCGGTGGGTTGATATCCGCATTGCCGGTCACCAGCGCCAGGTTGGACGGGAACATAAAGCTGACCACTACCGCCACCAGCGCCGCGGCGAAGGTCCCCAGCAGGTAGAGGAACAGGATCGGGCGGATATTGGTTTTTTGCCCGTGCTTGTGGTTGGCGATTGAGGCCATGACCAACACCAGCACCAATACCGGCGCTACCGCTTTTAGTGCCCCGACGAACAGGGCGCCAAGCAGGCCCACCGCAGAAGCTGCTGCCGGTGAGATTAACGCCACGATAATCCCGGCCACCAGGCCGATCATGATTTGTTTAACCAGGCTGCCCTGTACGATCCTGTGTAGTAAGTTTTGCATAATGCTTTTTCCCGATGATGTTGCGTACAGACTTTGTCACCTCGGTGGGAACGCCACCGGACAACTTTATAGGGATCTGTAACCAAGTGTGTTTGCCGAATCAGTATTCAGTAAAGCCTGGGTATTGGAAAGGGGAGAGGGTGAAATTCTGAGCGCGGATCAACTCTTTATAACATACTGATTACATTTGTGTGATCGCAATAACATTTGGCGTTTGGGGGGAATTGCCAAACAATCGCGGGGCGGCAAGCCGCCCCGACTAACAGATTATGGTGCTTTATGATTGGCCAGACGGTCGTTACGACGGTTAACCCAGGCGTTGATCACCAACGTTAACGTCAGGATACCGGCCACCACGCCGAGCGAAACGCCGATCGGGATATGGAAGAAGTCGATAATCAACATCTTGACGCCGATAAACATCAGGATAATCGACAGGCCGTATTTCAGCATCGAGAAGCGCTCTGCCACGTTAGCCAGCAAGAAGTACATGGCGCGCAGGCCCATGATGGCGAACAGGTTAGAGGTCAGAACGATAAACGGATCCGTGGTCACGGCGAAAATTGCCGGGATGCTATCGACCGCAAAGATCACGTCACTCAGTTCCACCAGGATCAGCACCAGCACCAGCGGCGTAGCGAACAGCAGGCCGTTGCGGCGCACGAAGAAACGTTCACCTTCCAGGTTGTCGGTCATACGCAGGTGGCTGCGCAGCCATTTCACCAGCGGCTTGTCACCAATCGCCGAGTCATCTTCTTTTGCCAGCGCCATCTTGATACCGGTAAACAGCAGAAACGCACCGAACAGGTACAGCAACCACTGGAACTGGGTCACCAGCCAGCTGCCGGCGAAAATCATGATAGTACGCAGCACGATCGCGCCCAGTACGCCAAAGATCAGCACCCGACGCTGCAGGTTGGCCGGAACGGCAAAGTAGCTGAACAGCATCAGCCAGACGAAGACGTTATCGACCGCCAACGCTTTTTCGATCAGATAACCGGTGAGGAAGGCCAACGCCTGGGTGTCGGCGACGGCGCGCCCGGCGGTTTGGTTCAGGTAGTACCAGAAGCCCAGGTTGAACAGCAAAGAGAGGCTGACCCACACCAGCGACCAACTGGCGGCCTGCTTGAGCGTCATGGTGTGTGCGCCTTTGCGGCCTTGCAGCAGTAAGTCGATTGCGAGCATCACAACTATGATGGCGGCAAAGCTGCCCCATAACCAAGGTGTGCCAACGGTATTCATCATCAGAGGTATCCTTCAAAAACAAAAACGGCCAACGTCGGAAGACGCTAGCCGCTCTTATGAACGCTGCAAGCAAACCTCGCCTTCCGGCAAGGTCTCACTTACAACGTTGATGAAGGTGCACTGATCGTGCCCGTTACATCATGTTGCCCGGTAACCGGATGCTTGCGCATCGTAATGACGATTGACCGGCAATGAAGTTACTCCCCTTTGCACGGCAGAAAGTAATGCAAAATATGTCAGCGGTCAACGTTTATTAAGTTACCCGGCCAGGGCTTTTTGCGCGCCGAGGCTGACGACAAATCCCTGCAGCAGCAGCCGACTGAACGGCGTATCGCTAACCTGCTGTTGCTTAAGCTGATACGCTGCCTGCTGCTCAGGATACAGTTCACCGAGCCAGCTCAGATACTGGTGCATCACCGCGCCGTTAAATTCCGGATGGAACTGGGTCGTCAGCACGCGATCGCCATAACTGAGGATCTGATAGGCATCCTGTTGCGACCGGGCCAGCACGACTGCGCCGGCGGGGGGCGTCAACACGCTCTGCGAGTGGATCAGATTGGCTTTGAAGCGCGGCGGTAACATCGCCATTCGCCGGTCGTTGGCGGCGGCGGGCAGCAATTCGACGTCCAATGTGCCGACTTCCATACCCTGCGGGTGATAACCGACTTCACCGCCAAGCGCATAGGCCAACAGCTGGTGCCCGTAGCAGGCACCGAAGATCGGCAGCTGGATCTGCATCGCCTGGCGCAGCCACTCGGCGGCTTGCTCGCTCCACGGCAGCCGTTCGGTCACCATCGCCGGTGAACCGGTGATCACCACGCCGGCGTAATTTTGCGGCGGCAGCGGCTGCTCGCCTGCGGGAAGGTGCACGATCTGCACGCGATCGGCATCAATGTTCCCCTGTTGCAAGAACATGCCGTCGAAGTTGGCCTTTTCCCGGCGGATAACCTCTGGGGCATCGCCGGTTTGCATCAGTAATAAGGGTTTCATGTCACTCTCCGTCGGCAGGGAAGACCACGCCGGTCTGGCGGCGAATTTCGGTCAGCAGGCGGGCGATAATCAGTGAATTCTCCAGCCCCGGGTGTTCCACCTGTCGTTTTTCCACCAGATCGGCGAACACCTGTGCCTCATACAGCATGGTATTGATGTGCTGAGGACGGGTCAGATCCTGACGATGGCCGCCGCGTGGGGTCAGCACCACGCCCTGACACTCAGAAATTTTCTCAATCACCAGCGTTCCTTCTTCGCCCTGGATCTCACTGGGAATGTCCGAGTTGCTGACTTTGGAGTGGGAGAGGGTGACGTCGAAATCGCCGTAGTTGAGGCAAGCGGTACCGTGGGCATCCACACCGGTATCCAGCAGCGCCGCGCTGGCAATCACCGATTTCGGTTCGCCGAACAGGGCTACGGCGCTGGCCAGGCAGTAATAGCCAATGTCCATGATTGAGCCGTTGGAAAACTGCGGATTGAAGGTGTTCGGATTCTCGCCGGCCAGATAGCGCGGGTAGCGTGACGAGTATTGGCAGTAGTTGAGGAAGGCTTTGCGCAACCTGCCGATTTGCGGCAACGCCTGTTGCAGGGCCAGGAAATTCGGCAGATGAGCGCTTTTGAAAGCTTCGAACAGCACCACCTGATTTTCACGCGCGCAGGCCACCAGCTTTTCGGCTTCACGCAGGTTGGACACCAGCGGCTTTTCGCAAATCACATGCTTTTTATGGCTGAGGAACAGCAGCGATTGTTGGCAGTGAAGGGCGTTGGGGCTGGCGATGTAAACCGCATCGATGGCATCAGATTGGGCCAATGCTTCAAGGGAATCGAAAAACAGGCTGACGTGGTAGTTGGCGCCAAATTCCTGCGCTTTTTCCAGCCTGCGCGAATAGACGGCGGTCAATTTCAGCTTGCCGCTTTCGTGCGCGGCGTCGATAAAGCGTTCCGTAATCCAGTTGGTGCCCACAACGGCAAAGCGAATCATAGATATCTCCGGTTCCCAGGCGCTGTACCCTATGCGCTTCACACGTCGCACAGGGTAGAAAGAATCAGATTATCACGGCATTTACAGAAGGCGAATCTCGCTATGCATACAGATCGCCAAACACGGAGAGGTGGGTCAGATACAGCCGGGTGTCGAACTCCAACTGATGGTAATTGGGTTCCATATGGCAGCACAGGCTGTAGAAGGCCTTGTTGTGGTCTTTCTCTTTCAGATGCGCCAACTCATGTACCACGATCATGCGCAAAAACGGCTCAGGCGCCAGCTTGAAGACCGTCGCCACGCGGATTTCCGCCTTGGCCTTCAGTTTGCCACCCTGCACGCGGGAAATGGCGGTGTGCATGCCCAGCGCGTGTTTCATCACCTGAATTTTACCGTCGTAAGCCACCTTGCTCAGCGGTTGAGCGTTGCGCAAATACTGGTTTTTCAGATCGACGGTAAACTGATAAAGCGACTTGTCGGTAGTGCAGTCATGCACTTGCGGATAGCGCTGCAACAGCACATCCCCCAGGCGTCGTTGGTCGATCAACTGCTGCACCTGGCTTTGCAGATGTTCAGGGTAGCCCTGCAGGTAGGTCAGTTCGGACATCATCTTCCCGTTTTGGCCTCAATTGAGCGGGTCATTGTATGATGTTTTTTCGTGCAAAGCCCGCAAAGGGCAATTTATCCGAAAAAACATTTTACTGCCGGGCGTTTTTAGGGGATAAACAGCCCAAATTTTATCAGTCAGGAGGGGCAATGAGCCAACTCGATCTGGGAACACAGCAACTTGAGCTGGAACGTTATCCCCAACAGGAAGAATCCACCCAATTGCAGGCGTGGGAAGCGGCGGACGAATATCTGCTGCAACAGCTTGAAAATATAAACATTGGCGATCGCCCGGTGCTGATTTTCAACGACAACTTCGGCACGTTGGCCTGCGCACTGCACGCTCATCAGCCTTACAGCATCAGCGATTCCTACATGAGTCAGTTGGCAACGCGCCATAACCTGAAGCTCAATGAACTGGATCCGGAGCAGGTGACGCTGCTGGACAGCCTGGCCGAACTGCCTGCTTCACCGGCAGTGGTGCTGATCCGCATTCCTAAAGCGCTGGCACTGCTGGAACAGCAACTGCGCTCGTTGCGCAACGTGGTGGCGCCGGATACGGTCATTATCGCCGGAGCCAAGGCGCGTGACGTTCACACCTCGACCATGCAGCTGTTTGAAAAGGTGCTTGGCCCAACGCGCACCAGCCTGGCATGGAAGAAAGCGCGTCTGATCCACTGCGAAGTGACGGACATTGTGCCGCCGGCGGCCCCGGAAACCACCAACTGGACGCTGGACGGAACGGATTGGCTTATCCACAACCATGCCAACGTGTTCTCGCGCAGCAATCTGGACATCGGCGCGCGCCTGTTCCTGGAACATCTGCCGAAGGATCTGGAAGGGCATATTGTCGATCTCGGCTGCGGTAATGGCGTGATTGGCCTGACGGCACTGGCGCAGAATCCGCAGGCTCAGGTGACGTTTGTCGATGAGTCTTATATGGCGGTGGCCTCCAGCGAGTTGAACGTAGAGCACAACCTGCCGCAGGATCTGGATCGTTGTCAGTTTGAGGTGAACAACTCACTGGCGGGGATTGAGCGTGAAAGCGTGCAGGCGGTACTGTGCAATCCACCGTTCCACCAACAGCATGCGATCACCGATCACACCGCTTGGCAGATGTTCTGCGACGCCAAGCGTTGCCTGCAGGTCGGTGGCGAGTTGCGCATCGTCGGCAATCGTCATCTGGATTATCACCATAAGCTGAAGCGCCTGTTTGGCAACTGCACCGTTGTGGCATCCAACAAGAAATTTGTGATCCTCAGAGCGGTGAAATCCGGCGCACGTTACTGATTGACCGAGGGGCGCGGTGAATGCGCCCCTCCATGATTAGCGAATTAAAGTGCCATTGCCAGCCGCGTACCCTGATCGATAGCGCGGCGGGCATCCAGCTCGGCGGCGACGTCCGCTCCCCCAATCAAATGCACGGTTTTTCCCATCTCCAGCAGCGGTTGCTGCAGTTCGCGTCTGGGTTCTTGTCCGGCGCAGATAATCACCGTATCCACCGGTAGGCAGCTTTCCTGTTCGGCGCGTGAAATATGCAGGCCTTCATCATCAATGCGTTGGTAGTTCACGCTGTTGAGCATTTTTACACCGCGCATCGCCAGGCTGGTGCGGTGGATCCAACCGGTGGTTTTCCCCAGGCCTTCGCCCACTTTGCTGGTTTTGCGTTGCAGCAGGTAGATCTGCCGAGCAGGGCGGGCAACCACTGGCCCCTGCACCGCCAGCCCGCCGCGTTGGCTAAGCTGGTCATCGATACCCCATTCACGGTTAAATTCCGCCGGATCCAGACTGCTCGACACCCCGTGTTGGCTGAGGTATTCGGCGGTATCGAAGCCGATGCCGCCGGCACCGATAATCGCCACGCGCTGGCCGACCGGCTTTTTATCGCGTAGCACATCCAGATAGGTCAACACTTTGGCGTTGTCGATGCCGGGGATCGCCGGGGTACGCGGCACAATACCGCAGGCAAGGATCACTTCGTCGAACTCCGCCAGATCGGCCGCCGTCACCCAGTTGCCGAGCTTCACATCGACCTCTTGCAGCGTCAATTGGCGACGGAAATAACGCAGCGTTTCATGAAACTCCTCTTTACCGGGGATCTGCTTGGCGATATTGAACTGGCCGCCAATCTGATCGGCGGCATCGAACAGCGTCACCCGGTGGCCGCGGCTGGCTGCGGTAGTGGCAAAGGCCAATCCGGCCGGCCCGGCTCCGATCACCGCCAGCTTTTTCGGCTTCTCCGTTGCTACCAGCGGCATCTCGGTCTCGCGGCAGGCACGAGGGTTCACCAGGCAGGAGGTGAGTTTGCCTTCAAAAATTTGGTCGAGGCAGGCCTGGTTACAACCAATGCAGGTATTGATTTCATCGGCACGCCCTTCGGCGGCTTTCTGCACAAAAGCGGCATCGGCCAGGAACGGGCGCGCCATTGATACCATGTCGGCGCAGCCGTCGGCCAAGACCTGCTCGGCTACCGCCGGGTCGTTGATGCGGTTGGTGGTGATCAGCGGAATGCGTACCTTACCCATTAGCTTGCGGGTCACCCAACTGAATCCTGCTCGCGGCACCATGGTGGCGATGGTGGGGATACGCGCCTCATGCCAGCCAATGCCGGTGTTGATAATAGTGGCCCCGGCTTGCTCAACGGCCAGCGCCAACTGTTCGATTTCCTGCCAACTGGAGCCGTCTTCAACCAGATCGAGCATCGAAAGGCGGTAAATCAGGATAAATTCGTGGCCGACCGCCTGGCGTACCGCCCGGACGATCTCCACGGCAAAACGCATGCGGTTGCTGAAGCTGCCGCCCCATTGATCATCACGCTGGTTGGTGCGTGCGACCAGGAACTGGTTGATCAGATAGCCTTCGGACCCCATCACTTCGACGCCGTCATAACCCGCCTGTTGAGCTAAAGCCGCGCACTGCGCGAAGTCTGCGATAGTTTGCAGAATGTCCGCTTCGCTCAGTGCGGTAGGGGTAAAGGGATTGATCGGCGCCTGTAGCGCGGAGGGGGCTACCGGCTGCGGCTGGTAGCTGTAGCGACCGGCATGCAGGATCTGCAGCGCAATTTTACCGCCGGCCTTGTGGACGGCGTCGGTGACGATGCGGTGATGGTCGACCTGCTCCGGGTGGCTCAGGGTTGAGCCGCCGCGATACACCACACCTTTTTCATTGGGGGCGATGCCGCCGGTGACGATCAACGCCACGCCGGCTGCAGCGCGCTCGGCATAGAAAGCGGCCATGCGCTCGGGGCCATTCGGCAGTTCTTCCAGGCCGGTGTGCATCGATCCCATCAGCACCCGATTTTTCAGGGTGGTGAAGCCGAGATCCAGCGGCGCCAGCAGGTGTGGGTAATTGCTCATTGCAGTCTCCATCATTCATCCCCTTCATCTTTCAAGCTGCAGCGTTGTTGGCTGCATTCGCTCACCCCAGTCACTTACCTGAGTAAGCTCCTGGGGACTCGCGAACTTGCTGCCTCGCTGCCGCGTGAAAGCTATTGGGTATGATCTGTAGTTATTATTATGTGCGACCTCAAGTGGTCGGATGAGATAAATCTAGCCGTTGTCTCTGTCGTTGGGAATCTGCGTTGCGCTGAATGTGATAGATGTCATGAATCTGTGCCTCTGTTTGCATGGTGAACAACAAATGGGTTAGCATTCGTTCGTCATAAATTTCCTCTCTCTACGGAGCCATCACCGAAAATGAACACACACGCCTGCTGATATCTTGTCCCACGTTGCGCACACCGGTGCCTTGTGGGGATGTTTTGATTTCATTCAGGAGTGCTTATGGCTCATTTTGCGCAATCCCCTCATTTTGTTTTACATCACCTGATCTGCCAGTTCGCTGACGGCGAAACGCTGTTCGGTCCCTTGGATTTGACTTTCGATCAGCAACGCTGCGGCCTGGTTGGGCGCAATGGCGTCGGCAAAACGCGCTTGCTGCGTTTGATCGCCGGACTGGATCATCCCGGTGGCGGACATGTTGAATCCCATGCATCGCTGGCTTACGTCGCGCAACAGCCGGAGCTCTCCCCACAGACTACGCTGGCCCAACTGCTGGGCTACGGTGAGATATTTGCCGCATTGGCCCGCCTTGAGCAGGGGCAACCGCTGGCGGACGATCTCGATCTTTTGGAAGGTCAGTGGGATCTGCGCGATCGTCTGCAGGCTGCCTTTGTCGCCGCCGGGTTACCGGCGTTCGATGCGCAACGCCCCGTGAGCGATTTGAGCGGCGGTGAACGAATGCGTGCCGCGCTGTGTGGGGCGATACTGAGCAACGCGGATTTTTTGTTGCTCGACGAACCGACCAACCACCTCGACGGCCGGGGCCGCGACTGGCTGTATCAACAGGTGGAACAGTGGCGTGGGGGCTTGCTGGTGGCCAGCCACGATCGGCAGCTGTTGGCGCGTATGCAGCGCATTGTCGAACTGACGCCGGGCGCATTGCACAGCTACGGCGGCAACTACGACGACTATCGCCGCCAGCGTGATTTGGAGCAGCAGGCCGCACGAGCCGGGCTGGAACACGCGCGCCAGGAACGGCGGCGCACCCGGGCCCGGCAGCAGAAAGAACACGACATCAGCCAACGGCGCTCTGCGCAAACGCTGAAAACCGTCGATACGCTCAATATCGCGTCTTTTGAGCGTGTGGCCTACAAAGCGGCGGCCAAAGAAAGCCTCGGCACGCTGCGCAAGCAGCATCAGGACCAGAAGGATGCCCTCGATGCCGCCGTGCGCGATGCCTATCAGCGGGTGGAAGACGACTGCCCGGTGATGCTCACCCTGCCGGGCAGCGCCGTGGTAGCGGGCAAGCAGGTGTTGGTACTCGAACAGTTGGAACTGCCTTTTATCACCATGCCGCCGCTGAATTTTCGCATTGATGGCCCGATGCGCGTGGCGCTGACCGGCCCGAACGGCTGCGGAAAATCCACGTTGCTGAAGGTGATCCTGGGGCAGTTGGCGGCCAAAGCGGGGAGTTGTCACTGCCCACTGTCGACGGCTTACCTCGATCAAACCCTTTCACAGCTCGATCTTTCGCTGTCTGTGGTTGAGCATCTGGGGCTGCAGGATTCACCGCTCAATGAGGGTACGGTACGCAGTCAATTGGCGCAGTTGCAGCTAAACGCCGAACGCGTGCTGTTGCCGATGGCGGTGCTGAGCGGCGGCGAACGACTGAAGGCGGCGCTGGCCTGCATGCTGTGGCGTCGAGAGCCGGCGCAGTTGTTGTTGCTGGATGAGCCCACTAACCATTTGGATCTGGCGTCGTCACTGGCAATCGAGGCTTCGCTGGCCAGCTTCCCCGGCGCGATGCTGGTGGTTTCTCATGATGAAAACTTCCTGCAGGCGCTGAAATTGACCCATCGTTTGCAGTGGCAGGCGGGGGAATGGCACCTACAGAGCTTATGAGGCTCATTCGTGCCTTAGGGCCGCCTTCTGTTTTCAGGGGGGATGCACTCCAACAGCAGGGTAAAAGCGGCGGCCATCTGCTCTTCCGGTACGCAGGCAAAGCCCATCAGCAGGCCGCGGCGATGGTTGGGCAACATGTAGTAACGCGACAGCGGCCGTACCAGTACGCCACGCGTATTGGCTGCGGCGGCAATCGCCACATCGTCCGCCTGGTCCGGCAGGTTGAGGATCAGGTGCAGCCCGGCATTGTTATTGAATTCACTCAGGGCCTGCTTACCCAGATGCTGCTCGATAAGACCGGTTAGGAAGGCACGCCGCCGGGCATACAGCAGGCGCATGCGGCGGATATGTGCGCTGTAGTGGCCTTCCTGAATAAACTGCGCCAGCGCGGTCTGGATCAGCAAATGGCCGCCGCGATACAGCTCTGCATGTGCGGTTTTCAGCGCCGCCATCAGCGGTTTCGGCAACACCACATAACCCAGTCGCAGCGCCGGATACAGCGTTTTGCTGAAGGTGCCGATATAGATCACCGGCGCGTCGGCTTCCAAGCCCTGCAACGCCGGGATCGGCTGACCGGAAAAGCGAAACTCGCTGTCGTAGTCATCTTCAACAATCCAACTGCCAGCGTTGCGCGCCAAGGCCAATAACCGTTGCCGACGCGCCAGGCTCATCACCGATCCCAATGGGTACTGGTGCGACGGCGTGACGAAAATCAGCCGCGGCGCCTCGGTAGGCTGTTCCGGTGGCACCATACCGGCTTCATCCACCGCCAACGGGCAGATATTCACGTCGTTCATCCGCAGGATATTGCGGATCCCCCAATAGCCCGGTTCTTCAATCCATGCGTCATCGCCCGGATTACACAGCAGGCGCGTCACCAGATCTATCGCCTGATGGATGCCTTCGGTAATCAGAATTTGCTCTGGCGAACAGCGTACCGAGCGCGCTACGCGCAGATAGTCCACCAGCGCATGCTGTAGCTCCGGACTGCCGCCCTGGTTGCTGTAGGTCAACTTCTGCGGGGCCGGACGACGGCTGATACGCGCCTGGATCTTGCTGAATAACTGGTGTGGGAAAGCATTGACGTCAGGCACGCCGGGGATAAAGGCGCCCCACTGTTTGGGGCTGGCGCTGGCGTGGTGCAGCAGAGTGGCACCGCGCGCTGACAGTTCAATCCGTCGCTGTTCCCCGTCACTGCCTGCTGGCGCGCTGACGGTGGATAAACAGCTGTCCGGGACGGTTTCGGCGACGAATGTACCGCTTCCGGCGCGCGCCAAGACATATCCTTCCGCCAAGAGTTGTTCATAAACGGTTAATACAGTGTTACGAGAAAGGCTGAGCTCCTGGGCTAAATCCCGTGAGGCGGGCAGGCGGCTGGAGGGCGGCAGGCTACCGTCCAAAATGCTGGTGCGGATCGCATTATAAAGCCGCTTATGCAGCTTATCATCCGGCTGTTCGCCAAGACGTTGCAACAACAGGTCACCACTCAGTGAGCGCAATTGGATCCCTCAATTAATCGTAACTGGCTCTCGATTATAGGGCCACATCCTGTGTAAATAAACGTCATTGTTTCACGAATGTGAACAAACCGTTTAGCTGGCACCGACTACCGACTGGAGAGAACAACATGAAAAACGCAGAATTGAATCAACGTCGTCAGGATGCCACCCCACGTGGGGTCGGCGTGATGTGCGGCTTTTACGCCGAACGCGCCGAGAACGCCACGCTGTGGGATGTCGAAGGGAATGAAGTTATCGATTTTGCCTCCGGTATCGCCGTATTGAATACCGGACACCGCCACCCGAAGGTGATCGCTGCCATTGAGAAGCAGCTGAAGGCCTTCACCCATACCGCTTACCAGATTGTCCCTTACGAAAGCTACGTTTCGCTGGCCGAGCGCATCAACCAGTGTGCGCCGATCGAAGGGCCATGTAAAACCGCGTTCTTCACCACGGGGGCGGAAGCGGTAGAGAACGCCGTCAAAATTGCCCGCGCCCACACTGGCCGTCCGGGTCTGATCACCTTCGGCGGCGGCTTCCACGGCCGCACCTACATGACCATGGCGCTGACCGGCAAAGTGGCGCCTTATAAACTGGGCTTCGGGCCATTCCCGGGCTCGGTGTTCCACGGCCAGTATCCGAATGCGCTGTACGGCGTGACCACCGAAGATGCGATGAACAGCCTGGAGCGTATCTTTAAAGCGGATATCGATCCCAAGCAGGTTGCGGCCATCGTGCTGGAGCCGGTGCAAGGTGAAGGTGGTTTCAACGTCGCACCGGCCGAGTTTATGCAGGCGTTGCGCACCTTGTGCGACGAACACGGCATTTTGCTGATTGCCGACGAAGTGCAAACCGGTTTTGCCCGTACCGGCAAGCTGTTTGCCATGGATCATTACAACGTCAAACCCGATCTGATCACCATGGCGAAAAGCCTGGCGGGCGGCATGCCGTTGTCGGCCGTAGCCGGTCGTGCAGAGGTGATGGATGCCCCGGCACCGGGCGGGCTGGGTGGCACCTATGCCGGTAACCCGCTGGCGGTGGCGGCAGCGCTGGCGGTGCTGGATGTGATTGAAGAAGAGCAGCTATGCCAACGTTCTCAACGCCTGGGCCAGCATCTGGTGGAGGTGCTGCAGCAGGCCCGTCAGACCAGCCCGGCGATTGCGGATATTCGTGCGCAGGGTTCGATGGTGGCGGTGGAGTTCAACGATCCCAAAACCGGCAAACCCTCGGCTGAGATCACCCGCCAGGTGCAGCAGAAAGCGCTGGAAGAAGGCCTGCTTCTGCTGAGCTGCGGTGTTAACGGCAATGTGATCCGCTTCCTGTACCCACTGACCATTCCTGAAGACCAGTTCACCAAGGCGCTGGGCATTCTTTCCCGCGCGCTGGCTCAATAAGGAGTGACCGGTATGAAATTGAATAACCCCGAGCTGCTGCGCAGCCAGTGCCTGATTAACGGCGAGTGGTGCGATGCGCTGAGCGGTAAACGTGAAGCGGTCATCAATCCGGCGACCGGCGTTGAGCTGGCCAGTATTCCGTTAGTCAGCGGTGAAGAAACTCAACAGGCGATTAACGCTGCGCAGGTTGCGCAGCAAGGTTGGAAACAACTGACCGCCAAACAGCGTTCCGCTCTGATGCTGACCTGGGCCGACAAGGTGCTGGCGGCGCAGGAAGATCTGGCCCAGTTGATGACCGCGGAGCAGGGCAAATCGCTGGCGGAAGCGCGCGGTGAAGTGGCTTATGCCGCCTCGTTTATCACCTGGTTTGCTGAAGAAGCCAAGCGAGTGGACGGCGCGGTACTGCAAGCGCCGCAGGCTTCACAACGTCTGGTGGTGGTAAAACAGCCCATTGGCGTTTGTGCGGCGATCACTCCGTGGAACTTCCCGGCGGCGATGATCACCCGCAAGGTGGCGCCGGCGCTGGCAGCAGGTTGCGCAATCATCGTTAAACCGGCCGAACAAACGCCGCTGACCGCGCTGGCGTTGGGCAAGCTGGCGCAGGACGCCGGCATTCCGGCGGGGGTGCTGCAGATCGTGACCGGCGATGCCGCTCAGGTGGGCAAAGTATTGTGTGACAGCCCGGTGGTACGCAAGTTGAGCTTTACCGGTTCGACCGAGGTCGGCCGCATTCTGATGGCGCAGTGCGCGCCAACCATCAAAAAGCTGTCGCTGGAGCTGGGTGGCAATGCGCCGGTGATCGTTTTCGACGACGCCAATCTGGACGCGGCCGTGGCGGGTATTATGGCCTCCAAATTCCGCAATAGCGGCCAGACCTGCGTCTGCGCCAACCGTATCTACGTGCAGGACGGCATCTATGACCGGCTGGTGGATAAGCTGGTGGCGGCGGTCGAGCAACTGAAGGTCGGTGACGGCAGTCAGGCGGGCACCACTCAGGGCCCGTTGATTGACCAGGATGCGGTGGAAAAAGTGCAGAGCCATATCGACGATGCATTGATCAAGGGCGCGCAAATCGCTATCGGCGGTCAGCCGCATGAGCTGGGTCGTACCTTCTTCCAGCCTACGGTAGTGACCGGCGTGACGCAGAAAATGCGCTTCGCCAAAGAGGAAACCTTTGGCCCGGTGGCGCCGCTGTTCCGTTTCCATGACGAGGCGGAAGCTATTGCCATGGCCAACGATACCGAGTTCGGTTTGGCCGCCTATCTGTTCACGCAGAACGCCTCGCGTCAATGGCGAGTGCCGGAGGCGTTGGAATACGGCATGGTCGGCATCAATACCGGTCTGATTTCCAATGAAGTGGCACCTTTTGGCGGCGTGAAGCAGTCAGGGCTCGGACGTGAAGGATCGCGTTACGGGATTGAAGAATATCTGGAGCTGAAATACCTGTGTATCGATGTGAGCTGTTAACCCCTGGGAAATTAACCAACCCCGGTGGCCAGCGCCGCCGGGAGCCAAAGGATGCTGCATGTCTTCTGAAAACATCTCTATTTCTCCGGCGCTTGCCGCCGGGGTGCGAACGCCTGCACCCGCCAAATCACTGAGTTTCCTCGAAGGGGTGGCGATGATTGTCGGCACCAACATTGGCGCCGGCGTGTTGTCCATCGCCTACGCCTCCAGCAAGGCCGGTTTTCTGCCGCTGTTGTTTTGGCTGGTGCTGGTGGGCAGTCTGACCACTATCACCATGCTGTACGTTGCTGAATCTACCCTGCGTACCCGTGCCCATCTGCAATTGAGCGGACTGGCGAAACGTTATGTCGGCGGTATCGGTGCCTGGCTGATGTTTGCTTCGGTTTGCGTTAACAGCATTGGGGCGTTGACCGCCTACATGAGCGGCAGCGGCAAACTGTTGCAGTCCCTGTTTGGCATTTCCCCGGCAATAGGCAGCCTGCTGTTTTTCGTACCCGCTGCGGGGGTCTTGTACCTGGGATTAAAGGCGATTGGCCGCGGGGAGAAGTTTATCAGCATCGGCATGGTGGTCATGCTGAGTGCGCTGGTGGCGGCCACGCTGCTCAAAGACACCACCCAGATGCGCAACCTGCTGGACGGTGACTGGCGCTTTATGGTGCCGGTATTCAACGTGGTGGTGTTCTGTTTCTCTGCGCAGTATATCGTGCCGGAAATGGCGCGCGGCTTTTCGGACAAGCCGGAACAACTGCCCAAGGCGATTATGGTCGGAATGGCCGTGACCTTTGTGCTGCTGGCGGCGGTGCCGATGTCGGTGATTGCGCTCAGCGGGCTGAATAACATTTCTGACGTGGCGACCATTTCATGGGGCCAGGCGTTAGGGCAGTGGGCCTTCTTCTCCGCCAATATTTTTGCCCTGTGCGCGATGCTGACCTCTTACTGGGGCCTTGGCGGCAGCTTCCTGACCAATATTTTCGACCAGTTCAGGCTGGGCAACGACGAACAGCCACTGCGCCGTTTCGGCGTGCTGATGCTGGTGGTGCTGCCGCCGTTCGCGCTGGCCTACAGCGGGTTGGTGTCATTCGTTAACGCGCTCTATTTCGCCGGGGTTTTCAGCGGGGTGATTTTGTCGATTATGCCAATGCTGATCCTGCGTGGGGCGCGCAAGCATGGCGACCAGACACCGCGTTGGCAGTGTAACTGGATCACCCACCCGCTGTTGCAGATCAGCATCGTGTTGCTGTATCTGGCCAGTGCGGTGTATGCCATCGCGTCGCTGTTAGGCTATCTGCCCGCGGGATGGTGATTTGCCTTCCCTCAAGAAGTGATGTTATTTCTCAGTTGAGAACGGCGGCGTCGTGGCCGCCGATTTTTTATCACCCGCGCATTTTCTCTGGCAGCGCCAACCAGGCCTGCACGGAAGGACGTTGCCACTGTTTGTGAGCGTAGTGGCGAATATTTTCCGGTACCGGATCGCCATGTATCACCAGCCGATTCAGCATCAAAGCCAAATCGGTGTCGGCAATGCACCATTCCCTGAACAGATTATCCTGGCCGTGACTCAGCAGCTTTTCGACGGCGGCAATCAACTTGTTGGCGGCACCCTGCGCGGCGTTGGACAGTGGAGGAAACTTGCCGTTAATGAACACTGCCTCGGTCGGCCGCTCGGCGCGTAGCTGTAGCAGATCGCTGCGCAGCCATGCCTGAACTTCGCGGGCTTTGGCACGGTGTTTTACATCGCGTGGGTACACCGGATGGGCAGGATGGATCTCATCCAGGTACTCATCAATCGCCGAGGACTCCGAAAGCTGAAATTCACCGACCACCAGCGTTGGCACCCGGCGTGTCAATGACAGGGCCGCGTAGGCCGGCTCATGGTTTTTCCCCTGCGACAAATCGACCGGCTTCACGGTGAAGGGAATACCTTTTTCCGTCAGGGTGATAAACGCCGACATGGCATAAGGGCTGAAAAATTCGGCGTCGGTATAGAGTTCGGCAATCGGCTGAGACATTGGGTTTTCCTCAAGGCAAAGGGAGGCGAACTTTGATAATTGACGAGGAGTGGCTAAAGATCAATCTGTTAGCCGAAAGTTATTTTCGTAGTGAAAAGCGCGGCGAGCGGCGACGCCTGGCGTTGTGATATATTTGTTGCCATTAAGTTGAATTTGGCAGCACGAAGTAACATGAAAATGCCGTTGTTGGAAAGAGTGAAAGTAGGGTGCGCACGTTTGTGGCCGCACCCATTGGCGGTGGGCAAAAAAGAGATTTTGCTTTCCAGCGTCGGTGCCGGGCTGGGGCTGATGATTGCCGGCTGGATCAGCCATTTTGTTTTGGGCGAGGTGAACCTGTGGTTTATCGCCCCGATGGGCGCATCGGCCGTATTGCTGTTTGGCGTGCCGAATAGCCCGTTGGCGCAGCCCTGGTCGATCGTGGGCGGCAATATGTCGGCGGCGGCAGTGGGGGTCAGCACCAGTTTGCTGATTGCCGACCCGGGGCTGGCTTGCGGGGTGGCGGCCGCACTGGCGATTGGCTTGATGTTTAAGCTGCGTTGCCTGCACCCGCCCGGTGGCGCGGTGGCGCTGACCGCCATTCTCGGTGGCCCGGGTATTCATCAACTGGGCTATAGCTTTGTGCTGTACCCGGTGCTGTTGAACTCGGTGCTATTGGCGCTGCTGGCGATCGTCTTCAATAACCTGGCCGGGCGACGCTACCCGCACCCTTTGGCGCCGACCGAGGCGAAGCCGGCTAATCTGCCAATTGATGCGGTGTCTATCACCCGCGCCGATCTGCACGAGGCGCTGATGCAGGGCGAATTGTTTGATATCGACGAGGACGATCTGCAGGAAATCCTGCTGCGTGCCGAACAGCTAGCGCATCAACGGCAGAGCGGTGGAAGCTGATCACGCGGGCGGATGGAAATAAAAAAGCCACCTTTAGGAAGGTGGCTTTTTTGGCTGTGAAAACAGCGAGATTTGGTGGCCCCTACTGGACTTGAACCAGTGACCAAGCGATTATGAGAACCATTCAGGCCAACTGAAAAACAATGACTTAGTTAAATAACAATAGGTTGCGTGGGCAATAGAGGGCAATACAAGGCAATACTCCTAACTTCATGCGACACTTTTGCGACATTTTGTCAGTGGGTTAAGCCTAATGGCATCTTCAAAATGATCGGGTGCAAAATGGGCGTATCGCATGGTCATTTTAATGTCGGTATGACCGAGTATTCTTTGTAAAACCAGAATGTTTCCGCCATTCATCATGAAGTGACTCGCAAACGTGTGCCGTAAAACGTGGGTCATCTGCCCATCAGGTAACACAATATCGGCCCGCTCAATCGCTGAACGAAAGGCGTAGTAGCATGGTGAAAATAGGGCACCATTTCGCTTAGGTAGCTCGGCCGCGAGCAAAGGGTCAATAGGTATCGTACGGTTTTTCTTCCCTTTGGTTTTAACAAATGTGATTTTGTTCCCTGAAACCTGGGTTCTCTTTAAACTTTCTGCTTCACTCCATCTGGCTCCTGTCGACAAACAGAGCTTAGCGACCATTTCCAGATCCTTGGCGGAACTGTTTCGGCATTCACGCAAAAGTGAGTCAATCTGCTCATCTGTAAGGTAGGCCATTTCGCTTTCATCAATGCGAAACTGACGCACATTTTCAAGCGGATTTGGCTGTACCCATTCACCCAATCTTCTGAGCTCGTTAAACACCGCAAGAAAATAAGCTAGTTCAAGGTTCATAGTGCGGGGAGAAACCTTTGTTACTCGTTTCGTCCTGGCAAAATGACCTGCAAGGCGTTTAGCTCGATAGGCCGTAAAGAGTTGAGCCGTGAATTCTGTAGCAAGAGGGAATCCCATACACTCCGCAGCCCATAGCATCGCGCTTTTACGTTTCTCACCATCATTCAAAGTGATGCCATGGCGGCTAAACCATAGTTCAACCAATTCGGTCAGTCGGCGTTTTTCTTTACCTTCACCCAACCAAGGGGCTGACTCAATTTGATCAAGCGTATAATTCTCGAATGCAATCGCTTCGCCTTTTGTGGCAAACCTTTTGCGAACCCGCTTGCCTTCTTTACCGCTGCTACGGTCAACGGTGTAAAAGTCTGCTATCCAGCGCCCATCAGGCAACTTTCTTACCGGCATTACTTATTCCACCGTCAAGACTACGCGACCAAGTACAGTTATATCCTCTAGGGCACAATCAAAAGCAGCCCCAATACCGCTAATGCGCACCTTCTTAACAGGTATACGTGTGAGTGTGCGTATGCCTATTTTTCCCTCAATTTCGACTAACCATAAGCCATCATTTACTTCACTGAAATGCTTATCAACGATGTACTGAATTCTGTCATCGACTATGCATACTGGCAGAATGGGTAGGTTGTTGGAGTCCAGAAACATGCCTGCATCAAACAGAATGGAACCAAAGTCATGCAACTGGCCGCTAACTAGCTTTTGTCTAGTTATGTTCAGTGCGCTTGTGTCACCACTTTCAAATTTCTTGCCTTTGCCAGTTGCGATCCATTCTAGTGTTGCCCCTGTTTCTAACATGCAGCGAACAACAATATCTGCCGGAAAAATATCCCGCTTATAACGCATTGCCATGCTACTTGAAGCTATGCCTAGGTGATCAGCTAGCTGTACTTTCATTTTGAATCCGTAGGCTTCTAGGACTCTATCTAGCACTGCGGAACCACCTTTAGTGAAGTCTATCTGCATCATGGAGTGAACTTTTCCTTGATTTTAGCTTTAAGTGAACTTAAAGTTCGCTGCGTAGCTTTTGGTGAGTATTGACCTTTATTGCCATGTATTGCCGTACACGGTTTAACAGACGGAGTTTGCCTTATGAGACCTAACATTACAATTATCATCCTTGAACCCTACATCCCGCTTGATGAGTATTGCCGCCGTACAGGTACCAATAAAGAAACGGCCAAGAACCTGATCGAGTATGGAAAGCTTCCTATCAAACCAAAGGGCAAGCAAAAGAACGGATTGATCGAAGTGAATATGGCAGCCCTGACAGTTCGAGCCTTGAGTGAATGTAACGTCGCTCTTCAGGCTTAATCTATCTTACCGATTAGAGTAGAGCTAACCATGTTTGATTATACCGTTTCTAAACATCCGCACTTCGAAGAAGCCTGTCGCCAGTTCCCGGCGCGCCATAACGTAACGCAGTTAGCGCAACAGGTTGGTATGAATGCACAAACGCTGCGCAACAAGTTGAGCCCAGGACAACCGCATCAACTCACTTGCGCTGAGTTGCTGGCGATCACCGATGCTACAGAAGATTCCAGCCTGCTTGATGCCATGCTGGCACAGATTAACTGTATGCCTTCAGTGCCAGTCAATGAGGCTAGTGCTGGCAACATCCCCGCTTATGCCCTTCATGCCACCGCCGCGATGGGCTCTATCGCTGCCGCTGCGGTACAAGGCGACCATAAAACGCCTGTCCGCAAGTCTGCGTTGCTGGAAAGCGTCAACACCGCGATCCGCCATTTGTCACTGATCGGTCTGACCGTTCAAAACCGCATCCAATCAACCCCAGCACTAGCCTCTACCGTTGATGTGATTAGTGGCCTGGGTGCCGTTGCCGGTTTAAGTTGAGGTTATAGCTATGCCTATCTCGATTGCTCCATTGCTAAAACGCCAAAGCCCATCACGCCATTTTCAGCATGGTTTTATTGAACTGCCGGGCGGTAAATGCTGGCGGCCATGTCACGATCAGTCTGCGTTACTGCGCGGTCTATCCACTTCTAAACCTGCGCCACTGCTGCGCCGTTTGTTCTGCCGTTAATTGGGGTTGATATGTTACTGGCAACAGACACACAAAAAGCTATCGGCATTAAGCGCATTTCCCAGATTAAGCGGGAACTGTTTGCCTACAGGAAAAACGTGGCACAAGAGGCTTTTGATAAATCGCCACCGCATATCCGCAAGACAATCTGCTTCCATGCCGAGCTGAAAGCCCGCCATGTACTAATGACGTTTGCCGAAATGAGCTACACCGAGCGCCAGAAAATCATATGGGCGCTGAATGACCTGATTGATTTATCAAAAACCTTACCGCGTTTCATCAGTGATGATGATTGCGAATTAAACAGTAATTAACCCCCTGGTGACATTCTGGCGTAAACCCGCCGGGCATCGCTTTGCTTAAATTAAGGAATTGACCCCATGAATAAAAACATTATCGGTATTGATAAAGGCAATGAGTCGGATCACGACAGGGTGATCGTGCTGCTCAATACCGCTCGCCTTGATGAACGTAAAAATCAGGCGGAAGTGGCCGCCGCTCGCCTGGTTCGTCTGGCGTCGCATATTGCACAAAACGGCTTGAACGCTATCGAGGCCGTGGAGTTACTGCGCCAAGAGGCTGAAGCCATCGAACACAAAGCGCAGGAGCTGCACTGATGGCTGACCTCATGGATATCGCACAAGAGCGTCAAGCGCTGATCCTGGACGCACAGATCGCCAATGCCCGTAAGTCCTCGGTTATGCCCTCGGCTTTTAAATGTGAAGACTGCGATGCACCGATCCCCGAAGCCCGCCGCATTGCCCTGTTGGGCGTAGAAACCTGCGTTGCCTGTCAGCACCTGCGTGAAGCCAAGCGCCGCCATTATGCGGTGCAGGCATGACCAGCTTCCTTATCGTTTTCGGCCTGCTGCTGCTTGCAGTGGGCTTTTTTTGGGCCGCTGATTTAAGTGATGCGGAATACGCTCGCAGACCAGAAGTGCAACCTTATGACTGAAGGCAATCCGTGGGCTTATTCCTGGAACCTACCGCGCCCGGCGATTGCCGGGCCAGTAAGACCGCTTACCCGTGAGGAGCACGCTCAGGGGCAAGCTGTTTTGCGCAATATCCATTCCCTGCCGCAATTTCTCAGTGCGGGCTTTTTGTCTCGCCATGACTACCTGCTGAAAAGCAAAGGGCTGCACGATGCCAACAAGTGGCTGGTGCTGCAATTTGATCGCCGTATCTGGCCCCGCATCCAAACCGTTAACGATAAAAATGCGATGGACCTCCATGCATCACCCTGTTTTATGTCGGAACTGGATAACTACGCCAGCTTGCCGGGGATGGATGATAAGGCGTTGAAGCGTTTTGCTGACCGGATCGCCGGGCAGTTGATGCAGAACTATGAGCGTTATTGCGAAGCGTTTCTGGCTGAGAACGGCGGCGATAATACAGGTCTGTTAGATGATGGTATCCAGGCAACGTTTTATTCTCAGGTTGCGGGGATGGCCCGTGCTTTCAATGTTACCCCAATGCACTGGCGTAAATACCGTAAAGGCAAGCTGGATACTCAGTCAGCAGTTGCCAGTTTGTCACGGTTGGTAAATGCCGAGTGGTGGGAACGCCAACTGACAGCCCAGCGCACCCGCTGGCGTGAAGCCTTGCTGATTGCTGTGGGTAATGTGAACCGGGGAGTTTCAGCCTATGCCAGTAAGCAGGCGATCCGCGAAGTGAAAGCCCGCCGCCAGTCCAATCTGGATTACCTGAACAGCCGTGAACTGGAGAACGCCGACACCGGCGAACGTATCAGTCTTATCGACAAGGTGATGGCGAGTATCTCTAACCCGGAGATCCGTCGGATGGAGTTAATGGCGATGATTGCCGGTGTCGAAAAAGCGGCTGCCGAGTATGGTCATAAGGGCTTGTTTATCACCATTACCACGCCGTCAAAATACCATCCGACGCGCACTCTCGGTAAAACCAATCCCAAGGTGCAGTTTAACCACAATTGGGATGCCGAAGCTTACACACCCAAAGACGGACAGCGTTATCTGGTCAAGCTGTGGAGTAAGATCCGCACCGCGTTTAAAGATAATGATCTGCAGGTTTATGGTGTGCGGGTCGTTGAACCCCATCACGATGCAACCCCGCACTGGCACATGATGCTCTTCACCACCAAAGAACAGCGCCAACGGGTGATCGATATCATGCGACGTTATGCCATGGCCGAAGACGGCGACGAACGCGGCGCAGCGAAGAACCGTTTTGACTGCAAGCACCTGAATAAGGGCGGCGCGGCGGGTTATATTGCGAAGTACATCGCAAAAAATATCGATGGCTATGCCCTGGACGGTGAGCGCGATCATGAAACCGGTGAGCTGCTGACCGAGACCGCTGCCGCCGTTACCGCCTGGGCGTCAACCTGGCGTATTCCTCAATTCCACTCCATCGGCCTGCCTTCCATGGGGGCTTACCGCGAATGCCGTCGCATCCGCTCTATCAGCCTGGCTGATGACTTTGACGCTAGCGTTGAGGCCGTCCGCGCTGCTGCGGATGCTGGAGACTTTGCCGCTTACATCCTGGCGCAGGGCGGGGCTAATGTCCCCCGTAAGGAACAGACCGTGCGTGTTGCTCGTCGTGTCGGTGACGAGCTCAATGCCTACGATGAAGAAGTGCAGAAGGTGATCGGCATTTTCGCCCCACACCTGGGTAGCTCACACATTCATGAAACCCGCACAACCCAATGGCGCATTGTCGCCAAAGCCGTTGACCTTGAGGGCTTGACCTTAAAAAGCGCCTCTGGCGCGCCTCGGAGTCCTGTCAATAACTGTGGGTTGGTCGGCAGCAATGAGGCAACAGATCAGCAGGATAAGGAGCCTGTGGAGGTCGTGGCGGTGTTGGAGCACCCACCGGAAACTCCAATTGACTGGAATGATACGACCGTTACACGGTCTGTTATGGCGCGAATTAGGGCTAATGCACCACAGGTAAACAGAGCACAGCGCAGCAACAACGTGTATCGAGGGCGAACGGTAGCCCCATCGGCACGATTAACCCCTGATGAGCGTGCTCGGATCTCTCGGATTCACTCAGAATTGGTGCAACAGGGTATCCAGGCTGAACGCTGGGAACTGGAAGTGCTAGCACGTGGTACTAAAGTCAAATTTGGTGATATATCAATGCAGTATGAACCGGTTAAGGATTGGTCAAGCTTCGAATAATCTGTTGCGCAATCAAAATCAATAAGCAATACTGTTTATGTATACAGTATTTTTGAATGTCGGAGGAATAGGGTGCATTTACCAGCAGTTGAAGAAGCGGTCATTTTGGAACGTATTGAGTTCATCGCCCGCCTTGGAGTTTGTTATGAGAGCCAGGCAAGAGATAAAGAGATAGCACTGATTTGGATCTCAGAACTGGCGGGCAATGCCAAGGGCACCCTGGCAGAGCAAGTTAAGACCAAGTTTGTTAGTGATTCGGTTTTGCTCAGATAAAGCTAGGCAATTTTTGTATGCTGCCGTATAGATCGTTGTGATGTTAAGATTATGAAGTGCTCTCATATGTCATGATATAGGTGACTTTATGCATATGCACCGAGAGTTTTGATAAAAAATATAGTTATAACAGTAGGATGGCCTGATGAACGCTCAACAATTTGATTTCCTCACTGATAGTGAGCTGACATTATTAGAACGGTATCAAACCTGTAAGGCCATGGCTCGAGGTTATGCAGATAACTATAAAACTGATAATGATAGGCTCGTCCAAGCTCGTTCATTTTGCGCTCAAATTATAAGTGCGTATTGGGATAGCCTTGCTAAATCTCAAGATAGCTCAATCAAAATCAAACAGATACCACACTCAGTGGCTTTGGCTGAGGTGTCATGCGATGCCTTAGAACTAGCTAAAAGCACAGGTGAGTTGGTCGCCATTTTTCCTGTAGAAGATGCAGGTTACTTGATAGGTTCCATCTATACGGTAATGTTACCTTCATCCTATCGTTCGGAAATTGGCGCTTATTATACTCCTCCACCTTTGGTATCTCGCTTACTTGATTTGGCTGAGAATACGGGGGTTGACTTTTCTAAAGGTTCGGTTATTGATCCGGCTTGTGGTGGCGGTGCTTTTTTAGCGCCAGTGGCATTAAGAATGCTACAGAAAGACAATGGATCTTCACCTGAATGGATATTAAGACGCCTTGTAAAGCGTCTTAAAGGTATTGAGATTGATCCATTTGCAGCATGGATGAGCTTGAGCCTTCTCGAGGCTGCATTAATGCCACTATGCATTGCGGCTAAAAGAAGATTACCAGAAAATACTATAATTATAGGTGATGCGCTTAAGCAGGTTAGTATAGGTAACTTCGATCTTGTTATTGGAAATCCACCATATGGTAGGGTTAAATTAGATGTTGAAATGAGAGATAGATATTCTCGTTCCCTTTATGGTCATGCGAATTTATACGGTCTTTTTACTGATTTAGCTATTAGATTGGCAAAGCCGATGGAGGGGATAGTAGCGTATCTAACGCCGACCTCATTTTTAGGTGGACAATACTTCATGGCATTAAGATCATTATTAACAGATAAGGCGACACCTTGCGCTTTTGATTTTGTAGCTGATCGTGAAGGTGTTTTTGATGATGTTCTCCAAGAAACACTTCTTACTACATTTAAGTTAGGTAAACATAATAATTTCGCGGAAGTATCATCATTAATACCTAAGGGGTTAAATGATGCTAAAGTCGAAAAGATCGGACATGTAGAAATAGAACATGGTGGGAAAGCGTGGTTATTACCAAGAAGCTCAGCAGATGCGACTTTTTTGAATGCTATAAAATTGATGCCGAATCGATTATCTGATTTGGGATATAGTGTATCTACTGGTCAATTGGTTTGGAACAGGTTTAAGTCCCAATTACGCACGGAACCAACAAAAAGAAGTTTTCCGCTTATCTGGGCTGAATCGATCACGAGCTCTGGATTTAAGTTTAGTGCAGACCGCCGGAATCATGTCCCCTATATTGATGTTTATTCAGACCAATCACATTTGGTGACATCAAAACAGTGTGTTTTGGTACAAAGAACAACATCGAAAGAACAGACCCGAAGGCTACTAGCTGCTGTGCTCCCGCAGGACTTTATAGATAAAAGTCATGGGGTTGTTGTTGAAAATCATATTAATATGGTTTACTCGCAAGAATTATTTACGTATGTAAAACCAGAAACCATTGCTGCAATATTAAACTCAAAAGTAGTGGATCGTGCTTTTCGCTGTATTAGTGGTAGTGTTGCAGTTTCTGCCTATGAGCTTAACTCAATACCTCTCCCAAGTGTTGACGAAATGTTAAGGATAGAGAAGTTAGTACTTTCTGGGAGTTCTAAAGAAAAAATCGAAAAAACCATATCAAAATTCTATGGAGTGAGTTTACAGTGAACTTACCAAAAGTCCCCAAATTAGAAGTTATATCGGAAAGGCTTCCGTATGTATTCCCAGAAGGTACGGAAAATAGAAACTACGTTATACGTGAGATGGCAGCTAAAACACTCTATGTTATGTTTTATGCTGGGGCCATATACGGTACGGATAATTGGATAAGGCCAAGTCAGGTCACTGATATGGGGAGCAAACAGGCTAGCCTTGTTGATGATGTGAGTCGTGATAATTGGGTCAAAAAGACATTATCTAGTAAAAAAGATCGCCCAATTGATGCTTGGTATGCTGCTAACTCCCGAGAACCTGTAAGAGATGAAACTATTCGTTCTGGTTTTATACCTTGCGGTGCAGTAATAGAGAGGAGTGGTATTCCAACAACTTCATCTAAGCCGAAGTATTGTCTTGAAGCATCTTTTGCAGCTTTATTTGATGAAGAATTGTTAGGTGGTGATTTAGATACTGCTATAGCAAAATGGCAAAATGCCCATTTGAATAAAGCAGCTTTATCTAGATTACGTCTTATGAAATCAGGCGCTGCGATTGCAGAAGACGCTGTAGTCGTTACTTTCCCAAATGGTGAGCAAAGGACATTAGCTCCTGGGCCTTCAAGTGTCATAGCTAAGGCTGTTATTGAAGTTTTTGCTCCAACTTTTCTTAAATCTCCGGCTATTCTTTGGTTATCGGAGTCTGGTAATAAAGTCGTAGCTCGTGATGAAGGATTAGCACACGCATTGGGGTTAAGAATTGATGCCTCCAAAGCACTTCCTGATATAATCCTTATTGACCTAGGACATGAAAGTAGTGGCGCAGACATGCTAGTTGTGTTCACTGAAGTTGTAGCTACTGATGGGCCAATAAATAGAGAACGAAAGAGTGCGTTAACAAAATTGGCATTGGAAGCTGGTTTTAGCGAAAGTCACTTAGCGTTTCTTACAGCTTTTATGGATAGAGGAAGCGCACCATTCAAAAAATCAATCTCTGAACTAGCTTGGGGTTCTCATGCATGGTTTGTCTCTGAACCTGAGCATTTGATTGATTTGAAGGATGGCCAACCAGTTAAATTATCGGACAGAATTTAAGTTGATACCACTGATGGTTGGTGTGCATGTCTTGAGTGCATGAGTTTGCATGATGATCCGGTGTGATTTTTTCCCCAGCAGCGCCAGTCCTGGCGTGGATCGCGCCGGATCACGCAACTGCATGAAAAGTGACACATGAAGCGGGCAGGCGAGGCGGGGATAGCATTGCGCGCATTTATGTTTGTGAAGCATTTTATTCATATAAAAAAGATATTGATTCCATTTCTTTATTATTAACAACCTCATTATTATATTTTGTAATTTAAAAAAAGCCTCTGCAACTTGATTTTTATGACAATCATCACTTTAATTTTATCGGTATTTTAACATACTGATTTTTTTGAAAAGGAACTGTCATATAATGAAATTAAGAAATGTAAGAGTATCTAATTTTAGATCAATAGAGAATGGTAGTGTAAATCTTGAGAATTACACATCATTTATTGGACCTAATAATAGTGGTAAATCTTCATTTATACGGGCGGTAGAAATATTTTTGAATCAGATTACTCCAGCAATAGAGGAGTTTAAAGATAATGGGGTAGAGGTTTTAAATGTTTTCGGACGAGAAGTAGAAGTAAATAAATATCATGACATTACGATAGAAGGTGTTTTTAAGGAAATTGAAGAGTGGGAAAGGAGTTGTCCAGGGGTTTCTGGAATAATACATGAAGATAAGATTCAACTTCGAGTCACTATAAAATCAAAATATAATGCAGAGGCTGGGAAGTATTCTATTAGTAAGAGTTATGAAGCATATGTAAAAAAAGAAATATTTGAAGGTCTAGATTTTGATGGTACTTTAACGGGTTGTTCTGCTGAAATTCAGGCTTTAATTAGAGAGCATGGATTTAATGGCTCAACTTATAAGGCAAAAAAGAATCAGGAGCAAATAAAGAATTTAATTAGAGAGCATATACCAAGTGCATTCCAATATGGTGATTGGGAGTGGAGTGCTGATAACTTCGGAATAGATCCAGCATTAAAACAAGCGATACCTAACGCTGTTGTCATACCAGCATTGAAGTCGATAGATGAAGAAATGAAGTCAACTCAAACATCAACTTTTGGGAAATTACTTTCAAAAATAATTATGCCGAAAGTAAAGGCTAGTGCGCATTATACTGAGCTTACTTCATCTTTTTCTAACCTAGTGGCTCAGTTAAAAAGCGAGCAATCTATTGAGGGGTTGAGAGAGTTACGAAATGATTTAACGAGTCGTATATCTGAAATAATTGATGCTCGATTAATTTTGAGTCTTCAAGAACCAGAGTATGATAAAGTGTTAGGTGGTATAGCCGAATTAAGACTAGACGATGGTAAAGAAACACCGATATCTTTACAAGGGCACGGATTGCAACGCTCTTTGATTTTTTGTCTTTTGGAAATAATCGCAAAACATGATTCTTTAGGTGTGGATGGTGGCGATGGAAATATTAACAACCGATCAGTGGTTTTACTTTATGAGGAACCGGAATTATTTATCCACCCTCATCTGATGCGAAAATTAAAAAAAGTTTTAGAAAGTATATCAAACAGTCACTCTTGGCAAGTTGCTATCACAACTCACTCACCCTACCTTGTTAATGTAGCAAATAACCCACGTTCACTTGTGGTTTTGAAGAAAGAGTCAACACAGCCTCCTGTTATAGTTCAGCTTGAGAGTGATCCATTTATAGAAGATGAAAAGGCTCGATTAAGAGCTGCATTGGATTATCACCCAACTGTATGCGAGGCATTTTTTGCGAAAAGAAGTATTTTAGTTGAAGGGGATACTGAAGTTGCAATGTTCAGTGAGGCAGAGAGACTAGTAAATGTATTTAATGTTGTTGGTAGCCTCCATAGTGAGACAACTATTGTATCTTGTGGAGGAAAATGGACGATTAGTGCAATAGCAAAAGTTATGACAAGTCTTGGATTGCCGTATAAGGTGATCCATGATAGAGATCAAAAAGATATTGATTTAGCTAATTTGGCTGAAGTTAGCCCAATTCATCCTTATAAAGCAAATGCTAAAATTGAACAAGCTGTTGGGAATGCGAATAATATATACGTTGTTGCCGATACTATGGAGGATGTACTTTGGCCAGGTAATAGGCCAGCCCATAAAGCCGATAAACCATTTAAGGCATGGGGGCGCTTAAAAGAAATAATGACCGAGATTGAAGAGGATCCGCTTAAAATTTCCGATTATTCAACGCTTGGGGATATTATTAACTTTAGTTACAGGCCTTAATGTAAATGATGGCAGGTTTTTGCATGCCTGCCTTCATTATCAAAATCTATACGGGGTAAAATTGATTAAGTTAAAGCCTAACCAGCTATTTATTTCTTTCACTCTCTCTTGCAACGGCATCAACTCATTCCGCACAAACACCTGTGCAGCCTTCTCCACATCCCCAAACCCTCCGGTATTATTCGGGATGATCCCCATCATCTGCGGTGGCACACGGTGCGCGCTCAACAAGTCGTCCCGGCTGGAGTTCTTGATATTGAAAAAGTCATCTTTGGTGGCGACTTCACTCAACGGCAAAATCTTGATGCCATCGGGCTTACCGTTCGGCGCGTACATAAACAGGTTACGGAAGTTACCTAGCCCTTTGGTATCGCGCATCGCCTGACGCATCCGGTCTACGTCACTGGTGCTCTGCGCTGCATCGGTCATATACAGGATGTAACCGGCGTGTGCACCGTTCTGGTAATACTTGCGGCGGAATAGGGTGGCTGCTTCGTTAAGCCATGCGGAGTTAAGTGCGCTTAAGTATTCCGGTAGGCCATACAGTTCCTGGTTAACATCGGGTTCAATCAGATGAAACACGCTGCCTGGTGCGAACTGGTGCGGCTCCTTCCAATCCTGCACAAACCAGTACGTATCCGGTTCTACGCCCCGGCGAGTGTATTTAGCCGGGGAACACTGTAGGCGCATCGGTTCACCGAGCTGGTTCTTGCGCAGTTCCAGGAACGCGTTACCAAACACCAGGTAATCCAGCGCATAGCGGCTAAACTCCTGCTGGCTTAATAGCGGGTGCGGAATGAAGGTAGAGGCCAGAATATTGCGCTTCACAAACATAGGCGAACTGTGGTGTACGGCGGCCCGCATACTGCGCGCCAGTCCGTCAAAGCTGATTGGCGGCTCGTACCATTTGCCGTTACCGCAACACTCAAGGTGATCCAGGATTTCACGTTTCTCCATCACCGGTGATGGCTCCCCAAAGGTAAACGCCTCCATGTTCTGCGGGGCGGCGGGTTGCGTGGTGGTAGTCATTGCCTTACGGCCTTTGCGCTTGCTCATCAGTAAAACTCCAAAATATTCGGGCTGCTGTGGCCGCTACCGGCGGTCAGTGGTTCGTTTAACAGGGCGTGCATGATGGCCCAGGCCAGATCGGCATGGCTGGCTTCTTCACTGCGGCTGGCGGTGTAAGTCGAACGCGCACCGCTGGCGGTCATGGTTTTGCGGATCGCCATAAACGAGGCGGTGATATCCGTGTGGCTGGTGTCGTATTCCAGACAGCCGCGTCCAATGGTGTCTTTGGCCTTCAGCACCATGGCGGTCTTGATTTCCGGGGTGTATTTGATTTCACGGGCGGCGGGGAAGAACTCTCGCACCAACTGGAACACCCCTTGCCCGACGGTGGTCGCATCGATACCGATGTATTCCACGCAGTATTTATCGGTGAGGTCTTTGATTTTCTGCGCCTGGTCGGCAAAGTTCATACCCTGCCATTGGTGGCGCTCCAATACGCGGAACTTGCCCCCGGCCACCATCGGTGGGGCGATGACCGCACACCCGGCACTGTCGCCGCCATTGGCTTCTGACGGGTCGTAACCAATCCACACCGGGCGATAACCAAAGGGCCGCACCGCATACGGATTGACGTCTTCCCACTCTTCCAGCGTATCCACCATGCAGCTTTGCAACTCGACGAACGGGAACACCGAGGCGCTATCGTCCACAAATTCGCACATCAACAGGTTCTGATATTCAGACGGGCTGTATTCGAGCGTGAGTTGATTGAGGTCGAACAGGTTACAACCGCCGGTCAGCGCATCTTCGACCGTGACAATCTGTCGCCACTGCCCATCCTCACACAGCACGCCTTTCGATAGATGGCTGTGACTGAGGTCGAGCTGAATGTGATCGTTCTTGCTGCGGCGGCCTTTGTTGAACAGTTCCCCCGACCAGAACGGATAAGCGGAGTGCGCCAGGCTGGACGGCGTAGAAAAATAGGTAGTGCGCCATTTCTTGTGCAGCGACATGCCGCTGGCGACCTTGCGCAGTTCCTGGAACTTGGGGATCCAAAAGTATTCATCCAGGTACAGATTACCGGTGTAACTCTGCGCGGTACGCACGTTGGTGCCGAGGAACATCAGCCGTGCGCCGTTCGGTAACACCATCGGATCGCCTTTCAGGTCAACCTCGACCAGGCGCGCAAAATCAATGATGTAATTGCGGAAGACATGCGCCTGGGCCTTGCTGGCCGACAGGAAGATTTGATTGCGCCCGGTGGTCAGCGCATCCAACAGCGCCTCACGGGCAAAGAAGAACGTGGCCCCGATTTGGCGTGACTTGAGGATGTTACGGATACGGTGTTGCCGCCCGGCGCGATACCACCCCATTTGATAATCGAAGGTGGTCTCCATAAAGATGCTGCTGAGTTTCTCAATGGCCGACTCACTGAACAGGTTACGTTCTACGGGTTTACGCTCCCCCTTGTTACGATTAGCAACGTTAGGGTTTAAATCTGCCTCATTGCCGCTGTGGGCGTAGCGGTTCACCCGTGCCAGCCGTTCAATCTGGCGGCCCAACAGGTCAATCTCTTTAAAGTCGATCCCCTCCTTGTGGGTCTTCATGATGAGCTGTATCAACCGTGCTTCCATGCTTTGCTCAACGCGGGAAATGGGCGCGATAGCGTCCCACTTGTCGCGCAGCTTCCAGCTCTGCACGGTCGGTGCCTTGGCGTGTAGCGTTTCGGCAATTTGGCGCACAGAGAAGCCCTGCCAATAAAGCAAGGCCGCTTGGCGGCGTGGATCGCTGATGATAGTTGTTGTCGGTGTTGTATTCATGCTGCCAAGGCTACGTAAGCCCGTTGCAGCCCGCCTTAAGTCCCTGTTGTGTCTACGATCTTCCAACTGCAACGCGTTGAGCCTGCTCGCTGTTATCCGCACACTGGCCCCGAACTCAACAATCGGAGAGCCGTTCACATGGCAAAGAAAGTTTCAAAGTGGTTTCGCATCGGCATGGAGGGTGACACCTGCGACGGTCGCGAAATTGACGCCAACGATATTCAACAGATGGGCAGCAGCTATAACCCGAAGGTGTACGGGGCCCGCATCAACCTGGAGCACATCAAGGGGATTTTGCCAGACAGTGATTTTCGCCGTTATGGCGACGTGATCGAGCTGAAGGCCGAACAGATTGACGATCCAGACGAACCGCGTTTGCACGGCAAATGGGCGCTGTATGCCAAGTTGTCGCCGACCGCTGAACTGGTGGCGATGATTGGCAAGAGCCAGAAGGTTTACACCTCAATGGAAATCGGCCGCAACTTTGCCAAGACCGGCAGCAGCTACCTGATCGGCCTGGCCGTAACCGACGACCCGGCCAGCCTGGGCACTGAAATGCTGGCTTTCAGCCGCACCGCCCAACATAACCCGCTGGCCGCCCGTAAGGCTGACCCGGCCAATGTTTTCACCGCTGCCATTGAAGCACTGATTGAGTTTGAAGAGGTCGCCGATCCGGAGCAGACCTTTGCCGCCCGTGTGAAGGCCATGTTTAGCCGCAAGCAGGTCACTGATGATGCGCGCTTTAGCGAAATGGAAGGCGCGGTGATGACTGTCGCCGAGCAGGTACAGGGCACCGAGCAGCGCTTTAGCCAGCTTGAAACCACGTTGACCCAACAGGTCGCCGATCTCAAGCAGCAGGTGGACTCCGGCGCAACGGCATTTACCGCCCTGAAACAGCAGCTTTCCACGACCGAGAGTTTCAGTCAGCGCCCGGCGGCAACGGGTGGCAGTGGTCAAAACGACGTGCTGACAGACTGCTAAACCGCACCGAACAAGATAACCAACAGGATAAAACCATGCGTCAGAAAACCCGCTTTCAATTTAACAAGTTTCTAAGCCGTATCGCCGAGCTGAACGGCGTCGATACCGGTGACCTGGATAAGAAATTCAGCGTTGAACCGTCCGTCACGCAAACCATCATGACCCGCGTGCAAGAATCCTCGGCGTTCCTGAGCAGCATCAACATTGTGCCGGTCGCTGAGATGAAGGCGGAAAAGGTGGGCCTGGGTGTGAATGGCACCATTGCCAGCACCACCGATACCAGCGGCGGTGACGAACGTGAAACCGCCGATTTTGCCTCCCTGGATAAAGACGGCTATTTCTGCCAACAGGTGAACTACGATTTCCACATTCGCTATAACACCCTCGACCTGTGGGCACGTTACCAGGATTTCCAAACCCGCTTACGTGATGCCATCGTCAAGCGCCAGGCACTGGATCGTATCACCATGGGTTTTAACGGCACCCACCGGGCCAAGACCTCCAATCGCCTTAAAAATCCGATGTTGCAGGATATCGCCGTGGGCTGGTTGCAAAAATACCGTGATGAGGCTGCGACCCGCGTGATGAGCAAGGTGGTTGATGACGCAGGCAATATCATCTCTGAAAAGATCCGCGTGGGGGCCGGTGGCGATTATGCCAACCTCGATGCGCTGGTGATGGATGCCCATGCCGAACTGCTTGCCGAATGGTATCAGGAAGACCCGGAACTGGTGGTGATCTGCGGTCGCAAACTGCTGGCGGATAAATATTTCCCGTTGGTCAATCAGGTACAGCCCAACAGCGAGGCCATGGCGGCTGACATGATTATCAGCCAGAAACGCATCGGCAACCTGCCTGCGGTACGCGTGCCGTACTTCCCGGCCAATGCCCTGATGATCACCCGTCTGGATAACCTGTCTATCTACTGGCAGGAAGGCACCCACCGCCGCCACATCGAAGAAGTGCCGAAGCGTGACCGCATCGAGAACTACGAATCTATCAACGAGGATTATGTGGTGGAAGATTACGCCTGCGGCTGCGTGGTGGAAAACATTGAGTTGGGTGACTTCACACCAAAAGCGCCAACCCCGCCGGAAGACACCCCAGAAAAAAGCGGAGAGTAAGCCATGACCAGTCCAGCGCGCCGCCACCTTATCCGTCAGTCTGCAGCTGAAGCCGCACAACAGAGCAGCGATCCGCTACGCCACGCCAACGGTTATGAGCTGATGTTGCTCAAGCTCTATGAGGATAAGCGCAGGCTCAAGCAGGTGCGCTCCCAGGAACGCAAAGCCGACCTTAAGCGTCAATTGCTGCCGGAGTATGCCCCATGGGTGGCCGGTGTCCTGGCGGAAGGGCGCGGCGCGCAGGACGTCATCTTGATGACGGTGATGATCTGGCGTCTGGATGCGGGGGATATCCCCGGTGCGCTGGCGATTGCTCGCTATGCGCTGCGCTACAAACTGGTGCCGCCCAATGGGTTCAACCGCTCCACGCCGTACCTGATCGCTGAAGACGTCGCCGAGTCGGCTACCCGTGCCCATGAGGCCGGGCAGGCGGTCAATATCGATCACCTGATGCAAACCATGGAGCTCACCGACGCTGAAGACATGCCCGACCAGGTACGCGCCAAACTGCACAAAATCACCGGCTATGTGCTGCGTGACTCGGGCCGGGCTGAACTGGCGTTAAACCACCTGAAACGGGCGTTGCAGTTGCATAACGGCTGCGGCGTCAAAAAGGACATTGAACGGCTGGAGCGTGCCATTCGCAACGCCGCCAGCCGCTGACAGAACGCGCCCCGCGCCGGGCGGCACGAGAGCGGCGATCGGTTTATCCGTATCAAAGCCCTCGTCCACCGCCCCCTATTTTCGAGGTCATATGAGTACCGTCGTTATTCAGAAGCCCCGCCCGGATGCGCCCGCACTGCGTCCCTCGGCGGAGGATGAGCCGATCGTGAAAAACAGCTTTTTCTGGCCGGACGTCGACCCGCTGGAGGTACGTGATGTGATGCGCATTGAAGGCACCATTACCGCACCGCGTCTGCGCCGGGCAATTAAATCCGCCATCGCCGAAGTGAATGCCGAGTTGTTTATTTTCCGCGGTGACCAGATGGCGGATGGCTATCATCGGCTGGCTGATGTACCTGCCGAATTGCTCGACGGCGAAAGCGTGCGGGTGAGTGAGTATCAGAACGCGGTCAGCGCCATGACCACTGCGTTGCTGTCGGAGCAATACCGCAGCCTGGATACCACCGCCACCGGCAGCCGTAAAGCTGAGGTGATCGAGTCCTCCATTGATGAGTTGTGGCGCACTGCCCGCAACGCCATCAGCAACGTGGCCGAGCGCAGCCACTGCATCATCGGGTTGCTGTGATGCAGGTTATCGCGCAACAAGGTGACACGGTCGATGCCCTGTGTTGGCGCTACTTTGGCCGTACCCAGGGCGTGGTCGAGCAGGTGTATTCACTCAATGCCGGATTGGCCGATGCCGGGGCCATCCTGCCCCACGGCCAGCCGGTGACGCTGCCGGATGTGACTGTCTCGCCGCAGCGTGAAACCGTTAATTTATGGGACTGATCCTATGGAGCGTATTACCTCGTTTTTCGCTTACGCCATGGCGGTGTTTCTCGCCTGGGTAGGCAAGTATTCCCCGCAGGACATTGCCTTTATGGTTGGGGCGGCGGTGGGTGTCGGCACCTTCCTGGTCAACTGGTACTACCGCCGCAAAACCTATCGGTTGCTCAACCGGCTCGGACTTTCTCGGAGGGTAGCGGATGAGCTCAATCGCTAAACGTTGCACCGCTGCTGCCGTACTGGCCTTGGCGATGCTGTTACCGCAATTCAGTACCCTGCAAACCTCCCCTGATGGGTTGCGCCTGATTGCCGATTTTGAAGGTTGTCAGCTGTCCCCCTACCAGTGCAGCGCCGGGGTATGGACATCCGGCATCGGCCACATCGCAGGCGTAGTGCCGGGCAAGGTCATCAGCGAACGGCAAGCCGCAGTGAACCTGGTGGCGGATGTCTCACGTACTGAGCGGGCCATCGGGCGCTGTATGCCGGTGAACATGCCGCCGCCGGTGTATGACGCGGTGGTGGCCTTTGCCTTTAACGTGGGCACCACGGCGGCGTGTGGCTCCACCCTGGCCGGGTTTATCCGTCGGCAGGATTGGCACAGTGCCTGCCAGCAGTTGCCGCGCTGGGTATACGTCAACGGGGTGAAGTCGAAAGGGCTGGAGCGCCGCCGTGCAGCGGAGCAGGCGTTGTGTTTACAGGGGGCGCGATGAGTAACCGCATGGCGTTGTTATCCGTATTGATGCTATTGGCCCTCATCGGTTGGCTGAAATGGCAGGTGGTTTCCCTGGGTAAATCCCTGGCGGACGCGCAACAGCAAAACAGCACCTTAACTGCTGCCGTCAATAGCCGCGATACGGTGATCACCGCGTTGCAGCGTGAAGTTGGTCTGCAGGCTAAGGCTGAAAAGCAATTGAGAAATACATTGGCTGGGGCGGAACGTCTGGCTCTACTGCGTGAACAACAGTTACAGAGGGCACTCAATGAAAACCAGGCTCTACGTGAGTGGTTTAGCCGGGCTTTGCCTGCTGACGTTATCCGGCTGCACCAGCGGCCCGCCTTCACCGGCACCGGCGATTATTTACGTTGGCTGTCCGATGGTCAGCCCGTGCCAGATCCCGGCCAGCCAGCCAACCACTAACGGGGATTTAAGCGCGGATATTCGCCAGCTTGAACACGCCCTGGCGGCCTGCGCAATCCAGGTCGATATGATTAAACAGTGTCAGGAACGCCACCATGATAAAACCCCAACAACTGCGCACCGCGCTGACTGACTCCTTGCCCTGGCTGCAACGCAACCCGGAGAATCTGCGTCTGTTTACAGACAGTGGGCGCATAGCCTCCACGCTCGCCAGCTCGCTGTCGTTTGAATATCAGTTTCGTTTAAATCTGCTGATCACCGACTACGGCGGGGATATGGATCTTATCATCGTGCCGATCCTGGCCTGGTTGCGAGAGAACCAACCGGACATCATGGCGACCGAGGAGAAGCGGCGCACCGGCTATACCTTTGAGGCCGATATCAATAATGATGGTTCGTTTGATATCAGCATTAACCTGCAACTGACCGAGCGGGTTATTGTGAAAGAGCAGGGCGGTGCGCTGCATGTGGATCACCTGCCGGAGCCTCCTTTGCCCGAAAACGTGATCCGCCCGATGCAACTGTATGTTCACGGTGAATTAGTGAGTGAATGGCATGAACGAACTTGACCCCTTTGAGACCAAACTGGCCGGATTGATTGGCAACCTGTCGCCGCAATCGCGTAAGGCGTTGGCTGTGACGATTGCCAAGCGCCTCCGTGCCAGTCAGCAGCAGAATATCAAACGGCAACAGGCCCCGGACGGCACGCCGTATGCCCCACGTAAAACCCAGTTACGGAGTAAGCAAGGGAGAATTAAGCGAGCGATGTTTACCAAGCTGCGCACGGCACGTTATTTAAAAGCCAACGGCAGCAGCAATGCCGCCGTGGTGGAGTTTGTGGGGCGAGTGAAGCGCATGGCCGAGGTGCATCACTATGGCTTGCGGGATCGGCCTTCGGTGCAAAGCCCTGAAGTGCGGTATGAGGAAAGGCCGCTGTTGGGATTTAATGATAAAGATGCAAAAATAATTGAAAATACAATAATCACTTTACTTTCCACTGATAACATCTACTGAGTCGAATAGATACTCCGATAAGTCCAGGCATATTCTTTGCTGGAATGAAAGGGCTATAAACATATGCATGGAAAATTCCATGGCGGACTTTTCCAAATCAGAGTTTTTTATTATATTGCAGTTTTTAGAGTCGAAGGTTGTATAACAAGTTCTAGTTCCATCTAGCGGTGATTTGTACAAAAAAAGCCCATCATCAAGGCTGAAAATTAAATTGTGCCACAATCGCTGAGGTGTTGAGCTAGCTCTGTACATTTCCTCAAGTTCTGATTCAATATTATCTAATTTGCAGCTTATCTTTTTGCAAATTAAAAAGGAAATGGTGTCATTTATTAAATTATCACGATAATACTCTACATTGGGTATGATAGTATCTGAATCTTTTGCTTTTTCATGGGAAATTGATTTGTTTTTGGATAGTTTTAACAGTGTCTCGAAGAGTTGTGATTTATTTAATGATGACTTAACCTCACCAATGGCTTTTACAGAATCTGAGGGGTAAAATCGATTGTTTTGATCATCTGAAATTATTGGTGTCATTTCTTTATCATAAAGGATGATGTCACATTGTGTACTGACATCATTCTTTGTCGAAATCACAAAGCCAGATGATATTCCTATAAATCCTGGAACCATAGAAACTAAAAAGTCTGACACCAACCTTTCCCTATGAGCTCCTAACTCTCCATTATGAAAGAATCTCTTCTTTTTTTCATCAAAAAATAGCTCATCGGCTTCCAGATGAAATGAATTTTTAAATCTCTTAAATTTATTAATTGCTAGTGACTTAAGTATTTCGCTCGCCATAGTACATCCCTTTTAGGTCGATTTTTGTTAATAAATACTATCTCATTCTACAGAAAGAGAATGATTTGTTGTGTGATCTAACAAAGTATTTTCTGTAATTGTAGTTGAAGCTATTTCAATACACTCTTTAGACTATGAATACACAAACCGACATCCTGCGCCTACTACGCAATCTGATCCGCATTGGCACCATCAACGCCGTTGACCTGGAGCACGGCCTTTGCCGCGTGGAAACCGGCGGCAACCTCACTGACTGGCTGCATTGGCTCACCTGCCGTGCGGGCCGTTCCCGCTCCTGGTGGGCACCTTCCGGAGGGGAACAGGTGTTGATCCTGGCGCTCGGTGGTGAACTGGATACCGCCTTTGTGCTGCCGGGCATTTTCTCTGATGACTTCCCGGCTCCGTCGGCCTCGGCAGATGCGCTGCACGTTGCGTTCCCGGACGGTGCCGTGCTGGAGTACGAACCCGCCACCGGCGCGCTGACCGTCACCGGCATTAAAACCGCCACGGTAGAGGCGTCCGAGTCCATCACCGCCAACACCAAGGTGGTGATGGTGAATGCCAGCCAAAAAATCACGCTCGATGCCCCCGTGGTGGAATGCACCAACCAGCTTGTGACTGGCACTATCCAGATTAAACAGGGCGGCAGCATGACCGGCAATCTCACCCACACCGGCGGCAGTATCACGTCTAACGGCGTGGTGATGCATACCCACACCCACGGCGGCATTCAGCGCGGCGGTGGCAACACGGATAAACCGGCATGAACAACGCAAAATACGTAGGGATGGATCGCGCCACCGGACGCGGGCTAACTGATATCGATCATATCTGCCAGTCAGTAGCCGACATTCTTATCACACCGATGGGTTCTCGCCCGATGCGCCGGGCGTATGGTTCGTTACTGTCTGAGCTGCTCGACCAGCCACAGAATGACGCATTGCGCCTGCATATCATGGCCGCTTGCTACAGCGCGATCCTGGCCTGGGAGCCCCGTGTAAAACTGACTGGTATAACCTTCAACACCGGCTATGACGGCAAGATGGTGATCGACCTCACCGGCACCCGTACCGACATCCCTGGCGCGCTGTCGCTGTCCATTCCTGTGAGCTCAACCCATGCCAACCATTGACCTGAGCCAACTCCCTGCGCCTGCCCTTGTTGAGGTGCTCGACTATGAAAGCCTGCTGGCCGAACGCAAAGCCACGCTGATTTCGCTCTACCCGGAGGAACAGCGCGAAGCGATTGCCCGCACCTTGTCGCTGGAGTCCGAACCACTGGTGAAGCTCTTACAGGAGAACGCCTACCGGGAAGTGATTTTACGCCAGCGTGTCAATGATGCGGCCCGTGCCGTGATGGTGGCTTTTGCCACGGGCAGTGACCTCGACCAACTGGGGGCAAACGTCAATACCCCACGGCTGACCATCACGCCTGCTGATCACACCACCTTGCCGCCAACACCGGCGGTGATGGAGTCCGACAGTGATTATCGGGTGCGTATCCCGCAGGCGTTTGAAGGTATGAGCGTGGCCGGGCCGTCCGGTGCCTATGAATATCATGGCCGTTCTGCTGATGGTCGGGTGGCCGACGTGAAGGCAACCAGCCCCAGCCCGGCCTGTGTGACCATTTCGGTGCTGTCACGGGAAGGTAACGGCACCGCCAGCGCCGATTTGTTGGCCGTCGTTACCCGTGCGCTGAATGATGAGGATGTGCGCCCGGTAGGTGATCGCGTGACGGTGCAATCCGCTGCTATCGTCAAATACACCGTTGAGGCGGTGCTCTATCTCTATCCGGGGCCGGAGTCGGCTCCCATTCAGGCCGCCGCTGAGGCCAAGCTCAAACACTACATCACTGCACAACACCGGTTAGGGCGTGATATCCGCCTGTCAGCTCTCTATGCCGCACTCCATGCCGAAGGTGTGCAGCGCGTAGAGCTGAAAAAGCCGCTGGCCGATATCGTGCTGAACAATACCCAGGCGTCCTACTGCGAACAGTACCGCATCACCGTCGGGGGATCCGATGAATAGCCGTCTATTGCCGGTCGGTTCTTCTGCGCTGGAGGTGGCCGCCGCCCGTGCCTGCGCCGAACTGGCACGCATCCCGGTGCCCGTGCGTGACCTGTGGAACCCGGACACCTGCCCGATCACCTTGTTGCCATACCTGGCCTGGGCGTTCTCGGTTGATCACTGGGATGAACGCTGGCCGGACACCGTCAAGCGCAACGTCGTGACCTCGGCGTTTTACCTGCACCGTCACAAGGGCACCCTGGGGGCAGTTCGTCGCGTTGTGGAGCCGCTCGGTTATCTCATCAAGGTGCTGGAGTGGTGGCAAAACAATGATCCGCCCGGCACCTTTCGGCTGGATATCGGCGTACTGGAAACCGGTATCACTGAAGCCATGTATCAGGAGATGGAACGCATGATCGCCGATGCTAAACCGGTCAGCCGCCATCTTATCGGCCTCAATATCGTGCAGGACGTTCAGGGCCAGATCCACACCGGCGTCGGTACGTTCGACGGCGACACCCTTACTGTTTACCCCGGATAACAAGCGAGACACCATGAGCAAATATAAAGCCATTCTGACCACCGCCGGGGCGGCAAAAATTGCGGCCGCCAGTGCGGGCGGAAAACCGTTGAAGATTGACCAGATGGCCGTCGGAGACGGTAACGGCAAATTACCCACGCCCAACCCGGCCCAGACCAAACTGATTAACGAGCGTCACCGGGCGGCGCTCAATTCACTGACGATTGATAAGGCTGCGCCTGATCGGTTGATTGCCGAGTTAGTCATCCCGGCCAATGTCGGCGGCTTCTGGCTGCGTGAAATGGGTCTGTATGACGCAGACGGCACGCTGATTGCGGTCAGCAATATGGCTGAGTCCTACAAGCCGAAGCTGGAAGAGGGCAGCGGGCGCACGCAAACCCTGCGCATGGTGGTGATTGTCAGTCATACCGAGGCTATCACGCTGATTGTCAGTGGTGACATGGTGATGGCGACCCGTGATTTTGTGGCGGCGGCCATTGATGACCATGCCAAATCCCGCAACCACCCGGACGCCACCACGGCGGCTAAGGGTTTTGTGCAACTGAGCAGCGTAACCAATAGCACCAGCGAAGCCCTGGCGGCCACACCCAAAGCGGTTAAGGCTGTGAATGATGCAGCGGTGAAGTTGGCGCAGAACCTGGCTGACCTACCGGATAAAGCCAAGGCCCGCGTGAGCCTGGGACTGAAGGCGGCTGCATTGCGAGAGGTGGGCGGTTCAACCGGCCAACTGATGGAGGTCGGTGCTTTCGGCTTAGGGGCCACCTGTGCGGTGGTGTCCGATGCTAATGAGATTGGCCGTAGTGGTTTTTTCGGACTGACTACCGGGAAACACAAGAACAGCCCCAACCTCAATGCTTCCTGGGAAGTGCTGTCGATTTGCTATGATGGCGGCAGCCGCAAGCAGATTTTCATGCAAGCGGGGGCGTCCACAACTAAAACTCATATTCGCTATCGCAGTTCACCCGGTGGCGTTTGGGGGCCTTTCCAGTCTTATTACAGCACCGAGAACAAACCCACGGCGGCAGAGGTTGGTGCGCTGACAGATGCGCAAGCGGTGCAAAAGTACGCGCTGCGCTCCATCAAGGTGAACGGCAAACCGATTTCAGCCGATGTTAACCTGCAGGCCGGGGACGTGAACGCCTGGAACAAGACCGAAGCGGATGCTCGTTACCTGATGCTGTCAGGCGGGACGGTCAAAAACCTGACCGTCAAAACAGGCTCTACCGGCACGGAGAATACGGCCCTGCTGATTGATGGTGTTGAACATACGCCCCTGGTGCTAAAACGGAGCAGTGCCACCGCCAATCTGTCGATCGGTTTTCAACTCGGCGGTAGTGCGCCGCTGTATCGACTCGGCATTAATGACAAAAATCATCTGTCCTGGGGCACTGATGCCAACCAGGCCAGTAATGCCACGATTTACCACACCAAAAACAAGCCCACGGCGGCGGATGTAGGCGCGCTGACGGACGCACAAGCGGTGCAGAAGTATGCACTTCGTTCTATCAAGGTGAACGGCAAACCCATTTCAGCCGATGTTAACCTGCAAGCCGGGGATGTGAACGCCTGGAACAAGACCGAAGCGGATAACCGTTACCTGTTGAAGACCGGCGGGATCGTCACGGGGAAAACCCGCTTTGCTGCCGGGGTTAACTTTGGTAATGAAAACACCTCGGTTGAGGGCGGTAGCGATGCGGCTGGATACACCTCCAATAACCTGATGCTGAAAAGCTGGTACGGCATTGGTTTCTTCAATACCTGCACCACGTCGGGTTTGAAAGGCGTGACAGGTTATATCAACACCCGCAGCGGTGACCTGCAGATGAAAGGCCGGGTGATGGCCGATACCCAGGTCATTGAGGCCGGTAAGCGGGTGTATTCCCCGAACAACAAACCGACGGCGGCGGATGTAGGGGCGTTGACCGATGCGCAAGCAACGCAGAAATATGCGTTGCGCTCTATCAAGGTGAACGGCAAGCCGCTGTCTGGTGATGTGAACCTGGTGGCCGGAGATATCAACGCCTACACCAAAACAGAGGCGGATGGCCGTTACGTTAAGCAGAGCGGTGACAACATCAATTGGCTGACGGTGAAGGGGGCCGGGACATTCCAGGGGCTCGACTACATCAACAAATCCGGTATTAACACCTATTCCAATGCGGAGGGGAGTCATCGCCAGGTAAATGCCCTGCGATTAAAAGGCGAGGGCAATCTGGTGGCCGAGCTCTATCACCATGAACTGGTTGGCAAATACCATAATCTGGGTATTCATGTCGGCAATGGTAATGATCACGGCTGGTATGAGCTGCGTGGTAATGGGGAACTAAAGGTTAATGGCACATGGCCCACCTTGCACCTGGGCGAAACCATTCATCATCCGGATGGCAATATTTCCGGCACTGCCTGGGGCGGCTATCTCAGTAATTTCATCACCAATGGTCTCAATGGCCGGGTTGACTGGAATGCGTTTAACAACCGTTCGCACGTCGCGGGCACGCGTCAGGCGTGGTGGTACAAAGATGAACTGACCGGCTTTATTTTCCAGGGCGGTGTGGTCAACCGGGGCGAAGGCTATCTGACCTGGGTGGGTTTTCCGCGTGGCTACACACAGGACTGTTTTGGCGTACAGCTTACTCTGGCCGGACATTGGGGAGATTCAAACATGAACGTCGAAGCACAAAGCCTGTCAGCAGGCGGGTTTAATGCGGCGATGGGGGATAACGAACGCGTGGTCTTCTGGTGGGCAGTGGGGGTATAAGATGAGTTACGGATACAGTGCGAGCACCAATATTCTCTATGTATTGGAAGATAAACCGGCCTATGACGCTAACGGTAATTGGCCGGAGGATGTAAAGCCCATTACTGATGCAGCGTGGACGACGTATTGCGCACAAGGGCCAGAAGGGAAAATGCGGGGTGCTGATAGCCAGGGTTTACCCTGTTGGGTCGATATCCCGCCGCCGTCAAAAGCGCAGGCGGTGGAGGCTGCCAAGATAGATAAATCGCAACGGCTGGCACTGGCGACAAAGAAGCTCGCCCCGTTGCAGGATGCGCAAGAGCTGGGGATAGCGTCAGCCGATGAGCAGGCGCAGTTACTGGCCTGGAAGCGTTACCGGGTGCTTATTAACCGGATAGATGCTGAAGCTGCGCCGGATATTGAGTGGCCGCCGGTGCCGGAGGCGTAAAAACAGGGCCCGCTGTACAGGGTAGCTCCACGTAAATCGTCCTGGTAGATAGCCTAATGCGCACTCTGTGATCGGGCTGACAAAAGAAATGCCTTGCGTAAGATATGCTTATCAATTATACAAAATAGACGGTTAGGGATAAAACGATAGATTAGGGAGTGACTTTTTTCATGGAACGATTGCTAAATGAAATGATAATAGATGAGTTAGGCACTATTGAAGGTTGTTCTTATAAGGATGACAGTCACTATTTGTTGTTTTTTGCTCTAAACGTTGTTTGTGTTTTTAATAATTGCAAGCTCGAAAAGGGAGTGTGATATGAGCAGCAATATGGAGATAGCCAAACGTATAGTGAAAGCCATTTTATCACCGGACTCGGTGATAGGGTTTTTTCATGGTGTGCTATCAGTCCCTAAAGATCTAGGGTATTTGGCCTATGGCTATATGGATACTGATACCCGATTCATGCGTGAGTCAGAACGAATTAGAATGGTAGGTGCCATTAAACATGGCATCTTAGAAAACAAAAACTTTGCTGAAACTATTGAGACTGTATTAGATAAGTTTAGCGATAACGTTCCTGAGAAAAGAAAGGATAGTATTTACAGCCAAGTGGCCTTTTCAATGGTCGGTAGAACTGTTACAAACTCTGTGATAGCAGGTAGGTTAGCCATTGCCGTTTCTCAAAGTAGCTCTCTTTTGGTGGCGGTTCGGGGTGGGATTATGGGCAATATCCTTCTGATGGGAGGGATGGCTGAACGTAGCATTTATACATCCAGAGCATTACAGCAAAGCGACCCTGAAATATACTATGCGTTACATCGTAAGAATTACGATCTTCTATATTTCTTGGTGGAGCCTTTACTGGAGCCCTTTGTGGAAGCTCTGAGGGTAAAAAGAAATCAAGGGCAGCCTGAGTTTGATAAAATCTTGGATATGGTAGACGATGAACTCAAAAAATCAAAAAGGCCATGAGATAAAGCAGAGCCTTTTTAGGCGGTTGATGCATACTGCTTTAGAAACTATGGCATCAATTTTAGGCGGTGCATTGGTTCTTATATGTGCATATTGGTTTTTCCATTTTGATACATGGCATGAGCGATTTATTTATATCACTTTATCTATAGTGGTTGTGTATTTGATTTGTAAGGTATTGCCTGATAGGCCAGAGTAAAAATGTTTTATCAGGTAGCTAACGTTTCCCTAACGGTTAAATCATTAAGTAAACCCACCCAATGTTACCCAAGCGCCCATAATAAAGCCCGCATAAAATGCGGGCTCTTGGGGTTGTGGCGTTTCCCTGGTGTTGCCACAAGAAGCCCATTAACCCTAGAGGAATGGCTAAAACCCGTCCAATCGATTCGCTAGATCAATAACACGATATTGATCGGTGAAAACGATCGTAGCCCCTGCATTGCCTTGCTTCCCTTCTACGGCCTGTTGTCTGGTCGGCCTGCCATCCGTCACCACGTGCAGCCTTGTCTGCCTAGCGGCATGCTGTTTGCACCAACTCACAACGGAGCAAGCCGCTTATGGCTGACTATCATCACGGCGTGCGTGTCATCGAAATCAACGATGGCACCCGCGTAATCTCTACCGTTTCGACGGCCATCGTCGGCATGGTCTGCACCGGGGAAGATGCCGATGCCACACTGTTTCCTCTCAACACCCCGGTATTGATCACCGACGTGCTGGCCGCCAGTGGCAAGGCCGGTAAAAAAGGCACCCTGGCCGCGTCACTGCGCGCCATTGCTGAACAGGCCAAACCGGTTACGGTGGTGGTGCGTGTAGCCGAAGGCAAAGACGAAGCTGAAACCACCTCCAACATCATCGGTGGTGCGGATGAGAATGGCCGCTACACCGGCATGAAAGCGCTGTTGGCCGCCCAGGCTGAATGTGGTGTGAAACCGCGTATCCTCGGCGTACCTGGATTAGATAACCAAGCGGTAGCGACGGCACTCGCCAGCGTCTGCCAGCAGTTGCGCGCCTTTGGTTATATCAGTGCGTTCGGTTGTAAAACCGTGTCGGAGGCCATCAAGTACCGCGACAACTTCAGCCAGCGCGAGCTGATGCTCATCTGGCCGGAGTTCATCACCTGGAACACCACCGCCAACAGCAGCGACATTGCCACGGCCACCGCCCGTGCGCTCGGCCTGCGCGCCAAAATCGACACGGAAACCGGCTGGCACAAAACCCTGTCCAACGTCGGTGTTAATGGCGTGACCGGTATCAGCGCCTCGGTGTTCTGGGATTTGCAGTCACCGGGCACCGATGCTGACCTGCTCAATGAAGCCTGTGTCACCACGCTGATCCGCAAAGACGGTTTCAAGTTCTGGGGCTCCCGTACCTGTTCGGATGATCCGCTGTTCCTGTTTGAGAACTACACCCGTACCGCGCAGGTGATTGCCGACACCATGGCCGAGGCTCACCTGTGGGCCGTTGACCGCCCGGTCACGCCCACGCTGATCCGCGACATGATTGACGGCATCAAGGCCAAATTCCGCGAACTGAAATCCGCCGGGCTGATTATCGACGGGGATTGCTGGTATGACGACAGCGCCAACGACAAGGAAACCCTCAAGGCCGGCAAGCTGTTTATCGATTACGACTACACCCCAGTGCCACCGCTGGAAGATTTAACCCTGCGCCAGCGTATCACCGACAAGTATCTGGTGACGTTCGCCGCGTCCGTGAACCGCTAAGGAGCCGTTACGTTATGGCACTGCCGAAAAAACTGAAGTACCTGAACCTGTTCAACGACGGTTACAGCTATATGGGCGTGGTGTCCTCGCTGACGTTACCCAAGCTCACCCGCAAGCTGGAGAAGTATCGCGGTGGCGGTATGAACGGTGCCGCGTCTACCGATATGGGGCTTGACGATGACGCGCTGGCCCTGGAGTGGTCTATGGGTGGCCTGGATGAATTGGTGTTGCAACAGTGGGGCAGCGTCGATGCGGTGCCGCTGCGCTTTGCCGGTTCCTTCCAGCGTGACGATACCGGTGAGGTCTCCGCCGTGGAGGTGGTGTTGCGTGGCCGCCATAAGGAAATCGACTTTGGCGAGTACAAGCAAGGGGAAGACACCGAAACCAAGGTGGCGACCGAATGCACCTACTTCAAGCTGACCATTGACGGTAAAGAGCTGATTGAAATCGACACCGTGCATATGGTGGAGAAGGTCAACGGCGTTGACCGCCTGGCCGAGCACCGCAAAGCCATCGGCCTGTAATTCCTGCGCCAGTCTACCCGGCTGGCTGCCATTCCTGTTTATTGAGAGAACATCATGAAAGACGAAAAAGACGACAACCTGGTGACGCTGGAAAACCCGATCCAACGCGGTGACACCACCATTACAGAAGTCCGCATCACCAAACCCAACGCAGGCACTCTGCGTGGTGTGGGGTTGGCGGCTGTTGCCAATGCCGACGTTGACGCACTGCTGATTGTCCTGCCGCGCATGACCTACCCGAACCTGACCAAAGACGAATGCCACCGCCTGGAATTGCCCGACCTGGTGGCGCTGGCCGGTAAGGTTGTCGGTTTTTTGTCGCCGAACTCGGCAGCGTAGTCATGGATGCCCGCCTGGGCGTGGATGATCTGATGGCGGATATCGCAGTGATATTCCACTGGCCGCCGTCGGAAATGGCCGGGATGTCGCTCACCGAGCTGCTGAACTGGCGGGATAAAGCGGTGCAACGCAGTGGAGTGAACCATGAGTAATCGGCTACAGCTTCAGGTGTTGTTGAAGGCCGTCGACCAGGCCACCCGCCCACTCAAGAGTATCCAGCAGGCCAGTAAAAAGCTGGCGGCGGATATCAACGTGACCCAGGGCACCCTCAAATCCCTGGACGCGCAGGCGCGCCGGATAGAGGGCTTTCGTAAAACCAACGGGCAATTGGCGGTCACCGGCGAGGCACTTAAAAAGGCCAAGGCGGAAGCGGCCGCCCTTGCCGTGCAGTTCAGGGCCACGGCAAACCCGACGGCGCAACAGGCGCGGCTACTGGCCGCGTCCAAACGGGCCGCCAGTGAGCTGCAAACCAAATACAATGGCCTGCGTCAGTCGGTGCAGCGCCAGCGGGAGGCACTCAACGCTGACGGCATCGCCACCCGTAACCTGAGCGCCGAACAGCGCCGGTTAAAAGCCAGCGTGACCGAGGCCAGCGCCAGCCTGGCACGTCAGCGGCAAGAACTGGAACGCCTGAGCCAAAAACAAAGTGCAGTGAACCGCGTCAATGCACGTTACCAGAGTGGTAAAGCGCTGGCCGGGTCGGTACGCAATGCCAGTGCCGCCGGGGTCGGGGTTGCTACAGCCGGGCTGTATGCCGAAAGCCGGTTTATTGCACCGGGCGTCGAGTTTGACCGGCAGATGTCGGATACCCAGGCCACCCTGGGACTGGCCAAGAATGACCAGCAACTGGCGGCCATCCGCCAACAGGCGCGGGACATTGGCGCGACCACGGCGTTTTCCCCGACCGATGTCGCCCGTACCCAATCGGTATTGGCAAAGTCCGGCTTTGACGGTAACGCCATCCTTAAATCGACCGAGTCCACCGTCAACCTGGCGTTGGCGTCCGATTTGGACATTGCCGACGCGGCAGACATCATCACCAACATGCAGTCGGCGTTTAACCTGCCAATCGATGAGGTGCAGCGTGTTGCCGACGTGATGACCAAGGGGTTCACCAGCTCTAACAGCAACCTGATGGATTTTGGCGAGGCGATGAAGTACGTCGCGCCGATTGCCGAAGCCGCTGGGGCCAGTATTGAAGACACCACCGCAATGCTCGGCGTGCTGGCCGATAACGGTATCAAGGGGAGTATGGCCGGGACGGCGACCAGCGCGATGTTTACCCGCCTACAGTCCCCAGTTGGGCAAGCGGGGGATGCGTTGTCAGAGTTGGGGGTAAAAACCCAAGACGACAAAGGCAACATGCTGCCGATTGCCGGTATTTTGCAGAAAATCGATTCGTCGTTTAAAAAACACAAATTGGGTACCGCGCAGCAGGCGGAATACCTGAAAGTGATTTTCGGCGAAGAGGCGATGAAAGGTGCTATCAAGCTGATTGGTGCCGCCGGTAACGGCAAGTTGGCGACCAAACATGACACGGTGAGCCGTTCCAAAGGGGCGACCGCGCAGATTGCCAAGGTCAAGGTAGATAACCTGGACGGTGACCTGAAAAACCTGTTCTCCGCCTGGGAAGATGTGCGTATTGAGGTGTTCGACGGGCAGAATAGCGCGCTGCGTCAACTGACCACCACGGCAACGAATTGGCTGGCGACCGCTGGCTCCTGGGTAAGGGCCAATCCTGAACTGGTCGGCACCCTGGTGAAAGTCACCGCCGGAGTCACTGCGCTTATTGGTGGGCTGGCTGCACTCGGTCTGATTGCCTGGCCGGTGATGGCCGGGGTCAATATGTTGGTGGCCGGTGCCGGGTTGTTGGGCACCGTGTTTACTGTGGTGGGTGGCGCGGTTGCGGCAGCGTTTACGGCCATTACCTGGCCGGTGCTGGCATTGATTGCCGCTGTGGCGGCTGGTGCGTTGCTTATCCGCAAATATTGGGAGCCGATTAGCGCCTTTATCGGTGGCGTGGCCGAAGGCTTTAAGGCGGCTATGGCTCCGGTGGCTGCGGCTTTCTCACCGCTCAAGCCGATCTTCGACTGGTTTGGCGAGAAGATTAAAGCCGTCTATGACTGGTTTATGGCGCTGCTGGCCCCGGTGAAGTCTACCCAGGCCGAGCTACAAAGCGCCGCCGAGATGGGGCGTAAGTTTGGATCCGCCATTGCGGGGGCATTGAACCTGCCCATGCAGGTACTGGAGAAGCTCGGCAGCAAGGTCGGTTGGCTGGCGAAAAAGCTCGGTCTGATGAAGGACGAAACCGCCGAGCTGGATAAGCAGACGGTGATCAATACCCCGACTGCTAACGGCACCGACGGGTTGGGTTATTCGCCCAACGGTGGCTCGCTGGCGGCCAACCCTGCACCGGTAGTGAAAACGGCTCCACCAGTGGGCGCGCCTGGTGTATTACCGGCCCCGGTGGTCAATGTGGCCTCCAACACCGCATTACCGCCGCCGGTGGTGCAGGTTTCCCCGGCGGCCATCGCCTTGTCACCGGAGGTTGAGGCACCCGACCAGCCCACGACATCCGCCATGGCCCCGGAACAGCTCGCGCCGTCGGTGAATGTCCAGGCCACCAAGCCGCTGGCCCCGCAGCGTTACGCACCGGTGGTGCCGGGGGCGTCCAGCGCCTACACCGATAACAGCGTGACGCATAACAAGTTTGATGTTGTCGTTCCCCCTGGGATGAGCCAGGAAGATGTCATCCGGTTGCTGAATGAGGCGCAAGCGCGGCAAGAGCGCGAACGCCGCGCCCGTGCGCGCAGTGCCATGACCAGCTAGAGGAAAATCACCATGATGCTGACGCTAGGGTTCTTTGTTTTCATGCTGCAGACGCTGCCTTACCAGTCGATGCAGCGCACGGCGGATTACCGCTGGCCGACCAATGGCCGGGTAGGGCAGCGGCCTGCCGCGCAGTTCCTGGGGCTGGATGAGGAGAAAATCACCTTATCCGGGGTGTTAGTGCCGGAAATCACTGGCGGACGCTGGTCATTGCTGACCGTGCAATTGATGGCGGAGCAGGGGCGAGCATGGCCGCTGATTGAAGGCACAGGCACCATTTACGGCATGTTCGTGATTGAGTCGGTGAGCGAGACACACAGCCAGTTCTTTGCTGACGGCAGCCCGCGTCGCACCGAGTTTACCCTGACGCTAAAACGGGTTGATGAATCGCTGGCGGCGATGTTTGGCGACCTGCGACAACAGGCGGGTGAGCTGTACGGGCAAGCCGGGGAACTGGCCGGAAAGGTGGGCGGGTTCTTGTCATGATTACTAACGTGTCATTACCCGCCGGGGCGCGCATTGCCCCGGACTTCTCCCTGACCCTACAGGGAAACAACATCACCCAGAACATCCGTGCCCGGCTGCTGTCGTTAACGCTGACGGATAACCGGGGCTTTGAAGCTGACCAGCTCGATATCGAACTGGACGACAGCGACGGCCTGATGGCGATGCCGCAGCGTAATGCGGTGCTGTCACTGGCGCTCGGTTGGCAGGGCTCACAACTGACGCACAAAGGGCGGTTTACGGTGGATGAGGTGGAACATCGGGGCGCACCGGACACACTGACGATCCGCGCCCGCAGTGCCGATTTTAGGGGCTCGCTCAATACCCGCCGGGAAGCCTCTTACCACGATACTACCCTGGGTGACATCGTGCAGCAGATTGCCGCCCGCAATACTCTTAGCGCCAAGCTAGCCGCCGGTCTGGACGCGATAAAAATCAGCCATATCGACCAGACACAGGAAACGGATGCGGCGTTTGCTACTCGGCTGGCATCACTCAATGGCGCGGTGGCCGCCGTTAAAAATGGGTGCCTGCTGTTTATCCGCCCAGGGAACGGCACCACGGTGAACGGCAAACCGCTGCCGGTGATGACTATCACCCGCCGTGATGGCGATCGGCACAACTTCAGCCTGGCCGATCGGGATGCCTACACGGGCGTGACTGCCAGTTGGCTTAACACCCGACAGCCCAAACCGCAGAAGGTGAAACTGCAGCGCAAACCCAAAACGCAGCACCTGCGTGCCCTACAACACCCGAATGCCAAACCGGCGACGCACAAGGCAGCTAAACCGGCTGAACCGCAGAAAGGGGAATACCTGATCGGTGCGGAAGATAACGTGTTTACCCTCCCGACGGTGTACGCCACACAGGTCGCCGCTATGCGTGCCGCGCAGGCTAAATGGGAGAAGTTACAGCGTGGTGTGGCCGAGTTCTCGTTATCCCTTGCCATGGGCCGTGCGGATCTCGTACCGGAAACGCCGGTGCATGTGAGCGGGTTTAAACAAGTGATCGACGCGCAACCCTGGATAGTGAGCAAGGTAGTGCATAACCTGAGTAACAGCGGTTTTACGACGGCGGTAGAATTAGAGGTATTGCTATCTGATGTCAGCTACGAGGCTTCATGAATTCACTTTATAAATTTGTAAATTAGATTAAAGCTAATTTAAATCCAGATCGCAACGCGTATCATCGCGGCAAGAGCCATTGCTAAGGATATTGCCGTGTTTCATTGCCCGTTATGTAAAACTGCTGCACATGCCCGGTCGAGCCGTTACCTGAGCGATCAAACCAAAGAGCGCTATCACCAATGCCAGAACATCAATTGCGGGCATACGTTTAAAACGATGGAAACATTTGATAGTTCAATCATGGTGCCAGGCGTAATTAACAGTGCGCCGCCGCATCCCACAAGGGGCAATCAAGGTACTCTTTGGATTTAATGAAGGCCCGCGATAAAGCGGGTTTTTTGTTGCCTTGAGTAAGGTAAACAGCCACTGCTGAAGTAGGGATCGAGACAAGAGGGGCAGAGAGCCAGAAAGTAGAGCGACACTTTTGCGACACTGGTAGCTAGGAACAAAAAAGCCACCTCGTGGAAGGTGGCTTAATTATATGATTTTAAAGCTAAAATTTGGTGGCCCCTACTGGACTTGAACCAGTGACCAAGCGATTATGAGTCGCGTGCTCTAACCAACTGAGCTAAGGGGCCAAGCGGCGAGATTATACGGCAATCCTTCGACGCAGGTCTACAGTTAACCATCCGTATGTTGCTTTTATGCGCAGTTCTAGCCTGTTGTAATTACTGGCGGATTTTGCGATAACCGCTGTAAATCCCCTTTAATGGACTCCCGAACCCTATGGAACTCCTGGCGCCAAACCTGCGGGTGGTGTTTTGCGGCATCAACCCCGGCCTCTCCTCCGCCCACCAAGGCTACCCTTTTGCCAACGGCAGCAACCGCTTCTGGAAGGTGGTGCATCAGGCCGGCTTTACCGAACGTCAACTGGCGCCCGAACAGTGGCAACAGCTGCAGGACACCGGCTGCGGCATCACCGCGCTGGTGGCACGGCCAACGGTCGCGGCCAGCGAAGTGACGCGTGACGAATTGCTCAGCGGCGGCGAGGCGCTAAAAGAAAAAATCTTGCGCTATCAGCCGCGCGCATTGGCTGTTTTGGGCAAGCAGGCGTTCAGCAGCGCCTTTGGGGTAAAAAATGCGGCCTGGGGCCGTCAGGAGATGACGATCGGCAAAACTGAGGTTTGGGTATTGCCGAACCCCAGCGGATTGAATCGTGCCACGCTGGAGCAGCTTACAGAGAGTTATCGCGAGCTGTTTCTGGCATTGAAATAATCTGAGAGGGAGTTGCAGGATGAAAGCGATGATTAAAGCGGGATTGGTCGCTCTGCTGTTGGCAAGCGGCGTTGCCCATGCGGGCAACAGCGTGCAGGAACTGAAGAACAAAAATAACGTGCTGGAGTTTTATCAGCAGGGGCTAAATAACAAGGATTTTGCCGCGGCACGGCCCTTTCTGGGTGACGAGTACAAACAGCACAATCCCAATGCGCAGGATGGGGTGGAAGGGTTCCGCAAGTTTGTCGAGCTGCTCAAAGCGCGTTACCCCGATTCTCACAGCGAAATCAAACAGGCATTTGTCGACGGCAACTATGTGATTTTGCACGTAGAGACCAGCGGACGAGAAAAGGGCAAGACGGCCGCGATTATCGATATTTTCCGGCTTGATGACGCAGGCAAAATCGTGGAGCACTGGGACGTGACCCAATCGGTGCCGGAGAAAACCGCCAGCGGCAACAGCATGTTTTAGGCAATAAAAAACCCCGGCGAGCCGGGGTTTTTTGTCAACAGCTGAACCTTAGTCGTCCAGGAAGCTGCGCAGCACTTCGGAACGGCTTGGGTGGCGCAGTTTACGCAGTGCTTTGGCTTCGATCTGACGAATACGCTCACGGGTAACGTCGAACTGTTTGCCCACTTCTTCCAGCGTATGGTCAGTGTTCATATCGATGCCGAAACGCATACGCAGCACTTTCGCTTCACGGGCAGTCAGGCCGGCCAATACGTCGTGCGTTGCGGAGCGCAGGCTTTCCGAGGTGGCAGAATCCAGCGGCAGCTCGAGGGTGGTATCCTCGATGAAATCGCCCAGATGTGAATCTTCATCATCACCGATCGGCGTTTCCATGGAGATCGGCTCTTTGGCGATCTTCAGCACTTTGCGGATTTTGTCTTCCGGCATCAGCATGCGTTCAGCCAGCTCTTCCGGCGTCGGTTCGCGGCCCATCTCTTGCAGCATCTGGCGCGAAATACGGTTGAGCTTGTTGATGGTCTCAATCATATGTACCGGAATACGGATGGTACGCGCCTGGTCGGCGATAGAACGGGTGATAGCCTGACGGATCCACCAGGTGGCGTAAGTCGAGAACTTATAACCACGACGGTATTCAAACTTGTCTACCGCTTTCATCAGACCGATGTTGCCTTCCTGGATCAGATCCAGGAACTGCAGGCCGCGGTTGGTGTATTTCTTGGCGATAGAAATAACCAGACGCAAGTTCGCTTCAACCATCTCTTTCTTCGCACGGCGGGCTTTCGCTTCACCGATAGACATGCGGCGGTTGATGTCCTTCACCTGCTCGATGGTCAAGCCGGTCTCTTCTTCGATCTGACGCAGTTTCTGCAGGCTGCGCTGCACGTCTTCGGCGACGTCTTTCAGCTTCTCTGACCATGGCTTGGCCATTGCCAGCGCCGCTTCGAACCAGGTGGTGCTGGTTTCGTTGCCGGCGAACAGAGTGACGAAGTTTTTCTTCGGCATTTTGCACTGTTCAACGCACAGCTTCATGATGATACGTTCTTGAGTACGAACGCGGTCCATCATGGTACGCATGCTGTTGACCAGGAAGTCGAACTGTTTTGGCACCAGGCGGAACTGCTTGAACACTTCAGACAGCTTCAGAATTTCTTCTGCTGCGCTGGCGTGGCTGCGGCCGTTCTTTTTGATGACGACACGAGTCGCTTCGTACTGATCGCGCAGGTCGGCGAATTTCTGACGGGCCAGCTCAGGATCGATGCTGTTGTCGTCTTCTTCTTCGTCTTCATCTTCTTCTTCGTCGTCGTCGTTCTGCTCTTCGGTAGACAGCTCAGAACCCACGTGGGTAGCGGTAGGGGCGATGTCCTCTTCCGCATTAGGATCGACGAAGCCGGTGATCAGATCGGACAGGCGAGCTTCGCCCGCTTCGACGCGATCGTATTGTTCCAGCAAATAGGTAATGGCTTCCGGGTACTCGGCAACCGAGCACTGCACCTGGTTGATGCCGTCTTCAATGCGCTTGGCGATGTCGATTTCGCCTTCGCGCGTCAGCAGTTCAACGGTCCCCATTTCGCGCATGTACATGCGCACCGGGTCGGTGGTACGGCCGATTTCAGACTCAACGCTGGACAACACCTGAGCGGCAGCTTCTTCCGCATCTTCGTCCGTGCTGTTTGAGTTTTCAGCAAGCAATAGGTCGTCGGCGTCCGGTGCTTCTTCCAGAACCTGGATGCCCATGTCGTTAATCATCTGGATGATGTCTTCGATCTGGTCGGAGTCGACGATATCTTCCGGCAGATGGTCATTGACCTCAGCATAGGTCAGATAGCCTTGCTCCTTACCACGGGTGACAAGTAGCTTTAGCTGTGACTGCGGGTTTTGCTCCATAAGACGGTATCCACACTTCAGAGTATTTGGGTTGGTGTCGGTCGGCGAAACCGCCAACAATAGCATTTGGGGCGTTTTTGTTGTTGCCGCGGCCCACTGTGGCGGCATATTGCAGGGCTCTGCCCTCGCATTTATCGGCACTTAAGCCGTTTGGTATTCAGTTTTTCTTCGCCAGCACCTGATTCAAAGAACGGACTTCTTCACGTTCTTCCGGGCTGAGGCCATGGGTTCTGGCCTGTGCGATCAATGTCTCCAGCCGCTGTTCCAGTACCGAGTCGTACAGGCTGGCTAAAGTATCCAAAAAAGTCTGTTCAACCATATCCTCAACGATCATATGGTTCCATGTTGCCAAGGTTTCAAGCTGTTGGCTCAATTTGTTGTCGCGATACTGCTCCAACAGCTGGCCGGTTGTCAGCCCTGGCTGAGCCAGACAGGTCTGCACCAGCTCGACAAACAGCGGCAAACCCGCCTGTTTGGTCTGCTCCAATCCCTCAAGCGAAGGGATAAGTGTAGCCAGTTGCGGATTTTGTACCAGTAACCCTATCAGTATACGCATGGTTGTGCGTTTTAGCTGGGGCGCCTGATAAGTATTCGCATTTTCGGCTTGCTTGGGCATCAGCTTGTCCAACTGGCTGTCGTCCAGCAAACCCAGCTTGCTGCCGAGCTGTTGGCGCAGGTACAAGCGCAACGTTTCGCCCGGCACCTGAGTAATCAGCGGCAGTGCCAGCGTGCTCAGCTTGGCGCGGCCGTCCGGGCTGCTCAGGTCTACCTGCGGCATCAGGGTTTCGAACAGGAAAGTGGAAAGCGGCTGCGCCTGCTCCATTCGCTGTTCGAAGGCCTCTTTGCCTTCTTTGCGTACCAATGTGTCCGGGTCTTCGCCGTCGGGCAAAAACATAAACCGCAGTTGACGCCCGTCATTGAGATAGGGCAACGCGGTTTCCAGTGCACGCCATGCCGCTTCGCGACCGGCTCTGTCACCGTCATAGCAACAGACAACGTTGTCGGTGGCGCGGAACAGCAACTGAATATGTTCGGCCGTTGTCGAGGTGCCAAGCGAGGCGACGGCATAATCGATGCCGTATTGCGCCAGCGCCACCACGTCCATATAGCCTTCCACTACCAGCAATCTCTGCGGGGTAGGGTGGCTCTGTTGCGCTTCATACAGGCCGTACAGCTGACGACCTTTGTGGAAAACTTCGGTTTCCGGTGAGTTCAGGTATTTCGGCATGCCGTCACCCAATACGCGTCCGCCAAAGGCGATCACTCGCCCGCGTTTGTCGCGGATAGGGAACATTACGCGCTCACGGAAACGATCGTACGAGCGTCCTTGATCGTTAGTCACCAGCATGCCTGCATCGTTCAATGCCAGGCGTGACTCGGCGTCACGACCAAAACGCTTTAATGCGTTATCCCAACCGGCAGGTGCAAAACCGATGGCGAAATGACGGATAACGTCGTCACTCAGTCCGCGCTGTTGAAGATAATTGCGCGCCGGCGTGCCGGAGGACTGATGCAGTGACTGTTGATAGAACGCGCTGAGCTGTTCCATCAGTTGATACAGGCTTTGACGCTGATGGCGTTCGATTTGCGTCGGTCCGGAACCCGCCTCGTAAGGCACTTCCAGTCCGTGCATGGTGGCCAGCTCTTCGATGGTTTCGACAAACTCGAGCCTGTCGTAATTCATCAGAAAGTCGACGGCGTTACCGTGCGCACCACAACCAAAACAGTGGTAAAACTGCTTTTCGCCATTAACCGTAAATGAAGGCGTTTTTTCGTGGTGGAACGGACAGCACGCGTGATAGTTCTTGCCCTGCTTCTTGAGCTTTACCCGGGCATCGATCAGATCGACGATGTCGGTGCGAGCCAGCAAGTCATTGATAAATACGCGCGGAATTCGTCCAGCCATAAGCCCTTACTTTACTAGCCTATAAACGAGAACAAGCCGCGCATTCCTTTCGGAAAGCACGGCCTTCGTATGCAACTACTCGGTCTGCGCGATTTTTAAAATCAGAAATTCACGCGGCGGGGTTGCCCCCGAAGAATTAATACAGACGAGTGCGGCGTGCGTTTTCGCGAGCCAGTTTCTTCGCGTGACGTTTCACAGCAGAAGCTTTAGCGCGCTTACGTTCGGTAGTCGGTTTTTCATAGAACTCACGACGACGAACTTCAGCCAGAACGCCCGCTTTTTCGCAAGAGCGTTTGAAACGACGCAGAGCAACGTCAAATGGCTCGTTTTCACGTACTTTAATTACAGGCATGTGCCTCTCACCTCAATAAAATTCGGTTTGCTGCTGGCCAAGCGCCAGCAATTTCAAAATGGTGCGGAATTTTACTTCAACGGATGCTGCTTTGTAAAGCACCACAGCAAATTGAAACCTGCGGCCACCCTGGTAAAACATGCGCAATTTTGCATCGGGCGCTGATTATAGACTAATCAGAAAAAAATGCTCGTTTTTAATCAAATCGGCATTTGTGGCTGTAATCATCAACATAGCCCAATAATGGTGACAAGCGTGCGCCACGCTGGCGGTAAACAGGCCCGATTGTGCTAAACTGGCGGCCGCACGTGAATGATGGGAAATGTAATGCGAGTACTGGGCATAGAAACCTCCTGCGATGAAACCGGAATTGCAGTGTATGACGATCAGGCCGGTTTATTAGCCAACCAATTGTACAGCCAGGTGAAACTGCATGCCGACTACGGCGGCGTGGTGCCGGAGCTGGCCTCCCGCGATCACGTGCGCAAAACCGTGCCGTTGATTCAGGCGGCATTGAAGGAAGCGAACCTGACCGCGGCGGATATCGACGGCGTTGCCTACACCGCCGGGCCGGGCCTGGTGGGGGCGCTGCTGGTCGGAGCCACCATTGGCCGCGCACTGGCGTTTGCCTGGAATGTGCCGGCGGTGCCGGTGCATCATATGGAAGGCCACCTGCTGGCGCCGATGCTGGAAGATAACCCGCCGGCGTTTCCGTTTGTCGCGCTGCTGGTGTCTGGCGGGCATACGCAGCTGATCAGCGTGACCGGTATCGGCGAATATGAACTGCTGGGCGAATCGGTCGACGATGCGGCCGGTGAAGCTTTCGACAAAACCGCCAAGCTGCTTGGGCTGGACTACCCTGGCGGGCCGATGCTGTCGAAGATGGCGCAACAGGGCACGGCGGGGCGTTTCACCTTCCCACGCCCGATGACCGACCGGCCAGGGCTGGATTTCAGCTTCTCCGGGCTGAAGACCTTTGCCGCCAATACCATTCGCTCCAACGGCAATGACGATCAGACGCGTGCTGACATAGCCCGGGCGTTTGAAGATGCGGTGGTGGATACGCTGGCGATCAAATGCAAGCGCGCGCTGGAACAAACCGGCTTTAAGCGCCTGGTGATGGCCGGTGGCGTCAGCGCCAACCGTACGCTGCGAACCAAGCTGGCAGAAATGATGCATAAGCGCGGCGGTGAAGTGTTTTACGCCCGACCGGAGTTTTGCACCGATAACGGTGCGATGATCGCTTACGCAGGCATGGTGCGGCTGAAAAGCGGCGCTAATCCGGAGCTGAGCGTTTCGGTACGGCCGCGCTGGCCATTGGCTGAGCTGCCTGCCGTCTGATTAGGTCGGCTCTTGCCGTAGCCAAAAAAAAGGCTCCCAGTGGGAGCCTTTTCAGTTTTCAGTCAGGCAATACGCCAACCTTTGGTTCTGTGCCGCTGAGTCAGGAAATGCGCGTAGCGTCCCCCCAGGGCTTCAAGCTGGGCATGGGTGCCGCGTTCAGCAATTTCTCCGTCTTGCAGTACCAGAATTTGATCGGCCATCGCTACCGTCGACAGCTGGTGCGCAATGACAATCAACGTCTTCTTGCCGCGCAGCCGTGCCAGGGTGTCGGCGATGATCGCTTGATTCTCGGGATCCAGTGCCGCAGTCGCTTCATCAACCAGCAGAACAGGGGCGTCTTTAATCAGCGCGCGGGCGATAGAAATACGCTGGCGCTCGCCGCCGGAAAGCCGTGCGCCGCCTTCCCCTACCGGGGTATCCAGCCCCTGGGGCAGCCGTTCGATGATTTCTGCCGCCCCGGCCTGTTCGATGGCCATCAATACTTCCTCATCGCTGGCCGTCGGCTTACCCAGACGGATGTTTTCGCCAATGCTGCCTTGGAACAGGTAGGTATTTTGGAAAATCTGGCTGATCTGATCCGTCAATTGTTCGTTAGGGATCTGGCGTACGTCGGCTCCGCCAATCATCACTGCCCCGCCGGTGACGTCAAAGAAACGCGCAATCAAACGAACCAGGCTGGTTTTACCCGAGCCGGATGCGCCAACCAGTGCGGTCATGGTGCCGGGTTCAACCTTAAAGCTGACCCCGCGCAGTACGGCAGCCTGTTCTGGCGAATAGCTGAACGAAACATCGCGCAGCTCCAGCGAGCCGTCATGTGGCCGTTGCGCCTGTTGAGGTTCGGGCAAGGGGGTAATGGCTAAAATTTCGCTGACGGCATTTAACTGGCCGCGGGCGTTTCGCAGGGCTTCGCCATAACTGGCAACGTCCAGCAACGGGTCGATAAAGCGGCTAACCAGCATCAGGGCGATCACCGTCCCCACGGCGCTACCGATAGCCGGCAGGTTCCCCTGAGAATGGCTCAGCAGCGTGGCTCCGGTGACCAAGAGGGTGGCAAACACCAGTTGCACTACCCAGGAGTTGAGCACCACAGAGGCCGTGGAGATATAAATAAGCCGCTTGCCTGACTGATACTGCCGATCGATGGCCTGTTCGAGGAAACGGGTCCCGCCGCCTTCGCCATTGAAGGCGCGCAGTACGGACTGTGCCTGAGCAAACTCCACCATACGTTGGCTGGTGTGGGCGGATGCCTGATGGAAGGCTTCGTCAGCCTGGGTACCGAGCCGCGCTGAGAGCAGGAAAATACCGGCAATCAGGGGGAGGGCCGCCAGCGCCAGCAGCCCCATTTGCCACTGCAGGGTGCAGAGCGCTATCACCAGCACCAGCGGCGTGACGACACCGCTGACGATCGGTGTAAAAAGGTGCGCCGGGAGTTGCGCCACATCCATCATCCCCTGAGAAACCACATGACTGAGTCGCGCCGTATTATCAGGAGTGAACCAGCCGATAGGCAAGGTAGCCACATGGTCGCCAATGCGTTGACGGGCGGTCAGTAACAGCGATGAACCTACGTTCATGCCGGCGAAATCGACGCGCCTGCGCAACAGCCAGCTCAAAAGTACGCCGGCGAAAAGCGCTATCAGCCAACCGGCAGCCGTGTAGACTTCACCTTGCAGCAGATAGCCGACAATAGGCACCAAGGTGGTGACCGTCAGGCCGCAACACACACCGTAAAGCGCGGCCATGCCGATATAACGACGGAATATGGGAGCATCGTTGCCGAGCAACTGCATAAATGTTTTTAACATGGTTGATCCGCCTGTTTCGTCATGTTTTCGTAACCCCCCGCAGCCCAGAGGCGAGCATAGCGGCCTTGGCCGGCCAACAACTCGGCATGGTTGCCTTGTTCGCGGATCGTGCCGTCCTCAAGCACAACGATATGATCGGCGTGCATGATGGTATCTAACCGATGGGCAATCACCAGTAACGTGCGATTTTTGGCAAAGTTGGAAAGGGCTTCCTGAATCAGGTATTCGTTGTCCGCATCAGCGGCGGCGGTGGCTTCATCCAGTACCAAAATCGGAGGGTTCAACAGTACGGCGCGCGCAATGCTTACGCGCTGCTGTTCACCCCCGGAGAGTTTTGCATCCTCCCCGACCACCGAGTCGTAGCCCCGTGGCAAGCTCAGGATATGATCGTGAATATTGGCAGCCCTGGCGGCGGCTTCGATTTCTTGCATGCTGGCATTGGGGCGACCCAACGCAATATTTTCTCGCAGGCTGGCGTGGATCAGCTTCACTTCCTGCAACACGAAACCAATGTGTTGATAAAGCTGGGTCGAGCTCATTTCACGCAGATCGACGCCGCCAAGCGTGATGCGCCCCTGCGTCGGATCGAAGAAGCGCAACAGCAAGCGTGCCAGAGTGGATTTGCCCGCACCGGATGGGCCGACGATGGCGGTTACGCTGCCGGGTTTCAGGCTGAGGTTGATGTCTGCCAGCACGTGACTGTCACTATTGTAGGAATAACCGGTTTGTTCGAAACGGATCTCCGCGTCTTTCAGCATTGGCTGCACTTCCGGCTGCGTGAGGATCGGCGTGTCCAGCAGCGATTGTATGCGTTCCGCTGCCCCTGTGGCATTACGCAGGCCGTGGGTAATAAAGCCCATTAGCAGCAGCGGGGCGGAAATACCCGGTGCGACCAGGGCGAACGGCAAGACGTTAAGCGGTTCAAGCCAGCCCACTGCCACAAACAAGGTACCGAAAACCAACACCACCCCCAATACAGTCACCGGAGCAACGATGGCATTCGCCAGCGCGATGGTCTTGATCACCGGGCTCATGGTACGGGTGAATATCTGGGTAAAGGAGGCGATCGCTTTACGGTAGCTGCTGTGCGCTTTGCCGCCGCCGCTGAAGGTTTTGATCACCGGGATGCCGTTAACGAATTCGGCTACGGCATTATTGATACGGCCTAATCCCTTAACAAACTCGCCCATATGGGGCGCTCCGGCTTTCTGAGCCCTGCCGAAAATGAAGAAGAACAGGAAGAAAGGAATGATCGAGACGATCGCCATCCGCCAGTCCATGACGAACATGTAGATAACCGAGATCAGCATCGCGCCGATTGTGCGTCCCAGCGTGGTGAAAAAGTGGGCGGTGAGATCGTGCAGGGTGCCAATATCGTCCTGCATCGCCTGTTTCACTTCGCCTGAGGCACGGTCGCTAAACCACCCCAAGGGCACCTGTGCCAGACGCCGGGCCGCCGTAATGCGCAGGCCATGGGTAATGCGGTTATCGGCCAGGTGTGCGAGCACTTCGGCCAGGGTGACAATGATTAAGCCGACAAACAGGCTGACCAGGCAGACGACGACGCTGTCGCCAATCCCACCCGCCGCCAGCAACGGAGTAGCGGCTCCTGTTTGTTCCTGATGACCCAAAACAATGACGGCAATATGGGCAATGCCCGCCAACGGCACCAGCGTGAATATTGTGCCGATAGCTGCCAGTACCCCGGCGACAATAAGGCTCCCACGTATAGGCCGCAGCAGTCGCCCGATCGGACCAGGCTTACCGGCCCCCGTTTGATGACTACTCATAATAACTCCCCTGAGGAATATAAATAAGGATTCTTGGCCAAGATTGGCCAAGAAATAGAGTGGCGAAAATTAAACGCCATAATTAAAGCACGACATGTAGCTCAATATAATTCCGGAAGAATAGGACTGTAATATTTGTTATTACCAATGCAATGTTAATGTGGTGAGGATTTGCCGTTCCGCACCCCATGAACAGGTATTGTTGGTAAAGCAAGAGGAAACATAGTGCTTATCAAAAAGATTATTTACGTTTAAAGCAATTTCTGCGTTTTCCAGTCCGGGGATATCATCCAATTGATATTTTATGGCGGTATCAAAAACCGTATAGCTCGGGACTTTGAAATTATTCCCATCGTCACCCGGGGTGCTTGACACATAACGTGCACCACCGCCGAGGCTCAGCCCATTTAGCCAGCCTTGATTAAAGGTGTAATCGGTCCACAAATTAGCCATATGTTTAGGCACCATGGCTGGAGTATGACCATTATTACCGGAGTTATCGCGGAGCTCTGCATGGGTATAGGTATAGCTTGCGATTAAATTAAGGTTATAGGTGAGTGCGGCCTTACCTTCAATTTCAATCCCGCGAGAGCGGATTTTGCCTTCCTGCACATTGTAATAAGGGTTAATGGCATCACGGCGTAAATTATTGTCTTTGGTCAGTTGGAATGCGGCGATAGAGGCAGAAACCGGTGCGTTATCAGGGATGAATTTAATCCCGGCTTCATATTGCTTCCCTCGGGAAGGTTTGAAAGCCTGGCCTGATAAACTGTTGCCGCTATTGGGTTCAAATGACTCGCTATAGCTCACGTAAGGTGCGATGCCGTTATTGAAAACATAGTTAACGCCGCCACGCCAGGTGAATTCATTATCCGTGATGCTGGATGAGGATTCCGCGCCCGTCATATTACTGCTTTCATGGGTTTTTACGACGCTGTGGTCAAAGCGGCCGCCCAGCGTGAATACCCAGTTCTGCCATTCGGCTTGATCCTGCAGATAAGTGCCTAACTGGTGGTTTTTGTTAATCGTATGGGTGTCGCCAAAATAAAGCACATCATGGTTGCCATACTGCGGGTTCACCAGATTGAGCGGCGCGGCAGAGCCCATCTTGTTTTGCAGATCGTTGCGCAGCTGCGAATAGTCGATCCCCATCAACAGGGTGTGGCGCCAACTGCCGGCGTTCAATTTCCCTTCCAGCCGGGTATCCGTGGTTAACCCATTCAATCTCTCGTCGCTGACCATGGTTGCGCGGGACAAGGTGGTGCCGTATTGCTGGGGTGCCACTCCCATGCAGGTCATTGGGTTGCACAGGCCGTTGCCATAGATGCTGCGCCAGTTGACCTTGGTATGCTGATAGCGGACGGCCTGATGGAAGGACCAGGTATCGTTGAAGGCATGATCAAGCTGATAGCCCACCGTGCGCTGCTGGCGTTCGAAACGGTTATAGCTGGGCTCGCCCTCGTTAAACGAAGGAGACAATTTGCCGAATTCGCCGGAAGTCAAAGTTCCTTCGCTCGGCAGCCAGCCGTAATAACCGGTGCGTGGCTCGTTTTGTAAAGACAGCTGAAATAACAACGAGGTTTTATCCGACGGCTGCCAAAGCAAAGAAGGCGCAATGGCATAGCGTTTTTCGCGCTCGCCCTTTTGCTGGCTGTGCGCTTCGTAATAATTACCGGTTAAGCGGTAAGCCAATGCTTCTTCATCATCAAGAGCGTCGCTGAAATCGAATTGGGTTTTCCATTCGTGATGGTTGCCGGCCTGCAGCTGTAATTCATGCAATGGCTGCTTTTGTGGACGCTTGCTGACGCTGGAAATAACGCCGCCGGGGTTACTTTTGCCATACAGCACCGAGGCCGGACCGCGCAAAACTTCTACCCGCTGTAAAAAATACGGATCCACTTTGCTGTCGGCATACATATCCCCTTGTAATTTCAAACCGTCCAAATAGATATTCTGGCTGACGTTATTGAATCCCCGGATCATGACGCTATCAAATATGCTCGAACTGCCGCTGTTGCCTGTCATTACACCCGGCGTATAGTTGAGCGCATTTTTAATGGTGGCTGGGCGTTTGGTTTGTAATTCTTCTTGCGTAATAACGGAAATAGACTGAGGAGTTTTGATTAATGGGGTGCTGGTTTTTGTTGCCGTAACGCTTTGTTTGGCGGCATAGGTTCCATTGGATCCTATGGCTTCTTCTGCCGTATTTCCCTCGCCGTAAACGGTAATGACACTTTCGTTTTCCCCTGCGGCATAAGCCAATGAACTGGTACATATTCCTGCCAGCAGCATAAAAAGGTTAGGCTGTTTTATTATCAGGCGCCGAATAGTCTTCATAGGCATTTTATTGATGATCCATCTTTAGGGAATGACAATATTTAATTGTCGCTAATGATAATCATTAGCGATGGGGGGATTTGGCAATTCATGCGATTTTGAAAGAGGGACATTATTAAAGCAGAGGCGTTACCCTGGCGGGAAAACGCAATATATTCACGACGATAGAGTGATAACTCAAAAAAACGGGCAACGAGGGGAACAGAACCCGGGCTAATTCGGGGCAGGCTGACCTGCCCCTGGCGTTATGAATTACTCTTCTTTTTTGGTTTCCTGCTCAACCGCTTCAGGCTTTTTCTTGCGGAATTTGCCCCAAATTTTTCCTTCCTGCCCACGCCAAAGGCGCTGAATGTTGTCGTGGTGCCGCATCAGGATCAGGCATGACAGCATGGCTACCGGGAAGGTGAACTGCGGTTTGAACCACCAAACGTAGAAGGGGGCAATCAGCGCGCTGACAATCGCGCCCAGCGAAGAGTAACCGCTGAGCAACACGGTCAGCAACCAGGTACCGGTCATCAGACCGGTCAGATCCCAGCCTATCGGTGCTATGGCACCAAATGCCGTTGCCACGCCCTTGCCGCCACGGAAATGGAAGAACACCGGATAGATGTGCCCAACGCAGGCGGCAATTGCCGTCAGCCCCAGGTACAGCGGCGGGACATTAAGCTTGTATGCCAGCCAGACCGGCAGCATTCCTTTGAGAATATCGAAAACCAGCACCGCCGCCGCCGCCAGGCGACCGCCGATGCGCAGGACGTTGGTAGCCCCTGGATTCCCTGAGCCATGTTCACGCGGATCGGGCAGCCTGGCGATCCGACAAACCAGGATCGCACTGGAAATTGAGCCACACAGATACGCGAAGATAATCATGCCAAGCGCGGTAGCACTCATAACGCGGTTCCGTTTAATAAGGGTCGTTTTACTCGCAACATAAAGGGATAATACGCATATTCCGCTGGAAGTGGTATCCGGCAAGGCCAAAAACAGAGAATGACGTGATGGATATCGTATTTATAGAAGAACTTACCGTAATCACCACCATTGGCGTTTATGACTGGGAACAAAACATTCGCCAGAAGCTGGTGTTCGATATCGAAATGGGCTGGGATAACCACCAGGCAGCTGCCAGCGACGACGTGAACGACTGTCTGAGCTATGCCGATATCAGTGAAGCCATTATCCAGCACGTGGAGCCAAATCGCTTTGCGTTGGTGGAGCGGGTGGCAGAGGAAATATCTGAAATATTGCTCCAGCGCTTCAATTCCCCCTGGGTCCGTATTAAGGTCAGCAAACCGGGCGCTGTTGCACATGCCAGCCGGGTTGGGGTGATTATTGAGCGTGGTACCCGTCCGGTGTGATGTTCTGTCATACAGGTGCAACTAAAGGCCGTTAACCTGGTCTGAACCTGAGAATTGTTTTAGCGGCAATGTATTGAGCACTGCCGCTTTTTTATGTTTATAGCCGTAAATTTATGGGGTGATCGAAGCACATGGCGGACATGCATTCACTGTTTATTGCGTTTGTTCTTGGGGTGGTTGAAGGGTTAACTGAATTTTTGCCGGTATCTTCTACCGGGCACATGATCATCGTTGGCGAGTGGCTGGGTTTTACCGGCGATAAGGCCAAAACCTTTGAAGTGATCATTCAGTTGGGGTCGATTCTTGCGGTGGTGGTGATGTTCTGGCGCCGTCTGTTCGGGCTGATCGGCATTCATTTCGGCGGTAAGCCGGTTGAGCACGAAGGCAAAACGGCGGGCCGGTTGAAACTGGGCCATATCCTGCTGGCGATGATCCCCGCAGTAGTGCTGGGACTGTTGCTCCATGATTTCATCAAATCGCTGTTCGCACCGAAAAACGTGATGTATGCGTTGGTGGTCGGTGGTTTCCTGTTGCTGGCGGCGGAATGGCTGAAGCCGAAAAAACCGAGCGCTGAAGGGCTGGATGACATCACCTACCGCCAGGCGTTTATGATTGGTTGCTTCCAGTGTCTGGCGCTGTGGCCGGGCTTTTCCCGTTCAGGTTCGACCATTGCCGGCGGTATGCTGGTGGGCGTGAACCGTTATGCGGCCTCCGAGTTCTCCTTCATTCTGGCGGTGCCGATGATGATCGGTGCCAGCGGGCTGGACTTGTACAAGAGCCTGCACTTCCTGACGATGGGCGATTTACCGATGTTCGCCGTCGGTTTTGCTACCGCTTTCGTCGTAGCGCTGATCGCAATAAAAACCTTCCTGTCGCTGATCAAACGCATTTCGTTTGTGCCGTTCGCCATCTATCGTTTTATCGTTGCCGCCGTGGTTTACATGGTCTTCATGTAAGCGACACGTCAATAAAAAACCCCGCGCTGCGGGGTTTTTTTATGCCTGATCTTTCAGAATATCCTGGGTTTGTTTCCAGTCGGCCAACGCCTGTTGACGACGCCGCTTGAGCTCATCGCGAATCGCCAGCCCTTGCAGGCCGCTGGCCACCACTTCTTTTACCGAGACGGCATTCGCCACCTGAAACGCCTGGCGCAGATAGTCACCTTGCGGGTAGGGATTGTTTTCAAATCCGGTACGTCCGCGAGCATCGGCTTCGCTGGTGAGGATCATCTGCTCCAACCGCTGAGGCTTGCGCCAGACATCGACCGCATCAAACAGTTTCAACAGGGTTTCCGGGCGCAGTTTGTTAACGGTGTGGATCAAATCGTGATACTCGGCCACCAGTTTGGCCAGGTCGCGTACCGGGTTGGGGACGCGCAACCGCTGACACAAGGCGTCGACCAGCACAACACCGGCAGGCCCATGGCCGTGGTGGTGAGGCCACAGCTCTTTTGGTGTCTGCCCTTTACCCAAATCATGGCACAGCGCCGAAAAGCGTACGTCGACCTCGGGGCTGAGTTGGGCGGCGATAGCCAGCGTCATCAGCGTGTGAATGCCGGTATCGATCTCCGGGTGCCATTTGGCGGGGGCCGGTACGCCGAATAAAGCATCGATCTCCGGGAACAGTACGCTGAGCGCCTCGCAGTCGCGCAGCACCTGGAAATAGACCTGCGGGCTTTGGCTCTGCAGCGCCTTCTCGGTTTCTTTCCAGACCCGTTCCGGGGTCAGCGCCGCCAGTTCGCCGCTGTTCGCCATCTGACGCATCAACTCTGCGGTTTCCGGGGCGACGGAAAAACCCAGATGAGCGAAGCGGGCGGCAAAGCGCGCCACGCGCAGCACGCGCAACGGATCTTCACCAAAAGCGTCAGATACATGGCGTAACACCCGCGCTTGCAGGTCGGCCACGCCGTTGAAAGGATCGATTAACTCCCCGTCGGCGCTGCGGGCGATGGCGTTGATGGTCAGATCCCGGCGCTGCAGATCTTGTTCCAACGTCACGTCCGGCGCGGCGTAACAGGTAAAACCGGTATAGCCCTGGCCGGATTTCCGCTCGGTGCGCGCCAGCGCATATTCTTCATGGGTCTTGGGATTAAGAAACACCGGGAAGTCTTTACCGACCTGTTGATATCCCAGCGCGATCAGCTCTGACGGCGCGGCGCCCACCACCACCCAGTCGCGGTCGAATACCGGTATCTCAAGCAGGCTGTCGCGGACGGCGCCGCCGACCAGGTAAGTCTTCACTGTTAACTCCTGAATTTATCTTAAGGCTCTGCTGACCAGATTACCTCAATTAGCCGGGCGGTGCCGCAGCCAATAAAAAGGGCGCCCCGCAGGCGCCCGATCTCAAACAGAAGGAGACTGAAATCAGTTCATCCAGCGGTTGTTGCTTTTGCGCCGCGGGATCAGGTGTGGCAACAACAAGCCAAGCAGCAGGCCTACGCCGGCTACGCCACCGCCGTACATGAACCACTGCAGGATAATGGTGCGCTGTTTGTCATCGAGCTGCAGATTAACCGCGTTAACCTTTTTCTGTGCGACCACCAGCTGATTTTTCAGATCCTGGTTTTCCTGCTGCAGACCGCTGATGGTGCTGTCGCTGCCGGCCACTTTCTGCTGCATTTCTGCCGTGCGCTGGTTCCAGCTGTTGTCGATGTTGGCCAGCTTGTCGGTCAGGGTTTTTACCTGTTGCTCCAGCGCCGGCACTTGGGTGCGCAGGCTTGGCGTCTGGCTCAGCTGATTGAGCGGGATCCAGGTCGTGCGGCCTTTCGCATCGCGGATCTGGCCATAGTTGGTGCTGTCATTTACGCTCAACAGGGTGACTTCTTCACCGGCGTTCAGGGTACCGACGATACGGTACTGATTACCCGGGCCGCTATGGACGTAAGTATTCAATTCATCGGAGATATAGCGTTTATCTTCGGCATGGGCGCCCCAAGTGATGCTGAAGCTCAGCACGGCAAGGCAAATTAGGCGTAATTTCTGCATTAGTTCATCGTTTCTGTGTGAATTTATGGGAACGATAGTAGAGCGTTCAGTCTGACGACGCAACGCAAAAACCGGAATGAGAACTATCTTACTGTGGCAGATTCTGTGAGTTGCGCAGTGTTTTATAACGTAACAGGTTTTTTCTGCAGTTAGCAGGGTTAAGGTGCAGGGAATCGCGGTAAGATAACGGCAACTGTGCGTCATCGGGCAGAGCGCGGCAGGCGAGGCCCGCCGCCGTGAAGGCTGACGCGAATGCGTAACTTATTGGTGTAAAAGACTTATGACCGTTGAAATAGAACTCAAATTTATTGCTACCCCGGATGCGGTTGCCGCTTTGCCGCAGCAGTTGGCTGCCTGGCCTCATCAGCATTCCGCGCCGCAAAAACTGACCAATATCTACTTCGAAACCGCCGATAATTTCCTGCGCAGTCAGGATATGGGGCTGCGTATCCGCGGCTTCGACGACAGTTATGAAATGACCATCAAAACCGCCGGTAAGGTGGTGGCGGGTTTGCATCAGCGCCCGGAATATAATGTGGCGATCACCACGCCGGAGCTGGCGTTGGAACGGTTCCCGGCGGATATCTGGCCGCAAGGCTGTGATGTCGACGCGCTGCAGCAGGCTTTGCAGCCCCTGTTCCGCACCGACTTCGTGCGTGAGAAGTGGGTGGTCACTTACGGTAAGAGCGAGATTGAGGTTGGGCTTGACCAGGGCGAGGTCAGCGCCGGTGAGCTGAGTGAAGCGCTGTGCGAGATTGAGCTGGAGCTTAAAACGGGTAATACCGACGATCTGCTGGCGCTGGCCAACGAATTGGCGATGCACGGCGGCCTGCGTCAGGGCAACCTGAGCAAAGCGGCGCGCGGCTATCATCTGGCGCAGGGCAATGCTCCGCGTGAGCGCCGCCCGCTGGCGGTATTGAAGCCTGCGGCCAAATCCAGCGTAGAACAGGGTATGGTTGCCAGCTTCGAACTGGGCCTGAGCCACTGGCAGTATCACGAAGAGCTGTGGCTGCGCGGTGATACCCAGGCCCGTCGCTCGGTTATGGAGGCGATTGCGCTGATCCGTCAGGCACTGGTGATCTTCGGTGGTCTGGTACCACGCAAAGCCAGCGCCGATCTGCGCGCCCGCCTGACTGCACTGGAGCCGCTGTTGATTGATAAGAGCACTCAGCCGCAGGTGTTGTGTTACAGCGCAGAATACCTGCAATGTAAGTTAGCGCTCACATCATGGTTGGTGACCGGTGCCTGGAAACCCTTTATCGACGCCAAGGCGCAAACCAAGCTCGACGGTTCATTCAAACGTTTCAGCGACATTATGCTGGGGCGCAGCGCGGCCGAGTTGAAAGAGGCCTTCACGCGCACGTTGAACGAGGATGAATACGAGGAACAGCTGCCGCGCCTGACCCGTCAGGTGTCGGCATTTATCCTGCTGTCCGGTGCTTATCCCGACGACGAAACCGGTCCTTATATCGAAAGCTGGCGCGAACTGCAGCAGGCGCTGGCCGAACGTCGTCAAGGCTGGTACGAATCCAGCCGCAAGCAGGCCTTATCGCATGCGCCATTCTGGTTAAACGGCGCGCTCCGCTAATAAAGCTGGCCTGCGAGGCGCAGGCCGCAGAACGGATCCTTCACTATGTTGCCACTCTCGAGCAGGTTACAGGTTCAGGCACAGAGCATCGTGCAGCGTTTTCAGGAAACTCAGGGCGCGGACTGCGTGCTCAGCAGCCAGGAACAGCGGGTTTTGGCGTCAAGCGATTTTGTCTGCGACATGTTGCTCAGTCAGCCGCAATGGCTGGAGACGTTGCGCAAACAGCCACCGGTCGCGGACGAGTGGCAACATTACGCCGCCTGGTTGCAAGACACGCTGGAAGATGTGCGCGACGAAGCGCAACTGATGCGCGCGTTACGTCTGTTCCGCCGCGAGACGCTGGTGAGGATCGCCTGGGCGCAGGCGCAGAATCTGTGCAGCACGCAAGAGACGCTGTTGCAGCTGAGCGGGCTGGCGGAAACGCTGATCGTCAGCGCTCGCGACTGGCTGTATCAAACCTGCTGCCGTGAGTGGGGCACCCCGTGCAACGCCCAGGGCGTACCCCAGCCGTTGCTGATCCTCGGCATGGGGAAACTGGGCGGCGGCGAGCTGAACTTCTCGTCCGATATAGACCTGATTTTTGCCTACCCGGAAAACGGTCAGACCCAGGGAGGACGGCGCGAGTTGGATAACGCGCAGTTCTTTACCCGTCTGGGGCAGCGGCTGATCAAGGCGCTGGATCAGCAAACCATCGACGGCTTTGTTTATCGTGTGGATATGCGGCTGCGGCCCTTCGGCGACAGTGGTCCGCTGGTCATGAGCTTCGCCGCCCTGGAGGACTACTACCAGGAGCAGGGGCGCGACTGGGAACGTTACGCGATGGTGAAAGCGCGACTGATGGGCGGTTCGGAAGACGCCTACAGTGAAGAGTTGCGCAAAACCCTGCGGCCGTTCGTTTTTCGTCGCTATATCGATTTCAGCGTGATCCAGTCGCTGCGCAATATGAAAGGCATGATTGCCCGCGAAGTGCGGCGGCGTGGGCTGAAAGACAACATCAAGCTGGGTGCCGGCGGCATCCGCGAAATTGAATTTATCACTCAGGTATTCCAATTGATCCGCGGCGGGCGAGAGCCGGTACTGCAGGGGCGATCGCTGCTGCCCACGCTGCAGGCGGTGGGGGAACTGGGGTTGCTGGAGCCGCAGCAGGTACAGGCGATGAGCGCCAGCTACTTGTTCCTGCGCCGGCTGGAAAACCTGCTGCAGGCCATTGCCGACCAACAAACGCAGACGCTGCCACAAGATGAGCTCGATCAGGCCCGTTTGGCCTGGGGCATGGGGTTCGACGACTGGTCGACGCTGCTCGCGGCGCTGGACGAGCATATGCAGGCGGTCAGAGCGGTATTTAACGACCTGATTGGCGACGATAGTCCCGATGTGGGCGAAGATCCCGATTATCAGCACTACCACAGCCTGTGGCAGGACGCACTGGAAGAACACGAACTGGCGCCGTTGACGCCACATCTGGATGAAGAAGCGCGCAGGCAGATGTTGCGTACCATCGCCGAGTTTCGTCACGACGTCGACAAACGCACTATCGGCCCGCGCGGTCGCGATGTGCTTGATCAATTGATGCCGCGTCTGCTGGCGGAAGTGTGTCCGCGTCAGGATGCGCCGACGGCGCTGCTGCGGTTGACCCAGCTGCTGTTGAGCATCGTAACGCGCACCACCTACCTTGAGCTGCTGGTGGAATACCACGCGGCGCTCAGCCATCTGATTCGCCTGTGCGCCGCTTCGCCGATGGTCGCCAACCAGCTGTCGCGCTATCCGCTGTTGCTGGACGAACTGCTGGATCCGGCGACGCTGTATCAGCCGGTGGCCCCGGATGCTTACCGCAGCGAACTGCGCCAGTACCTGTTGCGGGTACCGGAAGATGACGAAGAGCAGAAACTTGAGGCATTGCGTCAATTCAAACAGGCGCAGCAGTTACGCATCGCCGCCGGGGATATCTCGGGGGCGCTGCCGGTGATGAAAGTGAGCGATCACCTCACCTATCTGGCCGAGGCCATTATCGACGCGGTGGTGCAGCAAGCGTGGAACGACATGGTTGCTCGCTATGGTCAACCGACCCATTTGCAGGAGCGGGAAGGGCGCGGTTTTGCCGTGATTGGCTACGGAAAACTGGGCGGTTGGGAGCTGGGCTACAGCTCCGATCTTGATCTGGTGTTTATTCTGGATTGTCCTCCGGACGTGATGACCGACGGCGATCGCTGCATCGACGGCCGTCAGTTTTATCTGCGTTTGGCGCAGCGCGTCATGCACCTGTTCAGTACCCGCACCTCCTCCGGCATTTTGTACGAGGTGGACGCTCGCCTGCGGCCTTCGGGCGCAGCAGGCATGTTGGTCAGCACGGTTGAAGCCTTTGCCGATTATCAGCAGAACGAGGCCTGGACCTGGGAGCACCAGGCACTGGTGCGGGCGCGTATCGTCCATGGCGATCCGGCGCTGCATCAGCAGTTTGACGCGATCCGCCGTGAGATCTTGTGCAAACCACGCGACGGCGAAACGCTGCGGCTGGAGGTACGCGAGATGCGCGAGAAAATGCGTAATCACCTCGGCAACAAGCAGCGTGAACTCTTTGATATCAAAGCCGACGAGGGCGGTATCACCGATATCGAATTTATTGCCCAGTATCTGGTCTTAGGCTATGCAAGCACCGAGCCCCGTCTGACGCGTTGGTCTGATAACGTACGCATTTTCGAGTTGATGGCCAATTACGGCATCATGCCGGAAGAAGAGGCGCAGGCGCTCACTCAGGCCTACGTCACCATGCGCGATGAAATTCACCACCTGGCGTTGCAGGAGCATTCCGGCAAGGTCGCCAAGGGGCAATTTGCCGCCGAGCGTGAACAGGTTCGCACCAGTTGGGCGAAGTGGCTGGGTTAGGCAGGCCGGTTGCGCAATACGTTTTGCAGCTATTACAGACGTCTGTGGTAATATCTGCGCCACTAAAATTTTGTACTTTTTTGGAGTTATCGGATGAAAGTTACACTGCCTGATTTTCGCCGCGCCGGGGTATTGGTGGTGGGTGACGTCATGTTGGATCGCTATTGGTATGGGCCGACCAGCCGTATTTCACCGGAAGCGCCGGTGCCGGTGGTCAAGGTTGAAACCATTGAAGAGCGTCCCGGCGGTGCAGCAAACGTGGCGATGAATATCGCTTCGCTGGGTGCCAACTCACGCCTGGTGGGCTTGACCGGTATTGATGACGCGGCGCGTGCACTGAGCGCCAAGCTGAACGAAGTGAACGTGCGCTGTGATTTCGTTTCGGTACCGACGCATCCGACCATCACCAAGCTGCGCGTGCTGTCACGCAACCAGCAACTGATCCGTCTCGACTTCGAAGAAGGGTTCTCCAACGTCGATTCGCAACCCATGCTGGAACGCATCCAGCAGGCGCTGCCGCAAATTGGTGCGCTGGTGTTGTCTGACTACGCCAAAGGCGCGCTGAGCCAGGTACAGAGCATGATCCAACTGGCGCGGGCCGCCAAGGTGCCGGTGCTGATCGATCCAAAGGGTTCCGATTTTGAGCGCTATCGCGGCGCGACGCTGCTGACGCCAAACCTGTCTGAGTTCGAAGCGGTCGTAGGGCACTGCAAAGACGAAGCCGAGCTGGTCGAACGCGGCATGAAGCTGGTGGCGGACTTTGAGCTCTCCGCGCTGCTGGTCACCCGTTCCGAACACGGCATGACGTTGCTGCAATTGGGCGTTCCGCCACTGCACCTGCCAACCCAGGCGCAGGAAGTGTTTGACGTTACCGGCGCCGGCGATACCGTGATTGGCGTGCTGGCTGCCGCGTTGGCTGCCGGTAACACCTTGGAAGAGTCCTGTTTCCTGGCCAATGCCGCTGCCGGCGTGGTGGTGGGCAAACTGGGGACCTCTACCGTTTCCCCGATCGAGCTGGAAAATGCGGTGCGTGGCCGTGCCGAAACCGGCTTTGGCGTCATGACCGAAGCCCAGTTGAAAACCGCCGTGGCGCAAGCACGTCAGCGCGGTGAAAAAGTGGTGATGACCAACGGTATCTTCGACATTCTGCATGCCGGTCACGTTTCCTATCTGGCGAATGCCCGCAAACTGGGCGACCGCCTGATTGTGGCGGTCAACAGCGACGCTTCCACCAAGCGCCTGAAAGGCGAGACCCGTCCGGTCAACGCGCTGGAAAACCGCATGATCGTATTGGGTGCGTTGGAAGCGGTGGACTGGGTTGTGGCATTCGAAGAAGACACGCCGCAACGCCTGATCGCCGATATCCTGCCGGATCTGCTGGTGAAAGGCGGGGACTACAAACCTGAAGATATTGCCGGCAGCGCCGAGGTTTGGGCCAACGGCGGCGACGTCAAGGTACTGAACTTTGAAGACGGCCTGTCGACCACCAATATTATCAAGGCAATCAAAGACGGGCGTGGCTAACAGACTCTTTTTAGCCTAAATAATTCGAGTGGTATCAAGGCGGTAATCGGGTGAGTAAAAGCAGCCGACGCGGATGCAACTTGAAGTATGGCGGATAAAACGGCGGTGGCAGTGAGTGGACTGAAGCAGGAATTGAGTTTGGCGCAGGGCGTTGGGCTATTGTCCACTTCATTGCTGGGAACGGGGGTGTTCGCCGTTCCTGCGCTGGCGGCCCAGGTGGCGCAGGGCGATAGCCTTTGGGCCTGGCCGGTATTGATTGCGCTGGTGTTCCCGATTGCCATCGCTTTTGCTGCTCTGGGCCGGCATTTCCCCAGCGCCGGTGGTGCCGCGCATTTTGTCGGTCTGGCTTTTGGCCCGCGTATGGCAAAAGTGACCGGCTGGCTGTTTTTGTCGGTGATCCCGGTGGGCCTGCCTGCGGCATTACAGATAGCCGCCGGTTTTTGGCAGGCCGCGTTCGGCTGGAACGCCAATGGCCTGCTGCTGGTGCAAATAGCCACGCTGATGGTGATTTGGCTGCTGGGCACGCGCAGCGCCGGTTCCAGCGCCAATATTCAAACGCTGATCGCCATGCTGGTGGTTGCGCTGGTCGCCGCAATTTGGTGGCGTGGCGGCATCTCTCCTGCTCAAATCCCCTGGCCAGCACTCGACGAAATATCTCCCCCTAATTTGTTCCACGCGTTGGCGGTGATGTTCTGGTGCTTTGTCGGTTTGGAAGCCTTTGCGCATCTGGCAACCGAGTTCCGCAACCCTGAGCGCGATTTCCCGCGTGCCCTGCTGTTTGGCCTGCTGGTCGCCGGGGCGGTGTACTGGGGTTGTACCGTGGCGGTGTTGCACTTTCACGCATACAGTGAACATCAGGCGGCGGCCGCGTCGTTGCCGGGTATCGTGGTGCAACTGTTTGGGCAACATGCGTTGTGGGTAGCCTGCGTCATAGGTTATCTGGCTTGCTTTGCCAGCGTGAATATCTATACCCAAAGCTTCTCCCGGCTGGTGTGGTCGCAGGCGCAGGATCGGCCAGCCAGCGCGTTGGCTAAACTGTCCGCCGGACAGGCACCGGTCAATGCATTAAGCGCGGTGGTGGGCTGCTGCCTGCTGTTTACCCTGCTGATTTATACGCTGAAACTGCCGTTGGATATGCTGTTGGTGTATGCCAATGGCATCTTTGTGCTGATCTACCTGCTGTGTATGCTGGCGGGCTGTCGAATTTTGCACGGACGTTCGCGGTTAATGGCGGCGGTAGGGCTGGGGCTGTGTTTGCTGCTGATGGTCATTATCGGCTGGAAAAGCCTGTATGCGCTGGGGATGTTCGCGTTGATTTGGCTGGTGTTGCCGCGCAGGCCGAAGGCGGCGCTAAAACGGCAGTAAGGGCGCGATGCCGCGCCCTTAGCGGTAACTATTCTGCGTCTGGCTGTTGTGCGGCTGGTGCTGCGTTCAGCTTGCTTTCCAACTCGTTCATGCGCTGTTCCAGCAACGCCAGCTTTTCACGGGTGCGCAGCAGCACCTGTGTCTGAACGTCGAACTCTTCGCGGTTGACCAAATCCAGACGGGTAAGCTGCGACTGCAGCACCTGACGGATTTTCTTCTCAACGTCTTCCCCGAATTCACGTACGCCTTTAGGCATGGATTCATGCACCTGGCGTGCGATCTGTTCAATTTTTTTCGGGTCAATCATGGCGTATCCCTTTCAGAGTTTAATAGCTGTCGTCTAGTGTAATGCGAGTTGCCCGCCGGATAAACTAATAACCGCATTCCCTGTGATTGGCCGAATTGTGCTTTTGCCAATTGCCCTGATTAATCATTAGCGTTATAGTCGAGAAGCTTATTCTCAGGGCGGGGTGCAAGTCCCCACCGGCGGTAAATCACCTTCTACGGTGAAAGCCCGCGAGCGCTCAGCCAGTCTCTTGCAGCTTGGTTAGAGGTCAGCAGATCCGGTGTAATTCCGGGGCCGACGGTTATAGTCCGGATGGGAGAGAGTAACGGTATCTGCCGGGTTTGCGCCCGCTTGCGTTATTTTTTTAGCTATTGCTAGCTACTCCTCAAGATCGCCCTGGTTCTGGTAATCCATAATTTTTTAATGAGGTTTTTTACCATGAATCAGACCCTACTTTCAGATTTCGGCACGCCGGTAGAACGCGTAGAGCGAGCTATTGAAGCATTGCGCAATGGCCGCGGTGTAATGGTGCTCGATGATGAAAATCGTGAAAACGAAGGTGATATGATCTTCGCCGCAGAAACCATGACCGTTGAGCAGATGGCACTGACCATTCGCCACGGCAGCGGTATTGTGTGTCTGTGTCTCACCGAAGAACGTCGTCAGCAGCTCGAACTGCCGATGATGGTGACCAACAACTCCAGCCAGTTCCAGACGGCCTTCACCGTGACTATCGAAGCGGCGCAGGGCGTGACCACCGGCGTGTCCGCTTCCGATCGCCTGACCACTATCCGTGCGGCCGTGGCCGATAACGCCAAGCCAAGCGATCTGAATCGTCCTGGGCACGTTTTCCCGCTGCGCGCGCAGCCAGGTGGCGTGCTGAGCCGTCGTGGTCACACTGAAGCGACTATCGATCTGGTCTCTATGGCCGGTTTCAAACCTGCCGGTGTGCTGTGTGAACTGACTAACGACGATGGCAGCATGGCGCATGCGCCGGAAGTGATCGTGTTTGCCAAACAGCATGATATGACCGTATTGACCATCGAAGATCTGGTGGCTTACCGCCAGGCTCACGAAAAGAAAGCCAGCTGATAACGAACTGACTTTCTGACGATGAAAAAAGCCGCGTAATGCGGCTTTTTTTGTGGCTGAAAACCGTTAACCTATGCCGCCGCTTTGCAACAGCGTCAGGCTGAATCCCATCACCGCCATCCCACACAGCACGCCGTAGCTCGGGTTATTGTGCGGATCGATTTCTTTCGCCAACGGCATCAGTTCATCAACCGACAGCGCCACCATGATGCCGGCAACCGCCGCCATAATCGACGCCATTACCACCGGCGAAATCATCGGGCCAAGCAGCAGGAACGCCAATACGCCGCCGAGAATCTCCGCCATGCCGGAAATACCGGACCACAGCAGGGCTTTGGTCTTGGAGCCGGTTGCGGCATACACCGGGCCAGCCACCGCCAGACCTTCAGGAATATTGTGGATAGCCACGGCCAACGCAATGCCCATGCCCAGTTCCAGGTCGGCGCTGGCGGTGACGAAGGTAGCGATGCCTTCCGGGAAGTTGTGCAGGCTGATGCCCAGCGTCAACAGCACCGCGGTGCGCTTCAGGTTGTGCGGTTTCAGCGGTTGCTGCATCAGATCCTGCGGGTGCTGGTGCGGCAGCATGCGGTCCAGCGCGAAATACCCCAGCAGCCCAAGCATGAACATGCCGTAACCCATCATCGGCGACATGCCGACGGTGTGCAGCGCCGCGGGCAGCATTTCCATCAGCGATATCAGCAGCATAATCCCGGCGGCAAATCCAAGAGCAAAAGCCAGCATTCGGTTGGAAGGCTTCTGGCCAATAATGCCGAACAGGGCGCCGACAAAGGTGGCACCGCCGGCCAGCAAGGTCAGGAGCAGCGGTACGGACATGGTTGTCTCCTTTTATGCTGAAATTATCGTTTATTTTCTGATACTAACAGAGTAAAGGCATAAATCGAGTGGATTTGGCTGATTGTTTCTATCGTTTTAACCGTTCAAATTTATTGAAGATCATCATCACGGTTATCCGGCTGTGTCGCCGTGGCAAACGGCGTAGTCTAGTCCCCATCATGTTTGCGACTGACCAAGGATCTTGTATGAACAGCTCTCGTATGCCTGCACTTTTTCTCGGCCACGGTAGCCCGATGAACGCGCTGGAAGAAAACCGCTATACCCAGGCCTGGCGTCATCTGGGTGAAACGCTGCCGCGCCCGAAGGCCATCATTGCCGTTTCTGCTCACTGGTACACCCGTGGCACTGCGGTGACCGCGATGGAAAAACCAAGAACCATCCATGACTTTGGCGGTTTCCCGCAGGCGTTGTTCGATACCCGGTATCCGGCGCCAGGATCCCCTGAGCTGGCGGCGCAGATCCAGCAAGTGTTGGCGCCGATTACTGTCACGGCAGACGACAGCGAATGGGGCCTGGACCACGGCACCTGGGGCGTGTTGATTAAAATGTATCCCGAGGCGGATATTCCGATCGTGCAGCTCAGCATCGACGGCACCAAACCGGCGGAATACCATTATGAACTGGGCCGTAAACTGGCGGTGTTGCGTGACCAGGGGGTGATGATCGTCGCCAGCGGCAACGTGGTGCATAACCTGCGGATGGTAAAATGGCAGGGGGACGCCACCCCTTATCCGTGGGCCACTTCGTTTGACCGGTTTGTGCGTGATAACCTGAATTATCAGGGGGATAACCACCCGTTGGTCAATTTTATGCAGCACGAAGGCGCAGCGCTGTCTAACCCGACGCCGGAACACTACCTGCCGCTGTTATACGTACTGGGCAGTTGGGACGGCAAAGAGGCGATAACCCTTCCGGTGGAGGGCATCGAGATGAGCGCACTGAGTATGCTGTCGGTGCAGGTTGGCTAAAGGCTCTACGCCGGCCTCAGGCCGGCGTAGATTGATCGGCAAAGCCGCAGGATTGGCGGATCACCAGCGAAGGCGGCAGGATGATGCGTTTTGGCGGCTCATCATTGCCTTGAATACGGCTATACAGCAGTTCCCCCGCCTTGCGGCCGATCTCGCGGGAGGCCACCGATACGGTGGTCAAACCCGGCTGCACCAGCGACGCTTCGGTAATATCATCAAATCCTATCAGCGCGAAATCACGGCCAATCTGGCGCTCGAGTTTGCGTAATGTCTGCATCACACCCAACGCGACAATGTCCTGATAGCATAACGCCGCCGTGATTTCCGGATGGGCCATCAACAACTGCTCTGCAGCCTTGGCGCCGGAGCTTTGGCTGGCCTCGCTGTCGACGATCCATTCGCCCTTGACCACAATCCCCCGTTCCAGCAGCTTGCTGGTGTAACCCCCCAACCGCTGCGCGCGGGTGGTGGAGTTGATGGATCCTCCGATGAAAGCAATATTGCGATGGCCAAGATCCAACAGATGCTGGGTTGCCAACTGTGTGCCAAGGAAGTTATCTGTGCCGACAAAGTCAAAGTGCGCATCAGCCACCGGCCTGACCACCATGATGGCCGGGATCTTGCGGCGTTTCAGCGTTTCAAAAAACAGGCTCGGCGTTTGTCGGGCGGCACACAGCACCATACCGCTGGCGCTGTTTTGCAGCAGCGAGTCGACAAATTTTTGTTGCCTGTCGGCCGATTCTTCGCTGTTGGCCAGAAACAGCATCAGTTGATGGCGTTCCATTTCCTGACTCAACCCGGCGGTCATCTCGGCGTAAAAAGGGTTGGTGATGTCATGTAGCAGCAGGCCGACCTGATTGCTGCTGCGATTGCGCAGGTTTGCCGCGGTCTGATTGTAAACGTAGCCCAGATGATCGATGGCGCTCAGCACACGCTTGCGTGTTTCATCCGATATGCGGCCACGGTTGCGCAATACCATCGAAACCGTAGCGGTGGAGACTTTTGCGTATGCGGCGACATCCGCCAAGGTTATGGTGCTCATTTCATCTCCTGTCGATACCGGCTTTCACATCAGGGTATATCGATTAACCTTTTTCAGTGTGATTCCGTTAAATAGAGTGTGACGAAGATCGCGATTTATAAGCTTTTTAGCAGGTTATTATCCGTTATATGAGGTTAATCTCGTTAATCAGCCTGTTTGTTATAAGGTTAATCGATTAATCTTTTTCTATCTATTCAGTGCATAGGCAGAAGGATATGACAGAGCAACAGCGCAACGCAACAAGCTATGACAAACACCCGGAAGTGGCGGTTCAGGGCTTTGATCATGCCGCCTGGCAAGGTTGGCCGGCGGTGGTCGAGGCAGTCAGCCGCAAGGTTGCCGCCCTCGGGTTACGCAAAACCCTGTTGGTGGTGGATTGCTACCCTGGGGTGAATTTGGCAGAACTGAGCGAGAATCTTATCCATCCGCTGAAGCCCGCCAGCAGTATCAACGCCGAATTGGCCAAATATGATGAATCGCATATTCACGCGATGATTGAGCGCAACTTAACCGATGACCGCGTTTTTGGCGTGCTGTCATGCCATCAACTGCCTGAATTTTTTGATGATGAGCGCGTGCAGCAGCTACGCGATCAAATTGCGAGCGTCGAAAGTGGCCTGGTAGTGATTTATGGACCGGGCGCGGCGTTGATCGCCGAGGGTGATGTGCTGGTGTATGCCGACATGGCTCGCTGGGAAATCCAGCAGCGTTTTCGCCGTGGTGAACTGGGCAACTGGGGCGTCACCAATGTGGACGAAGACGTGTTGCGTCGTTACAAGCGGGCCTTTTTTGTGGAATGGCGGGTGTTCGATCGCCATAAAACCCCGTTGTTGCAGCGTGCTGACCTGGTGTTGGACACCAACCAGGCAGGTAAGCCCAAGGCCGTGAGTGGCGAGGCATTCCACGCTGGATTGCAGCAGGTCACCCAACGTCCATTCCGCGTCGTGCCCTTTTTTGACCCCGGTATTTGGGGCGGTCAATGGATGAAACAACAGTTCGATCTCGACCCGACGGCAGCCAACTACGCGTGGTGTTTTGACTGCGTGCCCGAGGAAAACAGCCTGCTAATGCGTTTTGGTGACGTTCGGGTCGAGATCCCCTCACAGGATTTGGTGCTGTTATATCCGAGGCCCCTGCTGGGCGAGCGCGTACACGCCCGTTTCGGCGCCGAATTCCCGATCCGTTTTGACCTGCTGGATACTGTCGGCGGGCAAAACCTCAGCTTCCAGGTGCACCCGCTGACGGAATACATCCAACAGCATTTCGGCATGCATTACACCCAGGATGAAAGCTATTACATTCTGGCGGCAGAGCAAGACGCCGAAGTGTATCTGGGGATGAAAAACGGTACCGATCCGCAGGCGATGATGGCCGATCTGGCGGCCGCCCAAAGGGGTGAAAAGGCGTTCGACGATTGCCGTTTTGTGAACCGCTTCCCGGCGCGTAAACACGATCACTTCCTGATCCCAGCAGGGACGGTGCACTGCTCAGGTGCGGGTACCATGGTGCTGGAGATCAGCGCTACGCCGTACATTTTCACCTTCAAACTGTGGGACTGGGGCCGTGTGGGATTAGATGGCCTGCCGCGTCCGGTGCATTTGCAGCACGGTGAGCAGGTGATCAACTGGCAATGCGACACCGACTGGGCAACGGAGCATCTGGTTAACCACGTTGAACCGGTTGCTGAAGGGCAAGGCTGGCAGGAAGAGCGAACCGGCCTGCACGAGCGCGAATTTATCGAAACCCGCCGTCACTGGTTCAGTGAACCGGTATTACACCATACCGAAGGGCGAGTGAACGTGCTGAACCTGGTGGAAGGAGAAGAGGCAGTGGTTGAAAGCCCTGAGGGCCATTTCGCTCCCTTTGTGGTGCATTACGCGGAAACCTTCATCGTCCCGGCTGCGGTCGGGGCGTATCGCATCAGCCCACATGGCCGCAGCCTGGGTAAAACCCTGGGCACCATCAAAGCCTGGGTAAGGGGATAAACATTATGTTGAAAGTGATTGTGACTTCTCATGGGCCGCTGGCCGAGGCGTTACTGAGCAGCGCGCGCATGGTTTACGGCGAGTTGCCGGGGACCAGTCATGTCGGTCTGAGTGAAGGCGCCGGCATCGAGGCTTTTAAGCGGGACTTTGCCGACGAACTGCGTCGGGTGAGCGCAGGGGCTGACGGTGTGTTGATACTGTGCGACATGCTGTGCGGTACGCCGTACAACGTGGCCTGTCGTCACGCCTTTGATCCCAATGCGCCAGTGCCGATGGCGGTAGTGACCGGCGTGAATTTCCCGATGTTGCTGATGAGTGCCGAATTGCTGGAAGGAAAGGATGTTCAACTGGCGGCACAAGAGCTGGTGGCGCAGGGCGGTGAGGCGATTGCGCTTGCCCGTCCGGCGGTGACGGCGCAAATGGACGATTTCTGAGGAGAGAGTATGGCTATTTCATTCGTACGTATCGACGACCGGGTCATTCACGGTCAACTGGTGACCCGCTGGGCGAAAGAGCTGCCCTGCGACGGCATCGTGGCGATTGATGATGAGGTCGCGGCAGATCCGCTGTTGTCATCGGTGATGAAAGGGGCAGTGCAGGACACCAAGGTATGGCTGTTCACCGTACAGCAGGCGATAGAAAAACTGCCGAAGGTGATCGCCAGCGACAAGCAGTACTTCGTGATTGGCAAATCGCCGGTCACGCTGCGACGGCTGATGGAAGCAGGAATCGACCTCAGCAATCGCAACAAGAAAATCAACGTCGGCCCGATGTCTGCCCGCAAAGACACGGTGACTATCGGCCCGAATCAATCCGTGACGGTAACAGAGTCGGAAGCCTTCGATTTCCTGACCGAACACGGCCATGCCATCGAATTCCGTTTAGTCCCGGACGCCAGCCATTTCAGCTGGCTGGATGCAAAAAAGAAACTCAAATAAGCCTGAACGGCGGGAGTGAACTATGTGGTTTGAAGCGACGCTTATCGGGATACTTTGCTATCTCGGCGCGCTGAGCAGCCCCTGGCTGCTGGGACTGACCGGAGGCTGGTATATTCTCAGCCGTCCGCTGGTCTCCGGCATGCTGGTGGGGGCTATCCTCGGCGATGTACAGACCGGCATCATCATTGGTGTGGCGGTACAGGCGGTTTATATCGCCATGGTTACACCGGGCGGATCGATGCCGGCCGACCTCAATTTTGTAGCATTCCCGGCGATTGCGCTGGGCATTCTTTCCGGTAAGGGGCCCGAGGTGGCCGTCGCCCTGGCAGCGACTATCGGCATCATGGGCACCGTGCTGTTCAATGCCATGATGGTACTCAATTCCTACTGGAACCACCGCGCGGATCTGGCGGTGGAGCGCGGGGACGAACAGGGCATTTACCTTAACAGCGCCATCTGGCCGCAGGTCACCAACTTCCTGCTGCGCTTTGTACCGACGTTTATCGCCGTCTTTTTCGGGGCGCGCTATATCAACGCCTTTATGGACAGCTTGCCGACGTTGGTGCTGACTACCATGAACGTGGTCGGCGGCATTCTGCCTGCGGTCGGTATCGCCATTCTTCTTAAGCAGATTATTAAAAGCTACAGCATGCTGATTTACTTCCTGGTGGGGTTCATCTGCATTGTTTTCCTCAAGCTGAATATGGTGGCGCTGGTGATTGTCGGCGCGCTGCTGGCATTGATTCACTACAACTATAAGCCAGAGCCGCAGGCGGCTGCCGCACAGGCCGCGCCTCAGGCTGACGATGAGGATGAATTCTGATGGATACGCCAACACCAAAATTGAATAAGCAGGACCTGCGTCGTTGCTGGCGCAGTTGGATGATGTACAACCTGTCGTCGATGAGCTTTGAACGTCTGGAATCTTACGGTTTCTGCCTGAGCATGATGCCGGCGCTGAAAAAACTGTATCCGGAAAAACAACAGCGCATTGAGGCCATTCGCCGCCATACTTCGTTCTATAACACCGAGCCGCAGCTGGGCGCGATTGTTAACGGCATGGTGATAGGGCTGGAGGAAAAGCGTGCCAACGGTGAGCCGATCGACGGTGAAACCATCAATACGCTCAAGGTCGGCCTGATGGGGCCGGTGGCCGGTATCGGCGACTCCATGGTGCCGGGCATGTTGCTGCCCATTTTGTTGAGCATCGGTATGGCGCTGGCTGCCGGCGGCAGCGTGATTGGCCCGTTATTCTACATTATGGCGTTCAGCCTGATCGTCATTCCCGGGTCTTACTGGCTGTTTATGAAGGGCTACCATATGGGCTCCGGCTCGGTGGAAATGCTGGTCAGCAGCAAGTCCTCACGCCTGCGAGAAGCGCTTTCCCTACTGGGAGTGTTCGTTATGGGCGGCGTAGCCGCGAGCTACGTCAAACTGGGCACCGGCCTGGAGTTCATCACCAAAGACGGGGTGAATATTCACCTGCAGCAAATGCTGGACGGCATTTTCCCTAACCTGATGCCGCTGATCGTGGTGCTGATGACCTGGTATCTGATGGCCAAGCGGGGATTGTCACCGGTGAAAGCGATGTTGGGGCTGTTGGCCCTGGCAGCGGCAGGGGTGGCCTGCGGCTTGTTCTCCTGATACCCGTTGCCCTTCAAGCTGCAGCCAGGCGCCTGGCTGCAGCTTGAAACTCATAGGGTAGAAATTTCCTATTATTGAATTAGACAGTAATCTTTAGGGCTCAAACCGCTGCCATTTTTCCGCTACGCTGCCCGGTTTGGAAATGAACTGGAAGCGCGCCGGATCGGTTTCAAACTGCGAGTAGAGCGGGGCATCACTCAGACCGAATTCATGGTATTGGCGTGGGCCGATGGCGTGCAGCCGGCCGGATTGATAACGTGGGTTCTGTTGCCAGATTATATTGTCGCCCTGCAATAGCGGGTACCACGCCAGTCCTTTGTATTCACGCACGGCATCGTATTCAAAGCCATATTCACGATCGCACCAGGCCGCGAAGGTCAGCGGCTGGTGAGGATCGGCAGAAATCGTGGCGTGGGCCCAACCCGGCGGCACCAGCACTTTCTCGCCGGGTCCGGCGTGGACGGCGAAGCAGCGGCCCGGTTCATATTCCACCTGTTCCTGCATGTAAATGATCGCCTTTCCCTGCCAGATTTCATACAGCTCTGGTGGTGACCAACCGCTGTGCGCGCTGATACGGTGTACGTGTCCCTGGCTGCGTATCGGCTCCTGGCCCAATTGCCCTTGGGCATAGGTGACAATGCCGAACAACAGCATGCGTTTCTTCAATTCGGCCAAATGTTGCTGTTTCGCGACGTCCATCGCGATGGCATAAACCTGCTCTGGTCCCTGGCAGTCAGGATCGCGCAGGGAACGGCGGATTTGCTCCAGCGTGCGTATCTCCGGCAAGGGGCCAATCACGTCATTGCCATAGCCAAATCCCATCGGGCTGTCGCTAATACGGACATCAAGCCCAAATCGCAGCATTGAGTCACTCATATTGCGCCTCCGCCTTCCAGCCATCGCCATCGGCAAAGACCCGCAGCTTGAAACCCTGAGGCTGCAACGCATCGTAGTTGTGGCCGGCGACCGTTGGCCACACCGCCAGCGCAGAAAGCACGTCATTGCCGATATTGATCAAACGGTGGGCAGTAAAGGAGGGGATATGATGAACGCTACCGGGGGAAACCTGTTCCAGCGTACAAGCGCCGTCCTGGTGTTGCAGCAACAGCAAACCTTGGCCCCGTAGGCCAAAATAGAACTCGGCCTGTTCTGGCCGCTGGTGAAAATGCCCACGGGTCATAAAGAATTCGTCGCCCACCCGGCCAGGTTGCAGATGAGTGGTGCCGACAAACAGCTCGCCTTCCTGCTGCACGGAAGGCAACATTTCAACCTGATAGACGGCAAGCGCCGCCGGTAAGCTTTGCCAGGCCACGGCATCGGCAAAGATCCCCGACAGGCTACCCAGCGTCGTGGATTTGCGTTGAACATCAGGTGCGGTAAAGCATCCGTCCGCCAGGTTGACCTGCGGTGGGATCATGGACGTCAGTTTCATATCTGGTTGCTCCGCCCGAGGAGAACAGACGCTTCGAGTATAGAAGGTTAATCGATTAATCACCAGGCGAAATGCATAAAAAAAGCGCGATAAGATCGCGCTTTTTACCCAAGAACTGAGCCGTTAGCCGAGAATGATATGCGGATAGAAACGCGACAGATCCTGGGTGATCAGTTCACGATCTTCGCGCAGGCCGATCCCGCAGGGTTGATCGTCCACCAGCCAACTGCCGATCAGCGTATAGCTGCCTTCGAACTGGGGCAGCGGGTGGAACTGCTGCACGATCATGCCTTCTTCGCCGTAAGGGCCATCGACGCTCGCGACCTGCTGGCCGTTCTGCACGATCTGGATATTGGCGCCTTCGCGTGAGAACAGCGGCTTGGTGACGTAGTGGTCAAGCTGCGGGTGCTCGTCTTCTGCAAAGTAGGCCGCCAGCAGATTTGGATGATCCGGGAACATTTCCCACAGCATCGGCAGCAGTGCCTTGTTGGAAATGATGCTTTTCCATGCCGGCTCCAGCCAGCGTACGCCGGCGTCTTCCAGCTTGGTGGAAAACATCTCGCGCAGCATGAACTCCCACGGATAAAGCTTGAACAGGTTACCGATGACCTGGTTCTGCAGGTCGGTAAACTGGCCTTTTTCACCCAGGCCAATCTCTTCCATAAACAGGAATTCGGTCGGCACGCCGGCTTCCAGCGCGCAATCTTGCAGATACTGCACTGTCCCGCGATCTTCTTCGCTGTCCTGGCAACAGGCCATATGCAGCAGGCCAAAACCGTGGTGCGCTTTCAGATCGGCGAAACGCTCGATCAGCTTTTCCTGCAGGCTGTTGTACTGATCGGATTCCGGGCTAAGGTTGCCCGCATTGATCTGATCTTCCAGCCACAGCCATTGGAAAAAGGCTGCTTCATACAGCGAAGTTGGCGTATCGGCGTTGTTCTCCAGCAGCTTGGGCGGGTTAACGCCGTCGTAGGCCAGATCGAGACGCGAATACAGCGAAGGCTGGTTGGTGCGCCATGAACTGCGCACGAATTCCCAGGTGTGTTTCGGGATGCGGAACTTGGTCATCAGCGCGTCGCTGCTGACCACTTTCTCTACCACCTGCAGGCACATCTGGTGCAATTCAGCGGTAGCGTTTTCAATTTCTTCAATCTGCGCCAGCGTGAATTGGTAATAGGCATCCTCACACCAGTAGGGTTCGCCGTACATGGTGTGGAAGCGGAAGCCAAATTCGGTGGCTTTTTCGCGCCAGTCCGGACGCTCGGTAATCGCAACGCGTTTCATGCATTAACCGCCCATGCTGCGTGAGCCGGAATTGGACGTTGCGCTGCTGCGCTGCATGCTGGTTTGCTTGGCCACGGATTCACCGAAGCCACCGCGGGTGACGGTATTGGTCACTGCCGGTTTTGGCGCCATCGCGGTTTTCGGCACCGTCATGGTGCGGCCGCCTGCGGTGGCTGGGCCGTAGCTCTTGCCACTGGCGTCAACAAACTTGCCGTTTGCCGGGCTGGCTGCATTTTTCGAGGTGAACAGCGGTTGCTGAGCAAAACCGGAGCCGCCCATCATGCGGCCCATCATGTAACCGGCCATCAGCGGCATCCAGAAGCTGCCGCTGCTCTGCGACTCTGCGGCCATGCCGGCCTGGGCCGGAGCAGGTGCCTGAGTACATTGAGCTTCGCCGAACTCGGCGACGCAGTCTTCGCGGGTTGCGTATTTCGGCGCCGTTTTCTCGGCTTCTTTCAGGGCGTTGTTATAGGCGGTGGTGCACTGCTCGCTCATGGAAGGGTTGTTGCGCGAACAGTCGTCGGCATTCTGATACATGGAGACAGTTTCATCGCTCTTCTCGCAGCCGGCCAGCATAAAGACTGCGCTGATCGCCAAAGCCACGGGGGCAACACGGTAGTTGCGCCAGGATTTGCGGAACGTCTCTTGGTTGATGTTTTTTGTCCGTTTCATCGTTAGTAATCCCATCAGTCGGGCTGTTTTCGCCCTTTCCCAGTAGTGGCCGTAAGAATAGGGGAAAGATGGTCAAAATTAAAGCTGAAACGCCCACAGAATCCACTCTTTACGCAGTTATACGTTGGGCTGTGCACCAGCTCGCTTTACTGACTAAAAAAGCGGCGTCAGGGTTTCATTATGGAACGTGAAGGGGAAAGTAATGTTCCATAATGAAACGAAAAATCCCGAGATCGCAAAGCGAGCGGCAAGCCCTATAGTCAGTCCATAACAACGCGGCGGCACAAGACCGACGCAGCATCACCTGATATCTGAACGTTACCATCGCCAATTTCCCTACAAGGATCCGGTTATGTTGAGAATCATCCAGTCTCCAGGCAAGTACATTCAGGGCGCCAACGCATTGGCCGCCGTGGGCGAATACGCCAAAAACCTTGCTGACCATTATTTCGTGATTGCCGACGACTTCGTGATGAAGCTGGCGGGCGATACCCTGATGGGCAGCCTGCAGCAGCACGGGGTGAAGCACCATGCCTGCGTGTTCAACGGCGAATGCTGCCATAAGGAAATCGACCGGCTCGGCCGGGAGCTCAAGGCTCACGGCTGTCGCGGAGTGATTGGCATCGGCGGTGGCAAAACGCTGGATACCGCCAAAGCGATTGCGTATTACCAGCATCTGCCGGTGGTGCTGATCCCGACCATCGCCTCTACCGATGCGCCGACCAGCGCGTTATCAGTGATTTATACCGAACAGGGCGAATTTGCCGAATACCTGATTTACCCACGCAATCCCGACATGGTGGTGATGGACAGTGCAATTATCGCCAAGGCCCCGGTGCGGCTGCTGGTGGCAGGCATGGGCGATGCGCTGTCGACTTATTTTGAGGCGCAGGCGTGTTTCGATGCGCAGGCCACCAGTATGGCGGGCGGCAAATCGACGCTGGCAGCCCTCAGCCTGGCGCGCTTGTGTTATGAGACGCTGTTGGCGGAGGGCGTCAAAGCCAAGCTGGCGGTCGAGGCCGGAGTGGTGACGGAGGCGGTCGAACGCATTATCGAGGCCAATACCTACCTGAGCGGCATCGGCTTTGAAAGCAGCGGATTGGCGGGAGCGCATGCCATCCACAACGGCTTTACCGTGCTCGAAGAGTGCCATCATCTGTACCACGGCGAGAAAGTGGCTTTTGGCACGCTGTCGCAGCTGGTGCTGCAAAACAGCAGCATGGAGCAGATCGAAACGGTGCTGGATTTCTGTCAGCAGCTCGGTTTGCCGATCACGCTGGCGCAAATGGGGGTTAGCGGCGATGCGGCAGAGAAAATCATGGCGGTTGCCGAAGCCAGCTGCGCTGCCGGCGAAACTATCCACAATATGCCGTTCAAGGTCACGCCGGCCAGCGTTCAGGCGGCTATTCTGACGGCAGATCGGCTGGGCAATGCCTGGCTGCAACGACACTCAAGCTGATGCCGCAGGGGCGCAGCAGGCTGCGTCCCGTGGGCCAAACGAGGAAATAACCGTGAAGAAACTGATTAATAAGGTGGAATCGGTACTGGAAGAGCAACTGCTGGGGCTGGCAGAGGCGCACCCGGAGCTGTTGGTGCATCAGGAGCCGGTGTTCGTCACTCGCGCCGACGCGCCGGTCGCGGGCAAAGTGGCGATCCTGTCCGGCGGCGGCAGCGGCCATGAGCCGATGCACTGCGGCTTTGTCGGCGAAGGCATGCTCGACGGTGCCTGCCCGGGCGAAATTTTCACCTCGCCAACGCCGGACAAAATGTACGAGTGCGGCCAGGCGATCGACGGTGGTGCCGGGGTGTTGTTGCTAATAAAAAACTATACCGGCGACGTGCTGAACTTTGAAACCGCCACCGAGCTGCTGCATGACAGCGGCGTCCAGGTGGCGACGGTGCTGGTGGACGATGACGTGGCGGTCAAAGACAGCCTGTTCACCGCCGGACGTCGCGGGGTGGCCAATACCGTGCTGATGGAAAAATTGCTCGGTGCGGCAGCGGCGCGCGGCGACGATCTGGATAGCCTGGTGACGCTGGGCCACAGCATCAACAATCACGGGCATTCGATCGGCATCGCATTGGGAGCCTGTACCGTACCGGCCGCCGGCAAGCCCTCGTTCGTGCTGGCGGAAAACGAGATGGAGTTTGGCGTCGGCATTCACGGCGAGCCGGGCATTGCACGGCGTCCGTTTACCACCCTCAATGCGGCGGTGGACGACATGTTCCATACCCTGATAGACCATGGCCATTACCAGCGCACCCTCCGCGTTTGGGATCGTCAGCAGGGGGAATGGCGTGATGAAGCGCAAACCAAGCAGCCGCTGACGCGCGGCGATCGCGTGATTGCATTGGTGAATAACCTGGGTGCGACACCTTTGTCCGAGCTGTATGGCGTCTATCACCGTCTGGCGGAGCGTTGTGCCGAAGCAGGCCTGATCGTCGAACGCAGCCTGATCGGTTCTTACTGCACGTCGCTGGACATGCAAGGGGTTTCAATCACGCTGCTGAAGGTGGATGACGAGTTGTTGTCGCTGTGGGATGCGCCGGTGAAAACGCCTGCGCTGCGTTGGGGTTGCTGAGGAGGAATTATGGCGTTAACCAAACAACAAGTGGTCGATTGGCTGATGCGTTGCGGCGAAGTGTTTACTCAGCAGCGCGATTTCTTGACCCGGCTGGATACCGAGATCGGCGACGCCGACCACGGGCTTAATATGAACCGCGGCTTCAACAAGGTGGTGGAGAAACTGCCTTCGGTGGCGGACAAAGACATTGGTTTTATCCTGAAAAACACCGGCATGACGCTGCTGTCCAGCGTGGGCGGCGCCAGCGGTCCGCTGTTTGGCACCTTCTTCATCCGTGCGGCGCAGGCGGCGAATGCCAAGCAGAGCCTGGATCTGGCGGAGCTGCATCAACTGATGCAGGAAGGCGTTGACGGCGTAGTAATGCGCGGCAAGGCGGAACCGGGTGATAAAACCATGTGCGATGCCTGGTGGGCGGTGGTGGACAGCCTTGGTCAGTCGGTTGAGCAGCAGCTTGGCGTCGCGGAAGCCCTGCAGCGCGCCAGTGAGCGGGCAGAGCAGGCGGTCGAAAGCACTATCACCATGCAGGCGCGCAAAGGGCGAGCCAGCTATCTGGGTGAGCGCAGCATCGGTCATCAGGACCCGGGCGCGACTTCGGTGATGCTGATGATGAAAACGCTGGCAGAGGTCGCCGGCCAATAGCAGGAGGCGAGATGATCAATATCGTTGTTGTTTCACACAGTGCGCAGTTGGCTCGCGGCGTTGAGGAACTGGCATTGCAGATGATGCGTGGCGACGGCTGCAAACTGGCGCTGGCAGCGGGTGTCGATGATGCGGAGCATCCGATAGGCACCGATGCGATCAAGGTGATGGAGTCGATAGAGTCGGTGGCTGAGGGCGCGGGCATTGTGGTGCTGATGGACCTGGGCAGCGCGCTGTTGAGCGCCGAAACCGCCATCGATCTGCTGGATCCGGCGCTAGCCGCCAAAGTCAGGCTGTGTTCGGCGCCGTTGGTTGAAGGGACGCTGGCCGCCGTGGTTGCCGCAAATGCCGGCGCGGGGCTGGAGCAGGTGCTGGCCGAGGCGCAAGGCGCGCTGCAGGCCAAGCAGGCGCAACTGGGCGAGGGTACTGCGCCCGTGGTCAAAAAGGTTGAATTACCGCTGACGCAGGGGAAAAGCGTCAGTTGGACGGTGCAGAACCCACATGGGCTGCACGCCCGCCCGGCGGCCCGGCTGGCGGAAGCGCTGGCGCCGTTCGATGCCGAACTGGTGCTGGAAAAGCAGGGGCAGTGCGCCAATCCTCGCAGCCTTAACCAACTGGCATTGTTGCAGGTGCGTCATGGCGACACCATCCGGCTGATTGCCGACGGTGCGCAGGCCGACCAGGCGCTGGCGGCCTTTAGCGCATTGGCGGAGCAGCACTTTGGCGAAACGGTCTCTGAGCAAAGCTTACCTTCGCTGCACGGTATCCCGGTGGCGGAAAGCGTCACCAGCGGCCCGGTTTGGCAGGCGTACAGCTTCTGCCCGGCGATCACCGAACGCCAGATTGGCGCCGATGACGTACTCAACGAACAGCAGCGGCTGCGTGAAGCGCTGCAACATACGCTAAGCGATTTGAACCGCCTGGCGGAGCGCACCGGCTCGTTGATTGGCAAGCCGCAGGCGGCGATTTTCGGCGCGCACAGCATGTTGCTGGACGATCCGGACCTGCAACAGGCGGCCTATACCCGCATTGCCCGTCAGCAATGCAGTGCCGAGCAGGCCTGGCAGCAGGAGATGGAAGCGATAGCCGAGGAGTATCGCGCGCTGGACGACGAATATATGCGGGCGCGTGAGCTGGATGTGCGCGACATGCTGCGCCGCACCTTGAGCCATTTGCAGCAGCAGCCGTTGCCGTTAATCACGCTGACCACACCGTCGATTCTGGTGATGGACGAACTGATGCCGTCTGACGTGGTGATGTTAGATCGCCGGCTGGTGCTGGGCATCTGCCTGAGCGGTGGCAATGCGCTGTCGCACAGCGCGATCCTCGCTAAGGCGATGGGGATCCCGATGGTGATTGGCATGCACGACTGCATGAGCAAAACCCGCAACGGCCAAAAAGCGATGCTGGATGCGGCACGCGGGGTATTGCAGCTCAGCCACTGACGGCCGCCTCAGGCGCGCAGCTTAAACTGGCGGATATCAATCTGATACTGTTTGATTTTCCGCCACAGCGTAGTGCGGCCAATCCCCAGCAACTGCGCCATTTCATTCAACTGCCCGCGGCTGACGTTGGCCGCGCGAATGATCGCCTGGCGCTCCATTTCCGCCAATGTTAACAGCGGCATACCCGGCTGCGGATCGCTTTCCAGTAAGGGTTGTTGACCGAGCAGGTGCTCGGGCAGATCGGCCAGTTGCAGGTGGTGGCCGTGGCACATCATCGCCGTGCGCTCCACCACGCCTTTCAGCTCCAGATCGTTGCCGGGCCACAGATAGAGCCCAAGTTGGGTCATCACCTCGTCGTCTACCCGGAAGCGGCACTGGAAATGCTGTTCCAGCGTACGCAGATGATGCTTCACCAACAGTGGAATATCGCTCAGGCGCTGGCGTAACGCCGGGATCTGGATCTCGAACGCCTGCAGGCTGTAAAACAGCTGACGGCGAAAGCGATTTTGCTGCACCAGCAATGGCAGATCGGCGGCGCTGCTGGCGATCACCCGCACGTCGACGGGGATCACCCGGTTAGAGTTGAGCCGCATTACCACGCCGGTTTTCAGCACCTGTAACAGTGCCGACTGCATTTCCATCGGCAAATACTCAATCTGCTCCAGGTACAGCGTCCCGCCGTTGGCCAGTTCAAACTTGCTGAGCTGGCCCGCTTCCTCTTCGTTGGCGTCACTGCCCAGCAGCTCGCGCAGCCCCTGGGCCTCCGGCAATAGCTGACAGTTGAGGGCAATATAGGGCCCGGCGGCGCGATCGCTGGCATTGTGGATCGCCTGGCTGAGCTGTTCCTTGCCGACGCCTTCTTCGCCACACAGCAAAATGGGATGCTGCCCCTTCGCCGCCTGTTGGCCATAGCGGATCAAGCGACGCATCTCCAGCGAGGCGGACGGCATCTGTTCAAAGCTGTGGCTGACGCGCCCCAATTGGCTGCTGACATACTGGCGCAGCCTTTCCAGCGGGTGCAGCAGGGCGATAAAGCTGCAGCGCTCGCCGTCGAAGATCGGCTTCAGGGTCAATAGCGTTGCGATAAACTGCCGCTGGCTCTCAAAGGTGACTTCAACGTGCTGCAGCGCCTGACGCTGGGCGATAGCTCGGTTGAGCAACGCGGGCAGCGTCAGCAGCTGTGTCAGCGGTTTGCCCTGGCTTTGCTGCTCATCCAGTTTCAACAGGGTGGCGGCACGCTGGTTGATGTACTGCAGGTAGCCGCGGTGGTCCCAGGCCATAACGCCGTCATCCACGCCGTCGAGCAGGCCGTAAAGCTGGTTCAGGTGGCGGTTGGACTCGGCAAGGAGGCCATCGGCATTCAGCGAATTGCCGATTTCGCGTGCCAGTGCCAGCGTCAGGGACAGATCGCCGGCGGCGCAGTCGGCCAGCAGACAGCCCAGCGCAATTGACCCGCGTTGACGGCCGCTGTTGTCATAGACCGGGGTGGCGCAGAATGACCAGTCGTGCAGCGCCTGACGCACGTGCTCGCTGCCGCGTACCTGTATCGGATGCCCCTCCGACGCCGCCAGCGACGGTGCATTGGTGCCGATATCACCTTCCGCCCAATAGGCGCCGGGGGTAAACCCCAACAGCTGCAGACGTTCGCGAGTCAGGACATCGCCGCACAGCCACAGCATGCAGCCGCTTTCGTCGAGGATAGCCAACAGGCAGCGGCGCTGTTCCATGTATTCGCAGGCGTCCTCCAACGCTGCCTGGCCGAGCGTCAGCAGATCGTTCTTACGCTGGCAGATTGACGCAAAAGTCGCGCCCAGCGCGCAGTGGGGGGCTTTCCACACCGCAGGCTGCATCAGGCTGCGACAACGTAGCCAGGAAGCATAAATTGCCGGAGCAGGGCGCTGGGCCGGCGGCAGTTCGCCTTCGATCAGGCGTTGCCAGCGTGAAGTGTTCTCCATCGGATCCCATCCAAACGAGATAAAGCGATAGCCGTGATGATATCACCCCCTCTTCTTTTCGACGGTTTGCCGTTGCCATATTGACGATGAAGATCACATCGCAGTGATTTGCCGCTTTTCTGTTATTTTTATTTCTCATAACCTGTCATACAGGTTGATAGCTTCTGCCTGAGGGGCAGGGTACGAATCCGTAATCGGTGATAAATAAAATTTTTTTCTTCAGGAGATAAGGTGATGAAACTGGGTTTCGGTCTGTACAAGCATATGCTGGATGATGAGCACTTTGCCTTTGCTCGCCAGTGCGGTGCGACGCATGTCGTGGTGCACATGGTGGATTACTTTCATCGAAACGATCGTTTTTCTCGTTCGAATCAGCCCGTGGGCGATACTCAAGGGTGGGGAACGGCACAGGCGGAGATCTGGAGCACGGAAGATCTGCTCGATATTCGTGCCCGGATGGAGAAATTCGGCCTGACATTTTTTGCCATCGAAAACTTCGAACCCTGTCATTGGGACGACATTCTGTTTGATGGCCCCAAAAAAACTCAGCAGATAGAAACGGTTAAACAAATTATTCGCAATGTGGGTGCCGCCGGTATTCCCGTTTTTGGCTATAACTTCAGCCTGGCCGGGGTCGCCGGTCGAATAGAGGAAAATAAAGCGCGTGGCGGAGCAAAAACCGTTGGGCTAAACGGAGCCAATGAGCAAACAGAAAGCCCGCTACCGGCCAGCATGGCGTGGAATATGGTGGTGGATGAAAACGCTACAGGGTTGAGAGAGGTGACGACGAAAGAGCAGCTTTGGCAGCGTCTTGAGTGGTTCCTGGCGCAGATTGTCCCGGTGGCGGAAGAGGCTGGCGTCAGGCTGGCAGCGCATCCGGATGATCCACCGCTCGAGTTTGTACGCGGTCAGCCACGATTGGTCAATCAACCGCATTTGTATCAAAAATTGCTGGATTTGCAACCCAGCCACGCGAATGCGCTGGAATTCTGCCTTGGCACTATCGCCGAAATGTCAGAGGGGGATGTTTACCAGGCGGTGGAGCAGTACGCACAACAGGATGCCATTGCTTATATCCACTTTCGCAATGTGAAAGGCAAAGTGCCGTACTACCATGAAACCTTTATCGATGAAGGTGATATAGACATGCCGAAGGTGTTGCGAGTGCTGAAAGAGTGCAAATTTAACGGTGTATTGATCCCCGATCATTCGCCGCAGATGAGCTGTGAGGCGCCATGGCACTCGGGTATGGCCTATGCGATGGGATACATGAAAGCACTTATGCAGGTTATTTGAGCCTTTTCTCGATTTTCAGCCAGTTCTTCTGCCCAAACGCCCAGAAGTGAATTCCTGCTATTGGGGCTGAGGATCCAAATCTATAAGCCGAGACAAAAAAAACGGGGCTGGCAGATGCCATACCCCGTTTTCAATGCTGTGCGCGAATCAGTTGCGGAATGGATTACCGCTGTTGCGTACAGGCGGAGTGGTTGTGCTCACCGGCGCAGAGGTCCGGGTAGCGGCAACCGGTGCCGGCGCTGCGCTTTGCTGTGCAGGCGCATTGTCCTGATAACCGTCGGCATAAGCGTCTTGCGCCGTGGTCGGTGGCGCTACCACGTCTTGCGAGGTAGAGATTGGTTTGCCCAACGCACCGTTCAACAGCATCAGGTCGTTCTCGTTCAAGGTACCGAGTGCGAACTTGATGTTCAACTGGTTGATCAGATAGGTATAACGCGCGCTGGAGAGCTGTTGCTTGGCGTTATACAGCGTGGTGGTGGCATCCAGCACGTCGACGATGGTGCGGGTACCGACCTGATAACCTGCTTCCATTGCATCCAGTGAACTCTGAGCCGACACCACTGCCTGTTTGTAAGCGTTGATACTACTGATCGAGGCGTTCACGTTATTGAATGAGGAACGAACAGTCTGCACCACATTACGGTGTGCACTTTCCAGTTGCTCACTGGCGCCGACGAAGTTGTACTGTGCTTGTTGCACCTGCGAGTTGGTCTGGCCACCGCTGTAAAGCGGCATATTAAAGCTCAGGCCCACTTTGTTCTGACCAATATCGGCGTCTGGCGTTGAATTACGCGAGCCGTTGTTTTTGGTGTTACTGACTGCCGTGGACGCATTGAAGTCAATCGTTGGCATATAGCCGGTTTGCGCAGAGCGGATCTGCTCGCGGGCCAGATCCTGGCTCAGACGGGCGGATAACAGGCTCAGGTTGCGGCTTTCGGCCTCTTTCAGCAGATTATTCACTGCTTCCGGGCGCTGGGTGCTGAAACGGTCGGTATTCAGCGAAGCCAGTTCCGGGTAGAAGGTGCCGGTGACCTGGCGCAGTTTTTCCAACGCGTTATCCAGCGTGTTACGGGCAGTGACTTCCGCCGCCAGCACCGTATCGTAGTTGGAACGGGCGTTCTGCACGTCGGTGATCGCTACCAGACCAACGTTAAAGCGCTGAGTGGTTTGATCCAGGGTGCGATATACCGCCTGTTTCTGCGCTTGGGTATAGGACAGTGAATCGATGGCGCTCAGCACGTTGAAATAGGCGGTGGCGGTATCGAGGATCAGCTGTTGCGACGAAGTCTGGAACGTCACGTCGGAGATGCCGGCAGTTTTTTCCTGTAGCGTCAGCGCGCGCCATTTCGACATGTCGAAGATGGTCTGGGTCAACGCCAGTGAACCACTGGTGGCATCGCTGTTTTGATCGCGACTGTCACGGTAGCCATTGGTGTGGGTATAACCCGCACTTAACCCCAACTGTGGCAGTAAGGGGCTGCGCGCTTCATTGATTTTTTCGAATGCGGCGTCACGGTCAGCGGCGGTTTTGCGCAGATCCGGGTTACTTTCCCTGGCCTGTTTGTAGACCTGCAGCAGGTTCTCTGCCTGGCTCATTGCACTGAAGCCGCCCAGGCTCAGTCCGATAAGAAGGGGGAGCAGTTTCTTCATTTG
>Ga0308167_1000276_pt1 | contig 108616 bp, 83 predicted proteins | sample PhyCR1_2_FD_202138 | JGI IMG/M metagenome (GOLD analysis project Ga0308167, IMG submission 202138) | Phyllosphere microbial communities from UC Gill Tract Community Farm, Albany, California, United States - DLSLRC.R1 | ecosystem: Host-associated > Plants > Phyllosphere > Unclassified | place...
GGCGAGCACGCCATTGTGGTAGATGGCACGGCAGCAGACGGCAGCACGGTCAGCGATGACGTCACCATTATTGTTGATGCGGGCACCGCTGAGGGCGAACCAGAAGGTGAGACCGGTTCAGAAGAAGACACCGGTGAATCTGAAGGCGAAACCGGATCAGAAGAAGACACCACCAGACCGGTAATTACCGACGACGAAGGTAATCCGATTGCCGACGGCACCACCACTAACGACAGCACGCCATCCTTCGGCGGCGAAGGCATGCAGCCTGGCTCAACCGTCACCATCACCGATGGCGACACAGTGATCGGCGAAGTCACCGCAGGCGACGACGGTGAGTGGAGCTTTACGCCGGATCAGCCGCTGACGGACGGCGAGCACGCCATTGTGGTCGACGGCACTGCCGCCGACGGCAGCACGGTCAGCGATGACGTTACCATTATTGTCGATGCGGGCACCGCTGAAGGCGAACCAGAAGGCGAAACCGGTTCTGAAGAAGATACCACGGCCCCGGTTATCACCGACGACGAAGGCAACCCGATTGCCGACGGCAGCACCACTAACGACAGCACGCCGTCGTTTGGTGGCGAAGGCATGCAGCCGGGCTCAACCGTCACCATCACCGATGGCGACACGGTGATCGGCGAAGTCACCGCAGGCGACGACGGTGAGTGGAGCTTCACGCCTGATCAGCCGCTGACAGATGGCGAGCATGCCATTGTGGTCGACGGCACAGCAGCAGACGGCAGCACGGTCAGCGATGACGTCACCATTATTGTCGATGCGGGCACCGCTGAGGGCGAACCAGAAGGTGAGACCGGTTCAGAAGAAGATACCACGGCCCCGGTTATCACCGACGACGAAGGCAACCCGATTGCCGACGGCAGCACCACTAACGACAGCACGCCGTCGTTTGGTGGCGAAGGCATGCAGCCGGGCTCAACCGTGACCATCACCGACGGCGACACGGTGATCGGCGAGGTTACTGCGGGCGACAAAGGCGAATGGAGCTTTACGCCGGATCAGCCGCTGACGGACGGCGAGCACGCCATTGTGGTCGACGGCACGGCCGCCGACGGCAGCACGGTCAGCGATGACGTCACCATTATTGTCGATGCGGGCACCGCTGAAGGTGAACCAGAAGGCGAAACCGGTTCAGAAGAAGGCACTGGTGAATCCGAAGGCGAAACCGGTTCAGAAGAAGATACCAGACCGGTAATCACCGACGACGAGGGTAATCCAATCGCCGACGGCAGTACCACGACTGACACCACGCCGTCCTTCGGCGGCGAAGGCATGCAGCCGGGCTCAACCGTCACCATCACTGATGGCGACACGGTGATCGGTGAAGTCACCGCGGGCGATGACGGTGAGTGGAGCTTCACGCCTGATCAGCCGCTGACGGACGGCGAGCACGCCATTGTGGTTGACGGCACGGCCGCCGACGGCAGCACCGTCAGTGACGACATCACCATTATTGTCGATGCGGGCACCGCTGAAGGCGAACCAGAAGGCGAAACCGGCTCTGAAGAAGGTAATGGTGAACCAGAAGGCGAGACCGGTTCAGAAGAAGGCACCGGTGAACCAGAAGGCGAAACTGGCTCCGAAGAAGGCACCGGTGAATCTGAAGGCGAGACCGGATCAGAAGAAGGTATCACGGCCCCGGTTATCACCGACGACGAAGGTAATCCGATTGCCGACGGCAGCACCACAACCGACAGCACGCCGTCGTTCGGCGGTGAAGGCATGCAGCCGGGCTCAACCGTCACCATCACCGATGGCGACACGGTAATCGGCGAAGTGATCGCGGGCGATGACGGTGAGTGGAACTTCACGCCTGATCAGCCTCTGGCGGACGGTGAGCACGCCATTGTGGTTGACGGCACGGCCGCCGACGGCAGCACCGTCAGTGACGACATCACCATTATTGTCGATGCGGGCACCGCTGAAGGCGAGCCAGAAGGTGAGACCGGTTCAGAAGAAGGCACCGGTGAATCTGAAGGCGAGACCGGATCAGAAGAAAGTAATGGTGAACCAGAAGGTGAGACCGGTTCAGAAGAAGGCACCGGTGAACCAGAAGGCGAGACCGGATCAGAAGAAGCTACCACGGCCCCGGTAATCATCGATGACGAAGGTAATGCGATTGCCGATGGCAGCACCACAACCGACAGCACGCCGTCCTTCGGCGGCGAAGGCATGCAGCCGGGCTCAACCGTTACCATCACCGACGGCGACACGGTGATCGGCGAAGTGATCGCGGGCGACGACGGTGAGTGGAGCTTCACGCCTGATCAGCCGCTTACGGACGGCGAGCACGCCATCGTGGTCGACGGCACAGCAGCAGACGGCAGCACGGTCAGCGATGGTGTGAATATCGTTATTGATGCGGGCACCGCTGAAGGTGAACCAGAAGGTGAGACCGGTTCAGAAGAAGGCACCGGTGAACCCGAAGGCGAAACCGGTTCTGAAGAAGGTAATGGTGAACCAGAAGGTGAGACCGGTTCAGAAGAAGGCACCGGTGAACCAGAAGGCGAGACCGGATCAGAAGAAAGCATCACGGCCCCGGTAATCACCGATGACGAAGGTAATCCGATTGCCGATGGCAGCACCACTAACGACAGCACGCCATCCTTCGGCGGCGAAGGCATGCAGCCGGGCTCAACCGTCACCATCACCGATGGCGACACGGTAATCGGCGAAGTGATCGCGGGCGATGACGGCGAATGGAGCTTCACGCCGGATCAGCCGCTGACAGACGGTGAGCACGCCATCGTAGTGGACGGCACCGACGCCAGCGGTAACGCGGTAAGTGATGAAGTCAGCGTCATTGTCGAAACGCCGGTAATCCCTGTCATTGAAATTACTGATAATAACGGCAACCTGATCCACAGCGGCGACACCGTCAACGACAACGATCCGACAATCAGCGGTAAAGATTTCGTGCCCGGCTCAACGATTGTTATTGCCGATGGTGAAGTCGTACTGGCTAACGTCGAAGTGGATGCTGACGGTAACTGGAGCTTTACCCCTGAGTCTCCACTGAGCGAGGGCGAGCACAGCATCAATGTTACTGTGACCGATCCGCAAGGAGTGACCAATGAAGGAAGCTTCAACGTCATCGTTGACACGACACCGCCAGCAGGCGTTGATATCACAGGCATAACCCTTGTTGATGATAATGGTGATGCCGTTATCGCCTCGGATGTGATGGCAGACAATACCCCTACCTTCAGCGGCCAGAGCCTTGAGGCTGGCGCCACCGTCATTGTTCGCGATGGTGACACCGTGTTGGGTGAAACCACCGTTGACGAAGACGGGAACTGGAGCTTCACCCCATCTGAAAAACTTGTGGATGGTGACCACAGCTTCACCTTTGAAGTGATAGATCAGGTGGGTAACAGCAGTGGAATCTCTGATGCGCTGGATTTAGCCATCTCGGTCAATAAAGGCATTAACACCGGTATGGTGGTTAGTGATGACGACGGCAATATCATCACTGATGGCGATCTCATCAACGACAGCACACCAACCTTCAGCGGTAAAAATCAGTTACCGGGATCTACTGTCACCTTAACCGATGGCGATAGCGTGCTGGGCGTGGTCGACGTCGCCGAAGATGGCAGCTGGAGCATTACGCCCGCAGCGCCACTGGACGATGGCGATCATGCGCTGAGCGTGTCGATTGAGGATCACCAGGGTAATTCGGGCAGCGATACCATTAATGTTGTTATCGACACCCTCGCACCGGAACCGATCAGCCTGGCTGACATCACCCTGACCGACGAGGCAGGCACAATCCTGGAGGCGGGCAGTGAAATTACCGAGACGACCCCGACCTTCACCGCCGAAGGGCTGGAAGCGGGATCCACCGTAGTCGTCCGGGATAATGGCACGGTACTTGGCGAAGCAGCCGTTGACGAAAACGGTAACTGGAGCTTTATGCCAGACGCGGCGCTGAGTGAAGGTGAGCACGACTTCACTTTTGAAGCGGTAGATGCCGCCGGTAACAGCAGCGGTGAATCTGCGGCCGTGGAATATGTTGTGGATTCTGTGGCGCCTGAGGCGGTCAACCTCAGCACAGTGGTGATCACCGATGAAGCTGGGGAGATAACCAATCCGGCAGAAACGCAGAGTGACAGCAAGCTGACGTTCAGTGGCAGCGATCTCGAACCAGGTGCCACGGTGACCCTCTACGATAAAGGCGAAGCGATCGGTGAAACCCCGGTTGCTGAAGACGGAAGCTGGCAGTTTACAGCCGAAGCAGGGCTGTATGACGGCAGTCACGAGCTGACGTTTGTCACTACCGATGCCGCAGGCAACAGCAGCGATCCTTCTGCCGTGCTGCCGTTGAATGTTCAGGCCATTGAGCTGAGCGCGTCAGATAACATCAGTTCAGGCGCTGCGGTAGGCTTCACCTATCCGGTGAGTGTGGAGCAGGATCTGGGGACCGTGCTTAGCGATGGGGGATTGATCGCGTTCAACAACCAGATAACCAGCGATCCGATTGTGGTTAAAGATGGCACCATTATGGATCTGCAGGTTAACGCGACCTCTTCCTCATTCGTTAACGTCGCCAGTAACTCGACGCTGGTACTGCAGAAGTTGGATCCCTCTACCGGAGAGTGGGTCACGGTATCGCAGGAGGAGAGCGGTAACCTGTTCGGGATGTTTGGCATGGGCGCATCGACCTCCTCCATTACGCTGTCGGGATTAACCGCCGGTCAGTATCAGCTGGTCTATACCACTTCAGGGATTAACCTGGGGGCCAGTTTTGACCTCGAAGCCTCGAAGACGGTTTACACCCTGGCAGAACAGGGTACGCCTACCGACTACACCACGGCGATCGGCAACGTCATTACTGACGCCGACAGCGCTTACGGCACCGATGGGATTCCGCACGGCGCTTACACCTCAGTGACGTCGGTGAGCGTGACTAACAACGAAGGCGTAGTGACCTCCACTGAAATGAACCAGGCATCGCCTAAAACCACCCTGGTTGGCCGCTACGGTACGCTGGTGATTAATGCCGATGGCAGCTATGAGTACACGCCTGATTCGTCAATGGACAGCATCGGTAAAGTGGATTCGTTTACCTATACCATTACCGACTCAGCAACCGGTAAGACCGCCTCAGCGCAGCTGCACGTGCAGATTGGTAGCACCAACGACGCACTGCAGCTGAGCTGGAATGCTACCGATCCGGCGGCTAATGCAGTCACCGATATCGCCTCAAATAACGAAGCGAATGCCAGCATTACGGTGATCTATGAAACCTCCAGCGCCAGTGATACCGACGTTAAGCTCACTGCCGGTGGTACCGAGAACTACTCTTCCACCTTCAGCCTGACCGGCACGGACGATATTGTCACCGGTTCGCTGACGCTAACCACCGAATGGGGATTATTTGGCAACAACTTCGCCACCGATCTGAACATCACTTATGCCGTTCAGATGCAGAACGGTGACGGAAGCTGGAGCACGGTGAAGAGCCAAAACGCAGTGGTAGCGGCCGGACAACATAATGCTGAAGTCATTCAGGATGTGGCGATGGCCGATCTGCTCGAGGGTTTAGGTGAAGGCACCTACCGTGTGGCGCTCAGCACTACCGGCGCGGAAAATGTGGTGAAACTCGATCTTGCGGTAGAGACGGTCAGCGCCAGTGATTATGTGATTACCACCGGCGACGTCGCGACAGGCAACATTCTGACCGACGAAGGAACGGACGGCACCGCCGATAAACTGAGTTCGGTGTATACCCGCATCTTTGTCAAAGCCGGCGACAGCAGCAGCGATCGCGCAATTGATGATAGCTATACCCACGTTACCGAAAGTGGCGTCACCATTACTGGCCAGTATGGCACCCTGGTGATTTACAACAACGGCGCTTACACCTACACGCCAGGCACCACTACCTTGCCGGCTGGCTCGGAAGATGTGTTCACCTATGCGCTTAAGGGCGCTAACGGTGAAGTGGTTACCGCGACGGTTACCATTCATCTTGGCGTCGAAGTTGACGGCAGCAACGGAGGCGCACTGGTGTTCCACGGTACTGAAGCAGACGATGTGTTTGATATCCATGACGTCAATTTTACCGCTGTCGAAGGCGGCAACGGCAACGATACGCTGGCGTGGCATGGCAACGGTCAGCTGGTGCTAAGCAGCATCGCCGCTAAGGTCAGCGATATTGAAGCAATCAGTCTGACCTCGACCGATGGAAGCGACAAGCTGGTCATTGATGCGCAGAGTGTGGCTGATGTCACCAACGACGCCAATGCGCTGTACATCAAAGGAGTGGCAGGCGATAGCGTTACGCTGGAAGGTGTCTGGGTAAACAGCGGCACGGTGGTGGTCGAGAATGTTTTCTATACCCACTATACCGCCACGGCTGCAGACAATTCGTCGGTTGATATTTACCTGCAGCAGGGCCTTACGCTCTCCCCGGTCGAATATCAGAACAGCGAGGACGGTACGGCGTACAACGTGGCGGCGTCGCAAGCAGCAACCGGGACGACCAGTGATGACACGTTCAGCCTCAGCGATACCGGCTTTGCCAGTATTGATGGCGGTGAAGGCTTCGATACGCTGGAGTGGAGCGGTACCGGCACCCTGACCCTGAGTGATATCGCCAGTAAAATCAGCAATATCGAAGAAATTGATCTGGTCAACGACAGCAGTGTGAATAATCTGGTGATCACCGCGCAAAACGTGGCGCAGATCACCGATGATCAAAATACCCTGTTTGTGAAAGGTGCGATAACCGACACGCTGACCCTGTCAGGCAGCTGGACGCTGAGTGGTCACGAAGTCTTCAATAACGTTGATTACGTGCACTATGTCAGCACCACCGCGGAGGGTCAGGTCGTTAATCTGTATGTCGACAGCGATATTAAGCAGAGCAGCAGCATTACGCTGGCTGAAGATAACGCGGCTGATATTACCGGGCAGGTTTCTCTGCTTAGCGACAGCATCGACCAGACCACCACCTTAAATACGGCGTTTGGTCACTTTAGCAGTGAAAGCTTCACGATTAACAACATCAGCGATCTGCAGGAAATCAGTATCAGCGTCTCCGGTGCTGAGATCGATACCAGCAATCTCGTATCGATCAACTGGTCATTACAGGTTTACAACAGCCAGACACTGCGCTGGGATACCGTGACTGAAGGGTCTCAGCCGATTACTGCAGGCATCGGGCTGAACGTTTCGCTGGAAGGGCAACCGGCAGGCACCTATCGCGTGGTGGTGGACAGCACCCAGTCCGGTTATCCAGGCCTGTTCTGGACAACCAACTACGATGCGCTGACTGTCCGGGTGGCGGCCAATATTGTCAGCACCACCGATTACAAAGTCAGTACCAGCTCAAGCGTGACGGGCTCGGTCTTTACCAGTGACAGCGCCAGTGACAGCGCACTTCTGGTGAAATCGATCGCCGCCGGGATCGTCTCCGGAGCAGCAAGCTATACGCTGATTGCCGCCGCAGGCACTACCGTTACCGGGACCTACGGTACGCTGACCATCCATAACGACGGCAGTTACACTTATCAACTGAACAGTAACGCGGTGATAAAACTGTCCGGCAGCGAAGACACATTTACCTATGTGCTGGCTGACGGTACGGTTAAAAACCTGGTCATGACGCTGGGTGTCGCCGTGGATGGCTCAGAAGGCGGGGCGCTGATCTTTGCTGGCACGGTGGGCAATGACAGCTTCATGATCCACGATACCCAGTTCACCTCGGTGGATGGAAAAGCGGGTCAGGATACGCTGATCTGGAACGGTGAAGGTGACCTGCAGCTTAGCGAGATTGCCGGCAAGGTCAGCAATATTGAAGCGATCGATCTGCAAAGCAACGCGGTAGCAACGGTGCTGATGCTTGATGCCGATGATATTAAAAACATCACCGACGACAGTAACGTGCTGTATGTACGCGGCGGCAGCGAAGATTCACTCTCGCTGCAAGGGGTCTGGCAGGCGAATGGGGCGGAAACGCTTAACAACATTACCTACACCCTCTACACCGGCACGGCGCTTGATGGCACGCCGATCACGCTCTACGTCCAGCAGGGGCTGACTTTCAACGAAGTGGCTGAAGGTATAACCGGATCGCTGTCTGAAGATGCGTCGGTGGTGTCGGTCAGCCAGAACGGGGAAGTAATGACCGTTGCTGATGATGCGGTGAGCTTCAAAGGCGCTTATGGCACCCTGACGATCGACGGTGAAGGGCATTACAACTATGTTGCGGATGTCACACATGCGCAAAGCGGGCTGACCGATACCTTTACCTATACCCTGTCAGACGGCAGTAATGCTGCACTGAGTTTTAATCTGGGCATTGATGTTGATGGCAGCGCCGGTGGCGAGATTCTGTTCAGCGGCACCAAAGGCGGCGATATTTTCGAGGTATATGACACCAGTTTCACCTCCATTAACGGTGCAGACGGTCAGGACACGCTGGCGTGGCACGGCAGCGCGCCATTGAACCTCAGCGATATTTCGGCAAAGGTCGATAATATTGAAACCATCAACCTGCTGAACGACAGTGAAAACGACAAACTGATTATCAGCGCGGAAAGTTTGCTGAAAGTGACTGATGACAATAATACGCTTTATGTCAGAGGGGCTGATGGGGATACCGTCATGTTGAAAGGGAGTTGGGATCAGTCGAGCGATCTATTGGTTAACGGTGTCAGTTATCACCAGTATACCAGTGCGGCCGCCGATGGTTCTGTCGTGCAGTTGTATGTTGAAGATGATGTCAATATTGGTTAATAAAAAGTAATTAGTAATGATGGCGGGCTGGGTTTTTATTTCCAGCCCGTTATTCCTGCCTCTTTTTAATAACACTTATATTCATTTACACCAGAGTGTTTCAGATAAATATGAGAAAATTATTTATTACCCTTTATTGTGTAATAAGCATGCCCTGCGCTTTTTCAGCGGAAAAGGGGCGCAATCCCTTTACCCAGGCTGAAATAAAAGAAGCGCCGGCAGGGTTTTGGGGCGCTTTTTCTGATACGCCGGATCCAGCGACTACGCCAGCAGGCAGTGCTGTGCTGGCGGACAAACTACAGATCAAACCGGCTCAGATTGAGATGCAGCCAGCCGAAAAAAATCAGGCCAGTCGTAATCCACATTTACCTGCTGAATGGCCCACCGACTGGCAGCAGGCTATTCAGCAGGCGGTTAATTATCATCCCTCAATTGGCAGCAGCATCGCCACGCTTGAATCAGCTGGCTTCAGTATTGATGCTGCCAGTGCAGGCTATCTGCCGGCTATAAAAGCTGGCATCACCTCAGGTCGCCAGGAGGATGAAGGCAATGGGCAGATCGCCACGGTAGGCCTCTCTCAGATGCTGTATGACTTTGGCAAAACCGGCAGCGCAGTGGATCAGGCCAGCGCGAAATATCTGCGCCAGCAGGCCGCTGTACTGGCACAGATCGATACTATTATCCAGCAAACTGCGCTGGCGATGAATGAAGTGTATCGATACGCGCAGCTGCTTGATAATGCAAAAAAAGAAGTCAAAGCATTACGCAACATCCTGGCGCTGACGCAGATGCGGGCCGACGCGGGCGCCAGTACCCGGGTTGATCCGGTCCAGGCGCAGGCGCGTGTGGAAGCCGCGCTGGCGCAACAGCAGGATATTGAGATCAAACTGCAGCAGCAGAAGTATCACCTGCAGTCACTGATCGGCCAGCCGCTGGGTTCCACTCGCCTCTCTGCGCCCGTCTCGCTGCTGCCGTTAATTGAGCGCCAGCACAACCATATCGATCTCAACCGTAATCCAGAGATTCTTATGGCGCAGGCAGATGCAGCCGTCGCCCAGGCTGAATTACGCAGCTATAAAGCGCAGCGTTATCCCACGGTGTCGCTGGAAGCGAACAGCAACAAATATATGGGGGATATCGCCAGAAGCCAGCGTCACAGTCAGTATCAGAACGTCTATTTATCGGTGAACAGTACCCTTTATCAGGGTGGCGCATTGGTTGCTCAGGAAAGTGCCAGCGCCCGGGCGCTTGAAGCGGCAAGATCGGCCATTGCCAGTAAAAAACTGGAAATAACCGATCAGCAACGCAACTATTTTCAGAGCGTCAACGGCCTGCAGCGTAATATTTCATTACTCAGCCGAAGAATGAAAACTATTCTGGAAACGCGTTCACTCTACCGTGAGCAATATTTATCGTTAGGTACCCGTAACGTGCTCGATTTACTGAATGCCGAACAGGAAATTAGCCGGGCCGAACAGGATCTTATTAATGCCCGCTGCGATTTATGGGCTTCATCGGTTAATTATGTGGTGCTGGCCGGGTTGGCCCGTGAAGCATTTAATTTTGATAACCAGCTTATCCAGGGTTTGCGTATCACGTCTTAATACGCCTCGCAGTGAGTAAGAGAAAATTATTATGATAAAAACCGAACGCAACGAGGATTTTTCATCCTCCCGGCAACCTAAAAAAACCTATACGCCGTGGCTGGAAGCGCTGCTGCTGGTGGCAAAACATTATCGTCTGGATGGCTCGCCGGAGCGGGTTAAAGGCGAGGCGGAGTGGCAGTTACACCAGCTTAGCCAGGAGCAACTGATTGAAAACATGGCGCGCCAGCTGGGATTATTGGTCATTTTTGATGATTTTCATCCGGACCTGCTGGACCCGTGGCGTCTGCCGCTGATCGTTGATTTCGGCCCGCGTGGCGTTGGGGTGATTACCACGCTGGGCGAAGAGGGCAAAGTCAGCCTGATGCTGAATGGCGAGCAGCAATTGCAGACCGTGCTTACCCTTGATGAACTGGCGGAACATGCGCAGCGTGTGCTGTTAGCCAAACCGGAGACCTCGGTACCGGATGCGCGGGTAGATGACTATATCAAACCGCATCGCGCCGACTGGCTGTGGCAAACCATTCTGAAAGAGTGGCCTGCTTACGTGCACGTCATGTTCGCCTCGCTGATTTCCAACGTGCTCGGCCTGTCGGCGATGTTATTTACCATGCAGGTTTACGACCGTGTCATCCCCTCACAGTCGGTTCCGTCTTTGTGGGTGTTGTTCGGCGGGGTGATGATTGCCCTGACCTTCGTCTTTATCATGCGGATTATCCGCACTCATATTTCAGATATGGCGGGCAAGAGCGCTGATTTGCGGATCTCGGACCGGGTGTTTGGTCATGCGCTGCGCATACGCAACGATCTGAGGCCAAAATCGACCGGCTCTTTTATTGCTCAAATCCGTGAGCTGGAACAGATCCGTGAACTGATTACCTCAACCACCATCTCTGCTATCGCCGATCTGCCGTTTCTGATCATCTTTCTGTTTATTCTCTGGCTGCTGGGCGGCTGGCTGGTGCTGGTCCCGCTGGCGGCTCTGCCGTTGATCATTATTCCCGGACTGCTGGCGCAATCTTCACTGGCGAAACTCTCTAAAGCCACGATGCGTGAATCGGCGGTACGCAACGCCATGCTGGTTGAAGCGGTTCAGGGCATGGATGACATCAAACTGCTGCGCGCTGAGCCTTACTTTCAGAATCAGTGGAATCATCTGAACGAGGCGATCAGTAAATCATCGAAGAAGCAGCGCTTTATCAGCAGTTTGCTAATGAGCTGGACCAGTGAAGTCCAGACCGTGGCGTATATCGGGGTGGTGCTGGTGGGGGCCTTCTTTGCGATGAGCGGCGATCTTTCCACCGGCGTGCTGATCGGCTGCTCAATGCTGGCGTCACGCATGATGGCCCCGCTCGGGCAACTGACGATGATTTTCAGCCGCTGGCAGCAAGCCAAAGTCGCGCGCGAAGGCCTCGAAAACCTGCTGAAAAGCGAGGTCGATCAGCCTGAGCGCAGCGTGCAGATCCATCGGCCGCGAATTTATGGCGAATACAGCTTCTCTGAGGTGAGCTATCGCTACGATCCCAATTCGCCCAATCCGGTTATTGCGGTCAACAAACTGACCATCGCGGCGGGCGAGAAGCTTGCGCTACTGGGCCGCAACGGCTCAGGCAAATCAACCTTATTACAGATGATGGCCGGATTGTTACAGCCAGGCGAAGGTGCGCTGCTGCTCGACGGGGTTCGTCTCTCTTCGATTGATCCGCTGGATGTACGCCGTGATGTCGGCCTGGTCAGCCAGACGTCCTCGCTGTTCTACGGCACGATTCGAGAAAACCTGCGGTTAGGTATGCCGCTGGCGACCGAGGAAGAGATGTTACAGGCGCTGGAGATCAGCGGGGCGATTGAGTTTATTCGCCAGCTGCCAGAGGGAATGGATTACCCGTTGCAGGAAGGCGGAAAAGGGCTCTCCGGCGGGCAGCGGCAACAGCTTTTGCTGGCGCGCGCCATCCTGCGTCAGCCCAGCGTGCTGCTGCTCGATGAGCCAACCGCCTGGCTGGATGATGGAGTAGAGAAGCACCTGATTGAAAAACTGAAGGTCTGGATGGGTAACCGGACGCTGATCATTGCCACTCATCGCCCGGCGGCGCTGCAGCTGGTGGACCGTATCCTGCTGATTGAGAAAGGTAAAATTGTCCGGGACGGAAGCAAAGAAGCCATGCTGGTCAGCCGGCCGTCCAGCGCTGAACCGACGCCTCACCACGGCAGAGTCAATCTGAACACTTCAGGAGCCGCAAAATGATCACCACTCCTCTTTCTGCTTTGAAGAAAAACAAAACGGCACGCTTCCGGCAGTGGTTCTCTGCTGGCGGCATGATCGTGATGGCGGTAATGGTGATGCTGCTGCTGTTCTTTATCTGGGCATCAAATTTTGAGCTGGATGAAGTCACCGTCGGGGTAGGTAAGGTGATTCCCAGTTCGCATGAGCAGATTATTCAGTCGCTGGAAGGCGGGATTCTGAAAGAGCTTAAGGTGCACGAAGGGGATGTGGTCGAGGCGGGCCAGGTCCTGGCGCTGCTGGATCCGACCCAGATCGACTCCGGCCTGCAGGAAAGTACCTCACGACTGCGCGCTGCGCTGGCAACCGCCGCGCGCTTACAGGCGGAAACCGCCGGTACTGAGCTGACATTTCCTGCTGAGGTGGGCGAGGATCCGGCGCTGGTGGCAGCCGAAACCGCGCTTTATCACTCGCGTCGTGAAAATCTGGAGAAGACGGTAAGCGGACTGCGTGAAGCGTTAAGCCTGGTTAACCGCGAGCTGCAGTTGACGTCGTCACTGGTTTCCAGAGGGGCGGCCAGTAACGTCGAAGTTCTGCGGCTCAAGCGCCAGGCTAATGAGCTGAATAACAAACTCAGCGATGCCGAAAACCAGTATATCGTACGGGCGCGTGAGGAGCTGGCGAAAGCCAACGCGGAAGCGGCCTCGCAGCGCTCAATTATTATCGGGCGGGCCGATACGCTGAAGAGAACCGTTGTGGTCGCGCCGGTGAGAGGGATTGTGAAAGATATTGAAGTGAACACGGTGGGGGGCGTTATCCCGCAACGTGGCAACCTGATGGAGATCGTGCCGCTGGATGAACAGCTGATCATTGAAGCGCAGATCGCGCCGCGTGATGTGGCTTTTATCACCCCGGGTCAGCGCGCCGTGGTCAAGCTGACCGCGTATGACTTTAACATTTACGGCGGGCTGGAAGGAGAGGTTGCCTCGATATCGCCTGATACGATTCAGGATGAGGTTCATCGCGACCAATATTTTTACCGTGTTTATATCCGGACCGATAAAGACTATCTGGTGAACAAAAAAGGGAAGCACTTTCCGGTTTATCCGGGAATGATCGCCATGGGGGAGATCCATACCGGCAGCAAAACTATCATCGAGTATCTGCTCAAGCCGCTTAACCGGGCCCGCGAAGCGCTGCGCGAACGGTAAGCAAAGCCGTAACGCAGAAATCCCCCACCGGGTTGGTGGTGGGGGTGAGAAACCCGATCGGGACGTGCCAGGCCCGATAACCCGGCGCTTAAGCCGGCAGCAGACCGGCAGCCTGATAATCGGTTATCAGCGCATCAAACAGCGAAATGTCGGAACGGCTGCGGGCCAGCAACTGTGCCCCGGCCACGGCGGCAAAAATGGCCCGCGCCCGTGCCTGACTCTGCTCCACGTCGGTCATGCCGGTTTCCTGCAATCGCGCAGCCAGCCAGGCAATATTCACCTCCGCAAAATGCTGCACCTCGGTCTTCACCGCCTCGGGAAGATCGTCATATTCTGCGGACATAAAGCTGCCCATACAGAGCCGGTTTTCGCTTTCCAGCGAACGGCGGAAAATATGCGGATACTGGCGCAGACAGGTCGCTGCATCCGGGTTTGATTCACGCAGTGCGTCAAGATCGGCGGCAGTATCTTCCCAGTAGCGTCGGGCAACAGCCGCCCCTAATTCCGCTTTGCCAGGAAAATGGTGATAGATGCTGGCGGCTTTGATGCCGACTTCACTCGCCAGTTCGCGGAAGTTGAGGCCGACATAGCCATGGGCCTGCGCACTTTTACGTGCCGCCGACAGGATCGCTTCTTTTGCATTCTTACTCATAGTGTCTCCTCCGGGGAAGTCATTATCCTACCATCTGGCAGGTAGTTATTGACAGCGTAAAATAAGCGATCTACTGTTTACCTACCAACTGACAGGTAGGGAAATGAAAATGCAAAATGAACTCTTTTTTAACGACGCGACTGAACTGGCTCAACTGATTCGCAACGGCGACGTTTCACCGGTGGAAGTGGTTAAAGCACACCTTGATCGCATTGAACAAACTAATCCGCAGGTTAATGCGATTGTCACGCTGGCGGAGAACGCACTGAGTGAGGCAAAAGCGGCTGAGCAGGCTGTCCGTTCAGGTCAGCCGCTGGGACCTCTGCACGGCGTACCTTTTACCGTCAAAGATTCGATTGATACCGCTGGTGTGATGACGCAGCGCGGATCGCCAATCTTCAGGCATCGTATGCCGTCGCAGGATGCTACCAGCGTGGCGCGGATGAAAGCGGCCGGCGGCATTCTGCTGGCTAAATCCAATCTGCCTGAATTCTCATACTGGATCGAAAGCGACAATTTACTCAGCGGCCGCACGAACAATCCCTGGGACCTGACGCGCACGCCTGGCGGCTCTAGCGGGGGCGAATCTGCCGCCATCGCCGCCGGGATGTCGCCACTTGGACTGGGCACCGATCTGGCCATTTCTGTCCGTGGTCCGGCGTCTCAGACCGGTATCACCTCAATCAAAGCCACCCATGGCAGCATACCGATGACCGGTATCTGGCCGCGCGCACCGCGTCGTTTCTGGCATGTCGGCCCGATGGCGCGCTCCGTACGCGACATAGCGCTCGCTTTCTCATTGCTGTCGGGCCCGGATGGGCAGGATGCTTTTGCTACCCGTGCCGCCCATCCGCTACCCGATCATGGTGTCCAGCCTCGTCCGCTGCGGATTGGCTGGATGACCGGACCCGGCTTCGGTCCGGTTGATGCGGAAGTGGCGGCGGTGGTGAAAGCGGCGGCCGCGGCACTGCAACAGAGCGGGGTGCAGGTTGAGGAGGTGGGGATTGCCGCGCTGGAACGTGACTTTGCGCTGGACGTGTTCAACCGTCTGCACGTGATGGAGATGAAGCCTGCTTTTGCGGCAGCCGTGGCGGGCCGGGATCCGGCGGAAATCTATAAAATGGCCAGAACCATGCTGTCACTGCCCGATACGCCGCTGCAGGCGTACATCGAAGCGGAACAGGCAGCAGAGCGTATCCGCGATGGCTACGCCGATTACTTCTCACGTTATGATGCACTGATTACCCAGGTACTGCCGACGCCGGCGCATAAGCACGGGATTGAACAGCTGGTGATTGATGGGCAGACGGTGGATGTCAGCTGGCTGCAGGCGGCCACGGTCCCGCTTAACGTGACCGGATTGCCAGGTATTGCCTTACCCTTTGGTCAGAGCAGTGAAGGCTTGCCGATCAACATTCAGATCACCGGGAAATGGCACGATGAAGCGACAATTCTGGCTATTGCTGCCCGGCTTGAAGCATTAAGTCCGGTTGCGGGGCTGCATCCCAGACAGCTGACTGCAGAATAATTCCACAGCACCGCAACGCGGCTGACGACCCGCCGTCCCGGGAGAGACGGCGGGTCAGGGCGCGTGAACAATGCGTTCAGCTTACCATTTCATTTCGCCGGTATTCACTTTAGCACTGAGTTCCAGTGACCCTTCTTCTGCCAGCTGTGGCCAGGTGGCTTTAACCGCGCTGATGACCTGCGATGAGGTTTTATATTGCGCCAGAGCCGCGTCAAAGCTTTTGAGGTAATTGAGGGTGAAATCTACCGCCTGACTCCCGGCCGGGCGTTCGCCGAGGTAGTGCCCCGGAATGACATTTTTCGCCTTCAGCCCCTGCATTTCAGTCAGCACGTTGCGCCAGACGGTGCGGCTTTGCACCGTCTGCGTATCGGCGGTCCAGACATGAATGCCGGATGAAATCGCCGTTCCACCCAGAATGGTCTTTTCCGACGGGACCCAGACGTAAGCGGCATATTCATCCGGATGACGCAGCTCCAGCACTTCTCCATCGACGCTGAAGCGGGTTTGATCGGTGACTTTCGGCAGGGTCAGTTTATCCGGCGCGCCCTTCTTCATCTGCGGTCCCCAGTATTTCAGCTTGGCCTGATGCGTCTGCTGAATGTGTTTCACCACGCCCGGCGTCGCAACCACCTTCACGTCAGGATAGGCCTTCACAATCGGTTCCAGACCAAAGTAAAAATCAGGATCGCCAGAGGTGATGACGATCTCTTTCAGCGTTTTACCGCTCCGTTTAATCATCTCAACCAGTTTTTCACCGTCAATGGTGCTGAACTGCGCATCGAAAAGAATGGCTTCTTTCGGTCCGCTCACCAGGGTTGAGGAAACGGCAAAAATACCGTCGTGCTGCGGGTTGTAGGTTACGAATTGCAGCGGGGCCGCCGTAGCGGCGGCCGAGGCCAGAATCAGCGTTAATGGTAACAACGTGGTTTTCATTATTAATCCTCAGAGTAGCGGAAAAGGTTGCCTGACGAACTTCAGCGCAGTCACCGGTGGAGAATGCAGGCGTTACTGCTCGCTCATCCGCTGGCGCTTTATTTATCTGCACATCACCGGGCGCTATTTTACGGCTTTTGTTATCTGATAGAATTCCCGCAATCAGAGATGCTGAGTTTCATAAATCGTACAGGTGATGAGATGGATCGCGTGACAGCCGCGGCGGTGTTTAACCGGATATGTGAGTTGGGCAGCCTGAGCGCGGCGTCACGGGCGCTGGGCATTTCGCGGCCGATGGTCAGCCGCTATCTGGAAGAGATGGAAAAGTGGGCTGGGACGCGCCTGCTGCACCGTTCATCGCGTCGGTTGACTATCACCCCCGCCGGCGAGGCAATTTTGCTGCGAACCCGTCAGCTGGCGCGGCTTTCGGAAGAGATTGAGCAGGAATCGACGCAGGCGATGCCCGCCGGTACGCTGCGTATCGCCTGCGCGCATTTTACCGCGACTCACCTGGTCGGCCCGGCAATTCCTGATTTCCTTAGTCGCTATCCGGCACTGCGTATTGAGCTGGAAATTAATAATCAACCGGTCAGCCTGATAGGCGAGCGCATCGATCTGGCGATCCGCATTACAGACGCGCCGGAGCCGGGTGCGATCGCGCGTCGTCTGGGCGAATGTCGTTCGGTACTTTGTGCCTCGCCGGGTTATCTGGCGAAACAGGGAACGCCACAGACGCCAGATGCGTTATCGTCGCACAACTGTCTTTATTACAGCCGATTTGCCGGACAAAGCTGGCATTTTACGGCACCACAGGGTGAAAAGATCGCCGTGGCGGTCAGGGGGAATTTCAGTGCCGGCATCTCATCGCTGTTGTGTGATGCCGCCATTGCCGACTGCGGTGTGGCAATGGTGCCCGAGCAGGAAGCCCGCAGCAGCCTTGCTAGCGGCAAGCTGGTGCAGTTGCTCCCTGATTACCGGCCACAAACATTGGGTATCTGGGGACTTTATCTGTCGCGCGAGCACCAGTCCGCCGCGCTGCGGCTGTTTCTTGATGAGCTGTACAAAAGTATCGCTCAGGTAAGTTGATTCATTGATGCTGTCATCATGTGTTTATGCGCGCTGGCCAGCTTAAGGTAAAACAATTAACGCCTGATAATTAATAAAGTCAGCAGGTGCGTTACCAGAATGCGATGTGGAAATACTGTCGGTAATTTCTGCCTGTTTCATGATGCGTTTATTTAGATGCTCGCATAGAAGACCAGTCAGTAAACCGACATTTTATGGACTGCATGAATAAGTAAATTTCAGATTGCGTTAAAAAATCAGCGGCTACGCTATACTTGATTTTGTTCAGTCATTTTCATTGTTTTATATTGCACGCCAGCGGTCGTCTGAATCTCTGGCTCTTTATCGCATCAAACCGTTTCTTTCCCAGTGTTTTTATCTCTGAGCTTAATGTATCGGTGCAGCTGCCGATAACAGGTAAACACATCCAGGAGAATGCACAATGAAATCATATCGGTATGCTTGTCTGGCGACACTGCTATTTACCCTGGCCGGCCCGTCTGCCAGCGCAGAGATGGCGTCATCTTCAGGTGCGATCGGCTTCAGTGGAGGAATATTCACGGCCTCCTGTAATATGAAAGTGATCCACAATCCTGTGACTTTTTATTGCTCCGATCCGCAGAATGGCCAGACGGTAGTCCGCACCGCTGACCTGATGAAGTCGCAGTCACTCGACTCTCTGCCCGTGACTGTGGCGACGCACTGGCTTGATGCCGCTAAACGTAAAGGGATTGTTTCGGTCACTTATCTTTAAATGACGCCACTGTTGAGGTTATAAACAACTGCGGGTCAGCGCTGTGAATGACGCTGTCCCGTTTTGCCGGTTGTTATAGATAATAGATCCTCGCTTTGTACGGATTTCTTAATGTAAATCGGCAAGGTTGAATTGGCTTTTTATCAACCTGTTTGCCACGCGGGTTAATTCAGTCTTCATTACGACCATATGGGATCTGTCACACAATAAACAGCCTGTTAATAATTTCGTCAGGCTCGCCGCCAGAATAATGCAGCCTGAAGCCGGAACGGAAAAAATGGTGAGTTATTGAACAGCGCCCCTCCCTGGGCGTGTTGATGGAGAGCTTATAATCAGGAGTGATCGGAAGAGTGCAGGGGATAAAACTTCGCGCTCTGCCGTTTCTCTCTTTTGCGGTGCAAAAGGTAGCTGGTGGCGATGATCACCAGCGTCAGCCCGCCGGTTGCCAGCAGTTCAGCCTGATGACGGTCATCAAACAGCATCACCACCAGCACCGTAACGATAAACAGGATGGTGAACCAGGTGAGGCCGGGAAACAGCCACATCCGATAGCTCAGCACTTCACCCGCTTTTTCGCGTTTTTTACGCAGCACCAGATGCGAGGCGGCGATCACCAAGTAGACCAGCAGCGCAATAGCGCCGGAACTCGCCAGTAAAAACTCAAATACTACGCTTGGGGCCAGATAGTTGGCTATCACCGCCAGAAAGGCGGCACCCGTAGAGAGCAGCACCGCAATCCACGGCGTGCCGCTGCGGTTGGTGCGGGAGGCGGCGGCGGGCGCATCTTTACGGCGTGACAGTGAATAGAGCATCCGCGATGAGGTATAGAGCGCCGAGTTGAGGCAACTGCACACCGCCATCAGCACCACCAGATCAACGATCAGCCTGGCGTGCGGGATGTTCATCGCCTGTAGCACCGTCTGCCAGGAACCCTGTTGCACCAGGCCCGGCGTATTCCACGGTACCAGCGCCACCACAAAGAATATCGACAGCAGATAAAACAGCGCGATACGCCAGATGACCGAGTTGGTTGCCTGGGTGATCTGCTTACCAGGATTCTTCGACTCGGCGGCGGCGATAGTCACAATCTCGGTGCCCATAAAGGAGAACATGGTGGTGAGGATCGCGGCCATCACCGCGCCCATTCCGTTCGGCATAAAGCCGTGGGTATCATACAGATGTGACAGTCCCTGAGTCCCGCTGCCGGGCAACCACCCCAACACCGCCGCCGCCGCCACGCCGAGAAACAGAATAATGGCGGCGATTTTGATCAGCGCAAACCAGAATTCAAACTCGCCATAATTTTTCACACTCAGCAAATTGGTCACGGTCAGAATAAGTGTGATGGCGAGAGTGAACTGCCAGATAGCCACCTGTGGATACCAGGCATGCAGTATCGTTCCGGCCGCATTGGCCTCCAGCGGGATCACCAGCACCCAGAACCACCAGTAGAGCCAGCCGATGGTAAAGCCCGCCCAACGGCCGAGCGCCTTGTCGGCATAGGTCGAAAACGAGCCGGAATCAGGTGATGCGACCGCCATCTCAGCCAGCATTCGCATAATCAGCACCACCAACGCTCCGGCCGCCGCATAGGAAATTAATACTGCCGGTCCTGCCTCTGAAATGGCGTGGCCAGAGCCCACAAACAATCCAGCACCAATTACCCCGGCGATGGAAAGCATCCGTACGTGGCGAGGCTTCAGATTTTGCGCCAGCGAATCATCATTCGCGTTGTGAGTCATTGTCATGTCATCGTCTCCGACGCTGCGTCCGGGATGTGGCCCGGACGAGCAGGGGGATAGAGCCCGGATGAATCAGCCGGGGAAATCAGGCCGGAACGCTACCCTGAGTCACGGGCGTCAGAGCCTGGCTGAGTACCGCGTTCAGAATATCCAGCGCCTGGCTGAACTGCGCATCGGGGATGGTGAGCGGATAAAGGAAGCGGATCACATTGCCTTTCGCGCCACAGGTCAGCAGCAGCAGGCCATTCGCCATTGCCGCCTGCTGCACCGCCTGTGCATCGCCGGGCTGATGAAACTCCATCGCGACCATCGATCCCAGCGCGCGGACGTCGGCAATCGCCGGATAAGTGGCATGATGTTTTTGCAGTTCCGCCTCCAGCCAGGCACCTAATTTGACGGCGCGCTGACACAGCTGTTCCTCTTCAATCACATCCAGCACCGCATGTGCGGCGGCAATAGCCAGCGGATTACCGGCGTAGGTGCCGCCAAGGCCGCCGGGTGAGGGCGCATCCATTACCTCGGCCCGACCGGCAACGGCGGACAGTGGCATCCCGCCTGCCAGGCTCTTGGCCATGGTGATGATGTCCGCTTTCACCGGATAATGTTCCATGGCGAACAGCTTGCCGGTACGGGCAAAGCCGCTCTGAACTTCATCCGCAATCAGCAGGATGCCGTGGCGATCGGCCAGCTCGCGTAGCGACTGCATAAAGGCCAGTGGCGCAGCGTGGAATCCGCCTTCACCCTGCACCGGTTCCAGCACAATGGCGGCGACGTCGTGCGGCGCAACGTCCTGACTAAAAATGTCGTCAAGGCTGCTGAGTGCCGCTGCAACACTGATCCCCTGTACTTCGCTGGGGTAGCGGGCGTGCCAGACTGAGGCTGGCATCGGGCCAAAATCCCGCTTGTAGGGGGCCACTTTGCCGGTCATCGCCATGGTCATAAACGTCCGGCCGTGAAACGCGTTGCCAAAGGTAATGATGCCGTGACGACGGGTATAGGCTCGCGCCACTTTGACAGCATTTTCTACCGCTTCCGCGCCGGTGGTGAAGAATGCCGTCTTCGCCGGCCCGGCAATGGGTATCCGCTGATTAATGCGCTCAGCAAGGGCGATGTAACTTTCATATGGGGTGATCTGGAAAGCGGTATGGGTAAACTTCGTTAACTGATCGGCGACCGCCTGTTCAATGCGCGGATGGCGATGACCGGTGTTCAGCACCGCGATGCCGCCAGCGAAATCGATCCAGCTGTTGCCAGCCTGATCCCATAAGGTGGCGTTCTCGGCCCGGGCGACATACCAGTCGCAAAGCGTACCGATACCCTTAGGCAGCGCCTGTGCTTTGCGTTGCTGCATCAGACTATTTTTTTCGCTCATTTGATCCACCTCGCTGTATTGCGTATTTACAATTCCCGACAAACACGCTTATTTATGCGTGAGGCGCGGTGAGTTGCCAGAGCCAATTGTTGAAGGAAAGGTGGAGCCAATTGCAACTGTTGTACGCAGATCATCTATTAGCGCGGTTACAGTTTGAACCCGCCGGCTCTTTGCATCAGCGTCTGCTGAATTGTATGCAGGCGGCGATTATTGAAGAGGTGTTCCCGCGCGGCGGAAAACTGCCACCGACCCGCGATCTGGCGCGTGAACTCGGGGTGTCGCGCAATACTGTGATGCATGTTTATGAGAGCCTGATGGCGCAGGGCTATGTCACTGCGCGTACCGGCAGCGGCACCTGGATTGCTGAAACGCTGCCAGAAAACTGCCTGCAAAGTGATGCAGTGCTTGATACTCAGCCGGTGACGTTACCGCTGCCGGCAACGCTGTCAAAACGCGGCGCAAGTTTGCTCGGACATGCCACCGCTTCACCCTATCAGTGGGGGGCATTTGTGCCCGGCGCGCCGGACGTTACCGAGTTCCCCCATAAATTATTCAGTCAGATTCAGGCCCGACTGAACCGGGAACCGGACGTTCACCGGCTGGTGTATAGCAGCGGCGGTGGCTGCCCCGATCTGCGTCATGCTCTGGTGGACTATTTGCGGGTGGCGCGTTCGGTGCGGGCCGATGCCGACCAGATTTTAATTACCGAAGGGGTGCATCAGGCGGTGGATCTGGTGACGCGAGTGCTGTGCGATCCGGGCGACCGGGTATGGATGGAAGAGCCGGGCTACTGGGGCACCCGTAATCTGTTGCGGATGAACGGTCTGGATATTCGGGCGATGCCGGTTGATGAGCAGGGCATCGTGCCGGACAACGGACCGGCGCCTAAAATGGTATTTGTGACACCGTCACACCAGTATCCGCTGGGCGTGCATCTTAGTCTGGCACGACGTCAGGCACTGCTGGCGCTGGCTCGTCGTCATCATAGCTTGATCGTAGAAGATGATTACGACAGTGAGTTTCGCTTCTCAGGCCAGCCTTATCCTTCGCTGCAGGGGCTGGAAGCGGACGCACCGGTAATCTATATGGGCACCTTCAGCAAAACGCTTTATCCGGCATTGCGGATTGGTTATCTGGTGGTGCCTAAGCCGCTGGCACAACCGTTACGCATCGCAGCGGCGGAGCTGTATCGCGGCGGACATTTGCTGATTCAGCGGGCGCTGGCGGAGTTCATCCGGCTGGGCCATTACATGGATCATATCCGCCGCATGCGGCTGCTCTACCGTCAGCGACGTCAGTTTTTATGTAAGCTGATCGAGCGCTATCTCGGAGCTTCGTTCTTACCGCCGGTCAATCATGAAGCGGGCCTGCATCTGGTCATGCCACTGCCGCCCGGAACAGATGATGTGGCGATTGCGGCGCAGGCGTTAACGCGCGGCGTCAAAGTCCGGCCGTTATCGCAATACTATATGCATCCGCAGGACCAACGCGGTCTGCTGCTCGGCTATGCCTGCGTTAACGAACGGCAGTGCCAGGATGCGTTCGGCACGCTGAAAGCCTGCCTGACCTCGGCTGGCATCGAATTCAGTCCGCCGCGCTAAAAGATCTGGAGCGCTTTCAACGGTCGGCAGGTTGCCAGATGAGCGATATCAGGTTAAACGTGCCAGCCTATCTTTTTTACCCCATAAGAGGGTTGTCTGGTGCTATTACCTGCTGCATAGAAGGCATCACACATTGAATTTGATTATTAAATGCGACAGAAATATGGGAGAGCCACATACGGGTCTGCATTTAATGGGGAATGTGAAATTACGCACATATCTTTAAAAAGCATCAGGGCATTTCAGCTTTATTTATTATTACTTCATTGCCAATTGGACCTGCTTTATCACAATCTTCTTTTGTTTCAACTACGTCACTTTAAAATATTAGCTGAGACACGTTTTGATTATGCTTCACTTAATTGATATACCTGTTCTGCAGTACAGTTCTCTTCAGGTAAGAATAAATATTTAAGAGGATTGAAAATGGAAATGTTAAATAAAATGTAGTTGACGTTTATCGCAGGTGCAAGTGGAGCTTATGATCCTGCTTATGCTGGCGCAGGCGCCTGAACCAGTCAGCACGGTAGCAGTTCTGGCAGTCACCATAATATCTTTGTTCCAGACAATGGCGTTCTTCAGCTGGTCGCCGCTCATCCTGAACTGAAAGACTGTCTCAATGGTATTTTGGGCGGAATGGTTGCGGGATCGGTAGGTGGCGCCGCTTTCCTTAGTGGCGCTGGCGTATCATATTTAGAGTGGTATTCTATGCCAGCAACAATTTCAAAGGCAGTGGTAACAGTCGCAACGCTTGCAGCGTTTGTTAAGGTGTTTTTATTTTTAATATCACGTTTTTTTACCAATCCGAACAGTAGTAAAGAAAGTAAATCTTAGTTTCCGCATTAAAAGTAAATAAAAAAGCCCGCATCGTCGGGCTTTTTTATTTCCGTCATAATAACGGTAGCGGTCACTGACCACGAGGTTGTAGCAGTAGTGATTGTCATCCAATGGTATCTGTAACGGCCCAAAGAGGTACAGATGTTATGCCAGCTCAGCACTTTTATCGTCTTTGCATGGACTGTAACTCGCCGGTGGAACGGGTACCCGGAGCTGGATTGATTACCGGTTCGGGGCTAACCGTCCCGTTTAACGCTAGTCTTGAATAACTCTCACCCACTTCAGGAAGAATATCATGACAAGCCGTTGGCAGGACCGGACGCGGAGCGCTGATCAACGCGCCCAAAGCGTAGTGGAACAGATGACGATGGATGAAAAAATGCGCTGGCTGAGTGGTCCGATGGCGATTCCCGCGCCGGGTGAAGCCCGAATCCCTGGCGCACTAGGTTCGGCTGCCTGTTATCCGGCAATTGAGCGGCTAGGCATACCGGCAATGCAACAATCGGATGCCAGTCTTGGCGTCGGCAACCTGGCTAATGTGCGGCCCGGCGACAATGCCACCGCGCTGCCTTCTTCACTATTACTGGGTGCGGGCTTTGATCCGGCGATGGCGGAAACCACCGGCAATATGCTGGGGCGGGAGGCGCACGCAAAAGGATTTAACGTGCAGCTGGCGGGCGGTGCCAATCTGATCCGCGAACCGCGTGGCGGTCGAAATTTTGAGTATATCGCAGAAGATCCGCTGCTGACCGGCATCATCGCCGGACATGCGGTAAAAGGCATTCAGTCACAGCATGTGGTCTCTACCGTGAAACATTTTGCGCTCAATGCGCAGGAGACCGGACGGGTGTTGGTCAGTTCCGATCTGGATGAACAGGCGATGCAGCAGTCGGATCTGCTGGCGTTCAGGATTGCCATTGAACTGGGAGAACCGGGTGCGGTGATGCCAGGTTACAACCTGGTCAACGGCGAATGGGCCAGTGAAAACCACCATCTATTGCAGCAGGTTCTGAAAACCGAGTGGGGCTTCAAAGGCTGGGTGATGTCCGACTGGGGCGCGACCCATTCAACCGAAAAGGCGGCGCTGGCCGGGTTAGATGTTCAGTCCGGCAGCAATATGGACCCAGAGCCGTTTTTTGGCGAGCCGTTGAGGCGGGCGGTGGAGCAGGGACGGGTCCCGGCTGAGCGGCTGGATGAGATGGTCAGACGGCAGTTAAGAAGCCTGTTTGCGGTCGGGGCGATTGACTTCCCGGCCCGGCCTGGCGTGCCAATAGATTACACCGTGCACCGGCTGATTGCGCAGCGGGCGGCAGAAAATGGCCTCGTGCTGCTGAAAAACCACGCTGGTTGTTTGCCGCTGGCACTGAATCTGCCACGACTGTTGGTGATTGGCGGCCACGCTGACCAGGGCGTGTTATCCGGCGGCGGCTCCTCTTCAGTCACGCCGATTGGGCATTATGCGGAACAGGGTGCTGCCATCATGGGCGTGGCGGTACCGAAAGTTTATCATCCTTCCTCGCCGCTGCACGCCATCCGCTGCCAGTCGGGCGCGGCCCGGGTGGATTATCTCGACGGCAGCGATCACGCCGCGATTGCCTCGCAGGCCGCCGGAGCTGATTCAGTGATTGTGTTTGTTGAATCGTGGAATACCGAAGGACAGGATCTGCCCGATCTGGCCCTGCAGGATCAACAGGACCGCCTGATTAGCGCGGCGGCGCGTGCCAATCCGCATACTATTGTGGTGATTGAGTCGGGCGGCCCGGTGAAGATGCCCTGGCTGGAGCAGGTCAGCGGCGTGCTGGCAGCATTTTATCCGGGCTCGGGTGGGGCAGAAGCGATTGCCGGAGTGCTGTTTGGTCGGGTGAATCCATCAGGGCGCCTGCCGGTAACCTTCCCGCGTGATGAAAACCAACTGCCGCGCCCGGCGATGATCGATCCGTCAGTTACTACCTCCAATCCGGGTGAACCGCTGCGCGGTGGCGTGTTTCATGTCGATTACAATATTGAAGGCGCTGATGTGGGCTATCGCTGGTTTGAAAGGCAGCGACTGAGCCCGCTGTTTCCTTTTGGTTACGGTCTTTCCTACACCACCTTTTCTGCCGACAGTCTGCAGATCACCCAGCAGGATGATCAGCTACATGCCAGCGTGGTGGTAAAAAACAGTGGCGAGCGGGCCGGCGCAACGGTGGCTCAGCTGTATGGCCGACGGACTGGAGAGCCCGGCCAGACGTGGCGTCTGGTGGGGTTTCATAAAGTGATGCTGGAGGCGGGCGAACAGCGGACGATACCGATCGGGATTGAATCCCGTTGTCTGGCGGTGTTTGATCCCGCAAGCCGATACTGGCAACTCGCCGCTGGCGATTATCAGTTCAGGCTGGCTGACCATGCGCTTGACGATGGCATCAGCCAGACCGTCACCTTGTCAGCGTGGCGCAGCCACTAGCCAACCAGCATCAGGCGGCGGTGATGCAGCAAGCAGGGACGGGACAGCGGCGGTTTCATCGTCGTAACGCATTGACTTTTAATCCCGGTCATCGAGAATGTCCCTTTTGCGACCCGACCAGAATTTACCGGAGTTCATCATCGCCGTTTATCACCGTCCCGGCCCGACACGGATCTTTATCAGGCGAGGCGTGGCGCTGGCCACCGCACTGCTGCTGGTCAGTTGCGCCTCGCAACCGCCGCGCTCGCTGGTTACCCCTTTGCCACCGGTCACGAAACAACCGTTGCCGGTGACCCCAAAGCCGCAGACTCAACAGCCGGTGCGCGGCGTCTGGATTGCCACCGTTTCGCGTCTCGACTGGCCGCCGGTTGAATCGGTCAACGGTGATGCACCCGCGCTACGTATCAGCCAGCAGCAGCAGGCGCTGATCGCTAAGCTGGAAAATCTAAAAAGTCTCGGTATCAACACGGTATTCTTTCAGGTTAAACCCGATGCTACCGCGCTGTGGCCATCAAAAATTCTGCCGTGGTCAGATATGCTGACCGGCAAAATCGGTGAGGACCCTGGCTACGATCCGCTGCAGTTTATGCTGGATGAAGCGCATAAGCGCGGCATCAAGGTACACGCCTGGTTTAATCCCTACCGCGTCGCGGTGAACACCAAACCTTCGACAGTCAGTGCGCTGAATCGCACCCTGTCGCTGCATCCGGCCAGCGTATTTGTGCTGCATCCGGACTGGATACGTACGGCCGGCGACCGTTTTGTGCTTGACCCTGGCATACCGGCGGCGCGTGACTGGATCACCAGCATCGTGGCCGAAGTTGTCGCGCGTTATCCGGTGGATGGGGTGCAGTTTGATGATTACTTCTATGCTGAATCGCCCGGTTCGATGCTCAACGATAGCCAGACTTTCCGCCGCTACGGCCAGGAATTTGCTGCTAAAGCAGACTGGCGGCGACACAATACCCAGCTGCTGATTGAGCAGGTATCCCGCACCATTAAGCAACTGAAGCCAGAGGTCGAATTTGGCGTCAGCCCGGCAGGCGTCTGGCGCAACCTGTCACACGATCCTGCCGGTTCTGATACCCGTGGAGCCGCCGCCTATGACGAAGCCTATGCGGATACCCGGCGCTGGGTGCAGCAGGGGCTACTGGATTACATCGCGCCCCAGCTCTACTGGCCGTTCTCGCGCCAGGCCGCACGGTATGACGTACTGGCTAACTGGTGGGCTGAGGTGGTGAAACCGACCAAAACCCGGCTTTATATCGGGCTGGCGCTGTATAAAGTGGGCGAACCGTCAAAGATTGAACCTGACTGGACCCGACAGGGTGGCGTGCCTGAGCTGAAAAAGCAGCTCGATTTGAATGAATCGAACCCCAATATCGATGGCACCATTTTGTTTCGCGAGAATTACCTTAATCAGCCTCAGACCCGCCAGGCGGTGGAGTATCTGAGAAGCCGCTGGGGCAGGTAGCAGAAGGCGCGAGTGTAAGGCCAGTGCGGTTAAGTTTTTCCCCGCAGTTAACTGTTATTCTTGGGCTTTATAAGGGGAGAACAATGAGCAACCTGATCGATATTTTTACCAGCCACAAAAGTGAACGCAGTTTTACAGAGCAACCGGTCGATGATGCGGTTCTGGATCGGATAATCAGTACCGCCTATCGCGCGCCGACGTCGGTGAACTCGCAGCAGGTTTCAGTGGTGGTGACGCGTGACGCCAGCCGACGCGCTCAGATCGCTGCCATAGCTGGCGGTCAGCCGTGGATTGCCAAAGCACCGGTATTTATTACCTTCGTGCTCGATATGCATAAATCAGATCTGGCGATATCGGCCATCGATCAGCAGCAGATTGCCCATCAGAGCATTGAAAGTATTGTCTCCGGCTCCACCGATATTGGCATTGCGCTGGGCTCGGTAATGGCAGCCGCGCGGGCGGAAGGATTGGGTATTGTACCAATCGGCGGTATTCGTCGCGATCCGCAGGCGATGATTTCGCTGCTGGAGTTACCGGCTCTGACTTTCCCGATTGCCGGTGTGGTTATCGGCCACGTTGATCAGCCTGCGCATCAGAAACCGCGTCTGCCGATGGCAACCTTCCGCCATGAAGAGACCTATCGGACTGAGCAAATGGCGCAACACATCGCTGCCTATAACGATGAGATGGTCCAGCACTGGAAAAACATCGGACGCAGTGATGGCGAAAGCTGGAGCGAAAGCGTCAGCGGTTACTATAAAAACATCTACTTCCCGAACGTGCTGCCCGCGTTGATTAAACAGGGTTTCGGCAACGATAAATAAGCCGCTTAGCTAAAGCGTAGCTGGCCTGTGCCAGCTCTTCTCAGGGCCATCCGTAACGTGGTATACGGCTGGCCTTTTTTATTTTGTTACTATAACTCGCCGTAACTTTTCTGGCGCTAAACCATAATTCCTGTTTTAAACGAAGCGCAAACGCGTGACTTCGCTTTCAGGGAAATTCTATGTCACAGCGTTCTCTCACCGCTCTCTGTCTGATGAGTTTTTTTCTGGCCGACGTACGTGACGGCCTCGGCCCGTTTTTGGGTATCTTTCTGACCGGGCGGCACTGGCGGCCCGACGAAATCGGGCTGGTGATGACCTGTGGCGGCATTGCCGGGCTGCTCGCCACGTTGCCTGCCGGGATTGCGGCGGATGCCAGCCGGTATAAAAAAACAATCGTGCTGCTGGGATGTCTGGTCATTACGCTCGCCACGCTGCTGCTGTGGTACAGCGATCAGAGCTGGACCGTCATGGGATCGCAAATCGTGGCGGGCATTGCTGCGGCGTTTATCGGCCCTACGGTAGCCGGTATCACTCTGGGACTAAGCGGTCAGGCAGGGTTTAACCGGCAGATGGGCCGTAACGAAGCCTTTAACCATGGCGGTAATACCGTTGCTGCGCTGCTGGCTGGCTATTCGGCCTGGTACTGGGGAATGGGGGCGGTGTTTATTCTGATGACAATGATGGCGATATTTGCCGCCGTCGCTACGCTGGCGATCCGTGGCTATGAGATCGATCATCAGGTGGCGCGTGGTTTTGAAAAGCATCAACAAGCGTCTCCGGCTCAGGGTTTATGGATGCTGATGCGGCAACCCATGCTGTTGATCGCCGGGATTACTCTGCTGCTGTTTCATCTGGCTAATGCCGCGTTATTGCCGATTCTCAGCATGCGTGTCGCGTCTGCGGGCACGCAGGCGGCGGTCTGTCCAGGTCTGTATGCGGCGGCAACGGTGGTGATATCACAACTGGTGATGATTCCGGTTGCGCTATGGGTATCAAAGCGGGTTGGGACAGTCGGTTATCGCCCACTGATTATGGCGGCGCTGTTGATTTTGCCGCTGCGCGCGCTGCTGGCCGCCAGCTACTCCGAACCGATATTTGTGATACCGGTGCAGATACTGGACGGCATTGCCGCCGGAATACTGGGCGTGGCGGTGCCGGGCTATATTGTTTCGTTGTTACGCGGTACCGGCCATGTCAACGTCGGCCAGGGCGTGATTATGCTGATGCAGGGAACAGGCGCTTCACTCAGCCCGGCCCTGACTGGCGCCATCGCCGCTCGTTACTCCTACAGCATCGCATTTTACGTACTGGGCGCCATTGCACTCTGCGCATTCATTCTCTGGTGGCGCGGCGGCTCAACCTCTGACACCCGCCTTGCCTGAGCAGACACAAAAAAGGCTGCCCAGTGGGCAGCCGTTTCTGGCAAATCCGTTTGCGACCATCCGTTATTTATACAGTTCAGCGGTCATGTGAACACGATTGTTGGTGTTCGCTTCGGTAATTTTGTACTGCGCGCCCTGTTCCTGAGCCTGTGCGGCGATTTTCGCTTCTGCGCCATCCAGCGTAGAAGAGGTGACAGAGACGCTCTGTGCAAAGCTGCCGAATGAAATCAGCGAAAGAGCGGCAAGCGCAGCGATTGAAGTAGCTTTAATGGTTTTCATGGTCATATTCCTGTTGGTTGTGAGGAGGTTGTTGCCTCCGATGGGAATAATGATAACCATAGTTACCATATCAATAGTGACAATTAGTGCGTTAATGATGATCGCGCTAACTAAGCGACTGACCGGATGAGAGCGTCTGCGCCACTTCCATCATTAAGCTGCGCAACCAGCGGTGAGCCGGATCGTCGCGATAACGTGCGTGCCAGCCCATCTCAACCGGAAAAGTGCCCAGATCGACCGGGGCAGGCAGTACCTTAAGCCGCGGATCTTTTGCCAGTTGCTGACAGATCAGCCGGGGCAGCGTCGCGCAGTAATCGGTTACCACAATCATCTCCGGCACCGCCAGAAAATGCGTCACTGAAACCGCGACCTGGCGGCGTAGTCCGCGCTGTTCCAGTGCCTGGTATAAACCGGCTCGCATCCGGCCGGGCGGCAGTACATTGACATGCCGGAGTTGCTCATACTGTTCCGCGCTCAGCTCGTCAGTAACCTCAGGATGATCGGCCCGGACTACGCATGCCAGACCTTCATCCATCAGATGCTGTACCACCAGATTATCCGGCGGCTCAACGATACGACCCAACACCATGTCCGTGTTACCGGAGATCACCCCGGTTTCGGCAATGTCATTGCCAAACGGCGTCAGTCGCAGGCGAATGCCCGGGGCGGTGGTGCGCAGGCGTGCCACGATGGTCGGCATCATGACGAATTCAACGTAGCTGTTGGGGGCCAGTGTAAAGAGCCGGGTAGCGTGGAGTGGGTCAAAATCCTGCTGACCGAGGATAACTTTATCAATAGCGCCCAGCGAAGCCGCAACCACTTCGGCCAGCTGTTCCGCCATTGGCGTTGGGCGCATACCATAGCGCTCGCGAATAAATAGCGGATCGTTGAGCGTTTCCCGCAGCCGGTTTAACGCATTGGAAAGCGCCGGCTGGGTAATCCCGAGCCGCTCCGCAGCGCGGGTGACGTTGCGCTCCTCCATCATCACCAGCAGGACAGGCAGTAAATTCAGATCGTATTTCATTGAGCTATAATGCTATGTGAATAGCTGAAATTGAAGAAATAAATTTCAGAAATATGTCCAGCCAGGTAATGATGGTCCGGTCAACAGAGAATACGGCTGAACAGCGGCCGGTTCCGAACCCTAAATTTTAGCCTGAACCGATACACAGAGACGGAGCAAATATGAAAATTTTAATGGTACTCACCTCGCATGATGAACTCGGCAACACCGGCAAGAAAACTGGCTTCTGGCTGGAGGAGTTTGCCGCCCCTTATTACGCTTTTACCGATGCGGGCGTTGAGGTCACACTGGCATCACCAAAAGGCGGTCAGCCGCCGCTCGACCCAAAAAGTGATGAGCCTGGTTCACAAACTGAACAGACACGTCGCTTCCATGGCGACAAAGAGACTCAGGCAGTACTGGCTGCTACCGTCCGCCTCGATTCAGTTTCGCAGGATGCGTTTGACGCTGTTTTCTATCCTGGCGGTCACGGTCCGCTGTGGGATCTGGCCAACGACAAAAACTCAATTGCATTGATTGAACAGACTCTGCAGGCGGGTAAACCGGTAGCGCTGGTCTGTCATGCGCCGGGCGTACTGCGCGATGTCAAAAGCGCCGATGGCGAACCACTGGTAAAAGGTAAGAAAGTGACCGGCTTTACTAACACTGAAGAAGAGGGCGTTGGCCTGACCAACGTGGTGCCGTTCCTGGTGGAAGATGTGCTGAAACAGAATGGCGGCATCTACTCTCGCGGTGATGACTGGCAATCTTATGCGGTGCAGGATGGTCTGCTGATTACCGGTCAGAACCCAGGTTCCTCGGTTGAGACAGCTAAACTACTGATGACCCAGCTTTCGAACTAATTCGCTGATTGTATTACTAAAGATGGACCGCTAAAAGGCACCGATAAGGTGCCTTTTTTCGTGTCTCACAGGTCGCTTATTGTACAGTGCTCTGTGCACTTCGCTGAGCACCAGAATGGCTAAGCGCGCAGTCCCTGAACGGAGAATGTCTCGACGGTTCGTACCCGAAGGCAGGGGGTAATAATGATATAATCACCAGGCTAATTATTCAGTATAAATAGATTAGAAATCTATTTTTAGTCGTAGTGATAATAAAACAGCGGGGGTTCTCATCCTGCCTGAGAATGATTATTAACGCTATTGCTAAGCTACTGAAGATATAAACATGTTTTTAAAAACAGTGTTGACTTTGAAATTTAAAACCGTAAAGTAAGACACATCAGCGGCAAACAAGACGTCACTGATAAAGTAATATGAAGTTGAAGTTTGAGTTAAATTAGTAAGCACTCCTGTTAAATTGAGTTATGTATTAATAGCACTGTTGAATGGAGTATCGTTAGTAACAAAGCAGTAACCTGTAGTCAGTAAAGCATTTTTAGTAAGTTGATGTTATTGCAGTAAAAAGTATTCGCGATGATGTAAGGCCTCGTAGTTCTGAACGTTTACGTTACGACAGGATACGATTGCGGTTTAAACGTCGTAATGAAAGTAAGGCAACGCATCAAAGAGTATATATCGCGATGGGGGTGTGCAGGTTTATCCGGGCCTGACCTGTCTTTGTCTCATAAAAGACTATCAGGTGGTGAAAACCGCTAATGATAATGAGTGACTTCTGGTGTTCATTATTATCCGCAGGACCTGTTCATAAATAGCAGTACCGAAGCAGTAAATCTCAATTAAGTTCCTTAATGGTAAATGTTAAATCGGTAGTAACTTAAAAGCCCTGGCTATCTCAGTCAGGGCTTTTATCATTGCGTGCAGGGCGGAAGTAGCTGGCCAGGCGACATTTTTGCTGGATTACCATCAGGCACAGAAAGGGACAGGCACAGAAAGGATCAGCAAGAGAGGAAAAAATTTTGCTTAATACGGCTAACCAAGCCAGCAACCCGGCAACCCAGCAACTCAACAACCCGGCAACCCAGCAACTCAACAACCCAGCAACCCAACAACCCAACAACCCAACAACCTTCCACTCCAGGGCAACCGCCCGGCAATATCACCAACTTACAAATAAACCGGCAAATCCACTGCTCCCGCCAGGCAATCCCACCCGCTACCTAAGAAATCCGTCACTCTTCTGCACCCGGCTTGCAATCCTGCATCTAACTGATCAAACCGCCGAATCACAGGAATCAGCCCGGCAGTCCCGCAGCTAACTAATCAAACCGCCAACCCAAAGAACCAGCCCGGCAATCGCACCCCCTAACCAATCAGTCCGGTAACCCAGTCCACCTCAAAACAAGGCCATTCCGCTGACATCAATCCTTTGCTCACGATCGTTTCTCCAGGCGTGTACTCAGCTGAAGCTTCTTATCGCTGCCATACCTCAGAGCCAAAGCTTGTTGAGATGAAGTATCGGAATCGGTCATAGCGCTTAACGAGACATTTACCGAGACGTTTAACGCGCCCGGGCGCTGTTGCCTGGCGGGGAAAGCGCCTCAGAACGGCGTTTATCATCATCTTGTCAGGTGGGTTCAGACTGATGATCAGCGGGTTAACAGGCTGATGCCGCAGCCCGGCTGCGCGCTGCAAGACTAAGCCAACCGCTGAACATCAGGCCGCTGCGTTTTACATGGCATTTAACTTTTTAATCAAAAGTAAAAAAATGTTAATCGCCAGGCGAGGGGGCGATAATTGATCGCCTTGGGTAAGTGATTAGCCTCAATAAATTTTTCCCGTTTACCGTTTTGCTTATTCATGGCGCTGTCTCGCTTCGGCTAAATATAAATCAGGACCAGAAGGTTGTAATAGACTTGCAGCCCGAAAAGGCCCGGCTAGACTTATCACTGCAACACGAAAACGGCTGGCGTAATAGAATTATGCTGGTTGCCATTAATCAAATGACAATATGTTCAGGAGGAAATTATGGCCGAACATCGTGGTGGTTCCGGTAACTTCGCAGAAGATCGTGAAAAAGCATCTGAAGCAGGTAAAAAAGGCGGACAAAACAGCGGCGGTAACTTCGCTAATGACCGTGAAAAGGCTTCAGAAGCCGGTAAGAAAGGTGGCCAAAACAGCCATGGTGGTGGACGTAAGTCCGAATAGAAAGTCGCTGATGCGGACTTTTTAACCATCAGCCCCGGCATTTTGCCGGGGCCTGTTATAACCAATATTAAAAGTTAATGCGCTGTGGTTTATTCTTTGGTTACGCTGATATCTATTGATTTTCACTCCTGCTATATATTCCCTCTAACCTATCTCTGAATAATATCAATCCGCTGAAAGCAGAATAATGCTGTGCAAATTTTCTTATCTGACTTCCAGATATAAAACGCCTTGCCTGTAGTTTGCATTATCCATTCGCTTATTCTTGCCAGCGGCTGCGCGGAGGGACAAAAAATGCGCAGCCGGCTCGCTCAGGTAACCCAGTCAGGGTAGAGATGTAACAGGATTTGTCGTCTCATCAGCAATGGTGATTAACAACTGACGCAACCATTGATGACCTTTATGCCGGTGGGTTCGTTCATGCCAGGCCAGTGTTTTGGTAAAGCCCGGTATGGTCAGCGGCGGCGGAAGTTGAGTCAGGCCCGCGCCAGCAATCGCCAGACGACGTGGTACCACACTGATTAAATCACTCAGGCGCAGGATCTCGGGCAACACCAGGAAGCTGCATATTGACAGAGTGACCCGGCGGCTGCGGCCCAGTGCTGCCAGCGCCGTATCTGTCACACCGCTGAAATTACCGCCAGGATAGGAAACCAGGGCATGGTCCAGCGCACAAAAAGCATTCAGCGTTAGCGGTCCGGTGCTGATCAGCGGATGATCGTCGCGCAGCAAACAGACATACTCCTCATCAAATAAGCGGCGGGTATGCAACTCCTGCGGCGTAGTGTCCGGCGTCAGCAAGGCTAAATCGACCGCTCCGCGTTCAAACTGATCCTGCAAGGTTTCATTATTGACCGGGACCACCGCCACCCGAATGCCTGGAGCCTCACGCCGTAACCGGGCCATAAACGGGACGATCACCGCGCGCAGCGCATAATCTGTCGCGGCGATGTGCAACGTCATATCGGCCGTCAACGGATCAAACTGTTGTGGCTGCAGCAACCCCTCCACTTCTGCCAGTATCGCTTTAACCGGTGCAGCCAGTTCAAGCGCCCGCAAAGTCGGCACGATACCGCGCTGCGCCCGGGTAAACAGCGGATCGTCAAAACTCTCACGTAGCCGGGTTAACATGCCGCTTACCGCAGGCTGGGTCAGCGATAAGCGCTCGGCAGCCCGGGTAACGCTGCGCTCATCCAGTAAGGCGTCCAGCGTCTTCAACAGATTCAAGTCTACGTTGTGAAGAGTGCTCATTTTATTCTCGCGGCTGACCAGCAGACAATGCGGTTTTGATATTAGCTGGAATGATATCACGGATAAAATATTGCGATTGGCGTTATTTCAGCAGCGGCATGATACTGCCCCTGTTCGCTGCACAGGCGTGATGTACCACTTAATCAGATAAGGCAGGATAAAATGAAAATGAACGCGATTAACTGGCCGGAAGGTTTTGTACCGGGCTATACCGATAATTTTTGCTCAAATGAAGTGATTGTCGCCGACCTGTCGGTGCAGGAAATCTGGCGCTTGTTGAGTGAACCCGCACGCTGGTCTGACTATTACGCCAACTCAGCCAATGCGCGCTTTTACGACAACAAAGGTCCGGTACTGGAGCAGGGAGTACGCTTCTATTTCGAGACCTTTGGCTTCCCGGTTGAGGCTCAGGTGACAGAGTGTATTGCACCGGCAGAAGGCGAGGCTGCACGCCTGGCCTGGCACGGTTGGGCGGGTGAAGCGGGTGCCGCCGATCGCCTTGATGTTCTGCATGCCTGGCTGATTGAGGCTCTGCCGGGTAACCGGGTACGTATCCTGACTCAGGAGACGCAAAACGGACAACCGGCTCGCGAGCTGGCGGTCACCAAACCGAATCCGATGATCAATGGTCATCAGGACTGGCTGGATGGGCTGGTGGCAGCAGCGAAAGCGGCCAGAGCCTGAGGCGAATGGTCTGGCACTCTGCGCGGTGCCAGACCGTCAGACATTACTCCGTCCAGTCACTACGCGCTGGGCTGATCTTTGCCACGCGCAATGTACTCGTCATGATAATGCTCCATCATTTGCCGCAAGGCTTTACCAATGGCCGCATACTCATATTCGTTGAGGTTAGCCAGTGAGATCCGGCCCGCAGGTTTTTGTGTGCCGAATCCGGTGCCGGGCAACATCACGATGCCGGTCTCTTCCGCAATACGGAACAGCAGGTCGGTGGGATTAAGGGTAGCGTTGACCCAGTTAGCAAACTCATCGCCGTACACCTGACGCGAAATCGCCCCCAGATCCAGCAGGGTATAGTAGTCAACCGCCTCTTCAGTTTCATGATGAGGAATGCCGAGTTCACGATAAAGCACCGCCTGACGACGGCGAATGATCTCTGAGACGGCAGACTTATAGCCATTTTCGCCATCCATCAGGGCAAACAGGCTGAACAGCACCATCTGTACCTGCTGGGGCGTAGAGAGGCCAGCCGTATGATTAAGCGCTACGCTGCGGCTATCCGCGACCACGCGATCGAGGAAGCTCAGGCCCGGCACGTCTGGCGTTAGTGAGCCATAACGCAGCTCAAGACGCTGCTTCTCTTCCGCACTCAGGTCACTCAGCTGCTGCTCCAGAATATTTTGCTGATGGGTAGCGATCACCCCCAGCCGCCAGCCGGTAGCACCAAAATATTTTGAAAAGGAGTAGACCAGAATGGTGTTCTTCGGGCAGGTCGCAAACAGCGATTTGAAATCGTGCGCAAAGGTGCCGTAAACATCGTCGGTCAGAATAATCAAATCGGGCCGCTGCTCGATAATTTTGACCATCTTGTCCAGCGAACGCTGGTCCATTTTTACCGATGCCGGATTACTCGGATTGACGCAGAAAAAGATCTTAACCGCCGGATCGAGCAGCTTATCCAGTTCGTGGTCCGGATACTGCCAGTTTTCCTCGGGAGAAGCGTTAATCATCACGCTTTCAAGCCGGTAATCCTCCAGATGGGGAATTTCGATGTACGGGGTAAAAATTGGCGCGCCCATTGCCACTTTGTCACCGGCGGTCACCAGCCCGTTGGTGCGTAAGGTGTTAAACAGATAGGTCATTGCCGCCGTGCCGCCCTCCACCGCAAACAGGTCAACATCTTCTGCCGATATCAGGCCGCCAATCATCTCTTTAACAATGTATTCACGGGTGATTTTCTCGCTCAGATGGAGCATGCGTGGCGGAACCGGATAGTTGGCGCCAAGGATCCCTTCTACCATCTCATGTAAAAATGCCGAGGCCGAAAGGCCCAACTGATCGCGAACATAGCTCACCGCGCGCGATAAAAAGGCGACGCCAGGCTGCTGATGCTCACGGGAGAGAAAGGCGTCAAAACGTGCCTCAATCCCTTCAATGCGCGGCAGACCACCGATACCGTGCGGCAGGTAGGAATATGAAAGCTCGGCTTCTTCAGTGGCAAACAGTCCCAGCCGCCAGAAAGCACGGCGCGGCAGGGTGGCGAGAAAATTGGGATTGCCGCGTCCGGCATTTAGCATCATGCGGTCTGGTTTGCCTGAAGCCAGCGTAATCAGCGCATCTTTCAGTTCAAACGGACTCAGCGCGGCGTATTTTTCGTAAGGATTCGACATAGGAATAGTTCTCCGGATAAGGACGCATCGATTAGCAGGTCGCTATCAGACCAGCGCGACAATCAGCGGGCCCAGTAGGGTAAGAAATACATTGGCCAGACCGTAGGTCACCGCGAACGGTGCGGTCGGGATGGCATTACCTGCTTTGTCGAGGATTTCCCCAAAGGCAGGGTTCGCACTGCGGGTGCCAGACAGGGCGCCCGCAAAAATAGCGGTGTTGTCGTAACGCAACAGGTAACGTCCAATCAGCAAGGTCAGCATTAAAGGGACCACGGTGACGACGATACCGATCAGGAAAATAGAGAGACCGTTCTGGCGCACCGTTTCGACGGCCTGCAATCCCGACTGCAGACCGACCACGGCGACAAAGCCGGCCAGTCCCAGATCGCGCAGCAGGCCGGAGGCTGCCAGCGGCATGTTTCCACTCAGCGGTTTACGGGCCTGATACCAGCCGAACAGCAGGCCGGAAAGCAGCGCGCCACCGCCGCTGCCAAGCGTCAGTGGGACGGAACCGATACGCAGCACCAGCAGGCCGATCAACAAACCGAAGGAGAGGCCGAGGCCGTGAAACATCAGGTCGGTTTTCAGGCTTTTAATCAGCACCGGACCGGCCAGCGCGGCCGCTCGCTGGATATCCTGCTCACTGCCGTACAGGGTGACCACATCATTGTGCTGAATGACCGTGTCATCGGTGACAGGCACCGGCAGATCGCCACGCTTCAGGGTGGCGACGTAAATGCCATGACGCACGTCACCTGAAATTTCCTGACGGAGCGCATCAATGCGCTTACCGACCAGCGCCGGGTTGGTTAGCAGCACCTCGGTGGTCTGCATCGTCATTTCCGGCCCTTCCGCAGCATCAAGTTCCTTACCGAGTGATGCGGCCAGCGCGATGATGCCCTTACGACGACCAACCAGCAGCAGCGCATCGTTTTCGTTAAGCTGCATCTCCGGGGTGACGGCGATCACTTTGTCGTCACGTTTAAGCCGCTCGACGGTGACCGGGAAATGCGGATCGGCACCGGCTTCAACCTCGGCAACGCGTTTACCGGCCGCCGGTCCGGCCAGAAACACCCGCCCGACCAGACCCGGCAGCGCGGGTTGCTGTCCTGGCGCCAGCACCGGCGCGCCCCGCATCTGCTCCAGCTCAGCTTTAATCGCATCTTCACGAATCGAACGGCCCATGATTTTAGGCAGGATATTGACGCAGATGATGATGGCGCCGAGTGAACCAAAAATGTAGGTCACGGCGTAACCAACGGCGACGTTCCCCTGCATTTGCTGTAATTGGGCGGGATCAAGGTTGAGTTTGGCGATCGCCGCGCTGGCGGTACCGATTATCGCCGACTGGGTCAGCGCACCCGCGGCGATCCCGGCCGCTATTCCCTTATCCAGCGAGAACAGCCGCGCCATCACCAACAGCGTTGCCAGCGAAGTAACCACCAGAATCAGCGCCAGGGCGATCTCGCGCAACGTGCGCCGCCCCAGCGAGGAGAAAAATTTAGGTCCGCTTTCAAAACCAACTGCATAAATAAATACTGCGAACAGCACGTTTTTAATTCCGCTGTCAATTGTAACGCCGACCTGACTAATAATGACGGCAATCAGCAGCGCGCCTGCAACACCGCCAAGCTGGAACGCACCCAGTTTGAATTTACCAATCCAGGTCCCTATCGCGAGAGAAAGAAACAGAGCCAGTTCAGGCGAGAGTCGGAAAAGTTCATGAAGCAAATCCATTGAAACATATCCTGAAGTCAGGTTGAACGGACAGCAAAGGCAGCTGCATCAGAGTAAAAAATATGGCGGAGCCCGTTATGGAAAAAGCATAAAAAAGTCTGGTCTCAATCAGGATTAATGCAAATTTTATTTTTATCTCTATGATTTATAATGATTAATTATGTAGTGGGGTGGCGAAGATGGTCAGCAATGTAAAATCGCTGTTAACAGTAAAAATATTACACAACTCTTGAAAAACAAGAGGTTGTAAATGTATTGCGCATTGCAGAGCGTTTGTGAAGAAATAATCTGACAACTGTATTTTTACGCTTTTATCGGTTTCGAATGGCAAAAAAAAATTCCTGGTCCATATTAATTACTCCGGTCCGGACAGCCCGTTTTATGACTTATGCCTGTTTCTTTCCTGTTATTTTCTAAATACCTGATGATGTAAAGGACTAATATGACCACTGAATCTGTCAACGATATATCCAACGATTTATCACAGTTTGTCGGCACACATTTTGTCTATACCTACGATAATGGCTGGAAATATGAATGGTATGCGCGCAATGAAACCACCTGCGATTATCGCATTCATCAGGGGCTGGTAGGAGGACGCTGGGTCACTAACCAGAAAATGAATGCGGTTCAGTTTGCACCGGGAATTTATAAGGTCGACTGGCACGAACCCACCGGAACCTGCGTCAGCCTGCTATTTGATCTGTCACGGAAGATCGTCCACGGCACCATTTTCTTCCCGCAGTGGATTGCCGGTGAAGGCCAGCATCCGGAGAAGACGATTTGCTACCAGAACGATTTTATCGAGGATATGCATCGCTTCCGCGATGAAGGCCCCGCCTATCCTTATGTAATTATTCCTGAATTTGCTCAGGTGACTTACATGAAAAATGAGGGCGCGGATAACGACGCGGTCATCGATAAAGCGCCGGGCCAGTTGCCCAGCGACTTTTTTGACGGGAAATAGCGGGTCAGGTTATCCGCCTTGTTGCGGGCGGGTAACCTGTTGCTGACGAGCCAGCGTTCGGGCCAGAATCGAGGAATAAAGCGGTTTGCCGCCCAGAAACTGGGCCAGCAGCGTGGCACCGAGACAGGTGATAATCATGGGCAGGATCAGCTGATAGTTATCGGTCATCTCCAGCACCAGTACAATGCCGGTCAGTGGCGCACGCACCGATGCAGCAAACAGCGCGCCCATACCGGCGATAGCGAAGGTGCCCGGATCGAGTTGGTAGAGTGGAAAAACCTGCGTCATTGCCACGCCAAATGCGGTACCGAGCAGCGTGCCGAGTGCCAGCATCGGCGCAAATATGCCACCGGGCGCACCGGAGCCGAAGCAAAGCAGGGTGGTTATCAGCCGGACGATAAAGATCAGCAGCAGCAGGGCGAGAGGGAACATCCCGTGTACCGCCTGCGGTATCAGTTCTGACCCGCCGCCCGCGCCAGGTGCAAACAACAGCGACATCACCCCACATCCGCCGCCGAGCAGAGCGCCTGCCAGCACTACACGAGCCGTTTTACCGGCATACAGACGGGCAAACAGATCCTGGGTCAGGAATATCAGGCGGTTGAATAATACGCCCACCAGGCCGATGATCATCCCCAGCACCAGATAGAGCCACAGCGTCTGAACCGGCGCATTAGCCAGTTTGCCGACCGAGATTACCGCCTGCTCACCGTTGAAACAGCGATAAACAATACTCGCCATGATCACCCCGGTGAACACCGCTTTTATGGAAATCAGGTTGTAACGGAACTGGGGACGCATCTCTTCAATAATGAACAGAATGCCAGCCAGCGGCGCGTTGAATGCCGCAGCCAGCCCGGCGGCCGCCCCGGTCGCCAGCAGCGTATGGCGCGACTCGTTGCTGCGTAAGCCGATGATATCAATCACCATACGACCAATATTTCCGCCCAACTGAACGGTAGGGCCTTCCCGTCCCAGCACCATACCGGCGCCGAGCGTGCCCATGCCGCCAAAAAACTTAACCGGAATCACCCGCCACCAGCGCACCGGCCTGAGTTCTTCCAGTGCCCCTTCGATTTCAGGGATCCCTGAGCCACCTGCTTCAGGCGCGAACCGCTTCACCAGCAGATAGCCAACCATTGCCAGCAGGGCAGAGACAGCAAACGCAGCAGCATAAAGCGGCCAGCCCTGAATCAACGCCGGAGAAATTGTGACGGCACGCCACTGCTGGATCGCCTCAACGGCGCGGGCAAACGCCACGCCAGCCAGGCCCACCAGCGTACCGACCAGTGCAGCACAGAACAGCACCGCCAGCGGGGTTTTATCGCGATAGAGTAGAGCGCGGAACATCCGGCTGCGAGCAGCCAGCGTGCGGGGAACATACACCGTTTGCGGTGTTTCTTCATTCATGCGGGAGAGTTCTTGTTTGAATCGGACCAGGCCACACAGTGTACTGAGGGATGTCCGTAAAGCAAAACCTCAGATCAATGAATATCTCAACTCTTCGGGTTTGATGATTAGCCCGCCTGCGGTGGACATACCACTTGCGCCATCCGTTCGCGGTAGGCTGAGTTATCATTATTTTTGAGCGCCTGCGCCGCTGCAATCAAGGGCGCTTTATCGTTTTTATCGTTCAGAAAGGTCTGGCGCAGCGCTTCATCCGACAGCGACGGCGGCAGCTGGCATTTTTCACGGAGATCGTTGGTGATCTGCTGCTCTCTCAGAGCAAATTGCAGCGTTTCGTAAGCGGAGTCTGCCTGGGCCAGCGGGCTTAACAGCAGCGAAATGACCAGGGCACTGCGGACAACGTTAATCATGATGATCTCCAGCGACGGTCGACCTACAGCGGGTCCTGCGTCGTTTTCAGTTAGAATTAATCGCGATGAGTGCGTAGCCTGACAGCTGAATCGTTGAGGGCTGACGGCCAACGCGCCACGAATGACTCACTAATCATAGCAATACTGGTGCCAGAGGGAGCTGAGATGCAGCCACATTCCACTGAAATTCTCGCCGCAGACTGTTGTATTGTCGGCGGCGGCCCAGCCGGACTGATGCTGGGATATCTGTTCGCCCGGTCTGGCCTGCGGGTGGTCGTCATTGAAAAGCACGGCGATTTTCTGCACGATTTTCGCGGCGACACTATTCATCCCTCCACGCTGGAGATCATGCATCAGCTTGGTCTGCTGGACGGATTGCTGAAACTGCCGCACCAGCGCGCGGAAAAACTGGAAGCGGAGGTCGCCGGTCAGAGCATAACCATGGCAGATTTTTCGCGGCTGCCGGTGCAGTGCCGGTTTATTGCCTTTATGCCACAGTGGGACTTCCTTAATTTCCTCGCCGGTCAAAGCGCCCGCTATCCGGGCTTCACGCTGTTGCAATCGACGGCGTTTGAGGACTTTATCTACGATAACGACAGCGTCAGCGGCGTGATTGCCAGCCGCGGCGACCAGCGACTCCATATCCGCTGCAAAGTGGTGATTGGCGCAGATGGCCGTCACTCGCAGGTCCGGGCGCGAGCCAACCTCACCAGCCAGACTTTCGGCGTAGCGCGTGATGTCATCTGGTTCCGGCTGAGCAAACAGCCAGACGATCCGGTCTCAGGCATGGGCCACAAAGGACCGCGGCAAAACTTCATCGTGATTGACCGGGGTGACTACTGGCAGTGCGGCCTGACGATCCCGAAAGGCGAATTTGAGGCGCAGAAAGCGGCAGGGCTTAAGGCCTTCATTGCGCAGGTGGCCGCCGTCTCGCCGTTTGGCGCGCAGCGTCTGGACGAAATCAGCAGCTGGGAGCAGTTCAGGCTGCTGTCGATACGCATCGACCGGCTGGATAAATGGGCGAAACCGGGCGTGTTGTGTATCGGTGATGCTGCCCATGCGATGTCGCCGATTGGCGGGGTCGGGGTCAATCTGGCGATTCAGGATGCGGTAGCGACCGCCAACCTTCTCACGGCACCTTTGCTGGCCGGTGAGCTGAGCCTCGGCGATCTGGAAAAGGTTCAGCAGCGCCGTCAATTCCCGACGGTTGCCACGCAGTTCCTGCAAATCAAAATGAGCAGCAACAAAGCCAGACGAAAATCCACTCGCGGCAGCAAAATTCCGTCCATCATCCGCCGCCTTCCGTTTCTGCGTTTTGTCTTTGGCCGGCTGATTGGGCTGGGCTTCCGCCCCGAATCGCCGATGTTGCACAAGTAAAGGAAAGACGTAAATGATTTCGACAGCGATCAGATATCATGCGACACTGTTTCACGCTGAAATTAATGTCAGCCAGTGTCGCTACTTATCTGAAATTTGGGCGCTAATTAAGTCTTATTAAACTAAATTATTTTCAGTTTTTGCGCCTGTAGAGGGGAGATTTCAGTGCATAACGAACAAAATGGCAGTGACGAAAAACGTCTCAATGCGATTAAAGCACTTCTGACGCCTGATGAAGCCAGGGATGAAGTGCTGGAGAAGTTTGTTCATCTTGCCAGCCAGGTGTTAGGGATCTCGGGCAGTTTTATTTCGATTATTGACGACCACAATCAATATATTAAGGCGTCACGTAACTTCGATCTTAAGCAGTCGACCCGCGATGAATCCCTGTGCCGCCACGTCATTGATGGTGAGGGGCAGCTGGTGGTGGTTGATACGCTGCTGGATCCACGCTTTGCCGTGCACCCGTTTGTCGAAGGCGAACCGCATATTCGCTTTTATGCGGGTGTGTCTCTGGAGAATCTCGACGGTGCCGTACTGGGCACACTCTGCGTGACCGACACCCAGCCACACACTTTTTGCTCAGAAAAACTCGACACCCTGAAGTTGCTGGCCAGACTGGTCACGTCGTTTCTGGATGCCTGGAACCATGCCGGTTTCGCCGATGTGATTACCCATCTGCCCAATCGCCCACGGTTAATTCGTGATATCCAGCAGCTGTCGGTTACTGCGCCGCACAGCCGTTTCCGCCTGATTCTGATCGACTGCATCGATATTCCACGCGCTTATGAACTCTCCCGCACCGTCGGCATTGCGCCGATGGAAAAACTGCTGCGGCAGATGGCTGAGCAGGTAGCCGCCCGACTCAACCTGCCCGCCGGGGATACGCTTTATTCCTTTGCCCCCGGTCGTTTTGCGCTGATTCAGCCGTGGTCGGGCCGCTATACGGCACACAATATGATCGACGTGCTGCAGGGAATGAAAGCCGATCTGTCGGAAAACATTACCCTCGATCTGGATATCTTTACCGGCGAAACCGGGTTCGTGCCCGGCCAGATTAACGCCAATGAGATGGTCCGTCAGGCGGTCAGCGCGCTGCATGAAGCGATAGATGAAAACATCAGCGCGATGTCTTTTGATGAAAGTTACGACACCCGCCGTACCGACGACTTTATGATCATGAACGATCTGGCGCAGGCGCTGAAAAAGGATGAAGGCCTCTATCTGGCGTATCAGCCGAAAGTCTGCCTTAAAACCGGTAAAACTGTCGGGCTGGAGGCGCTGATTCGCTGGCATCATGCCGAACGTGGCGAGCTGTTCCCGTCTGAGTTTGTGCCTTTGGCCGGCAAAACCAATCTGATCTCCGACCTGACTAACTGGGTCATCGATCATCTTATCGAGCAACTCGCGCGCTGGAACCGCGAGTACAGCCTGATTCCGGTGTCGATTAACGTCAGTGAGCGGGACTTCTCTAAAGTGGAGTTTGCCGATTCGCTGCTGGCGAAACTGCAGGCGGCACAACTGCCAGCTTCGGTGATTGGCATTGAGTGTCTGGAAAATGAGCTGATCACCGAGAGCAACGTCGCTATCCGCGGTCTGGAAGCGCTGAAATCGCACGGGTTTGTTATTTCGCTCGACGATTTTGGTACCGGCTACAGTAACATCAGCTATCTGCAGGATATCCCGCTGGACGTGATCAAAATCGACATGTCGCTGATATCCCGTATGGCTGAAGATGACTCATCAAAAATCATCGTTAAACGGATTATTCAGATGCTGAAAGAGCTGAATTATACCGTGCTGGCGGAAGGGGTGGAGACCGAGGCGACGCTGTCATTACTTAAAGAGTACGGATGCGATCAAATTCAGGGCTACTTCTTCTCTAAACCGCTGCCTGCCAGCGACATCGAACACTGGCTCTATCAGAAACCGTTGTGATACTAAGCCCGCAGCAATCGCTGCGGGCTTAGCCGATCACTGCCCGTCGATAGCGTAACGCTCAACCGGTGTAATCTTTTTAATCAGCCGGGTATCAAACAAAAACTGCTCATAGGCCTGATAACGGGCACGGTCCAGCTTCGCCGGATCGGCAGCAAACAGCGGCAGCGAAGCCTGCCACGCCTGATGGTTCAGCGGCGTATTCAGTTCAGGATGCCGGGCGGCAAAAGTCTGCCAGCTGGCTTCAGGATGGGCCTGCAATTCCGCGTTGCCGTGTTTAAGCGCCCGCAGGAACTTTTTGATTTTCTCTGCGTGCGCTTCATCGCGGTTAGCGACAATAATCAGCTCGTCATAGGCCGGCACGCCATAATCCTCGACCTTAAACACCACCGGAACTTTACCCTGCAGCCTGATTTCCAGCGCTTCAATATTCCGATAGCCGCCAATTACCGCATCCACCTGGCCGGTCAGCAGGGCACTGGTCAGCTGGAAATTGACGTTAATCAGCTTCACCTCGCTGGCCTTCACCCCGTCATGCTGCAGCATCGCCTCCAGCGTGGCCTGCTCAATCCCGCTGACCGAATAGCCGATCCGTTTACCCTTTAAGTCTGCCGGTTTTTTTACCGTCTTATCCAGCGTAATCAGGGTATTCAGAGGTGTGTTTATCAGGGTGCCGACCCGCATCAGCGGTAATCCCTGGTCAGCAAAGAAATGCAGCTGCGGTTGATAGGTAATGGCTAAATCTGCCTGTTTCGCCGCCACCAGCCGTGGAGGTAGCGCCGGGTCGGACGGTGGAACCAGGGTGACATCCAGTCCTTCCGCTTTAAATGCGCCGATTTGCTGCGCCACCATAATCGGCGCATGGTCTGGGTTGATATACCAGTCGAGCATCAGCGTCAGTTTTTCTGCTGCATGAAGCGGGCTGGTGAGTGCGGCGCTGATGATCAGCGTCGACAGAACAGGTTTAAGCATCAGTTTTCTCGCAGGGTAGAGGTCATGAGGAACTCTCCGGCGCCCAGTCGATCAGGCGGCGAAGCAGGGCATCGACGGCCAGCCACAGCGCCAGCGTCATCAGCACCAGAATAAACAGCGCGGCAAAACAGATATCACTCTGCATCCGGGCGTTGGCGTTAAGCATTACGTAACCCAGACCTTCGGCCGAACCGACCCATTCGCCAATGATCGCGCCAATCGGTGCCACGGCCGCCGCCATTCGCAGACCAGAGCCGAGCGCCGGCAGGGCGGCCAGCAACCGGACATGACGCAGTTGCGATCCGCGCGAGGCACCCAGCGTGCGAGCCAGATCGAGATAACCCGGACTGACGCGGCGCAGGCCATCGTAAAATGCCGAGGTCACCGGGAAGAAAATCACCAGTACCGCCATCGCCACTTTGGCGCTCATGCCGAAGCCAAACCACAGTACTAACAGCGGTGCCAGCGCAAATACCGGGATCGCCTGACTGGTGAGCACCAGCGGCATCATCCAGCGCTGCAGACGCGACGAAAAAGTCATGCCGAGCGCCAGCAGGCAACCCAGCGCCACGCCAATCATCATACCGCTCAGAATTTCAGTGAAGGTAATCAGGCTGTGATAGCCGAGCCAGCTCTTACTGGTCCATAACGCCTGCGCGACCGCTGCTGGCGAAGGCAGCAAAAACGCCGGCACCGGAAGCAACGTCACCAGCCACCACAGCGCAATCAGGCCGCAGAACAGAGTGATACCACGCCACAGCGGGGCAAAGCGGCTGAGGTGTTTCATAGCGCCACCTTAGCCAGCTGTTGCAGCAAAGCGGCCTGGCTGCGCATCACGCCAGCATCATCAGGCGCGCGCGGCGGTTGACCCGCTAATGGCGGGCAGGGTTCAATGCCTGAGCCGGTAAGCACCCGCATATGATGGCTGAGTCGGCAGGCTTCCGCCGCGTCGTGGGTAATCAGCAACACGGTATGCTGCGCCAGCACCCCGGCGGCGAGGGTCTGAATCTGGCTGCGGGTCAGCGCGTCGAGCGCGGAAAAGGGCTCGTCCATCAGGACGATCGGCTTTCGTGCATATAAGGTGCGCGCCAGCGCAGCCCGCTGCCGCATGCCGCCAGATAGCGTGGCGGGCCGCGCCGTTGCGTAGCGAGTCAGACCGACCCGTGCCAGCAGATGATGCGCCCAGTCGCGGTCCGGTTTTTCGCCATGCAGACGGCTGGCGAGGCAAACATTCTGCTCCACGTTCAACCACGGATAGAGCAAATCCTGCTGGCCCATCCAGGCGATCCGACCGGCCAGCGGCAGGCCATCACTGCCGCTGATCTGCCCGGAAGTCGGCGGCGTCAGGCCAGCAATGACCCGCATCAGGCTACTTTTCCCGACGCCGCTGGCACCCAGCAGCGCAGTGCAGGCCGCCGCAGGGATCTCCAGGTTGAGTGAGTCGAACAGCCGATGCGATCCCAAATCCAGCCTGAGCTGACGGACAGAAATGCCCGGCGGTGATAACAGCGTTGAACGGCTCATTGGGATGACGTCAGTTGCGGGTCGAGGCCCATCTGCCAGAAGGCAGATTCCAGTCGGGTGGCGGTGGTAAATATCGTCGCCAGCTGATCGAATCGTTCAGCCCCGGCGCGCTGGTGGGCCAGGGTTTCAAACAGATTCAGCGCGGCGCTGACGCCGGCCAGATAATCGGCATCGCCGTAATTGCGGATCCAGTCGGCGTAAGGATTGTCTGCGAGCACCGTCGTGGGATGATGTAACAGCGTCAGGCCGATTTCAGCATAGCCGGCAACGCATGGCATTAACGCGGTCATCAATTCAAGTGCATCTCCGCTGTGGCCGACATCCAGCACGTAACGGGTGTAGTTGATTGTTTCAACGGCTTCGGCCTGGCGGGCCAGCGCGGCTTCGCTGATTCCCCACTGCTGGCAGTAAGCCACATGCAGCGGCAGTTCATTGACGATGGCGTTGAGAGAAGCCGTAGCCGCGCGCAGTGCTGCCGGGTCCTGCAGTTTACTGACCAGCAGTCCATAGGCGCGGGCAAAGTGCAGCAGGAACAGATAATCCTGGGTGAGGTAATGACGAAAAGCGGCGGGAGGCAACTGACCCTGACCGAGTTGCTGCACAAAATCGTGCGACACGTAGGCGTGCCAGTGATCGCCAGCCTGTTGACGCAGGCGGCCATAAAAGCCGGTCTCGAAAAGTGCAAGTGACATAGGATCTCCAGTAACGGTTCGTTAACATAAGGAGATCCGGGCATACGATGAAGAACAGGCAAAAACGCAGAAGATGGTGCAGAAACGCTGCCGACCCGTCCCTTCGCTGGCATGACCCAGATCAGGTTCAAAGGGTTCGGCTTGCGCCATCTCAGCCCATTACAGGACACCCCTCGGAGACGTTTGTTATACGATAATTGTTAGCTGAATACAACGGCAGGCCGCAGGCCAGCTCAACCAGCAGCCCGCTTGTTGCTGCGGGTCGGCTGACCAGAATAGCCTGTTCTGTCGATACAAGGTGACAGCGTCACTCCAGATCTTCACCATTGCTGGCGATGACTTTTTTATACCACCAGAACGATTTTTTCCGGCTGCGCGCCAGCGTGCCGTTGCCCAGATCGTCACGATCGACATAAACAAATCCGTAACGTTTACTCATTTCGCCGGTCGAGGCGGCAACCAGATCGATGCAGCCCCAACTGGTGTAACCCATCACCGGTACTCCGTCGGCAATCGCATCGCCCATCGCCCGGATATGTTCACGCAGATAGCTGATGCGGTAATCATCTTCAATCTCACCGGCATCATTGAAGGTATCGCGTGCGCCCAGACCATTTTCGACCAGAAACAGCGGCTTCTGGTAGCGGTCATACATCATATTCATGGTGATGCGTAAGCCAAGAGGGTCAATGCCCCAGCCCCATTCACTGCGCGTCAGATGCGGGTTGGTCAGAGATTTCACCACGTTGGCGGCGCTGCTGTTAAGCTCGTTCATCTCCGCCGACGCGCAACGCGAGGCGTAGTAGCTGAACGAAACAAAATCGACGCTGTTTTTCAGGATCTCCGCATCGCCGTCATCAATCTGCAGGCTGACTCCTTTTTCACGAAACAGGCGGGCCGCGTAGGCGGGATAGTACCCGCGCGCCTGCACATCAATGAAGAACAGGTTTTCCCGGTCTTTTTCCAGCGCCGCCCAGACATCTTCCGGTTTGCTTGACCACGGATAGAAGTTGCCGCCTGCCAGCATGCAACCGACCTGATTGGCCGGATTTATTTCATGGGCGATTCTGGTCACCAGCGCGCTTGCCACCAGCTCATGATGGGCTGCCTGATACTTAACCTGCTCATGATTTTCACCTTCTTCAAACACCAGCCCGGCGCCCGAGAACGGACTGTGCAGCAGAATATTGATCTCATTAAAGGTCAGCCAGTACTTCACCAGACCGTCAAACGCTTCAAAGCAGCTGCGAGCATAGCGGGCAAAAAAGTCGATCATCTTGCGGTTGCGCCACGAGCCATATTCAGTAACCAGATGCATCGGTACATCAAAGTGACAGAGCGTAACCAGCGGTTCGATATTGTATTTACGGCACTCTTCAAACACCGCGCGGTAAAAAGCGATCCCCTGCGGATTAGGCGTCAGCTCATCCCCATTCGGATAGAGACGGCTCCACGCGATGGAGGTACGAAATACGCTGAATCCCATTTCCGCCATCAGTGCGATGTCTTCCGGATAGCGATGATAGAAATCAATTGCGTCGTGGCTGGGGTAAAACTCATCGTCACGCAGGGTGAAGCGCTGCTCCAGGCCTAACTTTACCGGCATCCGGTGCGGACCGTGGGGGATCATGTCAACGGTGGTTAAGCCCTTTCCGCCTTCACGATAGCCCCCCTCAGCCTGATTGGCGGCTAACGCGCCGCCCCATAAAAATCCTTGCGGGAATCTTGATTCAGACATGAAATCCTCTGTTTCGGGTCAGCATTGCCCGTTAGTTGGCGTTAATCGCGTTGGTTCGCTCGGTCACCGCAGCCGGTGCTGGTGCAGCCGCTGTGGCCGGCTCGGTTTCAGGAATGTCCTCGAAACCTAAAATCAGCGTCAGCACAAATGACAGCACGACCGACAGCACCATCACCGCCGCGACCCAGACGATAGTCATCGGATTAGCGGGATCAAAAAATTGTACGCTGGTAAACAGGCCGGGCGAGGCCATCGAATGGCTGGCCAGGCCGCCAATACCGGCTACTGCGCCACAGATAAAGCCGCTGATTAAACAGGCGATCAGCGGACGTTTCAGCCGGACCGCCACGCCATACAGCGCCGGTTCTGAAATGCCAGCGATAATCGCCGACGCCGCCGCGGCCAGCGCGGTCTGACGCAGTTCACGGTTTTTGGTTTTGAACGCCACCGCCAGCGACGAGCCACCCAGTGACAGGTTGGCACCGATTTCGGACGGCATCACCATTCCCTCTTTGCCGGTTTCAGCAATGGTCTGGATGATGGTCGGCGTAAACACCCGGTGCATTCCGGTCATCACCAGCAGCGGCCAGATGGCACCCATAATTGCCACCGACAGCCAGCCGAGATAGCCGTGAACGGTATACACCAGCGCCGAAATCCCGCTGCCGATCCAGATACCAATCGGCCCGATCAGGACGATGGCGATCGGTGCAGCAATCAGCACAATCAGCATCGGTTTAAGGAAGTTTTTTGTCACCGCCGGGGTGATGCGATCGACGCCGCGTTCAATGTGCGACAGGATCCAGGTCATCACCAGCGCCGGAATAACCGTGTAGGTATATTTCACCGCGGTGACCGGAATGAAGGCAAATTCTACCGGCTGGCCCTGCGCCGCTTTAGCCATCAGCTCGATAAAATTGGGGTGTACCAGCACCCCGGCAATGGCAATCGCCAGCGACATGTTGGTTTTAAATTTCAGCGCCGCCGACGCCGCCACCATCACCGGCAGGAAGAAGAACGCCCCGTCGCCAATCACATTCAGGATCACCAGGGTTGATGAGCCTTTTTCAAAGACTCCAGCCATATCGAGGATCATCGCCAGCAGTTTGACCATCGATCCGCCGATAATAGCCGGAATTAACGGTGACATGGTGCCCACCAGCGCATCGAGAATCCCTGCGCCAATCCCTTTTAAGGTCAGCTTACGCTTCACCGGCGCAGAGGCACCGCCGCCAGGCGAACCCAGCTGCATTATCGCCTGATAAGCCTGCGACACATTGTTGCCAATAATCACCTGGCACTGGCTGTCGTTGTGCACCACGCCCATCACGCCATCAATGGCTTTTAATCGCACAAGATCGACCTGTGTCTGATCTTTAACCACAAAGCGCAGGCGAGTCATGCAGTGGGTGAGCGCGTCAATATTGGTGAGGCCACCTAACGCGTCGACGATAGCGCGTGAAACCTCGGCATAGTTTCTGGGCATGATGGATCTTCTCTGTAGGGTAATCGGTCAGTGTTATGTTTTATGCCCTGACTAAGCGGCGAATAGGAAACCGGTTTCACAAAATCATGAAGATCTTTATTGGATGCGACAAGCGCTAAAAACACTCAATTTTTGGTTTTGTGATGGATGTCACCACGAGAGTGGATGAAAAGCGGCGGCGTGCCGGTGAAAATATTTCCAATAATGAGAGGCTTAGGTAGACTGGAAACCGACGCAGTGAAGGAGCAGTGAAATGGCAACGATTCAGGAAGTAGCCGCGCGGGCAGGCGTTTCAAAAGCCACGGTGTCGCGGGTGTTGTCCGGCAACGGCTATGTCGGGCAGGAGAAGCGCGAACGGGTACTGCAGGCGATAGCTGAAACCGACTACCGGCCGAATCTGCTGGCGCGTAACCTGGCGACCAAATCCAGCCAGACGATTGGCCTGGTGATTACCAACACGCTCTACAGCGGCAGTTACTTCACTGAACTGATGGCCCACTCGGCGCGGATGATGGAGCAGCAGGGGCGTCAGCTTATTCTGGCCGACGGCAAGCATACTGCGGAGCAGGAGCGGGCGGCGATCCAGTTCCTGCTCGATCTGCGCTGTGACGGGATTATTATCTATCCGCGCTTTCTCTCTATCGATGCGCTTGATGCCATCATCTCCCAGCATCGCCAGCCGATCCTGGTGATCAATCGCCGCCTGCGCGTTAACGACAGCTACTGCATTTACATCGACCAGCACGCCACCAGCGCTGATGCTGTCAGCCAGTTGCTGGCCCGTGGACATCGTGAGATCGCCTTTATAACCGGATCGCTGGATTCACCGACCGGTATGGAACGCTTGTCGGGTTATCAGGCCGCGCTGAAAGATGCGAAGATTGCGCCTGATCCGCAGCGGATCGTGCAAGGGAAGTGGACAGCACAGAGCGGCATGGCGGCGGTCGATAGCCTGCTGGCGCGCAAGGTGGCGTTTACTGCGATTGTTGCCAGCAACGATGAGATGGCGATCGGTGCCATCAAGCGGCTGACCGAATGCGGTATTGCCGTTCCGCAGCAGGTGTCGGTGCTGGGTTTTGATGATATTCCGCTGGCACCCTACATCACGCCTTCGCTGTCGAGCATCAAACTGCCGGTCACCGAAATGATCAACGAAACCATTGGCCGGCTGGTCACCATGCTGGATGGCGGTGAGTGGCGACCGCGGCCGCCGTTTAACGGCAGCCTGATACTGCGTGATTCGGTTGCTGACGGCCCTGGGCGTAGGGCTTAGCCCGTGCTGACCTGAATCACCTCAATCTGCTGCTCCTGCAGTTGCAACAGGATGGCGGTATCAAGCTGATCGTCGGTAATGACCTGACGGACCTGGTAACCCGGCGACAGCGGATAGGGCTGAATCTGACCAAATTTCGAGCTGTCGGTCAGTGCATAGCTTTCAACACCTTTTGCCAGCACCGCATCAACCACATCGCAGCGCAGCATATTACGACCGGTAAAGCCGCTTTCCGGGTGCCAGCCATCGACCCCAACAAACGCCTTATGAAAATGCGTCTGCTGAATACAGTAACGGGTCAGCGGACCGACCATCGACTCACTGCTTTTTTGTAGCAGGCCGCCCAGCACTATCACTTCGCAGGTGGCATCGCGCAGTAACTGGGCGATGTAGTGACTGACGGTAATCAGGGTGATATCACTGCGGTCCGCCAGCGCGCGCGCCAGCAAAGCATTTGTACTGCCACCTTCAATAAACACCGACTCGCCCGCCTTCACCAGGCTGGCGGCACGATCGGCCAGCGCCTGTTTAATCGGGTAGCGGGTATTCATCCGGGTTCCCACATTGTCACTGTCGATCGCCAGCGCAGAGCCGTGGATCCGCCGCAATAAGCGATCGCGTTCCAGCAGGGTCAGATCCTGACGCACCGTGACTTCTGAGACGCCCGTTAGCTGCGCCAGTTCGCTGACAGCAATAGTGCCCCGGGTATTAACCAGTTGAATAATCTGATGATGACGTGGATTCATAAGCCCGCTTCGCAGAATAATAATCGCCGCAGTTTAACAGGGAAAGGACCGCGCCGGAGCCGACGCGGTGATAAATCAGGCTAAATCCAGCGCCCGGCGGCCATTCTGATTCAGATCGGCCAGCGTGAAGCGCTGCTGCCAGTTCGCTTCGTAATCTTCAGGTGGAAAATCAGCGGGCGAACGACCCTGTTCCAGCGCCTCGGCAACCTGCCGGGCATAAGCCCGATTCTTGTCGCACATCGGCGCGGCCGGGATGTACATCACATTGCCCCAGCCCCGTTGATTCTCAACCGGCGCCACCGCGTGAATCACATCGCAATGCCACCAGACGGAATCGCCCGCCTCTAAAGCGGGGATGGAACTGAGTCCGGCAATCAGGTGTGGGTGCCATTTCTCATTGATCGGCAAAACCCGGCCTGGCTCTACGCCGCACAGCTCATCTTCCGGGACATCGGATAACAGCGGACGCAGCAGCACATAGGCCATCGCTTCTGGTACCGGCACCACATGCAGCAGACCCTGGCCCGGAATCATATCTGACAGGGCGGTCCAGCCCTGGAAGGTGCGGAACACCGAGCATTTGGTGGTATCTGGCACGTCATATTCATCCACTTCAGTACGATGCGCGGCATCCCACGGATCGTATGCAGCGAAATCACCGCTGAACAGTCTGGCAAAGACCTGCTGATAAGCGGGCAGCAGCCAGCGTTCAAGCGCGCCGGAATCAGTATGCGCACCCAGCCCTTTTGAGGTGGTGCCCGGCAGCCGGCGACGGATACGGTCGGGATAGATCACGCTGACATCCGGATCAAACCACTGCTGTCCCTGCGAATCGAAGGTCCACAGGCGATTGAGGAAGGATTGCGCCTGGATCATCGCATCACTCTGACGCGCCTGCATCTGCGCCTGCGACCAGTAAATCGGATAGATTTCTGGCCGGGATGCTTCCAGGCTGCCAAAAAAATTGTCGCCAGGACCGCGATACTGCTGGTCGAAGTGGTTCAGCTCGAGGTAATCAAGCATCGACTTATCCCACGCCAGAGCCTGCTCGCGGGCAAAATGCTGTTTGATGACCACGCAGCCACGTCGTTTGATCTGCGCCCGGGTTTCATCTGAAACCTCGCCTCTGGCCAGAGTCTGCATCTCCACCATGGGCCAGGCACTGCCTGTTCGCTGCTCATCAGCCTTAGCGTCGGCAATTGCCGCTTCAATTTTGTCACACACCTGGCGGAACAGCGCTTCCACATCACCAATCTGGCTGCGCAACTGCTGTTTCATCTGGCGAATCGCTGCTTTTACGTCAGCAGGCAGAGGGGTAGCCCGGGAATTAACCGTCATCTCATGCTCCTTAACTTGTCAGGGTTGAGTTACGAGTGAAAATTATTTAACCTTCATTCGTAAATTACGGCTGAGATTAACATCCTTGTAACCATTAAAAACGTGCGCTGTAACACAAGTTCCAAACCGGAACGCTCTGAAAGCCGTTAACAAACTCACTATTAGCATTCTCAATAATCCACACAGCGAGTAAGCTTTATGAATCAATTCAATCAGCCGAAAGGATACGACGGCGCAGGTATAGGGGCAGGCAAGATGGCGGTTAAGATGATTGCGGTGGATATGGATGGCACCTTTCTGGATGACAACAAGCAGTACAATGTCCAGCGGTTCTCACGTCAGTATGCATTGCTGAAGCAGAAGGGGATCCGCTTTGTGGTCGCAAGCGGGAATCAGTATTACCAGTTGCAGCGCTATTTTCCCGACATTAAAGATGAAATTGCCTTTGTGGCGGAAAACGGAGCGTGGGTCTCTGACTGCAACGAAGAGATTTTTTGTGGCGAATTAGCCAAAGAAAAAGTCCATCAGATCCTTGATATCCTGGCGCACGAACCGGATATTGCAGTAGTGGTTTGTGGCCGTAACGGTGCCTATGTGCATTCATCCGCCTCGGATGAGGTGCTGGCGATGCTGGCGAATCATTATCACCGGCTGGAAAAGCGTGATGATTTATATGACATCGACGACACCATTTTCAAATTCTCCCTTAACCTGGCGCATGAAGATGTGGATGCGCTGCTGCAACGGCTGCACAACCAGCTGGGCGAACTGGAGAACATCATGCATCCGGTTTCGAGTGGCTTTGGTTTTATCGACCTGATTATTCCCGGCTGTCACAAGGCGCACGGCATTGCGCTGCTGCAGGAAAAATGGGGCATCAGCGATTGCGAAGTGCTGGCGATTGGTGACAGCGCTAACGACATTGAGATGTTGCGACAGGCCTGCTTCAGTTTTTCAATGGCGAATGCGGTTGATTCGGTGGCTGCCGTCGCACGCTATCAGACCCAGAGCAACAATGACGAAGGCGCGCTGAACGTCATTTCCCGGGTACTGGCTCGCGAATTCCCCTTCGACTGATTCTCATCAGTGCGAAGAATCAACGCGTGGCATCTGGTCGTGATTCTTTGCACTAACGGCAGGGTAGCGGCGATATCGTTACCCTGCGGTATCCTGACTTTCTCGCGCATGGCGCTCCATCTCATCCAGCGCTGCCTGATTTTCCAGTCCCCACTGATACATCTGTTCAATCGGTTCCGCGAACCGGCGACCCAGCGCAGTCAGGCTATATTCGACCTTTGGCGGTACCACCTGATACACCTGACGTGAAACCAGCCCTCGTTGCTCCAGTTCCCGCAGCGTCTGAATCAGCATCTTCTTCGAAATACCCTGCAGGCTGCGTTCCAGTTCACCCGTCCTGGCACGGTTTTCTGGCCAGTGATAAAGCGCGTGCAGCACCATGGTGCTCCATTTTACCGCAAACAATTCCAGCAGGCGGCGCGGCGGTGAATCGGCATAAAAGCAGAGTTTTCCATCAACCCAGACCGGCATAACCTTTCTCCATTAGCATGGTTACCAAAAGGTAACTACTACCAAAATGGTAACCTGGTGTCTATAGTGTGCCGCTTTCTTTAGCGCTATAAGCCACCAGGAGGCGACAGATGAAAATTAATGCACTGGTTGCATCACAGGCCAGCCAGCCGTTACGAGCAGGGCAGGTTGAGATTCGCGATTTACAGCCGAACGACGTCATGATTGAGGTACTTTACTGTGGCGTTTGTCACTCAGACCTGCACATGGCACGCAACGAATGGGGCGTCAGCCGCTATCCATTAGTTGCTGGCCATGAAATTGTCGGTCGGGTAGCCGCAGTAGGTGACAATGTAACACAGTTTGCGATGGGGCAGACTGTCGGGGTTGGTGTGATGGTTGACGCCTGCGGGCAATGTCATTTTTGTCAGCAGCAGGAAGAGCAGTATTGTGAGGCGGGCTTCACGCCGACTTATAACGGCATCGATAAATATACCGGCGCGTCTACCTTTGGCGGTTATGCCGGACAGGTGATCGCTGACCAGAATTTTGTGGTTTCGGTGCCCGATAACCTGGCATTGAACGCGGTGGCTCCGTTACTTTGCGCCGGCGTTACCGTCTGGTCGCCGCTGCGTCATTTCGATGTCAAAGCCGGCGATCGGGTTGGCGTGGTCGGTCTGGGTGGGTTAGGGCATATGGCGGTTAAACTGGCCAGCGCGCTGGGCGCAGAGGTCACTTTATTTACCACTTCGCCTGAGAAAGGAGCTGATGCGCGTCGTCTTGGCGCCAGCCAGGTCGTGGTTTCACGTGATGCCGCGCAGATGGCAGAGTGCCAGACCTCACTGGATATCATTCTGGATTGTGTTGCGGCTCCGCACGATCTTGATCCTTATCTGGCGACGTTAAAAACCAATGGTCAGCTGGTGCTGGTCGGCATTCCCGATCAACCGCATCCCTCACCGAACGTCACACCGATGGTATTTCGTCGGCTTAGCATCAGCGGCACCTCGATTGGCAGCATTAAAGAGACGCAGGAGATGCTCGATTTCTGTGGCCAGCACAATATTACCGCTGAGGTTGAGATGATTATCGGCGAGGAGGTTGAAACCGCCTTCGCGCGTATGCTGACCAGCGATGTGAAATATCGCTTTGTGATTGATATGCAGAAAACCGGCTGGTAACGGCAATACGGTCTGCCTGTGGGCAGGCCGTAAGTTTTGGGTAGGCAGCTCGCATAGTGGGTCACAGACAAGTACTGCTGAAGGAAGGGGCAGTGAATGAGTTTAAATCGTTAACAGCAATAGTTACAACATGCTTTTAATCGATCAAGTAACTCATACTTCAGCTTCAGCGCTGACATCTTTTCAGCAATACAACAGACCGCTCACTGATATTTATTCAGCACATCAACCGCGGGCGAAATCATACCTGACTTGCCCGCTCCGCTGCTTACAGGTCCTGAGCGGTGGGACGAAATATAATTTCGTTCACGCCGACATCTTCAGGCTCGTTTATCGCAAATGCGACCATGCGGGCAAAAGTCTCGGCGGGAATGCCGACTTTACCCACGTAGGCCTGATTTGCCGACTGGACGTCTTTGTCGCTGATATGGTCAAGCAGCTCTGTTGAAACAGCGCCCGGAGAGATGAGGGTTGCTCTGACGTTATACTCACTGGCTTCTTTACGTAATCCTTCAGTCAGCGCACGAACGGCATATTTAGTCGCCGAGTAAACTGCCGATGCCGGAAACACCAGATGGGCGGCGACAGAAGCGGTATTGATAATCTGACCCGATTTTTGCGCTTTCATTTTACGTGGCACAAAACCCACTTTCACAATCAGTGTCTCTAGCTGACCTGATCAAGAGAATTGCCCAAAACGATGGCGATTTCTCAACTGCAATCGATGGCCTCACCCTACATCGCCGCAGTATTCCGACCTCGCCAGTGCAGTCTTCGTTTACAGGGTGAGTAAGCTGTCGCGATCTAATCAGCCACCCTAAGGGTAAAAATAACTATCCGGCAAAGCTGCCGGATAGTCTGTAGTCAGTCAGCCTGAGCAGGCATTACTCTTCGGATTTGTGCTCTTTTTCCTTCTCCGCATCCGTTTTATCGGCTTCATCATTATCTGCAACGTGGCTGAACGGCTTAAGTAACTGGATATCCAGAATGACGTACACCATGGTACTGATAAACAGCGAGATCACACTGCCAAACACGCCGCTGGTGGTGAAGGTAAGATAGTTGTAGATCACCAGCCAGGTGAGGCAAATAAACAGCGCCAGTGAAATGGTCAGGTTAGCGACGGAATAGTTACTGGTGCCTGCGCCCTGGGTGTGTGTCACTTTAAACAGGTTGCCGATGGAATATTTTTCCAGCACCAGAATAGTTTTTTCCCAGTTGCGCTGCTTACGGGCGCTGGCGCGGGTCAGAAATACAAACAGAATCGACATAAAGAAGCCGGAGAAGGCGATCAATACCGGAATCGCCTCAAGGGCATATTCAATACTTTTATGACCACTGCTGCTGCTGAGATCCAGGGTTAATGAGGCACCCAGCGCGGCATAGAGAAAGATAAACAGTAACAGAAAGGTCAGGCTACGCTTCCAGTCACCTTCGGCTTCGATGTTTTTTTGTTGGATGGCTAACTGCAGCGACTGCTGGATTTGCCCGGCCTGCGGCGAATCAGCGTCCAGAGTCTGGCAGGGCGCAGCAAAGAAGTCGTTCATGAACCGCTCATCTTCTTTGTGGATAGAGATTTTCATCGGATACCTGTATCAGAAAGGATGTCCGGTTATTCTAATCAGCCTCGCCTGAAATAACAGAAACTTTATGACGAAACCCTTTCGCCGATTTTTATCTATCAAGCCAGGCCAGCAGAGCAGGTGGATGTCCACTGATTATCAGCTCGCAGGCCGATCGTTGCTACTGACCGCGATGCGGTTCAGCAGCCCGGCTGAGCGGAGGCGTAACCCTTATTCCGCCGACAAACTGCGTAATTTAAACTGCTTTATAGCATCATTAATGTTGTTGGTGTCGAGAGTGGCAATGCATTGATTATCATTGAACACCTCGTAATGGGCGTTATGTAACTGAAACAGCAAATCTTTGCCGCGAAAATGGATGCGTTTCTGCTTTACGCCTATCCCATGCCGTCGCAATAAAGCCTGCGACAGTCGGTCGGTCTCTTGTGCCATAGCCTCAGCTCCCCGGCAGTACGTGGTCACTGCTATTAAACCTGATAAAGATGAGTTTTATATTAAGAGATGTCCTTATTTTTAACAGGGGCAAAGCGCGCATTTTCGGTGAGAATCGTGCTGATGTTAACGATGTCAGCAGCTATTACCTGACTTATGCCGGATTAATGCTAAACAGCCCACTGAAGCGGCCGCGGATGCGGTACACTTGCCCGGTGAATTCACCACTGGACACGATGCTATGAACGACAAGAAGATGATCTCGATTGATCAGTTCAACGCTGATGAACGACTGGCTGTAGAGGAAACGTTCAACGGGCTGGTGCAGAAGTATCGCCAACGGACCGGCAAAGAGCCTGATAGTAAAAAAGAGAAAGAATTCAATACGGAAGCGCGACAGCTCATCATGTCAAACAAGCTTGAGAAAGAGAGAGCACAGGCAGAAAAGGAAAAGAAAAAACCCCTGCGCCGCAAGAAACCTTCTTCGCTGGCGGCGAGTGAAGTGGGTGATTTCAACTGGGCAGCCTCAGTGGTTAAAGGCCGCAGATAGCCACTCTCTGCGTTATCAGGTCAGAACGAGCCTGAGGTATTACCCTCAGGCTGCAGGTTCAGATTGGCGCATAGTCGCCAGTGCCCTCGGGCCACGGCGTCAACAAATCAAATCCCTCCTCGGTCACCGCCACGGTATGCTCCCACTGCGCTGATAAAGAACGATCTTTGGTCACCACCGTCCAGCCATCCGACAGCACGCTGGTGCCCGCTTTACCGGCATTAATCATCGGCTCGATGGTAAATATCATCCCGGCTTTAAGCGGCATCCCTTCTCCCGGCGTACCGTAATGCAGCACCTGCGGATCGGTATGATAGATTTCGCCCACGCCGTGACCGCAATATTCACGTACCACCGAGAAGCCAGCCGATTCCGCCACACGCTGAATCGCCGCACCGATGTCGCCCAGCGTTGCGCCCGGACGAACCGTTTTAATGCCGGCCACCATCGACTGATAGGTAATATCAACCAGGCGTTTAGCGCGTACTGACGGCGTACCGACGAAATACATCCGGCTGGTATCGCCGTACCAGCCATCTTTGATGATCGCCACATCGATATTCACGATATCGCCATCTTTCAACTTCTTGCTGGCAGGGATACCGTGGCAAACCACGTGGTTAACCGAGGTACAGGTGGTACGGGTATAACCGTGATAGCCGATATTGGCCGGAATCACCTTCAGCTCATTCACAATGAAATCGTGGCAGATATCATCAAGCTCTTCGGTAGTGATACCGGGCCGAACGTGCGGGGTAATCATCGCCAGCACCTGTGCGGCGGCGTGTCCGGCCGCGCGTGCCTTTTCGATTTCTTCGGCAGTATGAATTTTAACGGTGTTCATGACACATCTCCTTGTGAAGTGAGACTTTCTTTATGAAGTAAATGTCGGATATCAGAACTGCCTTCCAGTTCTAATCGAATCAGCATCTGTGCAAGCTGCTGTTGAGTGAGTTGCGGATAGAACTCCGCCAGCATCCCCAGCTTTAGCCAGTGCTCTGCCTGTGCATTGATCGATCGACTCATCGCCTGGCTGGCAATGCGCAGATTTTCATGCATCAGGTCGGAAATTTTAACGATGCCCATGTAAGCCCTATATGAAACGTATATGTTTTATATATAGCTTAATGAGAACGATATGATTTGCAAGGAGACTTTCTCACCGATGTGAAAAGGTATGAAATTTGTCCGAACATCACCGACATGACTTATATCAGCTGATATTCATCTGCGCATGAATCGGGATACTTTTTGGACATCGAAATGTTTCTGATTTCAGAGAAGGTCGGCGGGTTCGCCTCCTCACTTAAACCGTACTGCGCCTAAACCCGTTTAAATGCCGGCGTCAGTTTTTCCGGACGCACAGGGCCGGGATAACGCCCGTGACGGTGGATAGCTGAATAAAGGGGGTGCTGAGAAAGGTAGTCCTGGCGACAGATTCCGATGACGTCACTCAGCGTCATAGCGATTAGAATATCATCATCTCATCGATGCGTTTGGTGAGGCCATTTGCCACTGTTTCAGCAGGTAAAAGTAGACTGGTTCCGAACATTCGATGATTCTGGCGTGTCGAGGTGTCAATACAGTGGCGATTATGACCTGAGACGACCCCGCTAAACACTTCAGGGCCATTCTGGTTTAATTCTTATTGTTTCACCTTTTACTCAGTGACGCCTGAATCAGTCATGGTTTTTTTTATGGCGCATGACGATATGAACAATGCCCATCATTCCGTGTGCATAAAAATACATTTTAATAAACGTTGTCAGGAAGTTATGTCAGGCGCGGAAAAAAATCCTATAAAATCCGTTCGTTTCCTGAAATTTTCATATGCTCTGTCATAATGGCTGTTACATTCAGAAATGGTCCAGCAGAGAGGTTATATGTCTCAACCAAAAATAACAGAGCAGACTCAGCGAAGTAAAATCAATCCTCCGGTGTTTTACAGCTCCGCCATACTGATATTTATTATCGTTGCTTTTGCCGCAATTTTTCCTGAACAAGCTGACAAGCAGCTCAGCGCGCTGCAAAGCGGCATCTTCGCCAATGCCAGTTGGTTTTATATACTGACTGTTGCCCTGATACTCATGAGCGTCGCCTATCTGGGCATGTCGCGGTTTGGTGACATCAAGCTGGGCCCCGACCATTCTGAACCCGATTTCAGCTATGTCTCGTGGTTTGCCATGCTGTTTTCAGCGGGTATGGGTATAGGGCTGATGTTCTTTGGCGTGGCGGAGCCGGTAATGCACTACATGGCACCGCCGTCAGGCACACCGGAGAGTGTTGAGGCCGCTAAGGAAGCTCTGCGCATTACCTTCTTTCACTGGGGGCTGCATGCCTGGTCAATCTACGCCATCGTTGCATTGATACTGGCCTTCTTCAGTTATCGCCACGGCCTGCCGCTGACGCTGCGCTCAGCACTCTATCCGATTATTGGCGAAAAAATTTATGGGCCGATAGGGCATGCCGTGGATGTTTTTGCCGTTATCGGTACCGTGCTCGGTGTAGCAACCTCGCTGGGTTATGGTGTCCTGCAGGTCAATGCCGGACTCAACCATCTCTTCGGAATCCCGGTTAACCAAACCATACAGGTGATACTGATTGTTGTTATTACCGGCCTCGCCACCTTGTCAGTGGTATCGGGACTGGATAAAGGGATCCGTATCCTTTCAGAAATTAATCTGACGCTGGCGGTGCTGTTGCTGGTTCTGGTTGGTGCGATGGGGCCAACGGTTCTGCTGCTGAAATCGTTTGTTGAGAATACCGGCGGTTACCTTTCAGAAATAGTAAACAAGACCTTTAATCTGTATGCCTATGAGCCTAAATCCAGCAAGTGGCTGGGAGGCTGGACCCTGTTTTACTGGGGTTGGTGGCTGGCCTGGTCGCCCTTCGTCGGGATGTTTATTGCCCGCGTTTCGCGTGGACGAACCATCCGTGAGTTCGTTACCGGTGTATTGTTTGTGCCAGCCGGTTTCACATTGCTGTGGATGACGTTTTTCGGTAACAGTGCTATCTGGCTGATCATGAGGAAAGGCGCTCGCGACCTGGCAGAGACCGTACAGTCCGATCAGACCCTCGCATTGTTTAACTTTCTTGAGCACTTCCCCTTCAGCTCAGTTCTGTCGTTTATTGCTATGGCCATGGTTGTCGTCTTTTTCGTGACGTCAGCTGATTCCGGCGCGATGGTGGTTGATACCTTAGCGTCAGGAGGCACCGATAATACGCCGGTCTGGCAGCGTATTTTCTGGGCATCGATGATGGGTGTTGTTGCCATCGTGCTGTTACTGGCAGGCGGCATGAAAGCGCTGCAAACGGTCACCATCGCCAGTGCGTTGCCCTTTGCGATTATTCTTCTGGCGTCGATTTACGGGCTTTTTAAAGCGTTGCGAATTGATTATTACAAACGTGAGAGTAAGCAGATCACCACCATAGCCTCACCGGCTTCACGAAATCCTATTTCCTGGCAACGCCGGTTGAGGAACATTGCCTATTTTCCCAAGCGTTCAAACGTAAAACGATTTATGAATGAAGTTATTCAGCCTGCCATGCATATGGTCAGCGGCGAACTGCTCAAGCAAGGCACCGTTTCTCATCTCAATGATAGTGCAGACGACCGGGTACATTTTGAAGTGGATTTGGGAAATGAACTCAACTTTGTTTATGAAGTTCGCCTCCGCTCGTATATCCAGCCAACTTTTGCTCTTGCTGCATTAGGCGATGAGAAAAAAGAAGAGCATCGCTATTACCGTGCCGAGGTATACCTGAAGGAAGGCGGGCAGGATTACGATGTGATGAGCTGGACGCAGGAGCAGATTATCAACGATATTCTGGATCAGTACGAAAAACACCTGCATTTCCTGCATCTGGTACGTTAATTATCGGGGCCTGGCTCACTGCGTCAGGCCCCCGTTTCACATTTCAACGCTGCGCGCAGGCGCGATAGGACGGAAGGGGTTGATCCGTAATGATGAAAAAGCGCTTCCAGCCGGAAGCGCCTGTCACAATCAGAAGGACATGGTCAGGCCAGCATAATAAGCCCGGCCTGGCTCATTATAGGTTGAGGCACCTTCGGCTTCACGGTAGATACGCTTATCCAGCAGGTTGTTAATACCGGCATTGGCGCGCAGATTTTTAGTGATGTCGTAATTGAGATTCAGCCCAAAGACGGAATAGGCACCGACTTCACGCGTCGACATCGGCGAACTTGCTTCGGTTCGTGACTCTGCATTTTCGCGCGGTTTCTGGCGGCCATACATCGTCCAGTTCAGGTTGGTTGAAAAGTCCTGAGTCACCTGCCAGTCGAGCATAGTATTAATGGTGTATTCCGGGATGATCGACAGCGGATTACCGGTCTTCTTATCCTTCGACTCAATCATATACGTCGCGTTGGTACGCCATTCCAGCGTGTCGCGCACCAGCGGAATGGTCATATTACCTTCCAGCCCCTCGACCACGGCTTTACCACCGTTGGACCATTGCAGAATATTGTTGCCGTTAGAGGCAAAACCAATACGCTCGGTACCGGCGACGATCTTGTTCTTATAATCGTTGCGGAACCAGGTAAGCCCTGCGATATAACCGTTCTGGCTATACTCAATGCCCAGCTCTTTATTTACGCTGACTTCCGGATCAAGATTTTCATTACCGAGCAAATAGCAGCTGCCGGTCGTCACCCCAACCGGGCAACCGTTACCGCGGGTAGCCAGTAAATAGCCTTCAGTTGACTGGTAGAGGTTAGGGGCTTTAAACGCACGCGCAATACCGGCTTTTAGCGTGAAGTTATCGCCTAATCCCTGTGAAATATTGAGTGATGGGCTCCAGTTTGCACCGAAACTATCATGATAATCAAAACGCAGACCGGGGATCACTTCTGTGCTGTCAGTAGCCGCAATGTTGTCTTCAAAATAGAGCGAACTCAGGGTAGCGCTGTTTTTACTGTTGCGCGCACCTGGGTTGCCGCTCACTTCGCCAATGGTCACATTCGGCGCGCTGGTGCCATTCATTGAGTTGGGATCGTTCAGTTCATCGCGGTTCCACTCAGCCCCCAGCGTGACGGTCTGTTCCCGCACCAGCTCCAGCGGGAAACTGACTTCGCCACCGGCCCGGTAACTCTCGAAGCGACTGGTTGAAAAGGTGTTGCTGTTAATCCGTCCTTCACTGCTGCCGGCGGTCCCTTCGTTCAGGCGGGTATTGTTGGTTTTTTCATAATTGAAGGTCAGCTTCGACTGTCCCCAGTCCCAGATACCGTTGTGGGCGATGCCGTAGGTCTGACGGTAGAGGCGGTTGGTTTCTGATCCGTCCAGCGATTCAATCAGGGCATTGCCGGCACCGTTGCTGTATTGGGTATCGCCAGCGTAGATATTCCCCTGACGACTGTAACCGTAGCTGAAATCAATCACCTGTAACGGGGTCAGTTTCCACGACAGCACGCCGTTAATATCTTTGTTGCGCACCCCTTCGCGGCCAGCCGCAGCGGAACCGTTCTGCGACTGGTTAATATCGAATGCATCACTGTCGGTTTTGTTAATGTTGCCATATAACCGCATGGTCAGCGCGTCACCGGCCAGCGGGCCACTGAGGTTAAAGTTAGCGCGGCGGGTAGCACCTTCTTTGTCATCTTCCGGCTGATTGGTGAACAGCGACAGTGAACCGTGCCAGTCATTGGTCGGACGCTTAGTAATAATATTGACCACGCCGCCCGCAGCGCCAGAGCCGTAGCGGGCAGCCGCCGGACCGCGGATCACTTCGATACGTTCAACCATTTCGGCCGGAACCCAGTTAGAGTCGCCACGGGAATCGCGCTCGCCACGCCAGCTGTAACGTACTGAATTTCGGGAGGTAGTGGGTACGCCATCAATCAGGATCAGGGTATTTTCTGGCCCCATGCCGCGAATGTCGATCTGGCGATTATTACCGCGTACCCCGTTAGCGCTGTTACCGGTCAGGTTAACGCCCGGCATTTTGCGAATGATGTCGGAAAGGTCATTGACCGGCGGATTTTTTTCAATATCCTGCGCGGAAATCACCGAAACGCCCGGCTGTTGCTTTAACTCCTGTTCAGCAGTGACCAGCATCGTTTGGTCATCAGCCAGCTTTTCTGTCTCAGCCTCGTTGGCGGCGGAGGCGGAGGTACTCAATATTCCCGCCAGCAGCAGCGCAATGGGGCGCTTCCGGACATGCATAGTTACATTCACTTAGAAAATCTCCCTGAATCGTTAAGGTATGTAAGCAAATGCGTATGATAATGATAATAGTTATCATTGTATATGCGATCTGCGTAACTTTACATTCCTTCACATTAGGCCGTTTAATGTACGTTGCGGGTTGCTGACAGGCGGATGACTGAGCAGAGCAGGTCGTCAGTTCCTTTTGTTCAGCAGGGAAAGGCACTAAAGATCGTCGCGAAACACAGGCGGCGAAAGCTGCCGGAAAACGACAGAGATCGGTGGGCTGGCTGCAACAGACAAGCCTCTGCGTCAGTCGGGCAGCAAAGCGATCCGGCGATGAACGCTGGCGGTTTCATTCAGTCAGCGCCGCGGTAGTCCTTTTCGCACCGGGTTATTTAGGTAATATCACGCGTCCCCACATTTTCACGACAGTTCACCAGGAACAGAATGGATAATTACAATCAGCTACTGGCTTTCATCTGGGCCTATGAATATGGCAACTTCTCTGCTGCCGCACGGGCTAAGGGATTAACGCCTTCCGCAATGAGTAAACTGATTGGTCGGCTGGAGGCCAGACTGCAGGTCAGGCTGTTCGTTCGCGGGACGCGCGCGTTAAAGCTGACGGAAGAAGGGCATGTCTATCTCAAAAGCGCCCGTGCGGTGGTGGATGCAATGGCCGAAGCTGATTCACTGGCCGAAGATATGCCTAATCAGATCAGCGGGCAGCTAAAGATACGGACCATGACCACCTTTGCCCGCTACCAGATTCTGCCCTGGCTGCCTGCTTTTATTGCGGCTTATCCCGCGCTGAAAGTGGATATTGAAACCGGGCCGCTCTATCAGGATCAGTTCGACAAAGGTCTGGACCTGGCCATCTATGGTGGCGTGCTGGCCAGCTCATCACGTATTGCCCGTCGTATCGGCGAAAGCCAGTGGATTACCTGTGCTTCACCGGCATACCTCAGCCGGTACGGCATCCCGTCCCATCCGCGTGATCTGATTGAACATCGCTGTTTTCATTTCAACTTTGAAAGCCACTGGAACCAGTGGGTTTATGCTGAAGACGGTCAGAGCCGGATTTACCCGGTAACGCCGGTGGCTTCTCTGTCGCAGGGTGATTTACTGCGCGATCTGGCTATTCAGGGCGAGGGCATTGTCCGGCTGGCTGATTTTCATATCCACCGCGATATCAAGCAGGGAAAACTGGTGCCGCTATTGACCGATTTCCAGTCGCCGATCAGAGAGCCGCTCTATCTGATCTACGCCAAAAGACAGCATCTCAGCCCACGCATCCGCTGTTTTATCGACTTCATGGAACAGCAACTTGCCCTGCATCCGTGGCACATTGAGACCACCGCCGGTTAACCTTCGCGCTCCTCTTCAAAGACCACTGTGAATCCTGGTCACAGTGGGTTTGCCTGCGGCTCGAATCCCATCCAGAAGGGGCTGTGATAACGTTCTGTCGACGTTTCACGACTTTCCTGGATAGCAAAACTGATGATCCCGACGACAAAATCCTCACAGGCAGGACTGGCCCTGGCGCTAGCCTTTTTTTCAGGCATGCTCAGCAGCAGTCTGCCAACGCCGCTGTATCCGGTTTATGTCAGCTTATACCGGTTCAGCGCCTCACAGATCATGGCAGTATTTGGCGTTTACGCCGCCGGTGTTCTGCTCGCACTGCTGTTTACCGCAAAAGTTAACGTCCGGCCGGAAGCCTATACCCGACCTGTTTATACTGGACTGGGATGCGTATTAATTTCATCACTGCTGATGATGTTTGCCGATAATATTACGCTGCTGCTGATTGCCCGATTAATAACGGGTTTAGGTTCAGGTATATTAATGGCCTATATTAACCGCTCGCTGATAAAAATATTCGCAACGGAGGTCAGTAATCATGCTGCGCTGATCGCCTCCGCCGCCTTAATTCTGGGTCAGGCCATCGGCCCGTTTATTACCGGCAATATCGTACAGCATAATTTTTACAGTTTAAAAGCGCCGTTCATTATTTTACTGGTGCTGGTTTTACTCTCCCTTTTCGCCATCTGGCGTTGCCGTGAATGGGTGAATAAACCAATCCAGCCGGTTGCTGAGCCGCAGCAAAACCTGACGCTCCACCGCCATCGTCCGCTCACTCTCAGAGATGTTTACCTCTGCTGCATGGCGATCTTTCTTTCGTGGGCAATGGCATCAACCCTGATGTCACAGGGTCCGACGCTGGCCCACAACGGGTATGCGATCGGCAGCGTGCAGATCGTCAGTTATTGCCTGTCGCTATTCCTGCTTACGGCGGGCATCACCCAGTGGCTGATGAGAAAAAGGCACCATTACTCTTCGCTAAAAATCGGGGTGAGCACTCAACTGGCGGCGATATTACTCGCCCTGGTCAGCGTGCAGCTTATCAGTCCCGCCCTGGTTCTGGTTGCAGTGATTGCAGAAGGCTTTGCTTATGGGGCGATACTGGTCGGTGCGGCAACCATTGTGAATCAGGTTGCCCGCCAGAAACAGCGGACACACCTTATCAACCTGCTGTATATCACCGGCTATGTGGGTAACTGGCTGCCCTTTGCGCTGAGCATTATGATGGATCACTATCCGCTGCTAAAAGCCCTGAGCGATTACTTAATAGTCTGTAGCCTGCTAGCATTTTGTATTGCTTTAGCCGCGCAGGTTTCAGGGCGAAAATTATATCAATCACCGATGGTTTGACTGTCCGATACCGTGAAAAAGATAACCACAATCTCCGATAAGAGAATGATAAAATAATTGCTGCTAAGCCATTTAATAATGATTAACACCCTATAAGACAACAGGTGTTATCGTGCTAATAACACCTGCCATAAGCCTGTTGAAAAAGATTATATGTTGATATTGCCGTGCGCGTCGGCGAGCCACGAGATGATTCACCTATTCTGACCCGAACCATTGCCACCCAGAAAATTGTCACTTGTGCCTCACCGGAATATCTCAGCTCGCGGGGGGAACCTGAGACGCCGCAGGCGTTAAACGAGCATGACACCCTCTTTCTGCTGAGCGCGGAAAAAGGGCGTAGCTGGCGGTTTGGAACGCCGCAGGGCACTTTTATCTATGAGGGAGCCGGCCGATAAATCTCGATAGTTCTGAAGCAATAAGAGCCCCGGCGTTATCATATTGTGCATTTGCCAACTTATCTGATCGGTGAGGCCCTCCGCAAAGGAAGACGGGTCCCCATTCTTCAGCACTATCCCTTTACTGCCGAACCGATTCGCCTTATCTATCCCTGTAAACGCCATTTATCACCGCGGATACGCGCTTTTATCGATTTGCTGGTTGAGCGCTGGCAGCACCAATTACCCCTGGGAGTAGCGGGTTCCGTGGTCATCTTGACAGCAATTTTTGTTAAAACAGCGCCCGGGGAAAATCCCCGCCAGCAGTCGCAGATTTCACCAAAACGCGTCACTGTGACTCCAGACTTATTAGGTCTGGAGTCACACAACGATAAACGTTAGAATTTGCCGCCTTGCAGCGCAGAAGAGAACAGGTAAAGGATCATTGTGACGGTAGCAGAATTACGTTCGCCCCATGTTGGCCGCCATGTGTTGATCTGGCTGGATCAGGTCAGAGCAGCCTCTTTGGGTGAGCTGGATAACTTTGGCGATGAAGGCTCGGTTGAGCAGGTGATGAAAGTCTGGGTCAAATTATCGTTGCTGGTCAGTCGGCGCCGTCCCGAAATTGCCGTGTCATCGCTGCTGAAACATGTCCTGCCGAATATCGGATCGCAGCCGCTTAAATCGATCACCCGTTTACGGCTCAACCGCCTGTATAACATTTTGATTGCCGACGGTAAGAAAGAAGAGGCGCGGCGGGTATTTGCCCTGACTAAACAGTTCCTCGCCTGGGCCGAGATGCAGGGCTATCTGGATCATTCTCCGATCGCCTCAATGAAAAAACGTGATGTCGCCGGACGCGCGACGCCGCCCCGCAGTCGCCAGCTGAGCGATGCTGAAATCTGGGTGTTCTGGCACGGACTGGATAACTGGGCTTTGTCTGACCAGGCGCGCTGGGCGCTGCGCTTATGCCTGGTCAGCGCACGACGGCCCGATGAAATTGTACAGGCGCAAAAAGCGGAATTTGATCTGTCACTCGGCCTGTGGAAGCAGGGCACCCGCAACAAATCACAGCGGGAACATATCCTGCCGATTTCGCCACTGATGCGTCAGTGCATCGATGCGCTGATGCGCGCCGCCGATGCTGACTCACCCTGGCTGGTACCGGCACCGCGCGATCCGCAGTTACCCCTGTCAAAAGGTGCGCTGAATCAGGCATTACGTCGCATGATCCGCGCCCCGCGCGGGCTGGGACTCGACGCCTTTACCCCACGCGATTTACGCCGCACCGCGCGTTCCAAACTTTCCGCGCTGGATACCCCGAACGACGTCGCCAGAAAAATCATGAACCACGCGCTGGAAGGGATAGATAAGGTGTATGACACGCACGATTATCTGACGCAAATGCGCAGCGCAATGGATGCTTATTCGGCGGCGGTAGAACAGATCATCGGTTGCGAAAGTTACCTGGCGTTACGCCATCGCTTCGACGGCGAAACGCTGATTCTGAATGAAAGTTCAATTATGGCCATGTCAGCCTAATCGTTCTTGCCTTATTTTCAGAAATGGTAGCGTAGCCAGGCGAAATAGACGTTGCCATTATTGTGCGTGCCGGGAATATAGGTCATTTGAAAGTCGAGCTTACCGTATCCGACAGACGCCAGCGGCAATATTGCCGGTAGCGGAATATATTGCCAGTTATGCCTGGCGGTAACACCAGCGGTATATCCGGCCCCCCAGTGGAATTTTTCATCCGATAATGGCCGCCAGGTCGCTAGCCAGCCATAACCACCAAAGGGTTCCCACTGATTAAAAGAATCCCTGAAGGTCATAACATAGAGGCCATGCCAGTTACCTTTTTGGTCATAACGGGATATCCCTCCGCCGGCCCCCCACGGCCTTTCATTATACTTATCAATGTGTTCACGATCGTAGGTTGCCCGGTTATGCCAGGTAATCGCCGGCAGATAAAAGTCGATGCCGTCTGGCTGCTGCCATGTGGTGGCGACGTTGTTACTGAAATTCTCCCAACCGGCACTGACACTGTGCGCAACAGAAGCCGCACCCGCCGGGAGAGCACTGCAAACGATAATAATAGCTGACAGAGTGCGCATATTTTTATTCAGGCGCATAAATAAAATCCCGTTTAAAGCCAAACTCATGGCGGTTAAAGCTAAATGTAATGGCGGGGATTCTGTCATTCAAACAGACAACTTCAGTTAAATGAAAAGTTATTGGCGACGGGTTTTCGCTCCGGTTTGATAATGAATGTTTCTGTTACCAACCCCGACGGATAATTTACACACCCATCATCAGCCAATACCACCGATCTCTGATCCAGCCAGCGTTAGTCGCCGACACTCACCAAGTCCTGAATAAATTCGCATCATTTGCTAACAAATTCTTGCAATGATAATCGCAATGCGTATATTTCTCATTTGTTTTAAATAAACATCACACCCGCGCCCAGGCGCTCAGGGAAGGGTTTTGGTTCCTCAAACCATCAGCAGGGCAGAGATGCCAGCAGGAAGCATGGTCGTGAACAGTGGCAGCATAAAAATCATAATAATTTGAGGAATAAACGATGTCTTTTGATGTTCAGCACGCCAGGGAAACGGGCGTGTCAGCCCGGCAGCGCCCGCTGCGCTACTCTCTGCTGGCCGCCATGATTGCCACCTCGCTGGCGCATAATGCCGCCAGTGCCGCAGAAACGTCTCCGCCGGCCGCCAGCGATAACCAGACCATGACCGTCAGCGCATCAGCACCGGCAGAGGGCGTGGAAGCGTCGTCTCCGGCTAGCGATTACAGCGTTCCGGTGACCCGCGCGGGCACAAAAATGCTCGGTACGGTGCGTGATGTGCCGCAGTCGGTCAGCATTGTCAGCAAGCAACGAATGGAAGATCAGCAACTTCAGTCGCTGAATGATGTGCTCTCTAACACCACCGGCATTCGCGGGATCAGTGGTGACATGGACCGCACCAACTACTATTCGCGCGGCTTCATGATCGACAACTACATGGTTGACGGCATCCCGACCGCATTCGCCGCCCGCTGGAACCTGGGTGACGCCCAGACCGACATGGCGCTGTACCAACGGGTAGAAGTGGTGCGCGGCGCAACCGGCCTGCTGACCGGGCCAGGCAACCCCTCCGCTGCGATCAACATGGTGCGTAAGCACGCCGACAGCAAAGAATTCGGCGGCACCGTCTCCGCCAGTTACGGCAGCTGGAACAAGCAGCGTTACGTGGCCGATCTCTCTGCGCCGCTGAGCGATTCGGGCAACGTGCGTGGCCGACTGATTGCCGGCTGGCAGGATAACAACAGTTTCATTGAGCGCTACGGTGCGAAAAAGCAGTTTGTCTATGGCGTGGTTGATGCCGATCTGACCGATTCGGCCACGCTATCGGTCGGCTATGAGTTCAGCCAGGTGAATACAGACTCCACCATGTGGGGCGGTGCGCCACGCTGGTATACCGACGGCAGTCAGATTCACAGCCGTCGCGGCTACAACACCGCGCCGGACTGGGCCTACAACGATAAAGAGAACCGTAAACTGTTTGTGAATCTGAAACAGGACTTTGATAACGGCTGGAACATCACGCTGAACGGCGCGCACAACGAGATGCGACTTGACAGTAAACAGCTCTATCTGGATGGATTCTTTGATAAGAATACCGGCGTCGGATACTCCCCCTACGCCAATTATCCGGTGGTCGGCGGCACCGGCTACAACACCGGCAAACGTAAGGTGGATGCGGTTGATGCCTTCGCCAGCGGTCCCTATGAACTGTTTGGCCGCCAGCATGAACTGATGGTCGGCGTGAACTACAGCCGTCAGGACAACAAATACTTCAGCACCTTCGAAAACATCTCTTCCGAATCGCTGGGTAATTTTAATGATTTCAACGGTCAGTATCCGGAATCCGACTGGACGCCACGTTTGCCTGCCAGCGATACCCAACTGGTTCGCCAGAAATCAACCTACATGGCGACCCGCCTCTCTCTCGCCGATCCATTGCATTTGATCGTTGGTGCCCGTTACACCAACTGGAATCGCGAAACCCCGACCGGTGAGATGGAGAAGAATAACACCACGCCTTACGGCGGGCTGATCTTTGATTTCGCTGAAAACTGGTCCGCTTATGCCAGCTACACCTCGGTGTTCCAGCCGCAGGATTATCGCGACGTCAATGGCGCGTATCTGGCCCCGGTGATCGGTAAAAACTACGAAGCGGGCCTGAAATCTGACTGGATGAACAGCCGTTTTACCACCTCATTGTCGGTGTTCCGTACCGAACTGGATAACGTCGGCGAAGCCACGACCCAGACGGTAAAAGGCTCGGGTGATGTGGCCTACATTGGCCGTAAAGGCGTGGTCAGCCGCGGCGTAGAGTTTGAAGTCAACGGCGCACTGACCGATTACTGGCAGATGACTTTCGGCGGCACGCGTTACATTGCGGAAAACCGCGACGGCAGCACCTTTAATCCGCAACTGCCGCAGACCAGCTTCAACCTGTTCACCAGTTATCGCCTGCCTGCGCTGCAACAGCTGACGCTGGGCGGCGGAGTAAACTGGCAGACCCACGTCTGGAACGACGTCGGTGCACCGGAAGGCAACGGCACCTGGCGCGCCCGTCAGGGGAGCTATGCGCTGGTTGACCTGTTTGCCCGCTATCAGGTCAGTAAAAACCTGACGCTGCAGGGCAACCTGAATAACCTGTTCGATAAAGAGTACGACACTAACGTCGCCAGCTCGGTGGTTTATGGCGAGCCGCGCAACGTCTCGGTTACCGCCAGCTACACCTTCTGATCATCGCGGTTCATCAACGATAAAACGCCTCAGCAGAGGCGTTTTTTTTGCGATGTTCCGCTGGCTGCCGCCCTCAGGTAAAGCGTAAGGCCAGATGAAACCCCTGTCCCGATTCAACCAGAATCGCCTCCGACTGTTGTTCGAAGCTGACGTTGCCGGCCAGCAGCGCGGTTTTGACTTTGGTCAGATCGTCGGTAACAAAGCCCAGCGCCACCATCCGCGCACTGCCATCATAATCTTCCGGCAGCGGCCCAAAGCGCTGCTGCGCATAGTCTGCCGAGGCAAAACGCACCGTGGCAGCACCGGCGCGTAACACAAAAGCGCCTTCCGGACAGGCGATAATTTTTCCGCTGCCAAACAGGTGGCTGTAGACCTGCGCTGACAGGGCCGGGTCCTGCGCCACAATCACGAACTCACTGATATTGCGCACACCGTTCGGATGCGCCTGCCACACCGGTTGCCACACCGCTTCCGGCGTCAGATGCTGACAAAAAAAACTGCGTCCGTTGGGGATTAAAGATGGACGCAGTCGCACGGTGCGAAAACGCGCTTCAGTCACCGCGCCATCGGGCAGGGTAACCGGCCGGTGAAAGCTGGCGGGGGGATCGCCATCCAGATCCTGCCGCTGCAGATGCTGATATTCACTATCGGCTTCGCTGCTCTTCCACACCAGCCCGCTCAGCCCGAGTGGCGCTTGCCACAGATCGGCACGGCGGGCGGCCTTGCCCGGCTCATAGCCTAATAACTCCAGATAGTTTTCGCCAAAAACAGCCAGATGGTTACTGGACCCCAGCGAGTGATGACCCCGTTCGGTCAGCTGGAACCCGAGGCGACGAAACAGCGCGCTGGCCGCATCCAGCTGATCGGCGACATTGATCACAGCGTGATCGAGAATCGGTTGTGGGACAGAGACAGACATAAGCAGATTCCTTCTTTTGGTCATTGTGCCGCCACAATCTGCAACGCGCGTGGCGCCAGGCGGGTGAAGTAGTTCACCGCAGGCTCGATCAGCGCTTCATCAGGATCGAAACCCGCATGATGCAATCCATACGTGCTGGCGCTTCCGATACTGACAAATGCCCCAGGCACCTGTTGCAGATAGAAAGCAAAATCTTCGCCGCCCATCTGCGGGGTGGCGGCGCGCTCGGCCAGATAGCCCGTTTCCTGCGCCAGTTCCAGTGCCACATCTACCCAGGCTGGCGTATTGATCAGTGCCGGTGGGCCTTCCGTCCATTCCAGTTCGGCGGTGGCACCAAAGCCGGCGGCGATGCCCTGAATTAATGCGCTAATCCGCTGCGGGATCTGCGCCCGAATCTCGCTGTTATGGGTTCGCACCGTGCCTTCCAGCTCGACGCTTTCTGGCAGCACATTCCAGGTGTTGCCGGCGGTAAAGCGCGTCACGCTCAGCACTACCGTCTCGAGCGAACTGAATACCCGGCTCGGCAGCGTCTGCAAAGCGGTCACAATGTGGCTGGCAATCACAATAGAATCGATGCCTTCCTGCGGCCGCGCGGCATGTGCGCCTTTGCCCTTAACCCGGATGACAAAGCGATCAACGTTAGCGTAGAACGCGCCCGGGCGGGTCCGCAGCGTTCCCAACGGCAGATCAGGCGCATTGTGCAGGCCAAAGATGGCCTGCACGCCCTCCAGCGCACCGGCATCGATCAGCTGTCGTGCGCCGGTAAAGGTCTCTTCCGCCGGCTGAAACAGGATCCGCACCCGGCCAGGCAGCGTGGCTTCACGCTGTTTCAGTTGCAGGGCAACACCCAGCATCACCGCCGTATGCAGATCGTGACCGCAGGCGTGCATCACGCCCGGTTGCTGTGAGCGCCACGGCCGGTCAGTAATTTCATCAATCGGCAGCGCATCGATATCGGCACGCAGTGCGATCAGCGCCGGTCCGTCGCCCATCTCCGCCACCACGCCGGTTTTCAGTCCCAGCGGCAGCAGGCGGATGCCCGCCTGTTCCAGCCAGCGGGTAATGCGTTCGGTGGTAGCGAATTCGTGACTGGATAATTCCGGATGCTGATGCAATTCGCGACGCCACTGCACCAGTTGTTCAGTTGAAAACGATGTCATGGTTATCCCTGTTGTTGCGGCAGAAAAGGTTCACCCAGCGTCAGCATCAGGCGGTTCGCCCAGGCAAAAAAGGCACTGGACTGGATCAGATCGAGCAGGGCAAGCGTGTCCAGCCCCTGATCACGCACCGCATCGATATGCTGTTGCGTCAGCCGCGCCGGTGTGACCGATAGCGCCGCCGCGAAAGCGATCAGTGCCTGCCAGCGCGGGCTTTGACCGTGGGACAACACCGCACCCGGCGCGACGTTCAGCAGTTTCTGAATCGCATCATCCTGCTTCGCTAACTGACTGGCTTTGCGCGCATGGACCGACGCGCAATAGATACAGCCGTTAACCTTACTTACTACCGTTGCCGCCAGTTCCCGTTCAGCACGTGGCAGACCGCCCGCGGTGTAGAAAATGCCTTTATCGGTCAGGGTGCGCTGTTCCAGCAGCGGCAGGTTACGCGCCAGCAGACGGAAATAATCGGAGTCGCTATGACCAAATTTAGCCAGCGTAGCCTGTTCATCCGCACTGAACTCCGCCAGCGGTTTCGCCGCCAGCCAGGGTTCCCAGCCCAGTTCACGCTGGGTAAAGGCGGTAACGGCCGTCTTGCCGCTGGCGGTGTGCGGCGCATCGTGCCAGTGACCAGCCACCACCGGCGGCGCGTCAGCCTGTGCCACATCGCCCTGTAATGCACGCAGACCGGCCAGCAACCGGCTCTGGAAACTGATAAAAGCCACCAGCTGCGCCAGCGTGACAATGCCGCGTGGGCTCCAGCCCGCCTGCTGCAATTCGGCAATGTGTGCCGGTGCCGCGCTGACCGGTTCGAAGGTCAGGCGTCGGGCAAACGCTTCGGCGGCCCGATCGCGCTCAGAGACGCCGCCCGGCTGCGACGATCGCAGGTGTAAATAGTGTGCCTGCAGGCCCGGCTGGTCATGCCACTCCGCCAGATGCGCGGCCAATGCCAGCCGTTCAGGCAGCGGAAAATCATCCTCCTGCTGGCCGAACAGCACCGCATAACTGCCCTGGGTATGCTGGGTGGCGGCGTGGCGGACCTGGCGCGCTTGTGCCAGGTCAGAATCGGGGGCGATATCGGCCAGTGCGTTTAGCAGATCGTCAGCTTGAGTCATAACGTGCTCCTGTTAGCGAGGTTCGCCAGCCGCACGAAGCGCTGGCGCAAGATGTTCGGCAATCAGTTCGATCGAGCGCAGCGTGTCAGCATGCGACGGCTCAACGGAGTGCACCTGAAAAGAGATATCGGTGACGCGCAATAGCGTGCTGTCCTGTGCCAGCGAGCGCTGAACCGTCGCGACATCCCCGACGTGGGCATCAAACTGCGCCAGCAGATCGTCGAAGCGTTCGCCGCGCAATTGATGTCCGCCCGCGCGATACTGTTGCGCCTGCTGGCGAATGCCCGGCTCGGCCACCTGGCGTGCATACGCCGTTGAGTCCGCGACAAAAGCGGTGCGGGAGGCGAGAATGCGGGGCGTCACGCCCGCCGGTAGCGCAGCCAGATAGGCATCAATCAGTGGGTTTTGCAGCGCATCAAGCGGTAACGCCGGTTGGTCGGCCGGGCGCGGCTGGGTGCGGGACAGCATCAGACCGTGTCCGCCCTGTGCCGCGCGTACCGCACCTTCCACGGAGAATGTGGCGATCCAGACGCGATCGGCCAGTTGTGTCGCTGCCGGATAGAGATGGTTATCAGGATGGCCGAGCGAATCGCCACGCCAGGCGCTGAGCAGGGTATGCAGATGCTCTGCAAACGCCACGCCTCGCGCTTCAAAACGCTGACCAAATGAGTGAAACGACGACGGCGTACCGCCCGATCCCAGCCCGATTTCCAGCCGGCCATCCGCCAGCTGATCCAGCACCGCAGCGTCTTCGGCGACCCGCAGCGCATTCTCCATCGGCAGGGTGATAATGGCGGTACCGAGCCGGATATGGCGGGTGAGCGCTGCAACGTGCGCCAGAAACAGCAGCGGCGACGGCAGCCCGCCTTCATCCTGATGAAAATGGTGCTGCGCCACCCAGGCGTTATCAAAACCACATCGCTCCGCGTGCTGAATCTGTTCAGTTGCCAGCCGGTAACGCTGCTTCGCAGGCACCTTATCCAGCAGGCGGGTAAAAAAGCCGAGGCGACGGGTCATGCTGACTCCTTAGTCTTCAGGGGAAGCGTGTTCAATGGAATAAGAGGAGGAATGGCGTCGATTAATTCACGGATGTAAGGATGGCGTGGGGATGAAAATAGCGTGACAACGTCACCTTGCTCTGCCACCTGTCCCGCTTTTAACACCGTTACGCTGTCGGCAATCTGCCGCACCGTGGCTAAATCGTGGGTAATAAACAGATAGGTCAGCCCCAGATCCGCCTGTAACTGCTGCAACAGGTCGAGGATTTGCGCCTGTACCGTGACGTCGAGCGCCGAGGTCGCTTCATCCAGCACCAGTATCTGCGGTTCGGCGATCAGCGCGCGCGCCAGCGCTACCCGCTGACGCTGGCCACCGGAGAGCTGATGCGGCCGACGCGACAACAGGCTCAGCGGCAGCGCCACTCTGTCGGTCACCGCCTCGACCCGCTGCCGACGCACTTCGCGGCTCAGGCGCTCAAAGTTACGTAACGGCTCTTCGATGATCTCAAACAGCGTCTGACGCGGATCGAGCGAGGCAAACGGATTCTGATAAACAAACTGGATTTTGCGTCGCAGCTGACGCAGTGCTTCACCGCGCAGTCCGTTGACAATATCGCCGTCCAGCGTCACCGTACCGCTGTCCGCCGTTTCAAATCCCATGACGATGCGCGCCAGCGTGGTTTTCCCCGATCCGGATTCCCCGACCAGCGCATGCGTGGTGCCGCGTGCCACCTGAAAACTGACCTGATCCAGCGCCTGTAACCGCTGTTGTTTACCAAGGGAAAAACTCTTTGCGATAGCGGTGACCTGAATCGCCGGGGCGGAAAAATGCGCGCGCTGACTCTGAGTGCGGGTACGCCGTTGCGGGGTGGCGTCCTGCAGCAACTGACGGGTATAGGGATGTGCTGGCGCGCTGATCAGACGGGCCGCCGGGGCGGATTCCTGAATTTCACCGTGGCGGAATACCATAATGCGGTCAGCCCGCTGGGCCGCCAGCGCCAGGTCATGCGTTACAAACAACACGGCGGTTCCCGACTCACGCCGCAGTTGATCCAGCAGGTCAAGAATGCGCTTTTGCACCGTTACATCCAGCGCGCTGGTTGGCTCATCAGCGATAATCAACGCCGGTTGCAGGGCAAGCGCAATGGCGATCAATACCCGCTGCTTCATCCCGCCCGACAGCTGATGTGGATACTGGTGAACGCGCTGTTCCGGATGGCTAAGCCCGACGCGGGTCAGCAACTCAATCACCCGCTGCTGACGCTGGGCGGTGGAACTCGCCCGGTGCAGGCGCAGAATTTCTGATACCTGCTCACCGATGGTTTTCACCGGATTAAGGGAATTGCCGGGGTCCTGAGGCACCAGACTAATCTGCGCACCGCGCAGCGAATCGAAACGCTTCTGCGACCACTGACTGATATCGACGCCGTTGAGTCGGATTTCCCCGCGATCGCGGCGGCCGTTATCCGCCATCAGCCCGATAATTGCCTGCGCCGTGGTGGTTTTACCCGATCCGGATTCACCCACCAGCGCCACCATCTCACCGGCGTTAAGCGTAAAACTGACATTGTGCACCACCGGTTGCCACAGATTGGCGCTGCGATAACTCAGGGTAAGTTGATCGACAGCGAGTAACGGTTGCCTGCTCATCGCTGGCCTCCTGACAGTTGCTGACTGATACGGTTAGCGGCGAGCACGACAGCCACCACCACCACGCCAGGAAAAGTGGTCAGCCACCAGGCGGTGGCCAGATAATTACGGCCTTCGGCGATCAGTAATCCCCATTCCGGGATCGGCGGCGGCGTGCCGTAGCCAAGAAAACTCAGGGTTGAGAGCGCCAGAATGGCCTGCCCAAACTGCAATGCGGCATAGGCGATGACCGGGCTGAGCGCATTCGGCAGAATGTGACGCCACAGCACGGTGAAAAAGCGGCCGCCGCTGCCATAGGCCGCTTCGACATAGTCACTGTGACGGATGCGCACCACTTCAGCGCGCGCCAGCCGGGCGAAGCTGGCGATCGAGGCGGTGCCCACCGCCAGCGCCGCGTTCACCGTGCCGAAACCGAGCAGAATCAACAGGCTCAGCGAGAGTAACAGCGCCGGAATTGAGAGCAGCACATCGACCAGCCGCATCAGTACCGATTCGGTTTTGTCGCCTGTCGCACCGGCGATCAGGCCGAGCGCGGTGCCGATAACCAACCCAATCGCCACCGCAATAAACGCCGCTGACAGCGAGTGTGACGCGCCGTAAACGATGCGGGCAAACAGGTCGCGTCCCAGCTGATCGGTGCCCAGCCAGTGACCGGCCTGCGGCGCCAGACGCTGGGCGCCGGCCACGCCTTCAACCGGGCTGGCGTCTGTAAACAGGCCAGGAAACAGCGCCGCCAGCAGTGCCAGCAGCATCACCAGCGCCGCCAGCCATAAGCCGGGCTGCACGCTGACTGCACCTCTCTTCGCCCGTGCCGGGCGTCGCGCCGCGGCATAATCAACCAGACTCATGGTGTGCCTCTCAACAGTTGTAAGCGCGGATCAAGCAGCGGCATCAGCAAATCCACCACCAGGTTAATCACCACAAAGCCCAGCGCTGAAATCACCACCACCGCCTGCAGCACCGCCACGTCCTGATTATTAACCGCCTGCTGCGTGAGCTGGCCAAGGCCGCCCAGACCAAACACCGTCTCGGTAATCAGCGCACCGGCGATCAGTTCGCCCAGCAGTAAACCGGCCACCGTCAGCACCGGCAGCAGGGCGTTACGCAGCACGTGTCGCCACAGCACGTAGCCTTCGCTGGCACCTTTGGCTCTGACTACCGCCACAAACGGACGGGTTGAGACCTCATCAATACTGCGCAACAGAATCTGCGCCAGCGGCGCGGAGATCGGGATCGCCACGGTGATAATCGGCAGAATCAGTCCCTGCCACGGCGAGGGATTGATCACCGGTATCCAGCGCAGCTGAAATGAGAACAGCTGTATTAAGGCGATCCCCAGCCAGAAGGTCGGGACCGAGATAAACAGCGCCGGCAGCGATTGCAGCAGATTACGCAGGCCGCGCAGCGCCGGATGGCGGGAGAGCGCCGCCAGCGCAAACGCCAGCAGCGTCGCCAGTAAAAATCCGCACAACGCCAGACGCAGGGTACCCGGCAGATTAGCGACCAGCAGCTGGCTGACCGGCACGCCCGCCTGAACCGAATAGCCAAAGTCACCGTGCAGCATGGCGGCCAGCGTATGCAGATATTGCTGCCACAGCGGATTGTCCGCGCCATAAGCCTGACGCATCTCAGCAATCTGCTGCGGGCTGAGACCGAGATCCGGATTCTGGAACTTAATCAGTACCGCATCGCCCGGCAGCACCTGCAACAGGAAAAATGACAGGGTAAAAGCGGCCCACAGGACCAGCAGTCCCAGTCCTGCCCGATGCAACAAGTAGTGGCGCATCATCAACTCCGGTTTAATGTTTTTCCAGCCATGCGCCATACAGCGCCGGACGGCCTACCGCTTCAAACTTCACCCCTTTCAGCCAGGGTGCACCGGCATAAACCTGGGGCTCTTCGAAGATAGGAATGACGTAAGCCTGATCGAGCAGATAACGCTGCACATCACCGGTCAGCTGGAGTCGTTTGGCCGGATCGACCTCGGCTGAGATCGCCACCAGCAGCTGATTAAGCCGGTCGTCACGGAAGTTTTTGACTTTGTCGCTGGAGCCGCCTTTCTGCAGCAGGTTGTCGCGGTTAGCCGGATAGAAGCTGCTCTTAATCACGTCAGGATCGGCACGGCCAACTTCGGTGACGTTAAGCGGGGTTTTAAGCGGATCGAGATTATCCAGCGTTTTACTGCCGGCATCACCGGCCTTCACCGTCAGCGCGACACCCACCTGACGCCACTGCTGCGCCACCAGTTGCAGCACCTCTTTGTTCTGCGGCTGGGGTAAGGATTCATACACGGTGAGCGCCAGCCGCTGACCCGCTTTCTGACGAATGCCGTCGGCACCCGGCTGCCAGCCTGCCTGATCCAGCAATGCCCTGGCTTTCGCCAGATCGAACGTCAGTTTGTCAGCCAGATTGACGTAACCCGCCGCGCTTTTCGCTACCACCGAGGTGGCCTGCGGATAGTTGGCTGAGAACAGCGTATCCACCACCTGCTTCGCGTTGGTGGCGTGCAATAACGCCTGACGAACCCGGATATCGCTGACCAGCGGATTATCCGGGCGGAAGCTCAGGCTATCGTTGACGCCACGGGTCGGTGCGGCATAGATCGGGAAATTCTGTTCGCTAGCCTGTTTCTCATCATAGGCCTGAACCTGGCGGATAAAATCGGCCTGACCGGCCAGCAGCGCACCAATGCGCACGCTATCTTCCGGCGTGACCAGCACTTTAATGCCGTCCAGATTAGCCGGACCCTGCTGCTGACCGTTTACGGGTCCCCAGCGGTAATCCTTACGCGCCACCAGGTCGACTTCGCGCCCCAGCTTTTCATCGCTGACCACAAAGGGTCCCGAGCCGATAATATGGCGGGCATCGCCCAGCTGATCGAAGCTGCGTGCCAGCGTGCTGAGTGAAACCAGCCCGGAGCCGATAGTTGCAGTGCCCTGCAGGAACCCCGGAGACGGCTGTTTAAAATAGAACTTCACTGTCAGCGGATCGATGACTTCGCTGTGATCGTAATTATTGATCACCTCAGACACCGGCAGGCGCAGGGCTTTGTTACCCAGCCCGTAGGTATCGAAGTTTTTCGCCACCGCATTGGCATCCAGCGGCGTGCCATCGGAGAAGGTGACGCCGGGACGGAGTTTAAAGGTGTACTGGGTTTTATCGGCGTTGGTGGTCCAGCTCTCGGCAATCCAGGGTTCCACCTGCAGGGTTTCCGGGTTCTGCCAGGTTAACTTGTCGGTGATCTGATTCAGAATACCGCCATTCGGATAAAATCCGCCGGCAGGAGGATAGAGATTCGTATGTGCCTGCTGCTCCAGATAAATCAGCGTGCCGCCTTTGACCGGTGCGGCCACGGCATTAAAGGCAAAACTCCCGGCGAGTAAACTCAAAACCAGCGCCGGCGAACGCGGCGCACGGTGAAAAAACGTCTTCATAATGAATTCCTTTGTTATCAATTGTCTCAGCAGACGGAATCATCATCGAATGCCGCAACACGCAGATAAACTAATGAATTGGTCAAAGCTTATCTGAAAAAAATCAATGCCCGGACAGGATGGCGTGTTCCGCCTTTATCCACTCGCCCGCTCCAATAATCTTCTGCACCGCACAACAACACCGCTGTTAAACCTCAACGCCGATAGCGGGCGTTAATAAAAAACAACGGGATATTCCCGCCGCCTTTACGGCAGCAGCCTTTTTAACCGCTGTTTTATTTAGCGATAAAGTGATCCGTGATTTAAAGTTCGCTTGTTGACTGCTTAAGACACTTTTCTGCAATCCATTGCCGATAATTTCGCTTTATGCCTGCAATAGCCGATTCATCAATATCTGAATAATTGATCAATAATCATAAGTATCTGTTTTTAATATTATTTATAATCCATTCACTTTCTCTTTTCGCACTGATATGAATAAACTAAAAATAGATAAAACAATATGATGTTTTACCAAATATAAGCCTCGCTCCACACTGGCCAGCAACCGGAATAATAAGGATCAGGTGAATGGCATATCGATTAAGTCTGTTAGACAAAGCGCCCGTCGTTGAGGGGGAATCGCCAGGCGCAGCATTGCAGCGCACCCTGCAACTGGCGCAGTTGGCTGAACAGTGGGGCTATCACCGCTTCTGGCTGGCGGAACACCACAACACCGCGCAGCTGGCCAGCCCGTCACCGGAACTGTTGATCGCGTGGATTATTGCCCAGACCCGGCATATCCGCGTGGGTTCGGGCGGGGTGATGCTCCAGCATTACAGTCCTTATAAGGTGGCGGAAAACTTCAATCTGCTGGCGTCACTGGCACCGGGCCGTATCGATTTAGGTATCGGCAAGGCGCCAGGCGGATTACCACTTTCTACCCGTGCGCTTCAGCTGGGTGTACAGCCGTCAGAGAAGGGCAGCTTTGCCGAACAGCTGCAGCTGCTGGATAGCTGGCTGAAACCCGACAGCCACAGCGGCGCTGATGACGATGAACGTTTGCAGGCGACGCCGCTGCCGTCACGGCCGGTGAACCGTTTTCTGCTGGGTGCCAGTGAAGAGAGCGCCCGACTGGCCGCCAGTCTCGGCTGGCAGCTGGTGTTCGCGGCGCATCTGAACGGTGACCGTCAGTTGCTGGAGCAGGTGCTCGGCACCTATTCCCGCCTCAGCAACGGTCAGCGCGCGCTGGTGGCCGTGCAGGTGGTGGTGGCCGATTCGCCCGCGGGTGCCGATCTGCTGGTGGCTAACCTCCGTCACTACCACGTAGCGGTGAAAAATGGTCCCGGCGTCAATGTTGCCAGCCTCGAACAGGCCGAACGGTATGTGCGCCAGGGGGGTTATCGTGATTACCTGATTGAGCCGCGTACGCCGTCGCTGCTGAAAGGCACCGCCGCGCAGGTTCATGCCCAGCTGGATGCGCTGCACCATAACTTTGGTATCGATGAGTTCATTATTGATACGCCGATCAGCGAACCGGTTGCACGTCACCATTCGCTGGCCCTGCTGGCAACGCATCATCTGGTCGCAGCCTGATCGCCCTTCAGCGGAGAATCATCATGAAGCCGAATGCATCACAACTGATTGAATGGCGGCGCGAGCTGCACACCTGGCCGGAGCTGTCGGGTCAGGAGTTTGCGACCACGGCACGGCTGCGCCACTGGCTGCAGGAGGCCGGCATCCGGCTGCTTGATTACCCGCTTGAAACCGGCGTGGTGGCGGAAATTGGACAGGGTGAAACGGTGATCGCCCTGCGTGCTGATATTGATGCACTGCCGATTCACGAGGCGAGTGGCGTACGGTTTCATTCCCGTCATCCTGGCGTCATGCATGCCTGCGGCCACGATCTGCACAGCGCCGTGATGTTAGGCGCGGCGGTACAGCTTCGGGCAATTGAGCCACAACTGGCGGGGCGGGTGCGCATTCTGTTTCAGCCCGCCGAAGAGATTGCACGGGGCGCCCGTCAGTTTATTGACGCTGGCGTACTGGATCAGGTGCAGGCCATCTTTGGCATGCACAATGAACCGACGCTGCCGGTCGGCACATTCGCAACCCGCGGCGGCGCGTTCTACGCCAACGCCGACAAATTTATTATCCGCGTGACCGGCAAAGGCGCGCATGCTGCCCACCCGGAACAGGGTGTCGACAGTATCGTGGTCGCCAGCCAGATCATTCAGGCATTACAGGGACTCACCAGCCGCAGTTTCAGCGCGTTCGACAGTCTGGTACTGAGCATTACCCGGATTGATGGCGGCAAAACATGGAATGTCCTGCCTGGTGGCGTTGAGTTCGGCGGCACCGCCCGTACCCACGATCGCCAGCTGCGGGCCGAACTGGAACAGCGGGTGCGCACGCTGGTGGAAAACTTTGCCCAGGCGAGTGGTGCAGACGCGACGCTGAGCTGGCATCCGGGTCCGCCGGTGCTGGTCAATGATGATGACTGGGCGCACTTCAGCAGTGAGGTGGCGCAACAGCTCGGGTACCGGGTGCAGCCAGCCGGACTGCATCTGCTGGGTGAGGACTTTGCCTTCTATCTGCAACAGGTGCCTGGCGTGTTCGTCAGTATCGGCAGTGCCAGCGATTATGGCCTGCACCACGCCAGCTTCAATCCGGATGAAGCCCTGATCGCCCCTGCGGCAGACTACTTCGCTCAACTGGCCCAACAGGCGCTGCAACAGCTCAATGCGCGATGTCGGGAAGCCATTCTGACCTGATTTCACTATCTGCTGACATTCCCTTGCGGCTGTCGTGACGACCGCCGTTCAGGCAGCGCTATGACTAAAAAAGAGAGAGCATCATGAGCACAAGACAACTTCGGCTGGGTACTATTCTGCACGGCGCGTCCGGGAACATGTCTGCCTGGCGTCATCCGGCGGCTCAGGCCGATGCCAGCATCAGCTTTGATTACGCCAGAAAGATCGCCCGCAAAGCGGAGCAGGGCAAGCTCGACTTTCTGTTTGTCGCCGATGGTTTATACATCAACGAAAAGTCGATTCCGCACTTTCTCAACCGCTTTGAACCGCTGACGCTGCTGTCGGCGCTGGCGGGCGTCACCGAGCATCTCGGGCTGGTTGGCACGGTTTCAACCTCCTACAGTGAACCCTTTACCGTGGCGCGCCAGTTTGCCAGCCTCGATCATCTCAGCGGTGGCCGCGCCGGCTGGAACGTGGTGACTTCGCCGCTGGAAGGCTCGGCTAAAAACTTCTCGCGTCAGCAGCATCCGGAGCACGCCTTACGCTATCGCATCGCCGATGAGTATCTGCAGGTGGTGAAAGGCCTGTGGGATTCGTGGGAGCAGGATGCCTTTGTGCGCGACAAGCAGAGCGGCCAGTTTTTTGATCCGGCTAAGCTGCATACCCTGAATCATCACGGTGATTTCTTCCAGGTTCAGGGCCCGCTTAACATCTCGCGCACGCCGCAGGGCCGTCCGATTATCTTCCAGGCCGGGGCGTCAGAGGACGGCAAAAAGCTGGCCGCCCGCCATGCCGATGCCATCTTCACCCACCAGCCAACCCGCGAAGAGGCGCAGGCCTTTTACCGTGACGTTAAACAGCAGCTGGTGGCGAACGGCCGTCAGCCAGAGGATCTCCACATCTTCCAGGGCGTGAGCGTGATTGTCGGTGACGACGCCGACGACGTGGAGCGTCAGTACCAGACTACCGCCGCGCTGGTGTCGATTAACGATGCACTCAACTACCTTGGCCGCTTCTTCGACCATCACGACTTCTCACAGTATCCGCTCGATCAACCCTTTCCTGATATCGGTGACATCGGGCAGAACAGTTTCCGCAGCACCACCGATGAGATCAAACGCAAAGCGCGTGAACAGGGACACACCCTGCGTCAGGCAGCACTGGAGGCGGCAACGCCGCGTCCCCTGTTCCACGGTACGCCGGAAGAGGTGGCAGACGGTCTGCAGCTTTGGTTCGAAACCGACGCCACCGATGGCTTCATTATCAACGGCGGCACCCCGGATACCTTCGAACGGTTTGTTGACCGCGTAGTGCCGATTTTGCAGGCGCGCGGCCTGACCCGTCGCGACTATCCCGGTAACACCCTGCGCGACAGTTTTGACCTGACGCTGCCGGTCAATCAGTTCACTTCACAATAAGAGCCTGTGCTATGCAAAAAAATAAAAGACTCATCGCCCTGATTATTCTGGCAGCCAGCGGCAGCGCCCTGGCGGACGGCACCAGCGTGGCGTACAACGGCCAGCGGGTCAGCCTCGACGCCAATAAAACGCCGATCCACAGTAGCAAGAACCCACAAGCGGTGGCGCAGTTGCCGGCCGGTCATCGCTTTGCGGTGCCAGGTTCATTTACCGTGGCGGTGGCGGCACAGAACTCTCCGCCGCTGACGGTCTTCTCCGATGACAACAAAACCCTGCTCGGCAGCGAAGTCGATATCGCCCGTCTGGTGGCCGACAGCCTCGGCCTGAAGCTCAATGTGGTGCCGACCTCATGGGAAGACTGGCCGCTGGGTGTCGCCTCCGGCAAATATGATGCGGCGATCTCTAACATCACCGTCACCAAAGAACGTAAAGAGAAGTTCGATTTCGCCACCTATCGCAAAGACTCACTCGGCTTTTACGTCAAAACCAACAGCCCAATCACCTCGCTGACCAAAGCGGAGGATATTGCCGGACTGCGCATCATCGTCGGTTCCGGCACCAATCAGGAAGCGATCCTGCTGGCGTGGGATAAACAGAATCAGGCGAAAGGCCTGAAGCCGTTTACGCCGATTTATACCAAAGATGATGCCGCCCAGACGCTGGCACTGCAGGCCGGACGGGCCGACGCCTATTTTGGCCCCAACGTAATTGGCGCATGGAAAGCGGCGCTTAACGGCAAAACCCGGCTGGTCGGCAGCGTCGATGGTGGCTGGCCGAAAGCAGCTCACATCGCAGTGACGGTGAAAAAGGGCAGCGGCCTGGCTGAACCGATCAGCACCGCGCTGAACGGCGTAATGAAAAACGGCGACTACCAGCAGGTGCTGAACCGCTGGGGCGAAGGGGTGGAGCGGATCGATCGTTCCGAAATTAACCCGGCCGGACTGGGCGATTAAGGAGCAGACGATGAGTGAAGCCATATTCCGTGAAGTTTCGCCCGAGGCGGCGGAACTGCAACCGATTCTGACCGGCCTGTTTGGCGAATATGCCGCCCGCTACGGCGACTATTTTGCCCGCCAAAAGGAGCAGGAGCTGACCGAGTGGTATCTGCCGCCGCAGGGATTATTCATCGTGCTGGAGCGTGACGGCGAGATCATCGCGATGGGTGCCTATAAGCCTTATGACCCGCAGACGGCGGAACTGAAACGCATCTGGACCCGCAGCGATCTGCGGCGTCAGGGGCTGGCGCTGGTGGTGTTACAGGAGCTGGAGCGGCGTGCGCTGCGGGCGGGGTATCAGCGGCTGTTTCTCACCACCGGTTTCCGCCAGCCAGAAGCGGTGCGGCTTTACACCGGCCATGGCTATCAGCCGCAGTTTGATCTGAGCGGGGATCTGGAACGCTATGGTCAGCCGCCGCACGATGGCCGGCTGCGTTTTATAAAAGTGATTGGCGTGCAGGACGTCGCACAGGCGAGTTAAGGAGGGACGATGAGCAAGCATCAACATCTGCAGGTGGTGCCGGCGCGTTATCCGGCCCGTACCGTTGGGGCGATCGTCGCCCTGTTTATTCTGGCGGGCGTGATCCAGTCGGTCGCCTTTAATCCGCGCTGGGAATGGGGCGTATTTGCCCGCTGGTTCTTCGATCCGGTGATCCTGCATGGTCTGGGTCAGACCCTGTTGCTGACGCTGCTGGGGACGGTGTTCAGCCTGATATTTGGCGGGCTGCTGGCCCTGGCGCGCCTCTCCTCCTCGTGGCTGCTGAGCAGTCTGGCGTGGGGTTATATCTGGCTGTTCCGTTCGCTGCCGCTGATTGTGGTGCTGATCATTCTGTACAACTTCTCTTATCTCTACGACACCCTGTCGATTGGTATCCCGTTTACCACTCTGTCGTGGGGCGCGTTTCAGACCATTAATGTGCTGGGCCAGTTTCCGGCAGCGGTCATTGGCTTAACGCTGGTGCAGGCGGCCTACAGCGCGGAGATCATTCGCGGCGGGATTCTGGGGGTCGATCACGGCCAGGTCGAAGCGGCCTCCGCGCTGGGACTGTCGGCAACCCGCCGCACCTTCCGCATCATTCTGCCGCAGGCGTTACGCGCCATCATTCCCACTGCCTTTAACGAAATCATCAGCCTGGCGAAGGGCACCGCGATGGTGTACGTGCTGGCGATGCCAGAACTGTTTTACACCATCCAGATGATCTACAACCGCAACCAGGAAGTGATCCCGCTGCTGATGGTCGGCGCCGCCTGGTATCTGATTATCACCACCGTGCTGTCGGTGATTCAGCACAGCGTTGAACGCTGGCTGGCCCGCAGTGTGACCCGCGAACCGCAGCCGTCGCGCTGGCGGCAGTGGCGCAACCGCGTCACGCCTCTCAATCCAACCGAGGAGATCAGCCATGTCCGAAGCCATTGATTACCGCACATCACACACCACCGGTGCCATCAGCATTACCGGCGTCAGTAAAAGTTTTGGCAAACACAAAGCGCTGGATGCGGTTTCACTGTCACTGGATCCGGGATCGGTGACGGTGATCCTCGGCCCCTCCGGCTCCGGCAAGTCGACCCTGTTGCGCACCATCAATCATCTGGAGCGGGTGGATGAAGGGTTTATCCAGATTGACGGCGACTACATCGGCTATCAGCAGCGCGGCGATAAGCTCTACGAACTGAAAGAGCAGGCGATTCTGCGTCAGCGCATCAACGTCGGCTATGTGTTTCAGAATTTCAATCTGTTCCCGCACCTCAGCGTGCTGGACAATCTGATTGAAGCGCCGATTGCCCATCGACAGCTCACCAAAGCGGCAGCGATTCAGCGTGCCGGTGAGCTGCTGGATATTGTCGGTCTGCGGCATAAAGCTGACGCCTGGCCGCGTCATCTGTCAGGCGGCCAGCAACAGCGTATCGCCATTGCCCGGGCGCTGATGCTAAATCCACGGGTGATGCTGTTTGACGAACCAACTTCGGCGCTTGATCCGGAACTGGTCGGCGAGGTGCTCGACGTGATCAAAAAACTGGCGCGCTCCGGCACCACGCTGGTGATCGTTACCCACGAGATTGGCTTTGCACGTGAAGTGGCGGATAACGTGGTGTTTATGGTCGATGGCAGGATCGTAGAGCAGGGCAGCACCAGCCAGGTACTGAATAATCCGCGCCATGAGCGAACCCGGCGCTTCCTGGCGCGCGTGTTGTGAGGGTGACGATGAAGCTGAGCCCTCTGTCATTGCTGCTGCTGTCGCTGCTGTCGCCGCTGGCCACTTCCGCCGCTGAACAACGTGACACCCGGCAAAATGAAACGCCGATTCATGCGCCCGCCAATCCGGCAGCGATCGCAAAAATTCCGGCAAACTTTACTTTTATTGAGCCAGGCACCCTAACGGTGGCGACTTCCGCCACCAACTCGCCGCCGCTGTCACTGCTGGCGTCGGATAATGTCTCGCGGATCGGCAGCGATCCCGATATTGCCCGGCTGCTGGCCGACAGTCTGGGATTAAAACTGAAGCTGGTGCCGGCATCGTGGGAGGACTGGCCGCTGGGGATCACCGCAGGCCGCTACGATGTGGCGATGTTTAACATCGCCGTGACCGAAGAGCGCAAAAAGAAGTTCGATTTCGCCACCTATCGCGCCGATAACCACGCTTTCTCGGTGAAAAACGACAGTAAAATCAGCGCGATCAATGCGCCCGCCGATATCGCCGGTAAACGCATCATCGTGGCGTCCGGCACCAATCAGGAGCGAATCCTGCTGAGCTGGGATCGGCAAAACCAGGCCAAAGGGTTGCCAGCAGTCACGCCGATCTATCTGACCGATGACGCCTCGGCCACGCTTTCCCTGCTGTCGGGACGTGCCGATGCGATGTTCGGGCCGCACTCGATGGCAGCGTGGAAGGCGGCGTCACGCGGACAAACAAAACTGGTTGGCAGCGGGCCGTTTCGCGCCTGGGTCGCGGTCACCACCAAAAAGGGCAACGGTCTGGCACCCGCACTGCAGGCGGCCATTGATGGCACCATCAGCGGCGGTCAGTATCAGCAGGTTCTGACGCGCTGGGGCGAACAGGATGAAGCCATCGCGCACTCCACGGTAAATCCCCCCGGCATTCAGTACTGAACCTTCTCTGGCGCTTCGGCGCCGTTTATTCTGCCTGCCTCTCTCCTCCGGCTGAACGGCCATCACGGCGACGGACCACAGAATTGCGCTACACTCTCCAGCGTTAGTGTTCTATCCTGCCCGCCTGTCGATTCAGCGCGCGGCGGAGCAATTAACCTGGAAGCCCCATGAAAATCAGATTCCTTTCTGCCAATGAGCAAAAGCTGGCGGAGGTGCGCAAAATCCTCGAACCTATCGGGGTCGAAGTATTGCCCATCTCCCGTCGTATCGAAGAAATTCAGACTGAAAACGAACTCGATCTGGTGCGCGATAAGCTAACCAAGGCCTTTTCACTGATTGGACGACCGCTGTTCGTTGAGCATACCGGACTCTATCTGGATGGCCTGAATGGCCTGCCAGCCGGGTTGACCCGCATCTTCTGGAACCGGCTGGATGCGGAGCGTTTTACCGCCCTGGTGCAGGGGCTCGATAGCCAGGCCGTGACGGCTAAAACCGTGCTGGGCTACTGCGATGGTCGCAAAATGTATCAGTTTTCCGGCGAACTGCGCGGTACCATCGCCGCCGAACCGGCCGGCACACGCGGCTTTCAGTGGGATTGTGTCTTTATCCCGGAAGGTTACGATCAGACATTTGCCGAAATGGGTGAACTCAAGAATGAGATTTCGATGCGGCGCATCGCGCTCGATCGCTTCGCCACTTTTTTGAAAACGGCTCGGGGAGTCGCATGAAACCTGAACTTAAACGTGCTTATGATTCCGGTAAGCTGATTCTGTTTGCCGGCGCGGGTATCTCACGCAATCTTGGTTTGCCGGAGTGGCATGAGCTGATTGCCCATCTCGCCAATGAGCTGGGTTACGATCCAAAAATCTTTAACACCTATGGCACCCATCTGTCGCTGGCGGAATATTACAAACAGAAGAAAGGATCGCTCGGCCCGCTGCGCAGCTGGATGGATCGCGAATGGCACCGCCCGGATATTGATGTCCGGACCTCAGAAATTCACACCATGATCACCCAGGGCAACTTTTCCCGCATCTATACCACCAATTACGATCGCTGGCTGGAAGCGGCACACGATGCGCATGGCGTCCCGTATTACAAAGTGGCTAACGCCGCCGATCTGGTGTCGCTGACCGAAGATAAACGCCACATTATCAAGCTGCACGGCGATTTCGATGATGACACCTCTATCGTGCTGGATGAAAGCAGCTACTTTGAACGGCTCTATTTCGATTCGCCGCTCGACATAAAACTGACCCACGACGTGATGGGCAATTCGGTGCTGTTTGTCGGCTACAGCATCAGCGATTTTAATATCCGGCTGCTGTTTTACCGCCTGACTAAAATGTGGGGCCGCACCGGGCTGGCGACGGCGCGTCCGAAATCGTATCTGTTTACCAACCGCAATAATCCAGTGGCAAAAGAGGTACTTGGACAGTGGGGGATTGAGATGATCGTCTCGGAAGAGGATGACCCGCGTAAAGCGCTGGCCGATTTTCTTGAGGCGCTGCTGGTCTAGCCAGCAACGCGCCTTCCCCGACAGAGTGGTTAAAGTTTGTGCCCGGTTAAGGTTATGCCGGGGATAACCGATAAACTCTATTCTCTGCTGGAAAAGCATCATCGTCGTGATATACTGTATGTATACACAGTATCCGAGGGGCAAAAACATGGCTGTCGAAACAAAATTTGTAGTAGTCAGAAAGGGTGAAGAGAAGATGACGTTTGCCAATAAAAAAGAGGCCGATGCCTACGACAAAATGCTCGATATGGCCGAAGCCTTCACCGACTGGCTGTTACAGCATCAACCCGCGCTGGATGAGACGCAGGCGGAAACCCTGGGCCTGCTGATTGCCGAGCAGAAAGATGCCGTGCAACATATTCTGCGCACCAGCAAACTGCCTGAGCCGGTTGCTGCTGATGCCCGTCAGCCTGAGACGGCATCAGACAGCGCCGATGACAAGGCTGAAGAGACTGGCAGTAAAAAAGTCCGCGCGGTAAAAGCAGCCTGACCCCGTTAACGCCGGAAGCGATCCTTCCGGCGTTATTGTTTTGACTGTGTCTGGCACCGATCTTCACCTTATGCCGCTTTGCGCACCTCCTTGTTAAAACGCCTTGCCTGAAAGGCCGTCTCGTCAAACCACTCTGCTTTGAAAATCCTTTCCGCTGAAAGATCTGCGCGTTTATGTCGCGTTCGCCGTAATGACGGCCCTTAAGGCGTCTCGCGGTTTACCTGTAGCGGGTTATATTTTTGATCTCGCCTTGCTGCAAATCACACCAGTAAGAACGATCTGTATCACGTTTCTTTTCGTAAGCTATTGAGGCTGCGATTGAAACTGATACAGTACCGCCACTGGATTGTTACTGCTTCGGCAGGCAAAACCTGATTTTCTGGCTTCTGCCGGAGGTCAGGTTTTTTTGTTTCTGGGGTTCCAATGAAAATCGCCAAAATTCTTAATAATAATGTGGTGGTTGTTCAGGATAAACACGGCGGCGAACAGGTCGTTATGGGGCGCGGTCTGGCCTTCCAGAGACGCGTCGGCGACACGCTTGATAAGGCGCGCATTGAGAAGATTTTCGCGCTGCAAAGCGACGAACTGATGCATCGGCTGGGGGATCTGTTAAGTCAAATTCCGCTGGAGGTGATGACCACCTGCGATCGCATCATCCAGCTTGCCGCCCAGCGGCTGGGGACCTTGCAGGAGAGCCTGTATATCACCCTCACCGACCACTGCCATTTTGCGATTGAACGGCAACATAAAGGCCTGACCATCAAAAATGTGCTGCTGTGGGAGATTAAACGGCTCTACCCGAAAGAATTTGAACTGGGGCAGGAGGCGCGGGCCATTATCGCTCAGCGCCTGAACGTCCAGCTGCCAGAGGATGAAGCAGGCTTCATCGCCCTGCATCTGGTAACGGCACAGCTCAACAGCGAAATGCCGGAGGTTATGCACGTAACCCGGGTGCTGCAGGAAATCCTGCAGCTGGTGAAGTATCAGTTACAGATTGAATATGATGAAGAGTCGCTGAGCTACCAGCGCTTTGTGACTCATCTGAAGTTTTTTGCCCAGCGAATGCTGACGCGTACCGTGGTGCCGGATGACGATCTCTCCCTCCATCGGGCAGTAAAAGATAACTACGCCAACGCCTGGAAATGTGCCGAAAAGCTGGCGCAGCACCTGCAAAAAAGCTATCAGCGCGAGCTGACTGCGGAAGAAATTATGTTCCTCACCATTCATATCGAACGGGTGAGAAAAGAAGCACGCTAGACGCTATTACTGGATTTTTCTGCAACTGGATTTTTACTTCAACAGGATTGTTACTGCATAACGCAGGCAAAACCTGAGCGCGGCCTGAACACACAGGCTGCTCTCGGGTTTTTTTTTATTTTTTACTCAGTTATCCGGCGCCCGCGGGCCACGGCTATAAGGAAATCGAGATGGAATATCACGCGTTGGCGAAAGATATTCTCGGCCACGTCGGTGGCAAAGAGAATATCGTCAGTCTGGTACATTGCGCCACACGGCTTCGCTTCAAGCTGAAGGATCACGGCAAAGCCGATGCCCTCAGTCTGAAGGAGAATCCAGGCGTGATCATGGTGGTCGAAAGCGGCGGTCAGTTTCAGGTGGTGATTGGCAATCACGTCCACGATGTCTGGCAGGCCGTCAGCAAAGCCGCCGGACTGGCGGAAGACGCACCCAGCATCAATGACGGGAAGGGCGACAAGATCAACCTGTTCAACCGCCTGATTGATATCGTATCAGGCATTTTTACTCCGTTTATCGGTATCCTGGCCGCCTCCGGTATTCTCAAGGGCTTTCTGGCGCTGGCGGTGGTCTGCAACTGGCTGTCTCCCGACAGCGGCACCTATAAGATCCTGTTCGCCGCCAGTGATGCGCTGTTCTTTTTCTTCCCGCTGGTGCTGGGCTATACCGCCGGGAAAAAATTTGGCGGCAACCCGTTTATCACCATGAGCATTGGTGGAGCACTCACCCATCCGACTATGATTGCGGCTTTTGAGGCCAGCCAGCAGGCGGGGGCGGTGACCGAGGCTTTTTTTGGCATTCCGATAACCTGGATTAACTACAGCTCCTCTGTGATCCCGATTATTCTTGCCGCCTGGCTGAGCTGCTGGCTGGAAAAACAGAGCAGCCGCTTTCTGCCTTCCTCCGTGAAAAACTTTTTTGCCCCGCTGATCTGCATAGCGATCACCGTTCCTCTGACCTTCCTGCTGATTGGACCGCTGGCGACCGGGATGAGCCAGATGCTGGCGAATGGCTATCAGTGGATTTACCAGCAGGCTCCGTGGCTGGCAGGCGCGGCGATGGGCGCACTATGGCAAGTCTGCGTAATTTTCGGTTTGCACTGGGGACTGGTGCCCTTGATGATCAACAACCTGGCGGTGCTGGGTCACGACACCATGGCACCGATCCTGTTGCCTGCGGTAATGGGACAGGTAGGTGCCACGCTCGGTGTCTTGCTGCGTACCCGTGACGCGCGCCAGAAAGTGCTGGCGGGCTCTTCGGTCACCGCCGGGATTTTCGGCATCACCGAGCCGGCTGTCTATGGCGTTAACCTGCCACTACGTCGCCCGTTCTACTTTGGCTGCGTCGCCGGAGCGATCGGCGGTGCCATTGTCGGGTTCAGTGATACCCACGTTTATTCCTTCGGCTTTGCCAATATCTTTACTATTGCCCAGATGATCCCGCCGGGTGGCGTCGACAGTACGCTATGGGGCGGCATTATCGGCACGCTGGTGGCGCTGGTGCTGAGTTTCACAATGACGCTGCTGGCGGGAATGCCGGGTGCGCGCCGTCCGTCAGAGGCCGCGTTGCCCGCTACCCTCAGTGCCAATGAGGTGCTCTCACCGATGACCGGTAGCGTACTGGCACTCGACCAATTGCCTGATGCCACTTTTGCCAGCGGCCTGCTCGGTCAGGGTACCGCCATTATTCCCTCAGGAAATCAGGTTATTGCGCCGTTTTCCGGCATGGTTGCCTCCTTGTTCCAGACCCGACACGCGATTGGCTTGCTGAGCGACAGCGGAATCGAGGTATTGATTCACGTCGGGATCGATACCGTCAAACTCGACGGCAAACCCTTCACCGCCCATGTAAACGTCGGCGACAAAGTGCAGCCGGGTGACCTGCTGCTGACCTTTGACCGTCAGGCCATTATTGACGCCGGATACGATCTGGCGACCCCGATCATTATCAGTAACAGCGATGCGTATCAGCAGGTGGTGACCGTTGCGGCCAGCACCGTGGTTGCCGGTGCGCCATTGCTCAGCGTAAGCCACGACTAAAAGGAGCACGTGATGAAGAGTTTCCCGAGTACATTTTTATGGGGCGGCGCACTGGCCGCAAACCAGGTCGAAGGCGCTTATCGCGAAGAGGGTAAAGGGCTATCCACCTCTGACGTCCAGCCGCAGGGCATATTTGGTCCTATCGTCGAGCGTGCGCCCGGCAGCAGTAGCATTAAAGATATCGCCATCGATTTCTACCATCGCTACCCGGAAGATATCAAACTGTTCGCCGAAATGGGCTTCAGCTGTCTGCGCGTCTCTATCGCATGGACGCGCATCTTCCCGAACGGTGACGATCCGCAGCCGAATGAGGCCGGGCTGGCCTTTTACGACCGGCTATTTGATGAACTGGCGGCGCACCGCATCACGCCATTGGTGACGTTGTCACACTATGAAATGCCGTGGTCACTGGTAAAACAGTACGGCGGCTGGGGCAACCGTCAGGTGATTGATTTCTTTGAACGTTATGCCCGCACCGTTTTTGCGCGCTATCAGCATAAAGTGAAGCGCTGGCTGACCTTCAACGAAATTAATATGTCGCTGCACGCGCCAATGACCGGCGTCGGACTGCCGGACGGCAGCAGCAAAAGCGAAGTCTACCAGGCCATTCACCACCAGCTGGTGGCCAGCGCGCTGGCGGTCAACGCCTGTCATGAGATCATTCCTGACGCTCAAATCGGCAACATGCTGCTCGGCGGGCTGATGTATCCGCTGACCTGCAAGCCCGATGATGTGTTCAAAACGCTGCAGGAAAACCGCAGCTGGCAGTTCTTTGGCGACGTACAGTGCCGCGGCAGTTATCCGGGCTATATGCTGCGTTTCTTCCGCGATAATGGCATCCGACTGGATATAACCGATGCCGATCGCCAGGCGCTGAAATCGACCGTCGATTTTATCTCGTTCAGCTATTACATGACCGGCTGCGTAACCGCCGACGAAGCACATAGCCAGCGCGCACGAAGTAACATCCTGAGCATGGTGCCGAACCCGCATCTTGCCAGTTCGGAATGGGGCTGGCAGATTGACCCGGTCGGGCTGCGTACGCTGTTAAACGTGCTGTGGGACCGCTATCAAAAACCGCTGTTTATCGTTGAAAACGGCCTTGGCGCAAAGGATGAGCCGGATGCAGCAGGCATGGTGCAGGATGACTATCGCATCAGCTATCTTAACGACCATCTGGTGCAGGTCCGCGAGGCGATCGACGACGGCGTTGAGGTGCTGGGCTATACCAGCTGGGGACCGATCGATTTGGTCAGCGCATCGAAAGCTGAACTCTCTAAGCGCTACGGCTTCATTTATGTCGATCGGGATGACAGTGGGAACGGCTCGCTGGCGCGCAGCCGCAAGAAGAGTTTTTACTGGTACAAAGAGGTGATTAGCACCAACGGGGCGTCGCTGAAACAGTAATTGCAGCAATGCGCCATCGCGGCGAAGACCTTTTCGCCGCGATGCATCTCGCCGCCGCGCTACTCATGCGCGACACCAGGCATTTCATCCCATTTTCTCCGGCTGTTTATCCGGGCGTTGGTTGACGATCTGCTGACGTGATGTTCGTTTGCCAGGATGTCCGCTGATCCTCAGCGTTCTTCTTCTGCGGCTCTGACCTGATAGCGCGTACTGCGTCCGCCGCCTTCCAGCCGGTAAAGACAGCCTTTCTCCAGCAGATCGGCTAAATGACGTGTCGCCGTCGCCTTACTCACTTTCGCCACCTTCTGATACTGACTGGCGCTGATCCCCTGTTCAAAACCCTGTTCGCCGCCGTCTAACAACCGGTTCAGTACTTTTACCTGCTCTTTGCTCAGGGCCAGTCCCTGATGCCGGAGCCAGAAGCGTGCTTTTGCCTGGGTGCGGGCAACGGTGTTAATCGCCTGCTGCAGACTCTCATCCAGAATATCGAGAAACCACACCAGCCAGTCGGTAATATCCAGCCCGCCTTTCTGCGTCTGTTCCAGGATGCGGTAGTAATCTGCGCGGTGGGCCAGAATGGCAGGTGACATCGCGTACAAACGGATGCTCTGACTGTCAGCCTGCGCCAGTGCCAGATCGGTTAAAGCGCGGGTGATACGGCCATTACCGTCATCAAAAGGGTGCAGGGTAACAAACCAGAGATGGCAGATTGCGGCGCGCAGCAACGGGTCCAGCATCACATCCTGTTCGCTGCGGTTGAACCACGCAATAAACGCTGTCAGCTGCGGTTCCAGTCCGCTGCGCGGCGGTGCTTCAAAATGCACCGTCGGACGATCGATGCGTCCGGATATGACCTGCATCGGCTCGCTGCCGCGCAGGGTGCCAACACTCAGACGCTGCACTGACCATTCATCGGCCGGAAATAACCAGCAATGCCATTGGTAAAGACGCGCCAGCGTGAGCGGCTGGCTGCGGTTGTTAATGGCATCCAGCATCATCGCCGCCAGTCCCTCCGATCGATCCGAAACCGGATAAGGCTGTTGTTCGGTCACGCCTAAGCGGCGCGCCAGAGATGAACGCACCGATTGTACGTTTACCCGTTCTTCTTCAATCGCCGAGGAGGAGAGGATATTGCTGAGCAGAGTGTCGAGCGTTTGCGCCTGATCGCCGGGGTGCAGGCTGGCACGGCCCAGCAGTAAACCGCGCTGCTGCTGCAGATGGCGCAAACGAGGTAACAGTGCGGCCTGCTGCCAGTGAAATTGCGGCCAGTCGGCCTGTTGCCATATCCAGTCAGTCGTCATATCCGGCTCATCATCAGGGTAATGAGCCGAATAAGTCTGCTTATTCGGCTCACATAATGAGTCGATTGTAACGAAGATTTGGCTCACAGACCACTTTGTCAGCCACGAGACACAAAAGAAAACAGGACCCGAAGGTCCTGTCTGTTTAGCGGGAGAATTGCAAAAAGGTGTCTGAGTAGTAGTGAACAATCCAGGCGACATACGCTAACCAGATGATCATACCGCCTGCTAAGCCAATTTTACCGGTCATTGATTTTTCTCCACCGTGATGAGGGAACAACAACGTCTGTTTACATAAACTGACAGTAGTGACGGCTGCCGGTATTGTTTTAGATCAAATTAAACAGATTCATTGCTGTCGCCATAACCCCTTTGCGATCAACTTCCCGCTTTTATCATCCGGTCTGACCCGCACACTCCAGCCGGTTGCGTAATTAAAGTTCAAAAAAACGGCGCCGATAGATGATCTCAGGAGCACCAGAACCACAGGGAGGTCGCGAAAAGGGTAAATTCCAGGGGAATCAACATGGCCAGTCAATTAAAAGATAAAAAGAAAATGAGTACCCGAGCGCAGATGCTCATTACCGGCGGCTTGACCATTATGCTGGGATTTACCGTGACGATCGGTGTCCTTAGCTGGCAGTCAGGCAAAGAGCAGAAGGCGCTGGCAGAGAAGTATCTGCAGCAGATTGCCCAAAGCCGCAGCTTACAGGTGCAACAGGAGCTGAGTCATGCGCGTGACGTGGCCAGCCATCTGGGACAAAGCCTGATCGCTTTACCCCATGCCGGTATTACCGACCGCAAAGTGGTCGATAAGATCATGGAATATTCACTGCGGGCCAATCCCGACTATCTGTCGATGTCTGTGATCTTTGAACCGAACGCCTTCGATGGTCGCGATGCCGAATTCGTGAACCAACCGGGCCAGGCTCCGCAGGGGCGTTACGCCTGGTTTGTTGACCGCGATCAGGCGGGTCAGTTCGCCATGCATCCTCTGCTCTCAATCCTGACGCCAGGTCAGGGTGATTACTATCAAATCCCGCAGCAATCGAAGAAAGATACCCTGATCGAGCCTTACAGCTATGCCTATAACGGCGTGCCGACCTTACTGACCTCGGTCGCGGCGGCAATAATCGAACAGGGCACGCTGAAGGCGATTGTCACCTCCGATATTTCACTCGCGTCATTACAGCAGAAGGTGAATCAAATCAAACCCTGGCAGGGAAGCGGCTATGCGCTGCTGCTCTCCAATGGTGGAAAGGTGGTGTCATCGCCGGTCAAAGATGAGGCCGGTAAGCCGTGGAAAGGGGAAACCGATCATTTCACCTCGGGCGTGGTGCAGCATTTTGATTCAGTGTTGGGAGAAGAGGCGTTGATGACCTGGCAACCGGTGATTATTGGCGACAGCGATAAACCCTGGTACCTCGGGGTGGTGGCGCCGGTGAGTCAGGTGATGGCCGCCGCTAACCGTCAGCTGAGCTGGGCGATTGGCCTGATGATCGTCAGCATTCTGCTGGTCGGAACGGTGCTGGGCCTGCTGTTCAGCCGTAAAGTATTACGTCCGATTGGTGGCGAACCGATTGAGGCGGCTAAAATCGCGCTGGCGGTAGCGGATGGCAAACTCGACAATGCCATCGTTATCAAAGCCGGCGACCGCAGCAGCCTGTTCTTCGCGCTGGAAACCATGCAAAGTCAGCTGCGACAAATCGTTGGCCAGATTAAAGATGCCAGCGAATCGGTGCGTCAGGGCGCGGGCGAAATTGCCAGCGGCAACCTCAACCTGGCATCCCGTACCGAGCAGCAGGCGGCCGCGCTGGAGCAGACCGCCGCCAGTATGGAGCAGATCAGCGCCACCATCCGCCTGAATGCGGATAATGCGCAGCAGGCAACCAGCCTGACGGAAAATGCCACCCACATCGCCAGCCGCGGCGCCACGCTGGTGGGCCAGGTGGTCCAGACCATGGCGCAGATCAATGATAGTTCGAAGAAGATCGGCGACATCACCACCATGATCAACAGCATCGCCTTCCAGACCAATATTCTGGCGCTCAACGCTGCGGTGGAAGCGGCACGCGCCGGCGAGCAGGGCCGTGGCTTTGCGGTGGTGGCATCTGAAGTGCGTAATCTGGCGCAGCGCAGCGCCAGTGCGGTCAAGGAGATCGCGGCACTGATCGAGGAGTCAAGCGTACGGGTTGAAAGCGGCGTCAGGCTGGTGAACGATGCCGGTAAGACCATGCAGGAGATGACGCAGGCGGTTAATTCGGTGCAGGGCATTATCGGGGAGATCGTTTCCGCCTCGGATGAGCAGGCGCGCGGCATTACCCAGGTGACGATTGCCGTTAACGAAATGGATGGCACCACCCAGCAGAACGCCGCGCTGGTGCAGCAGATGTCGGCCGCGGCCAGTTCACTGGAAGACCAGGCGCAACAGCTGGCGCAAACGGTTGAGCAGTTCCATCTGGCTTAACGTAATCCGCTGATGATAAAGAAAACCCGCCGATGGCGGGTTTTTTATTGATTACTGTTCGGTCAGGCGCTCACCACTGTGCGCATCGAACAGATGCATCTTGTCCGGATTGACGGTGACCGGCAATGTCCCGCCCGGCGTCGCCTCGCTGCGCCCGCTCTGTTGCATATGCAGGGCGAAACCCTGCCAGTTCAGATGCAGCAGCGTCGACTCGCCGGTAATCTCAACGATACTGACATCGGCTGGCTGACCACCCGCATCGCTGATTAGATCGTGAGGCCGCACGCCGAGCGTCACCGGCTGGTCCGGCTGCTCACCCGCCGCACGGTGCCAGCGGGGTGGTAACGGCAGCCACTGTTGACCACACAGCACGCCCGGCACGCCATCACGCGGCTGAAACTGCGCATCCAGCAGATTCATCGGCGGCGAACCGATAAAGCGTGCCACAAAGGTATTCACCGGACGATCGTAGATCGCCAGCGGTGCGCCCTGTTGCACGATAACACCATCCTTCATCACTACAATCTGATCCGCCAGCGTCATCGCCTCGACCTGATCGTGCGTCACATACACCATGGTGGTTTTAAAACGCTGGTGCAGCGATTTGATCTCGGCACGCAGCTCCATGCGTAACTGCGCATCAAGGTTAGACAGCGGTTCATCGAACAGAAACACCTGCGGATTACGCACCATCGCGCGTCCCATCGCCACACGCTGCCGCTGGCCGCCCGATAGCGCCCGTGGATAACGTTGCAACAGCTGTCCGATGCCGAGGATGCCGGCAATGCGGGCGATCTTGCTTTTCTGCTCCTCGCGCGCCACCTTTTTGACCTGCATATGGAAGGCCAGATTCTCTGCTACCGTCAGGTGCGGATAGAGCGCATAGCTCTGGAATACCATGGCGATATCGCGGTCAGCGGGATCGAGGTCGTTGATACGTTTTTTATCGAGCATGATCGCCCCGTCAGAGACGCTATCCAGCCCCGCCAGCAAACGCAATAAGGTTGATTTACCGCAGCCGGAGGGACCAACCAGCACGGTAAAACTGCCGTCGGGGATGGTGAGATCCAGCGGGTGCAGCACGCTCTGCTTACCGTAGCGCTTAGCCACCTGTACAAGTTCAACACTGGCCATAATTAGCGCACCTCATGTGAAAGTTGGAGTTGTTGCCAGCCGGGATAGCGGCGCGGTGAACTGCTGATCGCCAGAGAGGCGACATCTATGCCCCAGCGCAGCGCAGTCTGCGTTGGCTGGCGGTAAAGCAGCGCGGCAAGAAAACCGGCGTTGAAACTGTCTCCGGCGCCGATGGTATCAACCACCGTCACCGGTTGCGCCGCCACGTGCAGCGTCCCGGTGGCAGACCACAACCGCGCGCCGTCCGCACCGCTTTTCACCACACAGCCACCGCGACCACTGAGCCGGGCCGCCAGCTGAACCGCGCTTTGCTCCACGGATGCGCCGTTGGCTAAGCCGAGCGTTTCAACTTCGTTCAGCAGCAGCCAGTCGCAATCGGCTAACCAGCGATGAACCTGCTGGCGAAGCTCATCATGCCAGCCGGTGGGGGGCCAGCCGGTATCGACCGCCACAGCAAAACCCCGTTGCTGTAGCGCCGCCAGCAGCGCCGGATACGCCTGATAGAGTTCCAGACAGAGAAAGGTGCCGCACAGCAGAACGATATCGCCCGGTACGGCCTGCGCGGGCAGCTGGTTCAGCACATCCGCAGCGGTCATTTGCGTGATATGGCCAAAGTTGCTGATAAACGAACGTTCGTTGTCAGGATGGGTGACGCCCACCGTCAGCGAGGTTTCACAGCGATAGCGTGGCCAGTGCGCCGCACTGTGCGGGAAATGACTGGCGAGCCAGTGGCTGAATCCGTCATCGCCCTGATTGGCGATAGCGCGGTGCGGCACCTGCATCGCCTCCAGCGCCAGCGCACAGTTACCGGCTGAGCCGCCCGGACGCAGTTCGCTGTGTTGCAGCATCACTTCGGTACCACGCTGTGGCCAGTCGCTCAGCGTGCCCATAATCAAATCCACATTGATATTGCCCACCACGTAAAGCGTGGATGAAGTCGTGTTTAGCATCGTTATCCCTTACTTCCCCCACTGGCCAGACCGCTAACCAGCGTCTTCTGCAGCCAGATGGCAATAAACAGTGGCGGCACCGAGGCCAGAATGCCGATAGCGGCGATCAGCCCGTCATCGGTGGCCCGTCCGGCCGTAAAGCCGGCAATGGCAACCGGTAGCGTCTGGGCCGAAATATTGCTGGTAAACAGCAGCGCATAGAAAAACTCATCCCACGCCAGCAGCCAGCCAAACAGCGCGGCCGCGCCCAGAACCGGCTTCGCCAGCGGCAGGGTAATGCGCAGCAGCACCTGCCAGAAGCGCAGACCATCGAGGCGGGCGGCCTGCTCGATATCACGTGGCAGCGAATCGAACTGGTTCTTCAGCATCCAGGTGAGAAACGGCAGGATCAGCGAGCAGTAGACCATCACCAGGCCAGGCCGGGTATTCAGCAGATCCAGTTGCTGGAGCAGGAAGTAGAGCGGCAGCACGAAAGCCACCGGCGGCACCATGTAGATGGCCAGCGCGCCAAACAGCCAGCCGTCGCGACCGGCGTAACGGGAGAAGCTGAAGGCCGCCGGAATAGCCAGCAGCAGTGAGATGGCGGTTGCTACGCTGGCGACCAGCAGGCTATTGCCCAGCGCATGCAGAAAGATGTTGCCCGGCTGATTCGGTGCCAGCGACACCAATCCGTGATAGCGGCTAAAATCCCACTGCCGGGGCAGCCACTCGAGCGGAACGCGCGACAGATCGCTGGCAGAACTGACGCTCATCAGGAACAGCCAGCCCATCGGGGCCAGAATAGTGATCGCCACCAGCAGCGCCGCGCCATAGCGCAACACCCGTCGCAGTTTAGTTTTCATAAGCAGAACTCCGACGGCGCTGACGCCATAACATCAACAGATAGAGGGTGATCAGCAGGGCGCACATCAGGGTCATCAGCATCGCATAGGCCGCACCGCTGCCGGCTCGCAGATAGCTAAAGGATTCCTGATAAACGAAGAAGCTCAGGGTCTTGGTGCTGTCTACCGGCCCGCCGCGCGTCATTACGTAGATAATGTCGAAGATCTTAAAGGCATCAATGGTGCGCAGGACCAGCGCCACCCCAAGCGGGGCGACGATCGCCGGGAAGGTGATCGCCCGGAAGCGGCGCCAGGCGGAAGCCCCATCCAGTCTGGCAGCTTCAAACAGATCCTCCGGAATCGATTGCAGCGCAGCCAGCACCAGCAGCGTCACCAGCGGATAGTTCTTCCAGATATCCGCGAACATTACCGCATTGAGCGCGGCATCCGGTGAGCCTAGCCAGCTGCGGTAACCGTCGATAATACCCAGCTGGCTGAGCAGGGCGTTGATGCTGCCATAGTCCGGGTTGAAGTTAAGCCGCCACATCATCGCGTTGACGATGGTTGGCAGCGCCCACGGCAGAATCACCAGCACCCGCAGGATATTGCGTCCGGCAAACTTCTGGTTAAGCAGCAACGCCACCAGCACGCCAATCACGCCTTCAAAGGTCACCGAGACGAGGGTGAAATAAAGCGTACGGCCAATCGACGCCCGAAAGTCGGGATCGCTCAGCGCGTAAACGTAGTTTTCCAGTCCGATCCAGCCTGGCGTTTCCCCGCTGCCAATCAGCGCAGCATCAGTAAAACTCAGCCAGATGGTGCGCAACAAAGGCCAGGCGGTAAGCAGCAGCATCACCAGCAGCATGGGTGCCAGCAGCACCCATGCCTGACGCTGTTCGCGTTGACGCAAACTCAGCATCATGACTCCTTAACGCAGACGCGCAGCGCTTTTATCCACCGCCGCCATCGCATCCTGGGCCGTGGTTTTACCCAGTAACACCTGCTGCAACTGCTGCTGAAGCTGGTTCGAGAGACGCGAATAGTCGGCCGTTTCCGGACGTGACAGCATCACGTTTAGTGACTTATCAGCCGCAGCGATCAGGCTCTCCTGATCTTTTTTCACCGCCGGGTCCTGATAAGACGATTTCCAGATTGGCAGGCTGAGGCGGGCGTACTGATTCTGTACCGGCTGTGAGGTCATATACTGAATGTACTGCCATGCCTGCTCCGGATGGGTGCTGCCTTTGGCGATACCCAGACCCATTGAGCCGTTTACGCCGCCCGCCTGGCCCGGCGCATCACCTGGCGCTGGCATGATGCCAACGTCACCCGCCACCTTACTCTGCTTAGGATCGTTGGCCATGTTGTACATATAGGTCCAGTTGAGCGCGAACGCCGCATCACCGTTGGAGAAGGATTTACGCACATCTTCTTCCAGATACTCGCGTGAAGCCGGATTACTCAGTCCGTCGTCGAGTGAACTTTTCATCAGGTTTAACGCTTTAAGCGAGGCCGGACTGGAGAAGTTGAGCTTACCGTTTTGATAGAACTGGCCGCCAAAGCCCGACACCAGTGTGGTGTAGTCACACACCAGCGCTTCGGCCTGCGACCAGCTCCAGACCAGCGGATAGTTAACGATTTTTTTCTGCTTGATGATTTTTGCGTCGTCCAGCACCTGCTGCCAGGTCTGTGGCGGGGTGGTGATGCCCGCTTTGCTCAGCATCGCCTTGTTGTAGTAGAGATATTTAGTATCCAGAATCCACGGCATTCCCAGGGTTTTGCCCTTATAGATCACCGTGTTCATCGCGCCCGGGAAAACTTTATCTTTCTCTTCCGGCGTGATGCGGGCGCTCACATCCTGCAGCAGATCGAAACGGGTAAACTCAGCCGGCCAGATGGCATCGAACAGCACCACATCGTAACCATTGCCACCGGCACCGCGCGCCGCAACAATCTTGTCGTGCAGCGCTTCATACGGCACAAACTCCAGATTGACGCTGACATCCGGATGCTGCTTTTGAAAATTCTGCGTCATGGCGCGAATATCATTTTCGCTGTAGGCCGCCTGAGTCATAAACAGGGCATTGATCTGGCTGGCCGCTACCGCACTGCCGGCGCTGAGCATCAGCAGGGCGGCAACGCCCGCTTTGAGTTGAGGGGTAAAACGCTGTGACATGATCTTCTCCACTATGCAGCAACAGGATGTCGATTAATTAAATCAATTTGATTGATTTAATCAGGGGCGTAATCTGGGGCAGTTATTGCACTGGCCTGGAAAGTAATAAGCAAACGGCGTGCCACAAAAATCGCAGCGGATGAAACAATGCCGTAACAACGCTGAAACTCAGACTGCGCTTTTACGCTAAAACTGCCTATCCTGTTCGCCCGGATTTGTGTGCAGGATCAAA